>CEQZ01057136.1_pt1 | contig 10318 bp, 8 predicted proteins | sample 530941 | NCBI WGS metagenome assembly CEQZ01 (sample SAMEA2621107, study PRJEB7988) | marine metagenome | biome: marine biome (ENVO:00000447); feature: mesopelagic zone (ENVO:00000213); material: "saline water (ENVO:00002010), including plankton (ENVO:xxxxxxxx)" | depth 800 m | reverse complement strand
CCGGGGGCGCCGCCGCCACTGCCTCCGGATCGACAGCCGCTTCCTCATCGCTGCCCATCAGGAAGTACCAGGCAGCACCACCCACAGCCGCCAGCACCACCACGGCGATAATGCCGATGAGCAACCCTTTTTTACCGCTCGCAACCGGTACGCCTTCTTCATCAGCCATATCAATCTTTCCCGCCACCAACCACGCTGGTTGTTTCTTAAGTCACTATGGCAGAAGCAAAGCTTGTGCCACTCTCAAAATAAGTTTATAACTTATTAGGAATCAATTATATACAGAACAGTGACCCAGGGCATTCGCCAATTTAGTGACGCTGCCAAGCACTCGGCGCTGCCCGGTGAGACGGCTGATTGACGCTTCCCCAGAGACAAAGGTCAGCGTCACGGACAGCCCGCGCCTTGATCACGCGTAGAAATCGATCAGCGACTCGGAGCGCATCAACACCGGTTCTGCAGCTGTCGGGTCCTGCTCACCAGCGCCGGCGTCCCGACCCCTGCCCTGTTGCCCCTGCTCCTGCCCCTCGCGCTGCTGCGGTGACTGGTCTGAGACAGACACGTCCTGAAGATTCAGCCCCTGATCCCTGAACAGGTCCTGGAGCCGATTGAGCTGCTGTTCCAGAGCGTCACGGACCAACGCGTGCTGGCTGACAAAACTGACACTGGCCTGCTGATCGGCGGATATCTGAACCTTGACCGTCAGGCTTCCCAGCTCCGGCGGGTCAAGCCGGATCTGCGCAGAAGAGATACCCTGACTGCTCATCACCAGCAACTGTCGCCCCAGACTGTCTGGCCAGCCCTGTTGACCAAAACCGGTGTCCATGGCGAACCTGGGCAAGCCCTCGGTGGTGCGTGTTGCCGTTTGCTGGGCGGCCTGTGACTGCGCCTGCTGCGCGGCTTCGGTCGCAAACATGCGCTGATCGGCACGATTCACCGCAGTACTGCCATCTGTCGAATTAAACAGCTGGGCTGAACTTGACGACGCCGCGGTGTCACTGCTGGCGCCGGCCACTGCTGCCGCCCATTGACCACTGAGTCCCTGCGTCCGCTCCTGCAATGTCCCCGCTCTGCCTGGCTCTGGCTGACTGCCCAGGCCGTCGCTGGCCATACCGGTCAGTTCGCCGGCAGCCTGTGCACTGACCTGAATGGATCTGAACGCACTGACATTGGCGGCATCAGCGCTGGCTTTGTGAGGGCCAGGATTAAGCTGCCCGGCTTCGGCGGCCTGGCGATTGGCATCATCCATCAGGGCCGAGCGCAACGCCATGTCCTGATCAGAGCCCGGATTACTGCTGACGGCTATCCGGGGTGGCAGCTCAGCTGTCAGCGGGTCAGCGTCGCTGCCAGTCTGTGCCGGCACGTTTGCAAGGGTGGTCGCATCAACTGCAGCCAGGGCGGCCCCACTCACGCCGTCCTTGGCTGTGCTGCCCGACGCGACAGGCACGGACTGCAGCTCACCGTCAGCCACTGCCAGGGTCACTGCCCCGGCCACCACGTTACTGGAGGGCGGCTTGGTGGCAGCGCTGATAGCGTCAGCGAGCAGATTCGCAGCCAGGGTCGTGCTTGCACCCGGGTTCATCGTACTTGTGTCAGCATCCGCCGGCGTAGCCGGAGCAGAGCTCGTCAATGCGGCCAGCCAGTTGCTCAACACAACCGGCAAAGTTTGGTCGCCCAGTGGCAAACTGTTTCCGCCTGCGACGGTGTTCATCGACATTTGTAACAGTTCATCGACACTCCATGCCGCCCCTGCGGATTCAACACCGTCCGGCCCTGTGGCCAGGGTGATTGTTTCCGGCGTCAGCGAACTGTCAGTCGTCAGCGAACTGGCTCCCGTCAGCGAGACGCCATGGGTATGCAGCAACGCCTGCAGATCCGCCGCGAAGCGCGCGACCGGGTTGGCCTCACCATCATTGTTATAGGATCGAAATATTTGGTTTATCAGCTCCTTACCTGATTCCGACGAGCTGTCCATATCGGCTGTCAGCAGCCATGATGATCCCGGACTGTCAGCGCCATTATTTCCCTCCCGGGTATTGCCTGATGATGAACCGACCCCGGTACCGGCACCCACACCAACACCAGTACCAGCACCGACAAGAGACATCAAATCGACGGGGAGCAACATTTTCTGAATCCTCTGTATGATCGCCTTTGCCCAAGACCGCCGCGGCCCTGGATATTGACTCTGCAGAAGACTCAGCAAGAAACCTGCCAGTTAGGAAGGAACCCGTGTAAATGCTGTCAGGACCAGTTTGATCCCTCGGGACGACGGCGCGCAAACTCATCGTGATTACGCTGCTCGTTGCGGGCCTGTTGTACGTCAGCTTCCCGCTGCAGCCGCTCGATCATTTTTTCCAGGCTTTTGTGGCGTATATCAAGTTGGCGCCAATGGTCACGCACCCGTTCCTGATCCTTTTGCATATGCACAATAAGATCACGCTGATGATTGATGGCCCGATCGAGTTGCTGATGAAAACCATCAAAAAGACGTAACCGTTCAACCGTCATGCCCGCCTGACCCGACACCTGCATCTGTTGCCGGTAATCCTGCTGATATGATTGAAGCTGGGAGAGTTTGTTATCCTCGACCTGAATACGCTGCTGGATCATTGCCAGCGCCTGACCGGCCTTGTTCGCCTCCAGCTCTGCCAGTCGCAGTACCGGGAGCATGCGTTTTACCCGGTTCAAGAAGCACTACCTGATTGCCTGTCCGGCTGGCCACCCCGTTCACTGCCGCCCAGCGTGGTCCTGGGCTGCAGTTGCGTGACATTGCCAGGGTTGCTGGCGCTGCCGGCAGCACCCGGCATGGGGCGCCCGGATACCGGCGAAATCGCTTTGCCCAGGCGCTGCGCGGCATCTGCCAGGCTGACTTTTTCAGTGAGGCCCTGCTGCAGGAACTGGCGAAGATGCGGCATCCTTTCAATGGCAAAATCGATATCCTTGTCAGAGCCCATGGTATAGGCGCCGACACTGATCAGATCCCGGCTCTGCTGATAACGCGAATATACCCGCTTGAACAACTGGGCCTTGGCAAGGTGATCGGCGCCAACAACAGCCGGCATAACCCGGCTGATGGACGCCTCAATGTCGATCGCCGGATAGTGGCCCTGTTCGGCCAGCATCCGCGACAACACAACGTGACCATCGAGAATGGCCCGCGCAGAATCGGCGACCGGGTCCTGCTGGTCATCACCTTCGGTGAGCACGGTATAAAATGCCGTGATCGTGCCCTCGCCGCTGTCTGCATTGCCGGCGCGTTCCACCAGTTGCGGAATACGGGCAAACACTGAAGGCGGATACCCCTTGGTAGCCGGCGGTTCGCCGATGGCCAGCGCTATTTCCCGCTGCGCCATGGCATAGCGTGTCAGTGAGTCCATCAGCATCAGCACATCTTTACCCTGATCACGAAAACCTTCGGCGATACGGGTGGTAATCATGGCGGCGCGCAATCGCATCAGTGGCGAATCATCCGCCGGTGAGGCGACCACCACGGATCTGGCCAGACCTTCCTCAGCCAGAATTTCATCAATGAACTCCTTCACCTCCCGGCCTCGTTCGCCGATCAGCCCGACGACAATGACGTCGGCTTCGGTAAACCGGGTCATCATGCCCAGCAGCACACTCTTACCCACACCACTGCCGGCAAACAGACCAATACGCTGGCCGCGCCCTACCGTCAGCAGACCATTGATGGCAGCGATGCCGACATCCAGGGTCTTACGGATAGGCTGACGTTTAAGCGGGTTGATCGATCGCACCGGCTGCGCTTCACGGCAATGCTGGACTGCGATCGGACCTTTGCCGTCAATCGGTTCGCCAAACCCGTCAAGTACCCTGCCCAGCAGTCCGTCGCCGACCCACAACGGACGGGCTGCAGGTGCCGGCACCACACGGGCGCCCGGCTGCAGGCCTTCAATGCTATACAGCGGCATCAGAAAGATACGCGGCCCGTCAAAGCCGACAACCTCAGCTTCAATTTCCTTGCCATGACTGTGACTGACCAGACACCGGCTGCCCAGTGACACGTTACAACCGACAGCTTCCAGGGTCAGCCCGACCACACGGGTCAGTTTACCGACAATGACCGGCCTGACCGTCAGGTCAGTGGCTGGCTGATAGCGCCGTAGCCGTTGTGCCAGGCTCTGTCTGGGTTTCATGGTTGCTCCTGCTGCGCATCTGTCGAAGCCGGCAGCACCTCAGCGCCGGCGCTGCCGGCTTTATCTGCATCGTCCTCTGCCAGGGCGGCGGCCTGGTCGGCCAGGCCCGGCTTGCTGGCCACTGCCTGTGCATGGCGAGACTTTTTCACCAACGGTTCCGGTGCTGCCTCAAAGGCTTCTTCGGCGTCATCGCCGTCAGCTGACGTCTGTTCTGCAAACTGCCGCTGAACGATCTGTTCAATGACCTGGGAAAATCGCTCGCTGGTGGTAAAGTCAACGGCGCTTTGATCTGTCTCCACCCGGCAACCACCCGGCGCCACATGCTGATTGGCCACCACACGCCAATTCTCACCGCCTTCTTCGGCAGCCTGCTGCACCAGCGGCTGGTCAGCCGGGTTGACCAGAATACGGACGTTGTCCCGGCTTGGCGGCAAAGTTGCCAGCGCCTGCCGGACAATCGCCATGATATGACTGCTGTCGATCATCAACTCGCGCTGCACTACCTGGCGGGCAATCTCGCGGCTGAGATCCAGCAGCGCTTTCTCGAGCTGATAATCCTGCTCGTTAATGGCATGACTGAGTTGTGTCATCACGCTGTTAAGGGTCTTCAGGGTTTGCCTGAGTTCGGTATCGGCCTGTTGCAGGCCTTCCTTGTAACCCTGCTCAAGACCCTGTGTTCTGCCTTCTTCCAGCCCCTGCTGCAGGCCCCTTTCATGGCCTTGACGGCGCCCTTCCTCGAGACCTTTTTCCAGTCCTTCCTGACGCCCTGACAACAGGCCTTCTTCCCGCGCCTGATCATATGACTGCATGCTATCGGCCGCCGGGACGGGGGCAGATCTGGGCTGAAACTGACCACCGGCGTCATCCTGACGGCCGCTATTCTGTTCAACAGCCTGGCGCAGTGTCGATTCGGCACGGGGCTCAGCCTGAATCAGTTTGCCGCCGGCACCAATGGTCGGCGGCATCCAGCGCATGACCGGAAGCTCTTCCAGAGTTCTCTGACTGACACGCGTGGTGCCATCAAACACATGCCGCTGCATCATATTATCCCCATCAGATCATCGCCTCACCGCCGCCACCGAGCTGGATTTCGCCAGCGTCAGCCATTCGCCGGGCGACGACCAGAATCTCTTTCTGCGCTGCTTCAACTTCAACGATACGAACCGGACCTTTGGCCTCAAGATCATCACGCAACAGTTCCGCCGCACGCTTCGACATATTGGCGAAAAATTTCTCTTTCAGGAAATCGTCGGCGCCCTTCAATGCCAGGATAAGCACTTCCGAGGAGACTTCGCGTAACAACGCCTGTATACCCCGATCTTCCACTTCACGGAGATTGTCAAAGACAAACATCAGATCCTGGATCTGGTTGCCCAGGTCTTCATCGACATCCTTGATGGACTGCATCAACTCCTGCTCAACGGCGCCATCGAGGTTGTTCATGATTTCGGCAGCGGTTTTTCTGCCGCCGATTGACGTCGATGGATTTGATCCCTTGCCGGAAAACTGCTTCTCGAGAATCAGGTTGAGTTCTTTCAGCGCTTCCGGTTGCACACTTTCCAGTGAGGCGATACGCATCATGATTTCAAGCCGCACTTTTTCCGGGAAATTACCGAGAATACTGGCGGACTGGTCCGGCTCCAGATAACTCAGCACAACTGCCTGAATCTGCGGATGCTCCTGGCGGATGACATCTGCCACCGAGCGCGGGTCCATCCATTTCAGACTGTTGATGCCGGAGCTGGAGCCGCCCAACAAAATGCGGTCAAGAAAACCGCGTGCACGTTCCTCGCCCAGCGCTTCAGTGAGCATATTGCGGATATAGTTCTCCGAGCCAACCCCAAGGCCGCTCTGCGCGCCGCATTCGCCCAGAAAGGAATTCAGCACCGACGATACAGTGTCCTGGGACACCGACTTCAAAGCTGACATGGCCGCACCGACCTTTTGCACTTCCTTGGGTCCCATCTGCTTGAGAATTTCGGCAGCATCCTTTTCACCCATGCTCATTAGCAGGATGGCTGCGCGCTCAAGTGAGCTGATGTTGCGAGCCGTGTTCTCCATCGATTTGTTCTCAGCCATCGTTAGAAATCCAGTTTTTCACGACCTGCGCCGCACGCGCCGGGTCTTCTGCAACCAGGCCTTTGATCGCACCCAATTGCCGTTCATAACTCTCAGCAGGGCCCGCCAGCAGAATATCATCGCCTCCGCTAAGGGTCACCGAGTCTTCCTGCATTTTCTGCTCTGCCTTGATGTCGGCGTAGCCGACTTCTGTTGACGCATCACCGGCACCGGCGCCGGCACGACCCGCACTGCCGGCTGCCGTCAAGCGTTTTAACGACGGCATCAGCACACCAAACACCAGAATCAGCACAAACAGGGCTGCTGCCGCCTGTCGCAGCGCAGGCGCGAACCAGGAGGCCTGCCAGAAAGGCAGGGCGTCGGACGCCATATCTTCAACCTGGGCGAAAGCCTTGTTGATGACGGTCACACTATCGCCGCGCTCGGCGTTGTAGCCGACTGCATCCCGGACCAGCGCACTGATACGCTCCATATCTTCCGCGCTCCAGCCCTGCACGCCTTCGCCGACAGGCTCATCGATCACCACGGCGACAGAAAGTCGTCGAACCGAGACCGGGTCGTAGTTGGTGTAGCTGATGGTCCGGTCGAGCTCATAGTTACGCGTCTCCTGAGTCCGAACATTGGCCTGCTCCGCTGCGGCCGCCGGGTTATTGGCACCCTCAAGTGTTTCCGGCGCGGTGGCGGCACTCGGGGGCTGGTTGGACAGGGCACCTGGAATACCTGCGATCACATCCCCCGCAGAGCGCCTTTCGTTCATTGACTGCTCGCTGCGTACCGAGCTGCCGTCCGGGTTATAGACCTCCGCAGCCTGTTCAGTGCGGGTGAAATCCACATCCGCCGCCACTTCCGCAGTGAATTTCCCCGCCCCCAGCAGTGGATGCAGAATCCGGTTGACGCGGCCAACCAGCGTTTCCTCATAACGTCGAACATAGGCAAACTGCTCTGACGCCATCATCATCTCGGTATTTTCGCCGGTTCGGGACAGCAGATTACCCTGCTGATCCACAACCGTGACATCCTCAGGAAGCATCTCCGGCACACTGGAAGCGACCAGGTTGGCGATTGCCTGAACCTGATTGTCGGTCAGCTGCCGGCCGGAATGCAGGGCCAGGAATACCGATGCGGTTGGCTTGCGACTATTGCGGACGAACACCGAACGTTCAGGCGTAGCCAGGTGAACGCGCGCCGACTGAACGTGGCGAAAACTGGTAATGGTACGCTGCAGCTCACCTTCCATGCTGCGCTTGTAACGATTGGCCTCCATGAACTGACTGGTGCCCAGGCTTTGCTCCTGATCCAGGAACTCATAGCCGTACCCGTTGTCCCGGGTAACACCGGCGCTGGCTACCTGCAGGCGCACGGCATCAACAGCATCTGAGGGCACCAGCAGCACACCCGAGGCCGGGTCAATCCGGTAAGGTATGTTGGCGGTATCCATAACCTGCACCAGTTCGGCGGTATCAAAACCCTGCATGCTGGGATACAACGGTTGATAACTTTCATTTTGTGACCACAGCACCACCGAGAAACCCAGCGCGATACTGGCTGCCAGCGCAATCATCAGGCCTGCCTGGCGCACCAGATTCAGCCGATTAAAGCCCTTCATGAAATTACTGTTATACGCGGAACCTTCACCGCCCGCGGCGGGGACCAGTGCGTTCTGCGTTTGTGCCGTCTCTGCTGTTGCCATGTTGTTACCCTGCTAGTGAAATCTGTCCGCTGATGAAGGTCAGATCGGCATGTTCATGATGTCCTGGTATGCACTGACCAGGCGGTTGCGAACCTGTGTCATGGCTTCAAACGACACGCTTGCTTTCTGCATCTGTATCATCACCTGGGTGATATCCACTTCCGGGTCACCCATCTCAAACGCGCGCTGCAGTGCGCTGGACTGCATCTGCGTATCATTGACAGAATTCACTGCGTTCTTGAGCATGTCAGCAAATCCGACGCGCTCGGATGACTGGGTGCCATCGACACCACGGCCCTCGCCGACCGCGCCTGCAAGATCTGGCGCCTGTATACTGGGCGCCTGCATCTGCCCGCGGATATCCCGCATCTGAGTCAGCAACTGATTGATATCTACCCGATCTGTTACACCATTCATCCGCTATTCTCCGTGTTTATGCGCTTACCAGCGAATCAATATTAATACCCAGGTCTCGCATGCGAGCCAGCTTGTAACGTAACGTTCTCGCACTGACACCCAATGCTTCTGCGGTTTCCTTGCGGCGACCGCGCTGTTTCTTCAAGGTCTGCAGAATGATTTCAAATTCGCGCTGCTTGAGGTCATTGCCCAGCACCTGGGTATCAGCGTCGCTGCTGTTCTGGCTCGCGGCGCTTGCCGGTGCCTGCCAGGTATCGGCCGCTGTGGTGTCGACCAGCACGGGCGCATCATGATGTGTGTCTGACACCAGCGCCAGGCTCGCCGCAGAGATCACATTGCCATCCTGAATAATCAGCGCCCGTTGCAGCACATTGTCCAACTCGCGAACATTGCCGGGCCAGTCATGACTGATCAGTTCCTGCCGGGCGCGTGCATCAAGTGTGGTCACGCCCCGCCCCATTCGCGCTGCATGCTGCTGCAGCAGTCGCTCGGCCAGCGGCACAATATCCTGTCGCCGGTGGCGCAAAGGCTGCCACGCCAGTGGAAACACGCTGAGGCGGTAGAACAGGTCTTCACGAAAACGCCCCTCGCGAACACAGGCACGTAAATCCCGGTTGGTGGTGGCAATCACACGGACATCAAGCTGCAACGTCTTGCGGCTACCCAGGCGCTCAACTTCCCGCTCCTGCAATACACGCAGAATTTTGGCCTGCAGGCCGATATCCATTTCCGAAATTTCGTCCAGCAAAATCGTGCCACCCTCGGCCTGCTCGAACTTGCCCGGGCTGCTCTGATAGGCGCCGGTAAACGAGCCTTTCTCGTGACCAAACAGTGTGGCCTCCAGCATGTTCTCCGGAATCGCGGCACAATTGATTGCCACGAAAGGTCCATTGGCGCGTTTGGACTGCTGGTGTATGTATTGCGCCAATACTTCCTTGCCGGTGCCGCTCTCACCTGAGATCAGTACCGTGGCATCTGACTGTGCCACTTTCTGCGCCAGCCCCAGCAGTTGTTGACTGGATGGTTCGATTGCCACCGGCTGTGAGGAGCCCGTGACTTTCTGGGTCAGATATTTTTCCACGGTGGCCAGCAATTGCTCGGGCTTGAATGGTTTCAGCAGGTAATCGACAGCCCCTTCGCGCATGGCACGAACCGAACTGCCGATACTGCCAAACGCGGTGATCAGCACCACTGGCATCACCGGAAACCGGGCCCGCAGCTGCTGCAACAACTCATGACCGTCCATGCCATCCATATTGATGTCCGATATCACCATGTCAACACGCGACTGTGTCAGCAATTGCAAGGCGGCTTCTCCGGACTCGGTGGCCTGCACCTGATAACCGGCATACTCCAGTGTATCGCACAGCGCTTCGCGCAATTCCCAGTTATCTTCAACGACCAGAATACTCGCCTTGCTCATTTGCTGCTCCCTGTTGCTGTGGTGTGGGGACGTTGGTGAACACAGGGCAGGATGAACCCCGCCCGCACGCCAGACGGGTTGGTACCGGCCTGGTTGTCCGCGATGTTCTCTATGAAAAAGCGGCCGCCATGGGCACGCGCCACGACCTGGGCGACGGCGAGACCCAATCCGGTGCCTTGCGCCCGCGTGGTATAAAAAGCCTCTGTCACCTGGTCAATCACGGCGGGATCGATGCCCGGGCCGTTGTCTTGCACATAAAGCCGGATCAGCCCCTCGTCCGTGGCTCTGTCTGCACGCACCTGCAACTCGACCGATGATCCGGCATTCTGGATGGCATTCTCCAGCAGGTTCAGCAACGCGCCGATCAGCGATTCCTTGTTACATGACAGCTGGCAGTCGATGAGGGTATTGATCCACTCGCAGCTCAATGCGTCCTGACGGGAATTCGGACATAACATGACATCTGCCGCGACCCGGGCTTCGTCCAGGATCTGATGCACCGGCAGCGTTTCATCCAGCACGGCTTCGCCGCGGGCGAAAATCAGCATG
>CEQZ01057139.1_pt1 | contig 10377 bp, 9 predicted proteins | sample 530941 | NCBI WGS metagenome assembly CEQZ01 (sample SAMEA2621107, study PRJEB7988) | marine metagenome | biome: marine biome (ENVO:00000447); feature: mesopelagic zone (ENVO:00000213); material: "saline water (ENVO:00002010), including plankton (ENVO:xxxxxxxx)" | depth 800 m | reverse complement strand
GGATGTTGCTGCAATGCTGCCCGGGTCTCAAATAAAAAACAGGAACAGGTTATGTTTAATATTGTAAGCAAGACATTCCAGTATGGTGACCAGACGGTCACTCTGGAAACCGGCAAGATTGCACGACAGGCAACCGGTGCGGTTGTGGTCACCATGGGTGGTTCACAGGTGCTGGCCACTGTGGTGGCAAAAAAGACCGCCAATCCGGGCGCTGACTTTTTTCCACTGACAGTCAACTACCAGGAAAAAACCTATGCCGCCGGCAAAATCCCCGGCGGTTTCTTCAAGCGCGAAGGTCGGCCGACAGAGAAGGAAACCCTGGTTTCCCGCCTGATCGATCGCCCGATTCGTCCTCTGTTTCCGGCCGGTTTCAAGAATGAAGTACAGGTTGTCTGTACGGTCATTTCCGCGACCAAGGATCAGGATCCGGACATCGCAGCCCTGATTGGTGCCTCTGCGGCACTGGCCATTTCCGGCGCGCCGTTCCAGGGGCCGGTCGCTGCCGCCCGTGTCGGTTTCGACGTCGAGCGCGGTTATGTGCTGAACCCGGACGCCAAGCGTCTGGAAACCTCCGCGCTGGACATGGTTGTCGCTGGCACAGAATCCGCCGTGCTGATGGTTGAATCGGAGGCCAAAGAGCTGACCGAAGACCAGATGCTCGGTGCGGTGCTGTTTGGTCATGAAGCCATGCAGACAGTGATTTCAGCCATCAAGGAACTGGCTGCGGATGCCGCCAAGGAAGCATGGAACTGGCAAGCGCCGGCGGTCAATGAGACCCTGACCGGGGCCATCGATGCTGCCTTCGCCGCCGGCATTGCTGAAGCCTACCAGATCTCCGACAAAATGCAGCGTTATGATGCCCTGGGTGAGTTGCAGGCGCAGGCCGTAGAGCAGTTTGCCGGTGACGAGGAAGGTGTCAGTGCCGAGGAAGTCAAAGGTGTGTTTGGCAAGCTGGAAAAGAAAGTGGTGCGCAACCGCATTCTCGACGGTGCACCACGCATTGACGGCCGTGATACCCGCACTGTGCGTCCTATCGAAATTGAGACGGGTGTACTGCCCAAGGCGCACGGTTCGGCGTTGTTTACCCGCGGTGAGACCCAGGCCCTGGTCGTGACCACCCTGGGCGCCATCCGTGACGCACAGCTGATCGAGGGCCTGGAAGGTTCCAGAAAAGAATCCTTCATGTTCCATTACAATTTCCCGCCCTTCTGTGTGGGTGAAACCGGCTTCATGTCGGGTCCCAAGCGTCGCGAGATTGGTCACGGCAAGCTGGCCAAGCGTGGCGTTCAGGCGGTAATGCCCAAAGAAGATGATTTCCCCTACGCGATTCGTGTGGTGTCGGAGATTACCGAATCCAATGGTTCCAGCTCCATGGCGTCGGTCTGTGGCAGCTCACTGGCGATGATGGATGCCGGTGTGCCGCTGTCAGCGCCGGTGGCGGGTATTGCCATGGGTCTGATCAAGGAAGGTGAGCGTTTCTCGGTTATTACCGACATTCTGGGTGATGAAGACCACCTGGGCGACATGGATTTCAAGGTTGCCGGTACCGAGAAAGGTGTCACGGCGCTGCAGATGGACATCAAGATCCAGGGCATCAACGAAGAAATCATGGAAATTGCTCTGAATCAGGCACATGAAGCCCGTATTCACATCCTGGGCGAGATGAACAAGGTGTTGCCGAAGGCACGTGAAACTGTGTCGGAGAACGCGCCTTCCATGGCCATGATGAAAGTCGACTCCGACAAGATCCGTGACGTCATCGGCAAGGGCGGCGCAACCATCCGCTCCATTACCGAAGAGAGTGGCGCATCCGTTGATATCGACGATGATGGTAATATCCGCATCTATGGCGAGGATGCGGCATCACGCGATCTGGCCATCGAGCTGATTCAGCGCATTACGGCTGAAGCGGAAGTGGGTCAGCTGTACATGGGCAAAGTCGCCCGTATCGTTGATTTTGGTGCGTTCATCACTATTCTGCCCGGCAAGGATGGTCTGGTTCATATTTCCCAGATCTCTGCTGATCGTGTGGAAAACATTGGTGAATACCTCAATGAAGGTCAGGACGTGCTGGTCAAGGTCATGGACCTCGATGCCCGCGGCCGCATCAAGCTGAGCATCAAGGAAGTCACTGATGAAGACCGTGCAGCCTATGCTGCCGACGCTGAGTAATCAGCTGTAAACCTCCGCAGCCGCTGCCCTGTCCGGGCAGCGGCGATTGGGAGTCCGGTTATGTCCCGCCGCAAATGCCCTGCCTGTTGTCGGCCCCCCGCCTACTGTTATTGTGCGTGCATTGCTGACATCGCCAATACCTGGCCGGTGTTTATCCTGCAGGATGTTCGCGAAGCCAGACATCCCATTGGCACTGCCAGAATTGCCACCCTGTCGCTGCGCCACGCAGAGATGGTACCGCTTGACCCCGACAACCCCGATCCCTCCGCTGATTTTCTCGACACACTGTTCTCACGACCGCTGATGCATCCGGCGCTGGTCTATCCCGGCGACAATGCCGTGTCCATTGATGATCTGGAAACGGGTGGCGCATGGGCTGACAGGCCCCGGGATCTGTTGTTTATTGACGCCAGTTGGGGGCGCAGCGTGCGCATGATGAAGGTGTTCCCGGCACTTGGCACATTGCCACAGGTTGCTTTGCGCGGGTTGCCGACGTCGCGATATCGTATTCGCAAACAACCCTCTGCAGACGCTGTGTCCACACTGGAGGCTATCGCCTATGTGCTGCAGCATGTGGAGCCGGCTCTGGATTGCCAGCCGATGCTGGCCACCATGGACTGGGTCATTGACCAGCAGATAAAACGCATGGGTCGCGACGTATACCGCCGCAACTACCCACCGGAGTAGCCGGGCAACATGATACTGATGATATGATGTCGATGAATGCCAGACACAAGGAAAAACAATGGTGGATTTGCCCCGCTGTCCCGAATGCCGTTCGGAATATACTTACCAGAGCGGTATTCTGTTCATTTGCCCTGAGTGCGCCCATGAATGGGGAGCTGAAGACAGCACGCTGGCGGTGAACGGCGATGAGAAGGCCGTTCAGGATGCCAATGGCAATGTCCTGGCTAACGGTGATGTGGTGACTGTCATCAAGGATCTGAAGGTCAAGGGGTCTTCCCTGGTGGTCAAGGTGGGCACCAAGGTCAAGAACATACGACTGGTTGACGGCGATCATGATATCGACTGCAAGATTGATGGCATCGGTGCAATGAAGCTCAAATCGGAGTTTGTCAAGAAAGCCTGAGCACAGAGTTGCACTGTAACCGTTGCTGGGCAAGGTTACAGGCAAGGCCAATAGCAAGGGAATAGTTTGATGGATGTCGCTGTCACTGTCACACGATGCAAAGTTGCAGCACGCCGGGCGGCGGCGCTGGGCATGTTACTGACCTGTGCACTTTTTGCCTGCGTGGCGACGGCGCAAACCCCGTTGCGGGTTGGTGTCTATGAAAATTCCCCGAAGATATTTCTCGACGCTGATGCCCAGCCCGGCGGCATGCTGGGGGAATTGCTGGTCAACATGGCACAACGCGAAGGCTGGCTGATCGAGTCTGTTCCCTGTCAGTGGAATGACTGTCTGCAGTTGCTGGCGTCCGGTGACATAGACGTCATGCCGGACGTTGCCTTCACTGCCGAGCGCGCGCAGCGATTCGATTTTCATCAGACAGAAGCCCTGTTGAGCTGGTCGCAACTGTACGAGCGCGACGGACTTGGCCTGGCCAGTCTTCTTGACCTGAACGGGCGGACGGTTGTGGCGCTGCAAGGCTCGGTGCAGCAGGGGTACCTGATGGAGCTCGCCGAGAATTTCGACCTGTCGGTTGAATGGCTCTGGGTTGATACGCTGGAGGCATCGTTCGAGGCGGTTGCTGCCGGTCAGGCCGATGCAGCCGCAGCAAACCATTTTTATGGTGACATGATGGCGTTTGAATACGGGCTGGGGCGCACCCCCATCATGTTCCAGCCCAGTCGTCTGTATTTTGCCGTGCAGGCGGGCCAGCATGCAGAGCTGCTGGCGACAATCGATGCTTATCTGCAGCTCTGGAAGAATGACGACAGTTCACCGTACTACCAACTGCTGAGACGCTGGAGCATTGATCCGGATGCCCGGGCAGTGCCGGCCATTGTCTGGTGGCTGGTCGGCTGCCTGTCGCTGGCGCTGATCGTGACTCTCCTGTTTTCCATGTTGCTGCGTTTCAAGGTTGCAGAAAAAACACAATATCTGCTGGCCAGTGAAACCCGTCTGAATACCATACTCAACAGTGTTGATGCCTATATTTATATCAAGGATTACAAGCTTCGCTACCAGTACGCCAATCGCCGGGTGTGCGACCTGTTTGGTGTGACACCTGAAGAGATTGCCGGGAAAACTGATGCGGATTTTTTTGATGAAGCAACCTCTACCCGACTTGAGCAGAATGATCTGCGTGTCATTCGCCGCGGCGAGCGTGTGGCTGACGAAGAGACCAGTACACTGCTGCGCAATGACCGGCAATACGACTTCCTGTCGGTCAAGATACCTCTGCGCAACCCTGATAACAGTATTTATGCCCTGTGCGGCATCTCCACTGATATTTCCGAGCATAAGCAGATTCGCGACCAATTGCATCAACTGGCGTTTTTTGACTCGCTGACCGGCCTGCCGAATCGGCGCCTGGTGCTCGACCGGCTGGAGCACGCCATGGCCAGCAGAAACAAGACTGGCTACGAAGGCGCACTGTTGTTCCTGGACGTGGATGATTTCAAGATCGTCAACGATACGCTGGGGCATGACGTTGGCGATCAATTGTTGCAGCTGTTTGCCCGCCGACTGGAGCGTGGTCTGTTGAGCACGGATACAGCGGGACGCCTGGGCGCTGATGAGTTTGTGTTGATCGTGGAAGATCTGGCTGCCAGTGCTGACGACGCGCTGGTCCGTGTGCGTGATATGGCGGAGGTACTTCGGCAGCAACTGAACCAGCCGTTTGACCTGAGCGGTACAGAGTATGTTTGCGCGGTCAGCATTGGTATCGCGATGTTTTCCGATGCCAGGGCAGGTGACGTGGAAGCGTTGCTCAAGGCCGCTGATCTGGCGCTGAATGCCGCCAAAAATGAAGGCAATACGGTGCGCTTTTTTAACCCCGAAATGCAGGTTGAGGTCACCCGGCGCACTCGGATGGAGGCGGCGTTACGCAAGGCGCTGCATGCTGACAATCTCAGTCTGCATCTGCAGCCGCAGATTGATGCGGCAGGCCAGGTATACAGTATGGAAGCCTTGCTGCGATGGCATGACCCGGATCTGGGTCAGGTGCCACCGGATGATTTTATTCCGGTCGCGGAGACGTGCGGCCTGATTGTGCCTTTGGGTGAGTGGGTCCTGGACAGGGCGTGCGAAATGCTGGCGAGCTGGCGTACCGACGACATCATGTCGACATTGACGCTGGCGGTCAACATCAGTCCCCGACAGTTTCACCATGCCGGTTTTGTTGATCACATTCTCGACTGCCTGAAACGCAACGAGGTTGATGGCGCCCGATTGGAGCTGGAAGTCACGGAAGGCCTGCTGATTGAAGATGTGGAAGTGACGGTGGCGAAGATGGATCGCCTGCGTGAGCACGGCATACGCTTTTCGCTGGATGATTTCGGAACCGGCTATGCCTCACTGGGATATCTGAAGCGGTTGCCACTGGCGCAATTGAAGATCGATCAGTCCTTTGTCCGTGACCTGTTGCTGGACCCTAACGACGAGGCGATTGTCAGAACAATACTGGCGCTGGGCCAAAGCCTGGATCTGCGTGTGCTGGCCGAAGGTGTGGAAACCCGTGAGCTGGCAGCGCGCTTGCAGGAAATGGGGTGCCGGTACTTTCAGGGTTATTACTTCAGCCGTCCGCAGTCGGAGGCATACTGGCGTGAGCAGCCATCACTGCAACGGATTGATGGCGCGCTGACAGTGGTCAACCGCGGCGGGCAGGGTCAGACGCGCTGAACGTGCCCGGGTCGGCGGTCAGTCAGGCAGCACAGCATTGTGGTAAACGTTCTGCACATCGTCCAGATCGTTCAGCATTTCCATGAATTTCTCAAACATGGCGACATCATCACCCGTGATATCGGTGCTGGTCTGTGCCAGAAACTGGATTTCATCGACGTCAAACTCAACATCACCAAACGCATCGCGGAGTGCCTGGCGGGCTTTGGCGTACTCAGTGTGGGGGGCGAATACAGTGATCAGACCCTCTTCGTTCTCGATGTCCGTGACGTCAACATCGGCGCCCAGCAATGCTTCCAGAACCGCATCTTCGTCATCCCCCTGGATGGCAAGGATGGCACAGTGGTCAAACATGTGGGCAACGCTGCCCTGGGCGCCAATCTTGGCCTTGGTTTTGGTGAAGCACAGCCGCACATCACCAAACGTCCGATTGGGATTGTCGGTCAGACATTCCACGATCACCATGCAGTTACCGGGGCCGAAGCCCTCGTAACGGGCCGCCGAGAAGTCTTCACCGCCACCGCCCCGGGCCTTTTCCAGCGCCTTGTCAATGACATGACTGGGGACCTGGTCTTTCTTGGCGCGATCGATCAGGCCCCGCAGTGTCAGGTTACCGTCCGGGTCGGTGCCTCCCGACTTGGCGCAGACGTAGATTTCACGCGCATACTTGCTATAGACCTTGGTTTTGGCGGCCGCTGTTTTGGCCATGGACTCTTTGCGGTTCTGGTAAGCTCTGCCCATTGCATATACCTGATTAGCGAGTGCGGAAAAGCAACTTCATCATGAAAAATCGAATCATACACGCAGCAGGCAGGTCAAATCCATTGTAGACTGCGCTTTTGTTTATGCCACTGATGATTGTTCGATAATTATGCCTGAAGCGCAAAAATTTGTACCCGTCTGGTTTCTGTTTGGTCTGTCAGGCAGCGGAAAATCCTATGTAGGTGATGTGATTGCCGAGGCCAGGGGCTGGCCGATCTATCATGCGGACGATGACATTACCCCGGCCATGCGCCAGGCACTGGCGGCATCCAGACCTTTCACCGATGCCATGCGAGACGAGTATTTTGTCCTGCTCGCCGATCGCATCCGCGCCCGTCAGGCCCAAGCGGCACCGGATCAGCCTTTGATTGTTACCCAGGGCGCCTACAAGCAGCGCAGCCGTGATTATCTGCGAGCGCAGGTCCCGGGGCTGGCGCTGATCTGGATCGACGCACCGGATGCCTTGATCGCGCAACGGCTTGGTCTGCGCGCCGGCGGCATCACCAGTCAGAGTGCGGCCGCCTTGAAACAGGACTTCGAATACCCACCCCACGATAGCCTCAGGATCGTCAATGATCGCGCTGAGGCCCATGCGCTGGCGCAGTTTGAACGCTGCCGGGAGCAATGGTTGACCCATCCGTCGCAGGTGATATGATCGCTGCAGCCCGGCACACAAGACCGGGTGCAGCGTCATGGATGAGCGCCATGATAGCCATGTGACCCATCATCATCGGGAGTGCCAGTGCGGGATCAGATCAGAACATTGCCGGCTTCGGTCACCGTTGCCCTGTCGTTGACAGTTGCAGCGGGCGGTGCGCTGGCGCAATTGTCACCCCGGTATCAGGATATGAACCAGGATCTGGTGGCGGACCTGCCAGCCGACGAAGCCAGCTGGCGGGATCCGCGTATTCTGATTTTTGCTTACACGCCCGTGGAAGACCCAGCGCTGTATACCCAGGTCTGGGATGAATTCATCACCCACATGGAAGCACTTACCGGCAAGGAAGTGCGGTTTTTCCCGGTGCAGTCCAATGCCGCACAGCTCGAAGCCATGCGCGCTGGCCGCCTTCATGTGGCCGGATTCAACACCGGCTCGACCCCGGTCGCCGTTAATTGTGTGGGTTTTGCGCCTTTTGCCATGATGGCTGCCGAAGATGGCAGTTACGGCTATGAGATGGAGATCATCACGTATCCTGACAGTGGCATCGACTCCCCGGCAGATCTGGCCGGGCGACAGCTGGCATTTACCTCACCGACATCAAATTCGGGTTTCAAGGCGCCGTCAACATTGCTGCAGAGCGAATTTGGCCTGACTGCCGGCGATGACTACCGGACGGCGTATTCGGGCAGCCATGACAATTCGATCCTGGGCGTCGTCAACAGCGACTATGAAGCTGCCGCGGTGGCCAATGAGGTACTACGTCGCATGCAGGGCCGGGATGTGGTGCGTGCGGAACAGTACCGCTCGATTTACAAGTCACTGACCTTCCCCACCACCGCCTATGGTATTGCCCACAACCTGCACCCGGCGCTGGCGGCCAACATTCGTGAAGCATTTTTCACCTTTGACTGGGAAGGCAGCGCACTGCAGCGTGAGTTTGCAGATGCCGGCATGGCCACGTTCATTCCCATCAACTATCAACAGCACTGGCAGGTCATTCGTGCCATTGATGAAGCCAATGACACCGTCTACAACTGCGATTGAGATCTGCGCCATGACAATCTCATCAATAAGAGCAAGAGGCTACCATGCTTAAACTAACCGGGCTGAGCAAACGCTACGACACCGGCGATCTGGCGTTGAATGACATCAACCTGACGGTACCTGCCGGGCAGGTGATGGCATTGATCGGTCCCTCCGGTGCCGGCAAAAGTACGTTGATCCGCTGCGTCAACAGACTGGTTGAGCCCAGCACCGGCTCGATTGAGCTGGATGGTCAGGATATCACCCGCGCCCGGGGTGCCAGGTTGCGTCAGGCTCGGCGACAGATCGGCATGATCTTTCAGAACTATGCACTTGTAGAGCGTCTGTCAGTCATGGAAAACGTGCTGTCCGGACGGCTGGCATACGTTGGTTTCTGGCGTAGTTTTCTGCGGCAGTTCCCGTCGTCCGACATCCAGCAGGCATTCAACCTGCTTGAACGGGTGGGGTTGCAGACCATGTTCGATAAGCGCGGTGATGCGCTGTCCGGAGGGCAAAAACAGCGTGTCGGTATTGCGCGGGCGTTGATGCAGAACCCCAAGCTGCTGCTGGTCGATGAGCCCACCGCCAGCCTGGACCCGAAAACCTCGCGACAGATCATGCGGCTGATCTGCGAGCTATGCCGCGAGCAGCAGCTGGCAGCCATCATCAATATCCATGATGTGGTGCTGGCGCAGCAGTTTGTCGATCGCGTGGTCGGCCTGCGCGGTGGCGAGCTGGTGTTTGATGGTGACCCCAAGGATCTGAGCCCGGAGATCCTCACCAGTATCTACGGCGAAGAGGACTGGTCGGTGGCTGACGACAACCACGAAGAAGCCGACGCACCGGCGACTGCCAGTGTCGATATTGCCGGGGCGCATCCATGAGTGCAGCCGACACCGGCAACGAACCGTTGCCATCACTTGAACAGCAGCGTATCGCCCAGGCCCGCGAGGGGCGCTGGCGTCCGTTGCCATTGATCCGCAGTCGGCACTGGCGCTGGATTATTAACCTGAGTGTGTTGCTTTATGTGGTGCTCGCATGGCTGAGTGTCGACGTCAACTGGAGTCGGGTTGCTCAGGGCATGGAGCGCGGGCAGGCGTTTGTTGCCTCGTTTCTGCAACCGGATTTCACCAGTCGCGGTGGCGAAATACTGACCGGCTTGTGGGAAAGTCTGACCATGACCTTTACCGCCACCGTGATTGGCGTGGCGTTGGCGATTCCGGTGGGGCTGGGTGCGGCCCGCAATATTGCCCCGCTGCCGGTGTATTTTGTCTGTCGCGGCATCATCGCTGTTTCCCGCACCTTCCAGGAAATTATCATAGCCATCCTGTTTGTTACCATGTTTGGTTTTGGCCCGCTGGCGGGCGTGATCACACTGGCCTTCGCCACCATCGGGTTTATGGCCAAACTGCTGGCGGAAGACATTGAAGATACCCAGAAAGAGCCGCTGGAAGCGATCCGTGCTACCGGCGGCGGCTGGCTGCAGTGGATCAACTATGCCGTGCAACCTCAGGTCATGCCCCGGCTGATCGGGCTGTCGCTGTACCGGCTGGATATCAATTTCCGCGAATCAGCCGTCATCGGTATTGTCGGCGCCGGTGGTATCGGCGCCACGCTCAATACTTCCATCAACCGCTATGACTACGATACCTCGGCTGCGATCCTGCTGCTGATTATCGTGATTGTGCTGATGAGCGAATACCTGTCCGGGTATGTGCGCAAGTGGACCCAATAATGCCAGTCAAACACGTTAATAATGTACCGGTCTGGCAGCGCCGGGAGCCGCTGAAGCAATACGCGATCTGGGCTGGCTGGATGCTGGGAGGCATGCTGTTCCTGTTGTGCTGGAAGGTGATCTCAGACAACACCATCTGGGAGTTCATGAATGATGCAGGGACTCAGGCTGGCAGCCTGATCGGCAGAATGATTCCGCCGGACTGGAGCATCACCGGGT
>CEQZ01018175.1_pt1 | contig 10379 bp, 10 predicted proteins | sample 530941 | NCBI WGS metagenome assembly CEQZ01 (sample SAMEA2621107, study PRJEB7988) | marine metagenome | biome: marine biome (ENVO:00000447); feature: mesopelagic zone (ENVO:00000213); material: "saline water (ENVO:00002010), including plankton (ENVO:xxxxxxxx)" | depth 800 m | reverse complement strand
ACAAGCCGCACGGCGTCTGATCCGCAGGCGTTTGCGCGTCATGTGGTCGGATGTCCGGGGCATGCGCGTCCTTGGTTTTGGCTATGCCACGCCGTACTTGCGCCCCTTTATTGGCGAGGCGGAGCGTGTCATGGCCTTCATGCCAGCCCAGCAGGGCTGCGTTCATTGGCCTGCCGGTGAAGATAACCGTGTGGCGCTGACCGAAGAAACCATGTTGCCGCTGCCTGACAGTTCGGTGGATCGTATTTTGGTTGTGCATCTGGTCGAACATACAGACTCGATGCGTCGCCTGATGCGCGAATGCTGGCGGGTACTGACGCCCAATGGCCGGATTGTCGTGGTGACGCCGAACCGAAGCTCGCTCTGGTCATGGTCGGAAAAAACGCCCTTTGGCTATGGCCATCCCCACAGCGTCTCACAGCTGCAAAACCTGCTGCGTGAAAACATGTTCCTGCCGATCCAGCACAGCCGCGCCCTTTTCATGCCGCCGACCAACATGCGGCTTTTGCTGCGCTGGTCGCAGGTATTTGAAAATATCGGATCGCGCCTGTTCAAGGCCTTTGCCGGTGTCTCGATTGTCGAAGCCGGTAAGCAGCTTTACGCCAGCTCCGGCACGCCACAGCGCAAACGCCGTCTGGTGCATATCCCGGTGACGGTCCCGCCGCTGCGCCCGGCCGATGGCAATCAACAGCACCGTGTGTCGCACGACCAGACGGATGAGTGCCAAAACAACCCGTCGGACGAAGACAAACCAACACAGCCGTCCAAGTTGGACCAGTAAGTCCGCAAAATCACGGCAGGTTTTGTTACATGATGATAATTGACAGGCACGCCATGATTGGCTGCATAATAACGTCATGTCATTCAAATCTGTTTTGCGAAACACAGTCAGGTTTACCGGACGCGCGCTATTTGCCGGTGCGCTGTTTCTGCCATTGCACGCCGTGGCCGAGCCGGTGCAAGACAGCAACATGCCCCGCACCATCACGCTGTACGCCGAAGACAGCAACGCACCCTATGCGTTTCTTGATGGGGTGAGCCCCGAAGGCATTTATGTCCGCATCCTGCAGGAAGCATTTGATCGCCTGCCGGGCTATCGGCTCGATATTGTCAATGTGCCGTTTCGCCGCGGGATGGAGCTGCTCAAGGATGGCAAGATCATGGGGTTCTTTCCGCCTTACGCGCGCGGGGATCGCGACTGGATCGAACGCTATTCCATCCCGATCTTGCGCGAAACCGTCGTGGCAATCTGCAGCAAGGATTACGCGCAAAGCAACGATCTGAAGCGCTTCCCGGATGATTTCAAAGGGGCACGTTTTGCCAACAACGCCGGATATCGTCTGGCTGGGCCTGCATTCTTTGACATGGTCGAGGCGGGCGAGATTACCCTTGAAGAAGCCAATACCACCGCAAGCAACCTGCGTTTCCTGATGGCTGGTCGTGTCGACTGTTATGTCAATGAACGCATGGCCATTCTGGCCGGGATGCGCGAACTGGCCGTCGACAAGGCAGTCGCCCGCCTGTTTGACGAAGCCGCGGTCATCGGGCACGAATTTGGCTACGTGGCCTATGGCCCGGACCCGGAAGGCAAATGGCCCTACCGCGACCAGTTTGTCGGCGCCCTTGATCGCGTGCTGAGTGACATGCTCGCAAGCGGCGAGATCGACCGGCTGGTTGTGTCCTATTTCTCTTATTGATATCGCCCGCCATATGCTTCGGGGTGTTTGAGTAGCGCACAAAAAAACAGGCCACCGAATGTCGGTGGCCTGTTTCAATATCGGGCAGATCAGGACGTCTTAGTGTTCGACGTCGCGCCAGATCTTGCGTTTGACCGCATACAGCATTGCCGTCAGAACCAGCAGGAACAGGATCACTTTCATGCCAAGCGCCTTACGGGCTTCAAGTTCCGGCTGTGCCGTCCAGTTCAGGAAGGCCGTCACATCACGTGCATGCTGTTCCAGGGTCATCGGGGTGCCATCCGTGTACTCGACCGCTTCATCATAAAGCGGCGGTGCCATGGAGATCTGATGACCCGGGAAGTAGTGGTTGTAATATTTCCCGTCCGCAAGGTCGAAGCCCTCTGGTGCTTCTTCCTCATAGCCGGTCAGAAGGCCGAACACATAGTCCGGGCCACCCACACGTGCCTTGTTCATCAACGAAAGATCCGGCGGAATGGCGCCGCCATTGGCAGCCGCAGCCGCCTTTTCGTTGGGGAACGGAGACGGGAAGTAATCCGAAGCAAGACCCGGACGGGTGAACATGTCACCATCGTCATTCGGACCGTCTTCGATGTCATACTCGGCCGCAATCGCCTTGATCTGGTCTTCGTTGAACCCAATGCCTTCAAGGTTACGGAAGGCAATGAAGCGCAGGCTGTGACAGCCGGCACAGATGTTCTTGTAGACCTGGAAGCCACGCTGCAGCTGGGCACGGTCATACGTGCCAAACAGACCCTGCCAGCTCCAATCCTGTGCCTCGGGCACCGGCGCGTCGCCGGCAGCCTTGGCTGCACCACCAGTGAATGCGGTTACCGCGAAGGCGGCAGCAATTGCGGTCAGTGCGAACTTACGCATTTGCACCCTCCTTCAAAACAGATTCGCTGATGCTTGCAGGAAGCGGCTTGGTTCGTTCCATTTTTCCAACCAACGGCATGACCACAAGGAAGTGTGCGAAGTAATACAGCGTCGAAAGCTGACCCATCACGATGACTTTCAGACCCGGAATACCCAGGAAGTAGTCATCCGGTGCCTTCGCCCCGCAATAGCCGAGGATGAAGGTGTCGATCACAAACAGCCAGAAGAACCATTTGTAAACCGGACGGAATTTCGAGCTGCGCACCTTGGAGGTATCAAGCCACGGAATAACGAACAGGATCACGATCGAGGCAAACATCGCCAGCACGCCAAGCAGTTTTGCCGGGATGCCAAAGATGGTGAAGTCGATCGACCGCAGGATCGCATAGAACGGCAGGAAGTACCATTCCGGCACGATGTGCGGCGGTGTGACCAGCGGGTTCGCCGGGATGTAGTTATCCGGGTGGCCCAGGAAGTCAGGTGCAAAGAACACAAACACCGAGAAGAAGATCAGGAACACGCCCATGCCGTACAGATCCTTGATCGTGTAGTACGGATGGAACGGAATGGCATCCGCCGGGGTCTTGATCTCAACACCGGTCGGGTTGTTCGAGCGCACGGTATGCAGTGCCCAGACATGCAGGACAACAAGGCCCAGAATGACGAACGGCATCAGATAGTGCAGCGAGAAGAACCGGTTCAGCGTCGGGTTATCAACCGAGAAACCACCCCAAAGCCAGGTCACCAGCGGATCACCGATGATCGGGAAGGCAGAGAACAGGTTGGTAATAACCGTTGCACCCCAGAAGGACATCTGGCCCCACGGCAGGACATAGCCCATGAACGCGGTTGCCATCATGGCAAGCAGGATCAGGATACCGATCCACCACAGCATCTCGCGCGGTGCTTTGTATGACCCGTAATACAGGCCACGGAAAATGTGAATGAACACAACGATGAAGAACATCGAAGCGCCGTTCATATGGATATAGCGGATCAGCCAGCCATAGTTCACATCACGCATGATGCGCTCGACCGACTCAAAGGCCATATCGGTATGGGGGGTGTAGTTCATCACCAGGAAAATACCGGTGAGGATCATCGTCACCAGAACAAAACCGGCCAGGGAACCGAAGTTCCACATATAGGACAGGTTTTTCGGGGTCGGATATTCGTATGCAGAGTGGTGCAACATGGAGATGACCGGAAGACGGTCGTCAACCCACTTGACCACTTTGTTGTTCCACTGAGGTGCGCTCATAAACCTGCTCCTTACCCGATCCGGACCGACGTGTCGGTCAGGAATTCATATTCCGGAACGACAAGGTTCAACGGCGCGGGGCCGCGGCGGATACGGCCCGACGTATCATAGTGCGAGCCATGGCATGGGCAGTACCAGCCATCATAATCACCACGGGTTTCGCCTGTGGCTGTGCCCATCGGAATGCAGCCCAGATGGGTGCAGACGCCGACGACGACCAGCCACTCTTTCTTTTCGACACGCGCATCGTCGGTCTGCGGATCGACGAGTTCGTTCAATGCGACGTCTTCGGCCTCATTGATTTCGCGTTCGGTACGATGGCGGATGAAGACAGGTTTGCCTCGCCACATGACCTTAATTGCCTGACCAACCGGGATGTTGGCCAGATTAACCTCAACCGAGGCAAGTGCGAGAACGTCCTTGGACGGGTTCATGCTGTCCACGAACGGCAACAACGCGCAACCAACGCCAACGGCGCCAACTGCTGTGGTCGCCAAGGTCAGGAAATCCCTGCGGTTCTCGTCCGGCTGGTGTTCGCCGGAGGAATGCACCGTTTGCGACATAATTAATCCCTCTTTCTGCCCCCAAAACAGGCATGCGGAATGCCAAACCAAGACTTAGGGCATTCATGTTTACATTCCATTGATGAAAATCAAACAATCTTGCCGCTCAAAGCCCTTAGGCCTGTTTGACGGTCCGTATACTAACAAAAATTCGGTTTGTTAAGGAGAACTTGGAGTTGCAAATTGTTTGCATTCAACAAGATCATTGGGTTTTGCGCTGCACAATTCGGTAAAACATAGCGTAATTGCGGGTATCGCGCCCTTTGTGCGCCAAGGACTTGTGGCTTTAGTTCTTCATATTCCAAAAAAGTCTAATAGCGGCGTTAACGGGTAATTATATGTCGCTGATGAACTGATTCGACATTTGTTCACCAACGATTCTAAAAGAAGCCATGAGAATTTGTTTATTCGAACCCGACATCCCGCAAAACACCGGCACCATTCTGCGCATGGCGGCCTGTTTTGGCTTGCCGGTCGATATCATCGAACCGTGCGGCTTTCTTCTGACCTCCGGTGCGCTTAAGCGCGCCGGGATGGATTATCTCGAAAAGGCCGATTATATACGCCATGCCGACTGGCGCGCCTTTGTCGAAGCCCGCCAGGAGGGAACCGTGCCGGGGCGTCTGGTGTTGCTGACGACCAAGGGGGCCGAACCCTATTGCGATTTTGAATTTCGCGCCGATGATATCCTGATGTTGGGCTCCGAAAGCAAAGGGGTGCCTGACAGCGTCCATGATTATGTCGATGCCCGCGTCGTCATTCCCATGAAGCCGCAAATGCGCTCGCTGAATGTCGCCATGGCAACCGCAATGACATTGGGCGAGGCGCTCCGACAGACCGATGGCTTTCCTGCAAGCCGACCGAGTGAATGAACCAAGTGAGTGACGCAATGACGGACGCAAAAATTGCTGCAAAACAGGCAATGAAGACGAGCACCGACCATAAGGTCGAGGATGCCGTGATTGCCAAACGCAAACAGACCGCCCAGGACTGGTTCCGCCAATTGCGTGATGACATTTGCGCCAGTTACGAGGCGCTCGAGGACAGCTACGAAGGTCCGCTTTCCGATCGCGCCCCGGGGCGGTTCGAGCGCACCGTCTGGGAGCGCGGCGAAAACGAGGGCGGCGGCGAGATGTCGGTCATGAAGGGCCGGGTGTTTGAAAAGGTCGGGGTCAATATCTCGGTCGTGCATGGCGAATTTTCCGAAAAATTTCGCAAGGAAATCCCGGGTGCCGATGAAAACCCCAACTTCTGGGCGGCGGGCATTTCACTGGTCGCCCATCCATGCTCGCCCCATGTTCCGGCCGTGCACATGAACACCCGCCACATCGTCACCACCAAGGCATGGTTTGGCGGTGGTGCCGATCTGACCCCGGTCTTCCCGCAGGAAAAGGACACCGCTGATTTCCATGGTGCGCTTAAATCCGCCTGCGATGCCCATGGCGATGACTATTACGACCGCTTCAAAAAATGGTGCGACGAATATTTCTGGCTGCCCCATCGCAACGAGCCGCGTGGCGTTGGCGGGATTTTCTATGATTATCTCGATGCCGACTGGGATGCCGACTTTGCCTTTACCCAAGATGTCGGGCGGGCGTTTCGCGATATCTATCCCGAACTGGTCAAGCGCCACTACAATAAGCCCTGGACCGATGACGAACGCCGCGCCCAACTGATCAAGCGCGGCCGCTATGTCGAGTTCAACCTGCTCCATGACCGTGGCACGCGCTTTGGCCTGATGACCGGCGGCAACACCGAAGCCATCCTGATGTCGCTCCCGCCCGAAGCCAACTGGCCGTAACGCCTTACACCGTCATCCCCGCGCAGGCGGGGATCTCGCCCAGCAGGCTCTTCGGGCTAACCCCTATTTCCGCGCAGCAAAAATCCGCCCGATGGTATTAAGCAATATCTGTGCTGCCAGAATGGCGGTTGTCCCGGTGTGGTCGTAATCCGGCGCGACTTCGACCAGATCAATGCCAACGATATCACCGCGCTTGGCAAGGCCTGCGATGATTTCCAGCACGTCATAATACAGGAACCCGCCATGGCTTGGTGTGCCGGTACCCGGCGCAATGGACGGATCAAACCCGTCAATATCAATCGTCAGGTAATATCGCTTCCCGGCCGGAATGCGTTCCAGCACACCCTCGACACCAAGCTTGCGCACTTGCCGCACGGACAGGATGTCTGATCCCTGCGCGCGAGCATAATCGTATCCCTCCTTGGCGGTCGAGGACACATTGCGAATGCCAAGCTGGGTCATGCCCGTCACCCACGGCTTTTCAATGGCCCGGCGCATCGGGTTGCCATGGCCATTGCGCACCCCGTGGCGCTCATCAACGAAATCGAGATGGGCGTCAAACTGCACGACATGCACCGGTTCTTCGTCGGAAAAGGCATTGATGCAGGGAATGTTGATTGAATGATCGCCGCCCAGAACCACGGGCAGGGCACCGGCCGCCAAAATCTTGCGCACGCCAAACTCGATATTGGCGTGGCTGTTGATCGTGTCGGTATGAATGATATCGGCATCGCCAATATCGACCATCCGAACCCCTTCAAGATAGGTCACGTCATCTTCATGGTCATAGGCCCCGGCATGGCCAAACGCGAACAATGTCGATGCCTCGCGAATGCCGCGCGGCCCAAACCGTGCACCCGATCGCCACTGGGTGCCGAAATCAAACGGTGCACCAAGAATGGCAACATCGGCATCAATCGCATCCCAGTTCTCGACATAGGGGCTTTTGGAAAAAGTCGAAATCCCCACAAAGGGCAGGTTCAACCGCCCGCTGTTATAGCCATGCTCAGACATGAAAAATCCCCTGTCGAAAGTGGTGTGCGCGAAACATCACTCTAGGGAACACTGAACGGCGGATACAGCAAAAGAATTGATTGGTGATTTTGGTTTTCGATCCTTGCAGTCAGTTGGATTTTCGCGTTGGCCGGTGTTGCCTCAATAATACTAATTTTCTTTGTTTTATATGAGAGTGTATCTAATGTAGATTGAGTATTGTTCTTTAAATTGTTCTTTGAGGTTGAGCGCAATGGGGAATTCAGAGGCTAAATTGCATTTGTCGTTGGAAGACGGTGTCTTCGAAATATCTGGGTCCGAGTTATTCGTCTCGCAACAGATTGAGAACTTCAAAGATATTATTTTGGAAGCACTCAGTTCAAAAAGAGAGCGTTTGGACAATAGATCAACGGATGTCGCAATTGCTTCCCCACCGGCAGCGGCGCCTTTGCCTGAAGAAGAGCAGGTAGGCGGTCGCATTGAGCGGAAAAACTATGACCGAGTTTTTCATATCGAAGGAGATCATGTGAGGATAATCAAGAAAATTCCGGGTGCAAATACCGCCAAGAAGACAGTAAATACGGCTCTAGCATATTTGTGGGCCAAGCGATCTGTGGGTGCAGAATCGGTTTCGTCTCAAGAGATACGCGATGTCTGTGAAGAGCAAAGTTGCCTTGATCCATCAAATTTCTCCGCAACTCTCAGGAATGCTAAAGAATATCTGATAGTTGATGGAAAGCGAAATTCATCTGATAAAGTTTGCAAGCTAACTATACCCGGAGTCGAGCAGGCTGAGGCGCTCTTGGAGGGGTTGAATGGAGCATAAAGTTCGCTCGATCCTAGCTGCGGCGTCTAATCAAGAAATATCTGATGTCATCATCGATTCTTATAAGGAAGTAGAGAAAAGCTATTTCCTAAAATCTTGGAAGGCTAGTGAGTTAGATGCTGGCCATTTCGTGGAGGCAGTGAGGCGCTTTATCGAGCTTCAGTTGTTTGGCGCGTATACACCTTTGGGTAAAAACCTTCCCAATTTTAATGACCCAGAAATGAAGAGGTATGAAAGAGCGAAAGGCGAAGAAACCTACAGGATCCACATTCCTCGGTTGCTTCTGGTCATATACGGGATCAGGAATAAACGGGGTGTTGGGCACATATCGTCGATAAGCCCCAATCATATGGATGCAACCTTTGTTCTCTCAGCTGTTAAATGGATTTTGGCGGATCTTGTGCGCGTGAATTCTTCGGTTAGTCCCGATGAAACTTCACAAATTGTCGATCATATTGTTGAACGCGCTGTAGAAGGAATGTGGGAAGAAGGTGACGTTATCAGAATTATCGCAGATGGACTGTCCTTAAAGGAAAAAATACTTTTTTTATTGTACTCGAAAAAATCAATCTCTGATGAGGAAATGTTCAATATTATTGAATACAGTAATAAGTCGTATATGAAGAAAATTCTTCGAGGAATGCACTCGTCTAGGATTCTGGAATACAAAAAAGATGGTGTTTGCGTGTTATCCCCGAAGGGCATCGCTTTGGCTGAAGAGGTGGTTCTTTCCAAAGTCAGTGTTTAACGCTAACCACCGGATTACGTCTCGTTGATCAACCAACTGAGCAGCGTGGTGGTGGTATTGCTGACAGATGCACCCGGCACCACCCAGTATCCGCGATCGGCACGCGCCACTTCGCGTCCGATGGCAACGAGGCTGCCCTGTTCAAGGTGATGATCCACCAATCCGCGCCAGCCCAGTGCCACACCCTGTTCGGCAAGGGCAGCCTGAATAACAAAGCCATAGGTATTCAGCCCAAGATCGCCCTGGGCAGGTTTGCGGGTAATCCCGTGATCGGCAAGCCAGCTTTCCCATGTCAACCAGCGTGACTTGCCTGCGACTTCGAGATGCAAAAGCGGGGCGCGGGCAAACTTGGCCGGATCATCAAACGGACCATAGCGTTCAAGAAAGCCCGGCGTGCAAACCGGTACTACCCGCTCGGGGATCAGCAACTGTGCGGTATCGGGGAAATCGTCCGCCGCCCCGAACAGCATGGCGGCATCGGTTTCGCGCGCCATCGCATCATCAAGGCCCTGGGATGCGATGATATGGACTTCGGCCTCGGGATGCAGACGGCGGAAATCGGTCACGCGTGGCATCAGCCAGAAGGCGGCAAAACCGAAATCGGTAAAGATCCGCACCGCGTGATCCTGCGTGGTGCGCCGGGTGTCGCGCGCAGCCTTGTCGATGCTCTCGACACTGGTTTTCACCGCCTCAAACAGGATTTCGCCAGCATCGGTCAATCGACTGCCGCCTTGGGACCGGTGCAGCAGTGAAACGCCCAGCTGATCCTCGACCCGCTTGATCTGATAGGTCACCGCAGGCTGGCTCAAGCCCAGCTCATTGGCGGCCCGTGTCAGGCTGCCAAGCCGCCCGACCGCTTCAAAAATTCTCAGCCAGCCAATGTCGAGGGGTCTTTGCATTATAAAAATTCTTTATGGAAGTGATTAAAAAACACCGGGTTTCTTTGAAAGTTGATTTATGGATTTAATGTCGGTCACGCGATCAAGGTCAAGCGGATTAACGACAAGACCCGATAAAAGACACCCGAAAAGGGGCAGGAGTTTTGCGCTTGCTTTGTCTCGCACCAAACGACCCAGGGGTGCTTTTGTCGTCAATGCTGCCATCTCGGTGATCGGCGGATTGCACCCTGTGAAGGAGTGCATACTAAATGACGTCCCCGAATATCCTGATCCTGATGGCCGACCAGTTAAACGGGACCCTGTTCCCCGATGGTCCTGCGGATTTCCTTCATACGCCGCATTTGCGCAAACTGGCAAATCGCTCGGCGCGTTTCCGCAATTGCTATACAGGCTCGCCGCTTTGCGCGCCGGGACGTGCATCCTTCATGGCCGGTCAGTTGCCCAATCGCACCCGGGTCTATGACAACGCCGCCGAATTTTCATCAGACATTCCGACCTATGCCCATCACTTGCGCCGCGCGGGATATTATACCTGCCTGTCGGGCAAGATGCATTTCGTTGGCCCCGATCAGTTGCATGGTTTTGAAGAACGCCTGACCACCGATATCTACCCGGCTGATTTCGGCTGGACCCCGGATTACCGCAAACCGGGCGAACGGATTGACTGGTGGTATCATAACCTGGGCTCTGTCACCGGTGCCGGTGTCGCCGAGAT
>CEQZ01057140.1_pt1 | contig 10386 bp, 4 predicted proteins | sample 530941 | NCBI WGS metagenome assembly CEQZ01 (sample SAMEA2621107, study PRJEB7988) | marine metagenome | biome: marine biome (ENVO:00000447); feature: mesopelagic zone (ENVO:00000213); material: "saline water (ENVO:00002010), including plankton (ENVO:xxxxxxxx)" | depth 800 m | reverse complement strand
AGAAAACCTGAAGGCACTGCAATTGACGGATGTCAGTTTGGCTGAAGTTTTTTTTGGCAGTTATCCTATCCTGGTGGAGGGAGATACCGAACAGGCTGCGTTCCTTGGCTCTGTTCAGAATGAAGACTCCAATTTGAAGCGGAGTGCCAGCATCATTCGAGCACGAGGCAAAGCGATACTGATACCGCTCATGAAGATCTTGCATCATTTCAAGACAGACTTTGGGATTGTTCATGATGTTGATTGGCCTTTCTCCAAGTCTGGCGAGAGCCACAACCCCATGTGGACAATTAACAACTCTATTCGCGAAGCTGTTATCGCGTGTCGTCAAGACGGTATCAATGTTCGACATCGTTGGAGTATTCCCGACTTTGAACGGTTTCTTGGTGGAGAGGAGCTTGGCAAAGACAAACCCTATGAAGCCTACAAGGCTGTGACATCTGACAAAGCAGTTGGCGAAATGGTTCTTGACCGAATGATTGAGTTATACGTTGAAGGCTCACCGGATCCAGATGGTTACGATTCGCAGAAACCACATCTTGACCAGTTGCTCGAGCAGTTGTCGGAGTGGGCAGCGCAACATGGGGAAGATGGGAATGTGAGATTAACGGGGAGTCCCCAAGCTCAATCAGCAGGGTGACACGATCAACAACTCTTCTAGTTTCTTGCAAACAAAATTGGTGACGACACAAGCCTTAGAGGCAATCTGATGACCGAAAATGATACGGAGAAAATGGGGGGCTTCATTGCCCGCGAGCATCATAAGCTCCGCTTTACCGAACTTTGTGAGACCTTCTTTGCACGGCTCGTTTTGATGAAATGCCCAGACCCTAAACTTGAGCGAACAATAACTGTTCAGCTATCTCTCTGCGATTTCTTTCGAAAGGTCAGCAAAGAAGCGTTGGTGTCTAGTCTCGCAGCTGAAACGATTAGGCATACGCATAAAATGTCAGAACTTGTCGGTGATGCTCTGTCAGCTCTGACTGGAGTTGAAATGAGCCCCACAGGAGAAGAGAAAACCCTTCTTGAGCATTACCAAGATCATATCGCAACTCGACTCAAATGGCTGGAAACAGGTAGCGAGGTTGATGAGCTTGCTCCGTGTGTAGAGCGTGTTTCATGTGCGGAAGTTGATGGACTGCAAGTCTTTGACATAGCGGTCTGCCCGAAAGTTCTATGTGAAGAGGTTTCCAAACGTATCCCTTTTGCTTTGGAGCTTTCTTCAAAACTCCTCATGCTCCTTGCGACAGCCCAGAATCGACCCGGAGATTCTGGGCCGCGTATAGATTTCAGAAAGCAGGTGGAGCTTCTCGTAAATCAATTAGACGAACGGTTTGATACGACGGGAGAAACGGAATTCACCCTGCTGTCTAATAGAATTCCCTTTAGGTGGGCGATCCAAGTTTTTGACAACATGGATTTAACAATGCTTGGAATTGGCACTTCGGGGTTAGAGGATAAAATTCTTCTACCATTGTTCCTAGAAGTGAACGGTTATCTTGATCTGATTGACCTTGATTTGGAGAGTGATCCCCGCGAGCGAAACGATGTTGTTGTTCGCTATTTTGTTCGGCGGCCAGCAAAACAAAATATCTTTGGTGCTGTGGATGCGGGACTTAGTCCCCAAACGAGATCTTTGCTGAATGAAACTGAGCTCGTTCTGTATCATCGTTTACATCAGCACGTACGTCAGGGATTAGTGTTTGGTGGGAAAGCCGAACTTGAGCAGTCGTTTGGTGCAATATGCTCAGGGCTTCTTCGAAGAGCCTCGTTTTGTATCGAAGAACCGAGTCTCATGAGAGAGCTAGCCGAAGTTTGGCTGGAGCAGCATAAAGACGAAAAAACTCTTCAGATTGAAGACAAGTTTTTTCTACCATTTATCTATGAGCGCCTGCGGAGTGAATTTGGCGCACGCGTCGTCAAAAAGCCGGAACGCTTCGGTGGAGAGGCAGACATACTGTTTGATGATTCAATCCCCATTGAACTGAAAGTACGTCGCGGACGCAAAAAACCAATAGATTTGGCCGATATTGAGAAAGCTTTCCCTCCAGGTGGGCAAGCTGCATCTTATGCCGCCATCTCGCGTTTGGGATTCGTCTTGGTTCTTGATCTCCCTGAGGAGGATGCATCGGTGGTAAGTTTGGAGAACTGCGTGACCACTCTTGAACGTCGATATCCCGAAGACGCTATGTATCCAACGTGTATCGTAGTGATTGTGTTTCGGTGTGTTGCACGAAGCCCGAGTAAATCACGTTAAAGAAGCCAACTGCTTAAATTGCGCGATCTCAAGGGATGCTGCAGAATGGCCGCGAGGACTCATGGCACCGACAGTCTTGGGATTATTCACGGGCCTTCCGCCTTTTCAATAACGTATGAAGCAGGCCAATTTCTTGGGCGTTCCTTTTCATTGTCTTTGAAGCGCTCGATGGCGGATATATGTATGAGGCTATCTGGTGGAATATGGCGGGGCTCCCCCCTAGGAAAATAAAACCGTTTCCACCAGATTTTTCGTTCATGCCATTCTTGGCGATGTGCGTTCTTGGGCAGAAATTCCAGAAGTCTCCAGCCGGTCGTGAGGGATGTGTGTAAAAGGCCATCAGCCGATGGTTTGGTGTATTGGCGCGCATTGACCCTTGGGTGGCCAAGTACGATATGGTTGACCATTTGTGTGCGAATTCTCAGGCCCCTGTTTCGTGCTTGCGCTAGCATCCATCGTAACGGGAACTTGGACAGCGCACTTTCTTCTTCGACAAAGCCGCCGCCGATATCTGAATGACAACCGTTGAACCAGACCTCGCGCAGGTCTTGCTTTGTGTGATTAGTGGCCTGTGAATATCGGTTCGGTTGGAACTTCTGACTGTTCGCCCAGTTTTTCAGGCGGAACATCCGGCGGTATTCATGAATAGCCACGGCATGGCGAACCACCTTGACTGCCGGATTTATCGAGGCGAATGGTAGTTCTTCAAGGTGGAACTTTGGAAAGATGCTGAGCCATACCGGAACGATGACTGAGGACACCGTATCCCAAACGCCAAGAAACTCGATCGGAACCTGAGCATAGGGACGCACGATCTCGCGAAACTCATGGGCGGTAGCATAATTACTATCCTCTTTGGCATTTTTGTAGGCTTTAAGCGCATAGCCTGCAAAATTAGCCTGATGTTGGCGTAACAAACCTACAAGATAGATCATGCCAGCCAATACGCGAACCGTATATGCGCCTCTGCTAAAGCCAAACAGATATATTCGGTCGCCCTCACGGTAGTTTTCTACCAGAAAGCGGTATGCTGCCAATACGTCGCGATCCAGACCTTTCCCGGTCGCCATTTCAAAAGTGGCATGGGCCTTTTGCCGCCACTTTCCCCAACTGTCTGGCATTGCAACAGTGCCAATTCCCGGTTGGTAAAAGACCAGCTGCTGTTCACTCTTTTCTGCGATCCGATAGAGCTTAAGCACATTGGAAAGCTGCTTGCCAATTTCGTTGGTGGTGCCATCGCAACAGACAACAAGATTCCTGCCTGGGCCGACGCTGGAGCGCGACATGCGCGTTTTGGATGGGGTATCTGTCATGGCCTAACCTGACGCTGTGGCGATTTTTCTGAAACGTGGGAGCTCCGATAGGATCTCGAACAGTTTCAAGTTGTTCCTATGTGTTAATTATGAAAGTATATTCTATCTTTGGTTGCAACTATTTATACTTCGGAATTCACATAAAACTTGCACTGAGCTGTGAAGATGCCGCACGACCTCTCGCAGAATTCTGACCACGAGATTCCCGAAGACCTAGAGTGGTTGTTGGGCGCATTCCGGTTGGTAGACTTGCATGACTCAGCGCATGCTGTGGGAGTACCTGCGCAAGATGTCGTACTAGCACGCCCTGGCCGTGAGTTGCGCGGACTTTGGCTTGATGTCGCATTAGAGCTCTTTAACTATTTAACCGTTTCAGATTTTGAATCGCCAGGGGCATTTATTCCGATAGATCCCTTCATTGATCAAATCCAGCAGCGCCATCCTGAACTCGGCGTGACGGATGTGCAGTATGTCGTAAGGGTCTTGGCACGACCGACAGAGGTGCATTTCCTCTCGGGGCGAGAGGAAGAAATCAATCCAAAATCATTCGTTACCAAAGATACCGCACTGTTGGAGCGTTCGAGGTCTGGCGGGCTCGTGAGGCTCAGTGCGCGAGGGCATCAAACTGTTCAGATCGCTAAGTCCGCCAAAGAATGGATTTATACTGGAGATCTTAGTGATGGTGTCGTCAAAGCGTTGAGGTTGGGCGATTTTGGTAAAATGATCGCCCTTTGCGGCCAGATGGTCCGTAGTATTAATCGTGAAGCTGAACAGCTGGTTGCAGCAACCGAGCAACCGGGTTTTGGGCAACTGCGGCGTTACTATCTTGAGAACCGAGGTGCCTATCAGGAAACCATAGAAGGAGCACTCAAGACGCTTCTTGAGGTGCGCGAACACCTTGCCACGACATCCTGCGCAGAACGATTTCAACAATATACCGAAAAATATGGCGAGGGTGCTGTGCTGTGGGACCAGATCCGTCGTGCACCGCGTGAACTGGCGCAGTCACTCGAGGGGTTCTTGAAGCGCTTTCTTGAATGTATTGACAGAATGCAAGACCGCGGCGCGGTTATTGCACGCCACGTTGACTTTTCAAGGCTGGCACTACGTTTTGCGTATGACCCTTTAAGCGAAGCAGAAATGATGGGCATGGTTGATTTGCTGATGCCGCAATTGCCGCGGACGGTTGCACCTCATCCGGTGGATTTTAGAAACTTTATCATCAGCCGGACAACCAAGACTGAATCCAACCGAGTTCTCCTACCGCCCGCAGACGAAAATCTCTCACTTAAAGAACTCAAGTGTATCGATGCTTATGCCAAGCGCTTCGAACAGCGACTTGCAGAAGGACCTCTGCCGTTATCCGAGATTATTATGAATGGTTGGGTTGAAGAGAGCTCGATACGCTTAGTTGAGGAGTTGATATCAGATTTTAGTGCTCCACCCTTCTTTCAAATTGGACAAGTTCGTGTAGCGGTAGCGCTTCATGATCAAGTGAAGTTGTCGCTCGTCGATGGTGATTTCAGAGGTAACGATATCGTTCTTGTAAAGTGCGAAGAGGTGCCGAGTGATCGATGATAACCTCGGGCATTTGCTGACATTTATGTTGCGTCACAGAGAGGCGCGTCTTGGCTCAGGAACACGGAAAAGCCACCCGGGGGAGCTGGATGTTGCAAAGGCGTTAGACGATCTGGACATTCAGCAATGGGATGTTCTTGGAAAACTCGCTGAGGCATTTGGGTTTAAACTTGAAATTGTTGAAGGTGGTCCGGGACGCCCGGAAATCGGCGAGCGTACATTCCTGTTCTTGCGCAACCCGCAATCAGGAATGCCGGAGTTTGGTGGGAGCCATAGCGCGCTGGAGGCGATGAAGCGTCAAAAGAACGAAACCCAACAGACGGCGAGGACGTGGTGGATATTCATTTGGTCGCATCACATGGCCCTACTTTATGATGGAAGATCTCTAACTGAGGTTTCCCGCTTTACCGGGGCGGATTTTAGAAGAGAGCATCTGGTTGGATTGGTTATGTCAGGCATTGACACTTTGTCGAGAATTGACGTCGCCCCGGACAAACGGGCGATCTTTGCACAAATACTCCTTGAGGTGGATCCGCATCGAGAAGTTCAGATCAGGGTCGACTCATTTTTAATGACCATGACGGAAGCGGGATTGCTAGAGCAAGTTGGTGATGATGTTTTTCGGCAAACTCTCCTTGCGGCTAAAGAAGCCGCACATTCTGTCGAAATCGGTTTGGGTGACTTGTTTGAAATCCCGCTAGAAGACCCAGTTGAAGGAACCCTGAACCTTGCGACAGTGCAGGATCCAAATGCCAATATTGTGGGCCAATCGGATTCCGAGGAGTTTGATTGATGGCTTTGATTGGTGCGTTTGAGACGTCAAATTTCCTGAATATCAAAAAGGCCGGGAAGCCATGGAGGCCAAGGTTTCGCGCAACGCGTTTTCGATTTGGAGGATTTAACACAGCCGTCCAGATGACAAACGGGAAAGGCAAGACCTCTATCGTGTCAAGTGTGCTGGGTATTCTCTCTTTGGACGCTCGTCTATGCAAACGCATGAAGGAACGGATGGCACCGGAAAGTGCGGGTGTCTGGAGCCATGTTCGTGTTGAATTCATTGAGGTGGATATTCATCAGCCGGTCTATATGCATCGCGCATTTGGAGAGGATTTACCGGGAAAAAGAGTCACATTTGGCGCGTGCGGGTATGCCAACGGAGACGTCATATACTACTACTACCCCCGTGATTTGGATGCGGTACCGATTTCTCGCCTGTTAGACGATGGGGCAGAAGAGCTATATGCAAATTCTGAAGTCGAGGCTGCGATAAAAGCTATCCCTGGCAGTAAATGGAATGTGCGCCCAAGGAAGGATCGCATTGAGTGGCGATCCCTAGTTTACGCTTATATGCCCAAAAATGTTCTCGAGCGAAACGTCAATCATATTTTGCGTGGAGCTGGCGATCATTCCGAGCCGTTATTTAAAACGGAAAGAGTTAAGGGCAGGGACTTTGGCACCAGCTTCTTCTGGCAAAATATAGCGCCCGAGCTCATGGCGGGTCCGCGCATTCGAGAAATCATCAATGGGGCAGACGGGGATTGGAGCCAAGAAAGCCCATACTTCGAAGATAACGTCAGTGCCTCGGGTAGAAAGCTCAGCCGTACAAAGCGACAGCAGCGGTTGCGCGAGACGGAACTAAAGGAGCAAGAGGCAACGCTCAAAGACTTACAGCCTCTGGCTGATATGGGGGACGCTCTACAAAAAGCGGAAAGACAGCTGAATGAACGTATGTCTGTTGTGGCGCAAACTGTAGTCTTGCTACGTGATCTCGTTGACGAAAATCCGCTGCCAGGTTTGTTGCGTTCACCAACAACGACTATTGAGAATGAACTGGTGCGAGAGGTACTCGCCAATGTCGTCTGGGTACCAGCCCTTGAGGGCTCAAATACCGAAGGTGCACCCGCCCTATGGGGAGCATATCTGTTTAAAAAGTTCGCCACCGATCCCGAATTTAATTATAGACGATTCCTAGAAAATGTGCTTGGCGTGAATTATGGGAAGAAGGCGCGGCAAGTTATTGAAAGTACACTGTACATTGGGGTCGACTCGGGAAAACCTGTCAAACATAGTGGCGGTAAAGAGCCGACATGGTTGGTTTTAGGTGATCTGCTCAAAGTGATAGAGCGACATGATAGCTGGAGCATTTCAAAAGCCGCACTGATCGAGGCGATCAATCATGCGTTTGATATTCTTTCCAGCCAGATGGACTCCAACCCTCTACGCAAACACAGATCTGAAATCGAAGCAGATGCACATCATCTGTCGGAAAAATCAATTCTGCTCGCGCAAGAGTTGGCAGACACCCAGCAGCGTCTCGATCGCCGAAAACTCGAACATAAAGAATCTGAGGATTTACGCCGGTCTTACAATGACATGGTTGAGCGAGGATTCTCTGCTGAAGAACTGTCTGCGCCGATCCGGACTGAAGAGAAAATCCTGAACGAAAATGATCGCCTGGACGCTGAAGTCGAAGATAAGGTCGGCAGAAAAGCAGAACTGTCCAAGTCTTTTGAGGCATTCCATCAGTTTGGAAGAAAACACGAAAAAGGTCTCTCTTGGTCTCCAATTGAACATGCGGATCAGATTCAAAAGAACTGTGATGCGGAGGGGAAAAGACTGGAGCAGTGCAAGCGCGATCTCAGCGAAAGCGAACAGTTGCTTAAGTCGAGCGAGGACAAATTAAATGCCTATAGGAAGCAGATCGACCAGCTTCATACTGAGTTGAAGAGGCTTGAAACTTTTGCGTCAGAAGACAGCGAATACACAGCTCTGTTTGGCGACCTTGAGCCCAATGACTCGTTTGAAGATCAACTACTTGACGCTTCGTTCAAGAGTAACAAAGCACTAGATGACGCACGGCGAAACCATCATGACCTTTCTGGTCTTAAACAATCGAGTTCGCTCTTTGAGATAGAATGCCCAGAGGCAGAGCCAGATACCTGGTTGGAATGGGCCCGTAACCAACGTGGCCAGTTGATCGTCGATATCGGTCACGAACAGGAAACTCAGACCACTTTACATCTCCAACTCAGAAGCCTCGAACACGCATGTGTGTCCCCATCTGGCGACGTTTTACGTGCGTTCTCGCTTCTAACTGAGGATCAAAGCTACAAATCGGTGAGCGATGTGATCCTTGAATGTATCTCCAGTGACACGGAACGCAAAAAGCTCGCGAGCCAATTCGGGGCGTTCCTTGCTGTTCCCGTTTTCAAGAATCCTAAAGATGCATTGGCTATGCGCCAGGCATTGGATAGAGAAGATTTGCAGGTTCCTGTTTTTCTTGAGGAAGGCCTCAAAGACTTTCTGAACAGGGAAACAAACGGGATATCCTGGGAAGGCGGTGTCTCGTCAGGTTTGATGTTGGGAGAGTATAACGATGTGATCGCAGCGCTCGTTGAACCGGAAGCACTTGAGCGTCGGAAAAAGCAATTGCGTGCAGACATTAAGTCAAGTGAAGCAAGGCTTGAGCATACTAGAGAAGAGCTTGAGCGCATAGGTGAGCAAAGCTCATTATCTTTGTCAGCAGTTGCTTTATCAGGTTTTAAAAACGCCGGTGGTGATCAAGCGATGGCCTCACTTGAGAGTTCCATCGTCGGTTTGGAAGAGGCGTCCGCTCTGGCAAAGCAGCGGATCACAAGACGAGCATTTACACTTATCTCCAATCGACGGGAATTCCTCAAAGCGGGCGGAGCTGAAAACCTGACGATCTTGAAGAGAGATTACCTATCACTTACGAATCAGATTGAAGAGTTAGAAGCCCAGCGTGAGCACCTGGGTGAAACCGTCGAACACAGGTCTGTCCAAAAGACTGCCGCTGAAGAGAAACTGTTAGGATTCACCTCACAGTTGGCAATGATTGAAGTTCTGAAAGAATGGCAGCGTTTACTTGATCAAGGGGAATTTGAGTGGCTCAAGCATGCTGAGGCTGAAATTGCAGCGCAAAAGGCGATTCTAAAGGAAAACCGAGATCGGTTGCGTGGCATTAATTTCGAAAAAGCCCAGAAATATGTAGATTGTCAACAGGACATTGAAAACATCAAGGACGAGCTTGAGGCAACGCAGGCAAAACACGAAGAACTGAGTGGTGCAGTTTCTCAGGCAAAAGGAGATGTAAACCTCCTGCGGGCAAAGATTGAGCGCGCGCTAGTTTTGGAAGGGCGGCTCGATCAGCTGGTGTCCGCAATCTGCTACCGTTATGTGGACGCCTATGGCTTCGTGCAGAATTTCAAGGACAAAGAAGGTGCATCAGATGGGAGGCTGGCACAGGACCCCTTGTTCCAGAGGTTCGAATTCATAAGAAGATACCTTGTTGATAAAGATAGATATTTTATCGAAGAAGAGGGCTTTATTGAGCATGTCAGCATGATTTGCGACGAGCTTGGAACTAAACGAAGTGAGGCCGAGCGTTTGGCTAGAGACGCGTTAAAGGCCGTGGAATCGGCACGTAAGGCTTTCATGACGGAAAAGGAAAAGCTCTCCAACACTGGTGAAGCAGATGACGATATCAAAGGTCCTATTTTTAGACGTATCGCACGCGCCGAACCATCTGATGTAAGGACTCTGGTTGACGAGATAAAGGGGAAAATCGATGATCAAAGGGAGCTTCTCGAAGCAATCCAGCGGGACGTCAAAAAGAATAAAGACAGCTTGATGAAGGTGTGGAAAACGCTTCTTGATGACGGCGTAAATGTACATCTTGGATATCTCAAAGAAGTCCTCGCAAAAACGCCAGATGCAACGTTCAAGATCGAGATTGAAACCGCTGCTCCCGAGCTATGGGAGAGTATTCTTGAGCAGGTTCTTGAAGAGATTGAGATAACCGAAGAGCGGGAAGCTAATACCAAGAGCGAACCAACTTCCGCGGAATTGACACGTAACAGAGCTCAAGCACGTGATCGAATTGCAAAAATCATTTATCCGCGGCTGTTTCCAGAAGCAAAAATTGCGGTGCAACACAACTCGATTGGGGGAAGGCCCTTTCCTTTTGACCGGGAGGGTGTGAGTGAAGGTCAATATGCGGCGTTGGAATTGTTGTGGACTGTAAAGCTCGCTGAATTTGCCTTTAAGAGAGACGCGTTAGAAAAGGGCTCGGCGCTAGGGCTGTCACCGATTCTAAGAAGGAAAGCTGAAAATGCGGCGCAGGGCATTTTGATAATTGATGGTCTGTTCTCCAATTTGTCAGATGAAAGCTTAATTGATCTGTCTCTCGGAGGTAGTCTGGAACTCCAAAGTAACCTT
>CEQZ01017219.1_pt1 | contig 10403 bp, 13 predicted proteins | sample 530941 | NCBI WGS metagenome assembly CEQZ01 (sample SAMEA2621107, study PRJEB7988) | marine metagenome | biome: marine biome (ENVO:00000447); feature: mesopelagic zone (ENVO:00000213); material: "saline water (ENVO:00002010), including plankton (ENVO:xxxxxxxx)" | depth 800 m | reverse complement strand
TGGACGAAAGACCTCTGCTTTTTCAGTTGCCTTTTTGCCGGAAGCACATTGCAGAAGGTCAAATTGACCAACCAACTTCAGTGCTATGTCTGCTATGGATCGAATATCTTCATCATCGTCTACGTGCAGTATCCGCTGCAACTCTGTCATTACATTGCCCTCAGAATGAGTATATCGTGAACTAAGCCTAAGAAAAGATTGCGTGCCGGCCACATAATCTACACTGGTTTATCGTTTCCAGAAGACATTCTCCCGTGTTGTAGACTGAGCCGATGTACTTTCTTCATCAAGCCGTTGAGTTTACGAGACGTGCTCGATTGCAGTTCTTTAGGTGACATCTTGTCGTTTTGTCTGCGCTAGGTCTTTTTCAAACATTCTATCTTCAATGTCGTCGACTTGTGGCAAATTAAGCATAAGCGCATCTCGAGTCACAGAATGCGTGCCTCGCGGATTGTTGGTTTCCAAATTTGGGGCAGAAGGAAACGGCCCAGTAATATCTGAGACCCGCAGTTCCAAGACTATCGACCCAGCGGATGGAGACTGGTCCAGTCTAAGATTAATTCGGTTCTGCAAGTTCATTGCAGTCTCATCAGGTTCCTTTGAATCTTGGTCTTGCAAACATAAAATAAAGCGTCCTCGACCGAGGTATGAAAATAGCACCTGGTCTTCACTCACCGCCTCAGACAGTAAGTTGCTTATTTGGTGCAGATAGCGCTTACGCTCTATTGACCCTTTCTGCCTAAACAGAACTCCAAAATCTTTGATTTGAACGCGGTATAGGTTCGGCGTTTTACCCCGAGAGCTTAGCTCGGACAATTTTTTCTGGAGGTAGGAGTACTTTACTAGGCCGTTGATCTTGGGAATCCAGACAGGTTCTAGCGGGGCGTTGTACTGTGAGAGATAAGTGTGGCTTGGGGGCAGCTTAGACCCGCCTATCGAGGCCTTATTTTTTTTCGTGAGTTCCACGAGCAACATCGCAGTCTTAATACGCCCTACCAGTTCGTTGTGATCAAGGGGCTTTCGCAAAAAGTCGGTAGCACCAGCGATAAACGCGCGCGACATGAATGTGCCATGACGCTGCGAAGTTACCATGATGATCGGGGCCAGTTTGTTATCAGCGCGCATTCGCAAATTATGGCAAAGATCAATCCCGTCAGAATTCCCCAGGACGATGTCCAATAAAAAACAATCAAAAGTTGATGACCCTTGATCTAACAGGCCTAGGGCCTGCTCCGCGCTCTGAGCTACGGTAACGTCGCGAAGGCCAAGCTCGGCGAGTTTCGTCACTACAAGCTTTGCAAAGACCAAGTCATCATCAACAAGAAGAATTCGCATTTCCTGAGCTCTCAACAGATACGTAAAGACTTCTTATTCCCCAATGACTTAATAAAACAGAATCGTGGCATTTTATTGGCGCATAGACTCCTGATTTCCTAGGTGATCGAGGAATCGCGTCTTTGAATGCAAACCAAAATCTTGAAACTGTGGTGCTCGTTTGGCGAAAAATAGGCAAGACTGTGAACGTGTGTGACTGCCGCTCTGCGAATGATCCGATGTATTCTGTTTGTCTTATGTCAGATTGAGTCGATGGGGTTGTTCGAACTGGATCGGGAGCGCGTCTTTCAAATATCACCCCGTACTGACCTATTATTGTCCCCGAAATTTGGCCCGCATAGTCGTTATGCTTTCTGTACCATCGAACACGGTTACCCCGACCACGTTTTCGCAAATCGCGAGGTATAGTAATAACGAACCCTCACCCACAGAACCACAGGAGGCGGTCCATGTAATGCTTAACACACTTGATGTAGTCACTTGAATCCTGAACAAATCAACCTCCGGCAAAACGGGACCACTCATCATATTTCCATGACGATCAACAGGTCGTTCATAATTTGAACAAAATTTCAACATATCTAATCAGAATGAGTCACGCGCAGTCGAGCCACTGCGCATCTTGAAAGGCACAGAGATTTTGGTGAGATTATGCGGAGGCTACGGGTCATATGAAAATCATTGCGGTTGACGATGACTTTATTTCGCTCAACTTGCTGAGCGATTTCCTGCAGGGTGATCGATACCACGACGTGACCTTGAGATCTTCGGCTTTGGATGCGCTTGGAACTCTTCGTAATGAAGAAGTTCCTTTCGACTGCATACTCCTAGATATCGAGATGCCGGAGCTAAGCGGTATTGACTTATGCAGAGAGATTAGATGTCTCGAGGCATATCGTAGCGCACCAATCCTTATGCTTACTAGGCTAAGAGATCAGTCGTCAATCACACAGGCTTTCGCGAATGGCGCAACTGACTACATCAAGAAGCCATTTGATGCTTTCGAGGTGCTGACACGGATCAATGTTGCGGAACGCCTCGTTCAAGAGCGGCAGGCTGCACTAGATAGTTACGCCGGCATCAGAGGTGTTTTGGGCTACACACCGCCTGCATTATCTGCCCAGCGTTTGAAGAATAATGATTTATCCTTTAAATCAGAAGCTGTGCAACTTCGGCTCGAAGGGCTTTTACCCCTACCGGTATTTCGGAATTACCTCGAACAAGTCGCTGAAACTGAAGGATGCGACACTCGCCTGTTTGCCATGGGCATCCGGAATATAGAGAGGGTTTTCGCGAGGATGTATGCAGCTGATTTCTTGAAATTTCTCGAGTCGTTTGCATGCGCGCTCAAAGGCGAGTTCGGAGCCGAGGATACTTTTCTTGCGCATGTGGGAAATGGGGCTTTTCTTTGTGCAACAAGCTGCGAAAGTGGGTTCTCGCCAGAAGAAGCGCAAATGTCGATATTTATGCGGCTAAAAGACAATTATCCGCAGCGGTGGGACTTTGCTTTAGTACCTGATGATATTGTTTCTGGTCGTCCGATAAGGTTGAACAAGCCGCAGAAGTTAAACTTTAAGAGAGCTGTTAAGGCTGCGCTCGCGCGTCTTGATCTGCGCGCAAGCGACACGAGAGACTTGAACCTTTCCAAACTTGCCGGCTAAAAAATCGTAGACCCCTGGGGACAGGCATCTGAACTTGGGTTGGCTCCGCTGACGGTCGACCGCTTCGTCAATCTTGTCGAAGAGGGGATCGACGTCGCGATACGGACGGGGAGATGCCGTCCTCGCAAATGATGGCGTTGCGGGTCGGTCAAGTCCGCCGTGTCGTCTGTGCTTCGTCTGCCTAACTTGCGGCTCATGATATGCCGAAGGTGCCACAGGACCTGTTGGAACACCGCGTCATTTCCATAGCGAGCGTATCCCCCCAAACCAACTGGCGGTTCGGCAAGAAGAGGGATCAGATCATACGACTGAAACCCCGCCTTAGCGTGTCCAGTATCAGTACCGGATTGGCCTTGGCGTGGCGGGCTGGGGCTTGATTAAGTGCTGTCTTTCCAGCTCGGCCATGACCTGAGCGCGGGACATCTGCAAACAATGCTTGAGTGTTTCGAACCGGAGCCTCTGCCCGTTCATCTGGTTCACCAGGAAGGGCTGCGGATAATGGCAGAGCTACGTTACTTCCTGGACTTTGCTCAAGAACGCTTGCGGGGCGTGCAAGTCCTAGGTGGATTGAGCTCGCGGGGTCAGTTGAAGGTCCGCGATAATAAGACACACTAGGAACTTATACTCTTGAAGGGTCTGGTTGAGCCATAGAAGATTTTGTTGCCGATCTTGGGACGCGAGCGCAGAACGTCCTCTAGCACGACCACCTCTTTTTGCACGGCGTCCCGAAAACTAATTCTGAACCGCGCCGACAGGTCCTCCACGACCCGCCGATTGTCCGTACTTTAATATAATACCCGTTTCCTCACTCATTCTAATCCCTTCAAAGTTTTTGTCGATGCACGGTCGTTCGTCAGTCGGAAAATCGCGAACGAGCTTTGATGTCACTCGAGAACTTAAAGAGCGTTGACGGACGTCGCGGCGCGAAAGCTGCGGTCTGCGTGGCGTTCTTGCGGACAATGCGCAGTTTCTTTCCATTTGCCACGGGCACTCGGCCCAACGCTTCGCCAGCGCAACCTCCCGCTGTATTTACATCCAGTGAGTAGTCGAGGCGCGGTTTGACAATTCCTTGGTGACTGCTTGCTGGCAGAGTGCGAGAAACTGTCCTGACGCAAGAAGGTTGTTATTGCGAACGACTAAGATGTTCGAGAAAGATGGGCGTTGTCAGGCTTTCACGGTGTTCCTACATGACTGGCGCCTCTGCCTGACGAGTCATGCGGCCGAACGTGCCCTGCGCGGTGTGGCCCTTGACCGCGGTCATGGTTCTTCGCCGGCTCCGAGCGCGGCGGTGAGCGGGCCGCTGTCATGTGTACCCTCATCGTCACGGCCTAAAGGAACGACATTGATCCGCAGGTCTCGATGGCCGATGTCCTCGCACGGCTGCCCGACATGGCCGTCTCGCGCGTGCCGGAACTTCTGCCCTGGAACTGGGAACCCCTGCCCCTCACCAACGCAGCATAATCATGCCGCTCAACAAGGTGCATTCCGCGAAGATCATCAACCGCGTTGCTGCCGAACTGGGCAAAACTGTCGATCGGATGTTCGATCGCACTATCGATATGGAAACCGAAGATGGCGTGATCTGGGACTACGGCCCCGGTGACGCTAGCGTCATCGCTTTCACCTCGTTTGAGATCTAAAATCTGCAAGATCTCATCGAAATGAACCGTGATCGCGCGCGTTGACCTCGCTGTGGCCTACGCCGGATGCTTACCGACGAGGCTACGTACACTCTTCCCAGATCCCTGAGGATCACAGCCAGAGCAGCCAAGCGTAGGCGACGTATCCCGTAATCAGGATGACACCCTCTCGACGTCCAATCCGAAGCCCTGTCGCTGCAAAGAGCACAATCAGTAGGGAGACCGCGACCATCATCGGGGCATCGAACTGCTTGATTTCTTGGGGCACAATCGACGGCGTAATCAGTGCGGTGGTCCCACCGGCACCGAGGATACTGTAGATGTTGGAGCCTACGACGTTGCCGAAAGCAACATCCCCCTGCCGCTTCAAAGCGGCAATCACCGAGGTGATCAGTACCGGCGTTGAGGTTGCCACCGCAACGATTGTCAGGCCTATAACTGTCTCCGAAATCTCGAAATTGCGTGCAATCGCAACGGCTCCGCTGACCAGAAAGAAACCACCGCCGACGACGAAGGTCAGACCGGCCAGTGCAATGAGCAGTGGCATCAGGAGGTCATCTTCGGCATGCGGAGGAGCAATGCTGGGGTCGGCTCCTGTAAGGGCAACACTCTTGTCATGAATGGCGCCGCCGTCCTGATTTACGGTTTCCTGCCCGATCACGAACCAGACATAGCCGACCAGAAGGAAGATCAGGCAAATACCCACTATGCGTCCCATTGGCAGCACCAGCGCCAGCACTGCGAAGGCAGCGGAGACAACGAGCATCACAAGAGCATCTCGACGCAGGGCAGACCGGGCAATAGTGATCGGGCAGATCAGGGCTGAGACGCCCACAATCAAGAGAATGTTTGCAATATTGGACCCAACGACATTTCCAAAAGCGATTCCAGGAGAGCCGCTCAACCCCGCTTGTACCGAGGTCATAAGTGCGGGAACCGACGTGCCGAAGGCGACGAAAGTCAGTGCAATCACCAAAGGAGAAATGCCAATGCGTTCGGCGACTTGCACCGCTCCGCGGACGAAGACATCGCCACCCGCTAACAACAACATGAGCCCGCCCACAAGGGGAACCCAACTTTCAAACATTTACGCTATCCCCATATCCCATCTGGGATAGTGGGATGTTATCCTTGCATTGCAAGGAAAGATAGAACTTTTATCTATGGGCCTGCCTAGCGCGAATATCTGACCGGGCTGAACGTTCCGTGTTTCCTGCTGCGGCGGGCATGCAGCAGACGCCCACAGTTGTTAAAAATGCGGTGGCGTTCGGAAACACGGCAGCCCGGTTTTCAACCCCCATTTAACACCCCTAACTCCACATACCGAAACTCCTGCACGGCGCAAAAGTGCCCGCCATAGCCGGGCATGGCGGGCTTCACCTTGCGCGCGCTGGTGGCGGCGAGGGTCTTCATGCTGCGCTCCTTGGACTCGGCGTAGTGGATAGCCGGCGCACCTTGCCCCCTGCACCTAATCCAGTTTGAGGTAGCCTCTGGCCGAACCGGGAGGACCAGATACTCTCAGGCGACTTGCGCCGGAACGGAACTGGTCCTTCGTTCGCCGATCATTCATCAGCTCGAAATTTGTTCACAGCTATAAGATTTATGCCGCCGTGGTCTCGTCGTTGAGAAGAAGGAACATGAGAACCAACAAATGGTCCGCGTGCTCGCGCATATCATAAAAAGATCCGGACCCGTTTGCCCTAAGTGAGGCGACATAATCGTCTATCTCAGCTGCGACATTCCCTAAATCCGGAAACCCGAGGGTAGCTGCAGTGCCAGCGATTTTATGGCAGATACGCCCGATCTCGATGCAGGTCTCCGAGGGATCCGCTACCTGATCCAACTGATTGCGAAGCATTTCCACATTATGATACTGCTTTTCCAGTTCAGTGAGAAAATGCCTCCGAATCTTTTGAAGGCGGATCGCGATATTTTCCTGGATCATGTTTTACCCTTGGTAACTTAAACTAACCCAACCCCAACAAACGAATGAGTTTGCTCGGCGAAGTGCGATCCTTTGGATCTGGACTCAGCGCCCGCGCTTCTGCGGATTGCAGTGCTTGCAAAAGTGCATTTGATATCCCCCGCGAAGACTTAAGCTGAAGCGAAATGCTCTCGCCAACTACGGGCGTTAATGAGATTGCCCGACCGTCGCAAAAATGAAGGTCCATTTCACGGACAGTTAGTTTGAGCTGCGCTTCGAAGGTGTCGAGTGCGAAGGCGGAAGCATTGGTGAGCACGCAAACAAAGTGACCCGCGCCAGCATGACTTGCAAAGAACGCTTTCGGTTTCAAGCATTCAGATATGGCTTCAGCAAAGTCACTTACCCCGGCTTCAAATTCAAACACGCTGCTTGAGCGAAAGGCCCGAGCCATATCAGGCACCACAATGCCAACTGCGATCATGCCGAATAGAGCACCCCGTGGAATCCTTAAGATGTAGTTTTCTAGCGCTAGGTAGTCGATAAATCCGTCAATTTCTTGCAGGGGGAGCCGTTTTTCTAGGTCGGCGGATGTAATTATTGATGCTGGCGAATTCAGTCGAGTAGTTGGATTGCGTTCCTCGAGGCTACGGCGCTCTGCGAGGAGTGACTCGATCAGCCGCAATCTGGAGTGGATTTCTAAGACGTCGAACGGCTTAGTTATGTAATCGCTGGCACCTGCATGAAACGCCTTATCCATATAGCTGCGATCGGACATCGCTGTAATCATCAGGATCGGACTGTTGCGATATTCGTCGATCCGACGAAGGTGTCTAGTCAGTTCAATCCCGTCGATCTTTGGCATTTGGATATCAAGCAGGAAGCAATCGAAAGGGACATGGGCTCGATCGATTTCGTCCAGCGCTTCATTTGCAGAATTACATACCTTGAGATTGACAAAGCCAGCAGCGCGGAGCACTTCGATCAGAAGCTCCAAGATGATCGGGTCGTCATCTACTGCAAGAATTTTCATCTTATTCCCTTGAACAAGAAATGAGTTTTGGGTGTGCGACGCGGCAGTGTTATCTATTAAGATGTTTTAAAAACCTGTCAGAACTAAGGCAGTAATGGCGTGAATTTCGTGCAACCCTAGGCTTTTAAGCATCGAACCCGTCACTGCAGGTACCATTGCCGCCTTCGTACCGGATCGCTCGACCTTCGGAAGCAGCCGCATCTTTACCGCTTGGCTGACCTATTACAACGCCAAGCGGCCCCACTCCACCCACTGTATGTTGATCTCAGACGAGGCTCATGCCAGCAAAACTGAACCCATGAAAATGGCAGCCTGATAGGAAACACTGATCCACCTGAACAGGGCTGAAAACTGGTTGAAAACGCAGGGCCACCTTTCCACGCCTGAGCACAAAATTCAGGATAGTCCTAGATCCATTCGTCAACGTGCTCCAAAATCTCCAAAATTCCACCTCATTTCGGATTTAAACCCTTGATTGAGTGGCGACGACTTAAATCGTCGCCCCCTCTCGCGGTACAATGAAAGGCATAGAACATGAAAATTTTGGCAGTTGACGATGATTCAAGTGTTCGGATGCTTCTTGAAAATGCCCTCACACCGTCAGGAAACTACGATTTGACGGTAGCTTGTTCAGCAAAAGAAGCTTTGGAAGCATTAGATCGCTCCAGTTCTACTTTTGACTGTTTTCTAATTGATATTCAAATGCCCGATGTCAACGGCATTGACCTGACAAAAGTGATACGTCAAACGCCGGAACACGCACACAAGCCAATACTGATGCTGACAGCAATGCACGACAAGCAATATATGGATAGGGCATTTATGGCAGGTGCAACCGACTACGTCAGCAAGCCTTTCAATTTCACGGATCTATATTCTAGGATTTTCGATGCCCAGAATCTAACGTTGGAAAAGGCGCGATTGGTTGGCCGTGTCAACATGGAACAGAACATTAAATGGTCACTTGGCGTCACAAAGGACAAGGTGCTGGATCACGCCATAAGTCAATCAGATGCTGATTGCATGATTGCATATGGTGAATTTGACAACTACCTCCTTGAATTGGCCCGTCGCCCTCAGCGGAAGGCGAGTGTAGTTGCGCTGAAAATTGCTGCCCCGGTCCTCAGGCATACGGAAATTTCATTGACCGAGTTTTCCGCTATGCTTCGTAGAGCAACCCAAAGTCTGAGAGCCGCATTTCCTCAACTTGCGCCCTCAGTGTCTTATCGCGGTAACGGGACGTTGCTTTGTGTCATTGAAAAACAACTGAGCGCCACAAGAGAAATGCTTGAGAACCAGATTGTCTGACGTCAGCGCCAATGGGACAGTTTAGGGTGATTTGATAAGAGAGGGTTTCTGGCACATCGTAACCACCAAGGAGTGGAGATGAGACAGAAACCCGGAACCAAGCAGAGCCACGGCGAGAAAGTCGTCAAGGACATCCGCCGTGCGACCCGCAAACAGTATTCGGCCGAGGAGAAGATCAGGATCGTGCTGGACGGCCTGAAGGGCGAGGACAGCATTGCCGAGCTGTGCCGCCGTGAAGGCATTTCCCAGAGCCTGTATTACAGTTGGTCCAAGGAATTCCTCGAGGCTGGGAAGAAGCGCCTGGCGGGTGACACGGCGCGTGCTGCGACGTCGAGCGAGGTCAAGGATCTGCGCCGCGAGGCCCGCGATCTGAAGGAAGTCGTGGCCGAGCAGGCGCTGGAGCTGCGTCTTCTCAAAAAAAGCATGATCGCGGATGGGGGCGACGACGAATGAGATATCCCGCATCTGAGAAACTGGAAATCATCCAGCTTGTCGAGCAGTCCCACCTGCCGACCAGGCGCACGCTGGACAAGCTCGGCATCCCTAGGACCACCTTCTATCGCTGGTATGACCGGTATCTCGCTGGCGGCCCCGAGGCGCTTGAGGATCGTAGCCCCAGGCCATCGCGGGTCTGGAACCGCATTCCCGAGCCAGTGCGCGAGAAGATCAAGGAGCTCGCCCTGCAGGAAAGCGAGCTGTCGCCGCGTGAGCTGGCCGTTCAGTTCACCGACACGGAAAAGTATTTTGTGTCAGAGGCTTCGGTCTATCGCATTCTCAAGTCTTACGACCTGATCACCAGCCCGGCCTATGTGGTTCTGTCGGCAGCCGACGAGTTCCGGGACAAGACCACGCGGCCAAACCAGCTCTGGCAGACCGACTTCACCTACCTGAAGGTCATCGGCTGGGGCTGGTTCTATCTCTCGACGATCCTTGACGATTACAGCCGCTACATCATCGCCTGGAAGCTCTGCACGACGATGAAGGCCGAGGATGTAACCGACACGCTCGACCTGGCTCTACAGGCGTCAAGCTGCGATCAGGCAACGGTTCTGCACAAGCCGCGCCTGCTCTCGGATAACGGGTCGAGTTATATCTCTGGTGAATTGGCTGATTGGCTTGAGGATCAGAAGATGGAGCACGTCCGTGGCGCCCCATACCATCCGCAGACCCAGGGTAAGATCGAACGCTGGCACCAGACCCTGAAGAACCGCATCCTGCTGGAGAACTACTACCTGCCAGGCGATCTGAGGCACCAGATCGACGCCTTCGTCGAGCATTACAACCACCGGCGCTACCACGAGAGCCTGCAGAACCTCACGCCGGCCGACGTCTACTTCGGGCGCGACCAAACCATCCTGAAGCAACGAGAAAGGATCAAACGGAAGACCATCGAAACGCGGCGCTTGCTTCACCGCAAATCCGCCGCATAATCAAACCAACCAGATGAGCCAGACCCTCGCTTAGATCAGGCCGCCAACTGGCCCAAAAACTCTGACGACGGACAC
>CEQZ01012606.1_pt1 | contig 10427 bp, 11 predicted proteins | sample 530941 | NCBI WGS metagenome assembly CEQZ01 (sample SAMEA2621107, study PRJEB7988) | marine metagenome | biome: marine biome (ENVO:00000447); feature: mesopelagic zone (ENVO:00000213); material: "saline water (ENVO:00002010), including plankton (ENVO:xxxxxxxx)" | depth 800 m | reverse complement strand
TGAGCTTTACCAGCATGGTGCCTATCTCGATGTCCATTCTGCTGATATGGAGCGTGCTGTATTTCTGTATCAAGTACTATCAGTTATTTCAGCATGAAAAGGAAAAAAGTCTTCGCTCTGAAGCATTGGCGCACGAAGCGCAATTGCGCATGCTGCGGTATCAGTTGAATCCGCACTTTCTTTTCAATACCCTGAACGCCATCTCCACTCTGATTCTGGTTCAGTCAACCGATCAGGCCAATAATATGGTCACCCGGCTTAGCAAGTTTCTGCGTTATTCGCTGGAACATGATCCTCTGGACAAGGTAGACCTGGATCATGAGCTGGGCTCACTGAATCTCTATCTGGATATTGAGAAGGTCCGGTTCGAGGAGCGCCTGGGTATCAACGTTGACCTGGCACCCGATACTGAAAGGGCGCTGGTGCCCAGTATGATTCTGCAACCGCTTGTGGAGAATTCGATAAAACACGCAATTGCTCGCAGCGAAGAGGGCGGTACCATCTGGATCAGCGCCCGCAAGTGCGATAATAACCAGCTTTGTATTACAGTGGCCGATGACGGCCCAGGTTCTGTCAGTCACCCGACCTCGATTGGTGTGGGGTTGAAGAATATCCGGGACCGACTGCAGGAAATTTACGGAGATGCCCACAGTCTCGTGCTGTCAGAGCGCGAGCCCAGGGGTTTTCAGGTCATGGTAATGATTCCTTATGAAACAAGATGATTCAAAGCAGACAATTCGAGCCATTGTTGTTGATGATGAGGCACTGGCCCGCCAGGGGTTGGCGCTGCGCTTGCAGGGACTGGAGAATGTCGAGGTGTTGCGGGATTGCCAGAACGGCCGTGAAGCACTGCAGGCCATTGCCGAACTGACGCCGGATCTGGTGTTCCTGGATATACAGATGCCCGGCATGACAGGTTTTGAGGTGGTTGAAAGACTGCAGCAGGACAACATGCCGCTGATTATCTTTGTCACGGCCTACGATGAATACGCGGTCAATGCCTTTGAGATCCACGCGGTGGACTATCTGCTCAAACCCATTGAGCTGGAACGCCTCGAGCTGGCGGTGGCCAAAGCGCGCCAGCGTATGCAGAGCGACCGTGGCCAAGATGAGAAGAAGCTGTTGCTGGATATCGTTATCAGCCTGACCGGCAAGTCCGAGCAGGCTGTGGCGGAGTTACTGCGCAGCGGTCAAAACCCGGTCGAAACCTGTGAGAAACTGGCCATCAAGGATGGAGCCGCCACGACGTTTGTGCCCATACGCGATATCGACTGGATTGATGCAGCGGGTGACTATATGTGTGTGCACGTCAAAGGTGACACGCATATCATGCGCACTACCATGAAAGAGCTGGAGTCCCAGCTTGATTCATCGCTGTTTCAGCGTGTGCACAGATCAACCATTGTCAATCTGGACAGGGTAGAGAAAGTGTCGTCGCACATTAACGGAGAGTTTCATCTGACGCTAAGTTGTGGCACCTCGCTGAAAATGAGCCGCTCCTACAAAGACAAGGTGAAACACTTTTTTTAACCGTTCAAGTATCCTTTACGGCAGGTGGTGGAGCGGCAGTGCCGTGGTGTCCAGCACTTTGCGCAGGATAAAACTTGAATGCACGTCGGCCACGCCTTCGATCCGGGTCAGCGTGTTCAGCAGGAATTCCTGATAGTCATCCATATCCGGCACAATCACCTTGAGCTGATAGTCGGCGGACTGGCCGGTGATCAGCAGGCATTCGGTCACTTCAGGATGTTTGCGGATCTCGGCTTCAAAACGCTCAAAGCGATCCGGTGTATGCCGGTCCATGCTCACCTGCACCAGGGCGCTGAGTTTGAGACCCAGGTGTGAAGGGTTGAGAACAATCACCTGGCCCTGGATAAGACCTTCTTCCTGCATACGTTTGACACGTCGGGCGCACGGTGTCGCTGACAGGCCCACGCGCTCGGCCAGCTCGGCGTTGGTGATACTGCCATCCAGCTGTAATTCGCGCAAAATGCGGCGGTCGAGCTTGTCCAGATCCATGTAATATCTCGGTAAAATGCTTTGTTGTGGTTAAATACACTATTTAATATACATGTAATGGTTAAAAGCGTCAAAAATAAACAATATATTCGCAATTTATGAGTGGAATCACTACGCTGCTTTCCCTATTCTATGCATCAACCTGATGGCCCGGGCCGATCTGCTCTCCGATCAATGCAGCAGGTCACCGCCGGGAAGCACCAGGCCATGACCAAACGTCATCGCAAGACATTGCAAACTTGAGCAATCTGGACACGGTTACCACCACTTGGCCAGACTTCAGGCGACCGCTTACCCAGCGGACTTGACCGAAGCTGCCACCCTGACGCCAAAAACGATAGGGAATCCAGAGGGCTCACGCAATCATCGCCGATGAGTGAGATGGCCATAAGGTTGATCAAGTCGAAATGACAGCCAGTGTTGGCAAGGAAAACCGGTTCCAGACAGAGGGTAACAGCATGTCCGAGCATCATCGTTTCAACCATCAAAAATACGTACCGTTTGCGCCCGTGGCGCTGACTGACCGTACCTGGCCGGATCAGGTGATCCGTGTTGCTCCCCGGTGGTGCAGTGTGGATCTGCGTGATGGTAACCAGGCACTGATCGAGCCCATGTCGGTCAGCCAGAAGAAGCAGATGTTCGACCTCTTGCTTGAAGTGGGTTTCAAGGAAATCGAGGTGGGTTTTCCGGCCGCGTCGCAGCCCGATTTCGATTTTGTGCGTTACCTGATCGAGGAAGATCGGATCCCCGATGACGTGACGATCCAGGTATTGACGCAGGCGCGACCCGAACTGATAGCCCGCACCTATGAATCACTCAAGGGTGCCAAACGTGCCATTGTTCACGTCTACAACTCCACCTCGGTCGTGCAGCGTGAAAAAGTGTTCAAGACCGGCAAACAGGGCATTATTGATATTGCCGTGGCCGGTGCAAAAGTCGTCAAACAGCATGCCGAGCAGGCCCCGGAAACGGAATGGCATTTCCAGTATTCACCCGAAAGTTTCACCGGCACGGAAGTCGATTTTGCCGTCGAGGTGTGTAATGCCGTGATTGACGTCTGGCAGCCGACGGCTGACAGAAAGGTCATCATCAACCTGCCGGCGACCGTGGAAATGTCCACGCCCAATGTGTTTGCCGATCAGGTCGAATATTTCTGTCGTCACGTCAATCGACGCGATGCCGTCGTCGTCAGTCTGCACACCCACAACGATCGCGGTTGCGCGGTCGCGGCGGCCGAGCTGGCAGTCATGGCGGGCGCTGACCGGGTTGAAGGCACCTTGCTGGGCAACGGCGAGCGCACGGGCAACATGGATATCGTGGTCATGGCGATGAACATGTACAGCCAGGGTATTGATCCGACACTGGATTTCAGTGATATGGACAAGATTGTCACGGTAGTGAAGGCCTGCACCCAGATTGATGTCCATCCCCGGCAACCGTATTCGGGTGACCTGGTGTTCACAGCATTTTCCGGCAGTCATCAGGATGCTATCAAGAAATGTCTTGATATGTATCAGGAAGGCAGTACCTGGGAAATAGCTTACCTGCCTATCGACCCGCGTGACCTGGGCCGTACCTATCAGGATGTGATCCGGGTCAACAGTCAGTCCGGCAAAGGCGGTGTTGCCTACGTGCTGCAGAGCAAGTTTGGTTTCAATCTGCCTCGCTGGCTGCAGATTGATTTCAGCCGTGTGATTCAGAAGGAAGCGGAAACCACCGGGCAGGAAATTGCGGCAGACAAGATCTGGACGCTGTTCAAAGCCACTTACCTGCATGATCAGCAGTCGGTGACACTGGACAGCTTCAATTTCGCCAAGTCCGGGGAGCGCGAAACATTCACCGCCAGCCTGCAGGTTTTTGAACAGTCACTGGACATCAAAGGCGAAGGTGACGGTGTCATGGACGCTTTTGTCGAGGCCATCAAAGAGGCCACTGACATTGATTTTGAAATCATGGAGTATGGCGAGCACGCACTGGGGCAGGGTGCTGATGCGGAAGCGGTCACCTATATTCAATTGAAGAATGGTCTGCAACGACATACTGGCGTTGCGATCAGCCGTGACATCGTCAGTTCATCGCTGAATGCGTTGTTGCGTGCGGCCAGCCAGCTGATCGAGGAGTCCAGGCAGCGCAACGCCGCCTGATCTGGCGCCTGCGCTGCGGGCAGGATGACCCCGAGCGGGGTGCCTGTCTGCAGCGGTCGGCTGCGTCACGTCTTCAACTTTCCGCCTCTTCGCCTCTCCGCCTGTCTCCGTTTATCAACCCTTGTCGAGCCGATTCCCTTTCCGGGTGATCGCAGGCAAACTCTGCTGACAAACTTTTTTGCCCGCTGCTGCGACAAAGATAGCAACATCATGGAAAACGACAACGAGTTGATCGCGAGTGCCCTGGACGGATCTCTGCAAGCCTGGGAGACGCTTGTGCGCCGTTATGAAGGACGAATATACAACTTCTGCCTGCGCCTGACCGGTAATCGGGACGATGCACTGGATCTGATGCAGGATGTTTTCCTGGGCGTATACCGGAATCTGTCGCGGTTTCGCGGCGAATCCCAGTTCATCAGCTGGCTGTTCCGGATTGCCCATAACAAGGCTGTGGACCTTGCCCGCCGGCGCCGCGCCAATCCGGTCAAGGACCAGGGCCTGCCGGATGACCCGGCAGATTGGCCCGACGATCATGGCGTCAGTATCGGGCCCCAGGCTCTGGCACAGGCCGATGAAAGCAATGCCAGTGTGCATCGGCTGCTGCAGGCATTGAGCGCGGAGCAGCGTCTGATACTGGAGTTAAAGGTGTTCCAGTCCATGACCTTTGATGAAATTGCCATGATGCAGGACATCTCCGCGAACACGGCAAAAACCCGCTTTTATTCAGCTCTGAAAAAACTCAGAGCGCTGATGGAGGGACACCATGAGTTGTCACCAGACCCCTGATATAGTTGCTGAGCATTTTGACACCCGGCTGTCACCCTCAGCCCGCCAGAGGGTGCAGCAGCACCTGGCCGCATGCGCGGATTGCCGCGCCGAGCTGGCCTTGCTGGCACCCGCGCAGGAGATGCTGCTGAGCTGGCAACATGAACCCGCGCCGGACTGGGAGCGAAGTCATGCCCAATCCCAGCCCCTGGCAGCACCCGCGCACCGCCCGCCGCTGCCCGGGCGCCATGCTCGTCTGTCCTGGAAGGATGCCGGCCGCTGGGTGCCGTTGGCGGCGTCGCTGGTGCTGTCGGTGGCAGTTCTGACGCAGACCCGGCTGGATGTGTCGGAACAGGGGTGGCAGCTCAGTTTTGGTGGTGACGCGAGCAACGTGTCATGGCCGCAGCTGGATGCCTACATGGCAGCGCAGGCCAGCCTGCAACAGCAACAGAATCAGCAAATGCTGGAATCTGCTCTGCAGCAGTTCGGTGACAATACGGCGGACACCCTGGTGCAGCTGGTGGACTGGTTTGAGCAACAGCGTGAACTGGACATCCAGCGCATGGAAGCCGGTTTTCAGCAGTTGCTGGACAGGGATTACCAAACCGTCAATTCGGTACAGCAGCTTGCCAGCTATGTGCAGTTTCAGGGTGATCTGCCCTGAATCCGGCATGGCTGCCAGCCGCTGAGCGCTATCAACATGATTGAGGAAACCTTATGAGCATGCACCGCAGAAACAGATGGTCTGCCACAATGGTATTGGCTGCCGCCCTGAGCGCACAGGCGCTGCCGGCCGTGGCGCAAAATCCGGATGCCGGTCAACTTGAGGAGATGCGCCGCAGTATCGAGGTTTTCAGTGGGGTCATGCGGGAGAGCCTGGGCTTCAACGAGCGCCGCGGGGTATTCAGCCCTCGTGCCGGCGATGTGCAGGGACACTACCTGGCCGGGCAGGGCATCGTACTGGAGTTGATTACCCCGTTACAGGGTTTTCACAATGGCGCCAGTATGCAAACACTGAACAGTGCGCTTGAGGAATTGTCGTCACAATTGGGCAGCCTAATGAGCAGTGGTGTGGTGTCCCGGCCTGACTTTGATGCGCTGCGTGACAGCATGGCAATGTCACTGCGTAGCGATGAAATCGCTGCGTTCTATCGCGAGCAGATGCAGCAGTTGTCATCGTTGCTGGATATGCCGGCCATAGAGCAGGCGCTGGCATCGGCGGCCGCATCGGTGCAAAACCTCAGTAATCTGGGAGAGCTGGACCCCGACACGACGGCGCGCATGAATCAGCAGATGCAGACCTTGCGTACCCAGCTCACGCAACGCCTGGCCGAGGCCGAGGCCCTGAGGCGGGATATCCGGGACCGGGCGATGCAGAGCGATGCCATTCCCAGTGACGAGATACAGGCAGGCTGGGCCCGGGCGCGCGAGCAGCTGGCGGTGGAGGTGGCGGCTCTGCGCGCGCAGATCGCCGAACAGGCGCAGATACTGCAGGCACAAAACGCCGCCCTGGAAGCGGAGAGACTGGCACAATGGCAGCAGAGTGTGGCGCAGCTCGAGGCGCGGGTGTTCAGGGTGGTGTGTGACTATGCGTCGGGTTTGCGCGCGCTTCCGGATGATGAGCACCTGAGTCTGATGATGATCGGCCTGGGCTGGGAGTCTGGCGAGGGTCGACGACCGGACCGGGTACATGTCTTCGATAAGTCCGACCTGGTCGCCTGTCAGCGGGGCGACCTGGACGCTGAGGATTTGCGCAGTCTCGCGGTCAGTTACGATTTTTGATTTTCAGTCGAGGTCTGTTACGGCACACATTTATCTTATAGAATAAACAGCAGTGAAGGCATGCAATATCATCAGGTGGCGGACCGCGTGCGTCACTTTCGCAGCAATGCCGCGGCGCCGATAAGGAGAACAAGATGGAGTGCCCAAAATGTAACGCCAAAATGCTAGAGCGGTCAGTTGAAACGCTGCACGGCTCTGTGGTGATTGATCAATGCAGCAGCTGTCATGGGTTGTGGTTCGACAATGGCGAGGCAGAACAGCTCAAGTCATCGTGGATGTCGGATTTTCTGGACAGCGGTGACCCTCGTATTGGCAAAACCTATAATCGTGTGCGCGACATACAGTGTCCACGTTGTCACAATGCCATGCTGAAAGTGAACGATTCACGTCAGCCCCACCTTGAATATGAAGCCTGCCCTGATCACGGCATGTTCATGGACGCCGGTGAATTCACGGACTACAAGCACGAAACGCTGATGGATATTTTCAAGGGTCTGGTCGCGACCATCAAGCGGCGCTGATCAGGCGGCGGGGGCCGGCCAGCGTGGGTGCAGCCAGAGCGCCCGGTCCTCGCAGTGGGCAGGCAGTTTCCGAACCCTGCCCAGGTCCATCCATGTCGTATGCGGCGTATGGAAGTCAGATCCCACTGAGGCCCACAACGCCAGATCGCAGCACAGGTCGGCCAGGTTCTTCATCTTGTCGGGATGCAGATTGGAGTAACTGACTTCCAATGCATCACCACCTGCCTCGCTAAACTCCGCCAGTAATCGACGCAGCTTTACCCGGTTCAGCTTGTAACGATCGGGGTGCGCAACCACCGCAATGCCGCTGGCTGCCCTGATGGCCGTCACTGCGTCACTGATGCTGCACCAGTCGGCTGAGCTGTGAAAACGACCGCGTTTGCCAAGATGCTTGCTGAACGCCTGTTGTTTGCCGGTGGCATGACCGCCCGCGATCAGGAAATCAGCGATGTGATTGCGGCTGATAGCCTCGCAGGGCAGTGCCGTCAGATAGGGTTCCAGCCCGGTGATGCCGGCTTTCTCCAGTTTAATGCCAATGTCCATTGCCCGTTGCCGGCGTTTTGCCTGCTGGCGCCGCAGCAAGTCGTTCAATCCTGGGTGGTCGATATCGATGAACAGGCCGACAATATGGATTTCCCGATTATCCCAAAGCGTCGAGATCTCGACACCGGTGATCAAGCGCAGGCCGGCAGGAATATCCCCGGCCGCCACGCTCCGGTGCGCGGCGACACTGTCATGGTCGGTGATGGCCAATTGCCTGATGCCAAGTGCATCGGCCCGTTGCAGCAGGGCCTGAGGGCTTAGCAGGCCATCGGAGAACCAGGTATGTGAGTGCAGATCTATCATATGCGACAGTCTAACATGGCGGGCGCCGCGAGATCGTGTCAGACCGGGCTAATAGTTGATTAAAATACTGTGGTATTCCATAATCGTGGCTACTTAGTTAATGCTGGCAGACATTTCATGCGTTTGACAACCAAAGGTCGCTATGCTGTCACTGCCATGCTGGATCTGGCCATACATGGGGATCCGGAGCCGGTGACACTGTCTGATATCTCCATGCGTCAGGATATTTCCCTGTCCTATCTGGAGCAGTTGTTCGCGCGGCTGCGCCGCCACGGTCTGGTGCACAGTGTCCGAGGCCCCGGCGGTGGCTACCGACTGGGCCGGGACACTGTGGCCATCGCCATCGTCGATATTATTGATGCGGTTGACGAATCCGTGGATGCGACCAAGTGTCAGGGGCAGGGCAACTGCCAGCAGGGCGAAATCTGCCTGACCCACCACCTGTGGGAAGATCTGAGTGCTCAAATCAATGATTTTTTGCGGGGCATCTCACTTGCCGACCTGATGCAGCGCCATGAGGTCAAGTCTGTGGCGCACAGTCAGGATGAACGGCGTGAACTGGTGATCCGCGGAGGGTAGTATGCAGTTGCCGGTTTATCTCGATTACGCCGCCACCACGCCGGTCGATCCGTCAGTGGCTGAGGCCATGGCGCAATGCCTGACGCTGTCAGGCAAGTTTGGCAATCCGGCGTCACGCTCACATCTGTATGGCTGGCAGGCCGAAGAACTGGTGGAGAACGCCCGTCGTGATGTTGCGGAGCTGATCAACTGTGATCCGCGTGAAATTGTCTGGACCTCCGGAGCCACTGAGGCGGATAACCTCGCCATCAAGGGGGTAGCCGAGTTCCATGCCAATAAGGGTCGCCACATCATCAGCTCCCGGGTTGAACACAAGGCCGTGCTGGACAGCTGTCATTATCTGGAGCAAAAGGGCTTCGAGGTCACTTACCTGGCGCCTGACGCTGACGGCAGTATTGCGCCGGCGCGGGTCGCCGAGGCCATCCGGGCGGACACCATTCTGGTCAGCCTGATGCATGTTAACAATGAAACCGGCAGTGTGAATGATCTGGCAGCCATCGGCGCCATCACCCGCCAGCATAATGTGCTGCTGCATGTGGATGCCGCCCAGGCGGCCGGCAAGCTGCCCATTGACCTGGCAGCATTGCCGGTTGACCTGATGTCCCTGTCAGCCCATAAAGTTTATGGGCCCAAGGGCGTTGGCGCGCTGTTTGTGCGGCGCGATCCCCGCGCGCAACTGGCGGCACAGATACATGGTGGCGGTCATGAGCGAGGCCTGCGCTCCGGCACACTGCCCACGCATCAACTGGTGGGTATGGGGCAGGCATTTCGACTGGCCAAAACACAGTTGCCGGAAGAATCGGGGCGTCTGCGCGGTCTGCGTGATCAGTTAATGGCGGGTCTGGCCCAGGTGCCGGGCTGGCAGCTGCATGGTCAGGCCACGGGTGGGGTGCCGGGCATCGTCAATCTCGGGTTTGCCGGTGTGGATGGCGAATCCCTGCTGCTGGCGCTGCGCCAGATCGCCGTGTCGTCCGGGTCAGCCTGTATGTCTGCGACGCTGGAGCCCTCCTATGTACTGAAGGCCATGGGGGTGGATGATGATATGGCACAAAGTGCACTGCGTATCTCTTTTGGGCGTTTCAGCACCCGTGAGGACATCAAGACCGCGCTGGAAAGCCTGGTCCGCACGCTGGCGCATCTGCGGCAACCCGCCCGGGCGCAGGCCTGAAAAGCCCCTAACGTGCCCGATATCGAGGGTTAATTACGGCAACTGTGCTGCAATCACGCATTGTGACGGTGCACTGCTGTAGAATTACCTGCCCATAAGCCAGTATAATGCGCGCCTTTTACACCAGTAACAGGCTGTGGAGCGACACAATGGCTAAAGAACGTACATTATCAATTATCAAACCCGATGCAGTTGGCAAGAACGTGATCGGCGAGATCTACTCCCGCTTCGAAAAAGCCGGCCTGAGCATTGTTGCTGCCAAAATGGTCCAGCTGACTGATGAGACCGCGGGCGGTTTCTACGCAGAACACAAAGAACGCGGTTTTTTCAAGGATCTGATTGCGTTCATGACCTCAGGCCCGGTCATGATCCAGGTTCTGGAAGGCGAGGGTGCGGTTGCCAAGAACCGTGAGCTGATGGGTGCCACCAACCCCGCTGAAGCCGCCGCCGGCACCATTCGTGCGGATTTTGCCGTATCCATCGACGCCAATGCCGTCCATGGTTCCGACTCTGCGCAGTCTGCTGCACGCGAAATCGACTACTTCTTCAACGCTGAAGAAATCTGTCCGCGCGGCTGAACGCAGCCGCCAGGACCGGGCCGGG
>CEQZ01001241.1_pt1 | contig 10491 bp, 9 predicted proteins | sample 530941 | NCBI WGS metagenome assembly CEQZ01 (sample SAMEA2621107, study PRJEB7988) | marine metagenome | biome: marine biome (ENVO:00000447); feature: mesopelagic zone (ENVO:00000213); material: "saline water (ENVO:00002010), including plankton (ENVO:xxxxxxxx)" | depth 800 m | reverse complement strand
ACCGTCGTGGCGAACTGCGACCTATCTCACTGGAAGTTATTGCTGCGGCACAGGAACTAAGACAGGCTGATGACAAGGTTGTGGTAGCTGTGATTGGCGAACAGGCTGAAAATTATGTTGCCGATCTGTCAGTGGCCGGTGTAGATGAAATCATCACGGTAAAAACGGCCACTGTCGAGTTTGATCCGGATATCTTTGAAGCTGCAATCACTTCGCTGATGGAAAAGCTGGATCCCGAAGTGGTTCTGCTCCCTCATAGTGTCGATTCTCTAGGCTACGCAGCCACTCTGGCACGCAAGGGTAATTATGGCTTTGCTACCGATGTATATGGACTGCAATATGATGGCGATGAACTGGTGGCGACACGATCCGGCTATGACCAGAAGGTCAATGTAGAGCTGGATTTTCCAGGCAAGCAATGTGTGCTGTTGACCATTCGTCCAAGCGTCTTCAAACCGACTGAGGAAAAAGCTTCTCCATCGGTATCGTCAGAAGATATGACCAATATCGAATCACGCAGTACTAACCTGGAATTTGTTGAGGCCGGTGGGGCAGATGATATTGATATCACCACGGTCGATTTCATTATGTCGATAGGCCGGGGTATTGCCGAAGAAGCTAATGTTGAACAGTTCCGTGAGCTGGCTGAGATGGCAGATGCCACTTTGTGTTGCTCAAGACCTATTGCCGATTCCGGTTGGTTACCAAAATCCCGTCAGGTCGGTCAGTCAGGCAAGGTGGTTGGATCCTGCAAACTGTATGTAGCGATGGGCATTTCCGGTTCGATTCAGCATATGGCGGGCATGAAACATGTGCCGACTATTGTTGCTGTAAACAGTGATCCAGGCGCTTCGATTTTTACTATCGCCAAATACGGCATTGTCGGCGATATTTTCGAAATCGAAGAAGAGTTGCGCAGCCATTTTGAATAGGCTGGATTTATAGGGATTGTTGTTCTCTCAGAACATTCAACAATTAGTGATGGAATAACAATTGACCCTCCTAAATTCGTGGGCTGGCGGGGTTACTGGCAGTGTCTGCCTTGGCAGACATCCCCGTTGGTTTCGCGACCTATATGAAGGAAAATCGGTATGACAGATGATCTAAAAGTGTCAGCAACGAAAGCTGGTTTGAATGGCAAAGGTCTACGGATCGGTATCGTTCAGTCCCGCTTTAATCCGGCCATTGGCAGCGCCTTGGTCAGCGGCTGTATCGATGAACTTAATCGAGCGGCGGTAGCCAGCAACGATATTGTGCTGTTTACCGTACCAGGCGCACTAGAAATATCATTGGTTTTATCAGAACTGTCGGAGAGCGGAAAATTTGATGGTCTGATAGCGTTAGGCTGTGTGATACGCGGTGAAACCTATCATTTTGAGGTGGTTTGCAATGAATCAGCTCGGGCCATTACGGAAATACAGCAGCATTACCGTGTCCCTATTGCCAATGCCATTCTGACGACCGAAAACGAAGAACAGGCGAGTACCCGAGCTCGTGTCAAAGGCAAAGAGTCAGCCCAGGTTGTGCTGGAAATGATTCAAACCCTGCAACGGTTACAGCAACTCCCAAAATCTATATCGGCTTAATAAATATTCTTGATCTTGTAGAAGACCTCAACTGATTCAATTCGAGTATGGCTATTTACTCCATTGGGAGTACGCCATCTTGGGAATTTTCGAGCATTGCTTGCTGGGCTATGGTTTGTCTATGCCATAAATTTTAATGAATGTGGAGATCGCAATGCTTAGAAATTCAATCCTGAACGTACGTCATAAGGAACTCGGTTCGTTATTGAATGGGGACACCTGGAACAATATGCCGATTCCGTGGAGCTATAAATCGGATGCTGATGAAGAGGTGATTGCTGTTCGTACTCGGGCAGGTCTGTATGACGTATCTGCTTTGAATATTCTGAATGTGAGCGGTCCTGATGCAACGGCAGTAGTGGACCAACTGGTCACTATTGATGTCACCAAAATGGAACCAGGTACCTCAAGGCTGGCAGCTGAAGTGGATGAGACTGGTGCGTTATGTGATGACATTATGGTAATTTGCGATGCGCCGAATCAATTCCGCCTGTCACATGGCAGCGGTGCCACCCCACAGCAGCTGGAGAAGCTCTCTCAGGGTAAAAATGTTCAGATCGCAGCGGACTTGGATGTACATATCCTGTCATTGCAGGGACCAAAATCCTTGGAAGTGCTGAATCCTCATCTGGACTTTGATTTGGAAACGCTGCCTTATTTCCGTCATGTTGACGCGAAACTGTTTGGCTGTGCTATCAAAATTGCCCGTGGCGGCTATTCTGGCGAGCGTGGTTATGAAGTCTACTGCAGTGCCGATGATGCCATTCATATCTGGGACATGATTCTGGAAAAAGGCAAACCATTTGGTGTGATTGCCGCCTCCTGGGATTCGCTTGATCTTACCCGTGTAGAAGCAGGTCTGCTGTTTTTCCCCTATGAGATGCCTGAGGGCGATACCACCCCCTGGGAAGTCAATATGGGCTGGGGTGTCGATCTGGATAAACCTGGCGATTATATCGGCAAAGCAGCTGTATTGGCCTCTAAAGGCAAAGAACGCTTCAAGCAGGCCGGTATTACCTGTATGACCGCCGAGGCTGTTGAGCCTGGTTCTCGTATTACCCATGACGGTAAAGATATTGGGGTGGTGACCAGTTCCAGTTACAGCAATTACCTGATGCAATCTCTGGCGCTGGTGCATTTGCATCCTGATCATCTCGCGATAGGGACTCAAGTGATGGTGGAAGGCAAACAACCGGTCAAAGCCTATGTTGCCAAAATGCCTTTCTATGATCCGATGCGCCTGCGTACTCATCCGGAACAACAAAAGTAAATAGTCTGCACAGCGCCAGCCAGGAATCTGGTCGCGCTTAGCCAGATTTAATGAGGAAATCATTATGCAAAGAGGTTACTGGATAAGAAGCAAACCACTGTACGACTCACTGGTATGGCAAACCCCTGCGGTTGCACATCTGGTGGTAGCCGGGGGCGAGGGTGGTATTGCTGTTCTTAAATTATTTCAGCAGATGTACCCCAAAGAGCCTATTCAGGTGCTTTATGCAGATTTACCAACGGCCAAAAAAAATTATTCAGACATCCTGCAGCAAATCGTACTGGAGGAGCTTGATATTTGTGATTCAGAAGAAAGCTTGCTGGCAAATCTGGAACAACGACTGAAAGACTGCACGATGGGAACCCACTTTTATGTGGCAGGCAGCGAAGCTTTTATGTGGCAAGTTTTGCAGAAAACCCGTGCTGCTGGTGTTCAGGATGTTGATGTGCAGAAAGAGTTGTGCGGCACATTGGCAAGGCCGGTGTATTGTGTTCATTGCAAAACCATTACCCGTGATGTTCATCACAATGTCTTCCCATGTAGCAATTGTGGTCGACATCTGTTTGTCCGTGACCATTTTTCCCGGCGTCTTGGTGCGTACATGGGGGTGATGGTGGATGCAGAGGAGCCTGGCAACATTCCACAGATTGAAGAGGTTTATCCATGAGTATCCTGAACGTAAAAGTGGCCGATGTCGAACAGGTCACCGATATGGTGAAACATTTCACGCTGGTTCAAGAAAATGGCCAGCCGTTACCGAGGTTTTCCGGTGGCAGTCATGTAGTAGTGTCGATGAACATCAATGGTCGAATCCATCGTAATCCTTATTCACTGATGGGATCTCCGGAAAATACTGATAGTTATCATATTTCAGTGCGTCGACAGGAAAATTCGCGTGGTGGTTCGGTATTCATGCATGACGGCGTCGAAGTAGGAGCCAAGTTGCAGATAACCTATCCCGTCAATCTGTTCAGTCTTTCCAAGTTAGGAAAAAAACACATTCTGGTTGCCGGCGGTATCGGAATTACGCCATTTATGTCGCAAATCGCCGATTTAAACCGACTCGGTGATGAGTATGAAATGCATTACGCCTTCCGTTCAGCTGAGCATGGTGCTTTTGTAGAACAACTACAACAAATGTGTGGTGATCGATTGCATCTGCATATTGAAAGTGAAGGACAGCGAATTAATTTCCATGACCTTCTATCCAACCAACCTCTTGGTACCCATATTTATGTGTGTGGTCCAGAGCCGATGGTCAATGCATTATTACTGACAGCCAAAGATTTAGGCTGGCCAAAAACGCATGTTCATAGCGAGCAGTTCCTGGCACCACCTATCGGTGATTCGTTTCGAGTGCAACTCGTCAAGTCCAATATGGAAATTGAAGTCCCTGGCGATATGAGCATGCTCGAAGCAATGGAAGAGGCTGGTCTGGAACCTGATTTTCTCTGCCGTGGCGGTGCATGTGGGCGCTGTGAAGTCGAAGTTCTGGAGTGCGATGGTGCACTGATGCATAACGATCATTATCTGTCTGATGCCGAGAAAGCGTCTGGCAACAAAATCATGCCCTGCGTCTCCAGGGCCCGCTGTCAGAAATTATTACTCAATATCTGAGGACGTCTTATGAATACTCCAGCCTTTAAAAAAGAAACTTTCCGTGACGATTACACTTTCCGTAATTCACCTGAGGCAATACGGCGTTTTCCATTTCCGTTTGCCGAAGATGAATACATGTACAGCGTCAATATCGAGCAGCATGTATCTACCAACCCGGGATCGGTTTTTGAATATGCCATCGATATTGATGAGCATTACATCGCCGAATGTGAGGATCGACGTCTGACTCTTGAACGCGATCCTACGCGTTATATTGCATTGCCACACATGATGGACGCTCAATGGGACATGGTCGAACTGATCATGGATTCATTGTCGACAGATTATCCCCAATGGTTTGAACTGACCAAAAACGGCAATCAATGGCATTGGATTAACAAACCACTGGAAATTGATCAGACCTTTACTTTTGGTGATACCAGTACATTGCCAATGGAGCCGTTTGAATACATCAGCCGTCAGGTACAGGGTGACTGGATCATCATGGATCATCGCGACGACGACTTGTTTGCTGATATGGGTATGGTCACCAGTCAGGCCGACTGGTCAATCGCTTTTGATGCCGGAATGTCTTTCAAAGAGTGGCATGGCCCGGTTCCACAAGCGAATGAAATCGGCATTTTTGACCGGGCATTGAAATATTTGCTGCATCTGCAATATGGCAGTCCGGTGCGCCGACTTAACTGGACCATGACAGTGAATCCACGTCTTGATACTTCTCCTGAAGAGTTTCCATTATGGGGACCGGATAACGCTTCTGTTACTCCGGAAAATGTCGGAGAGAAAGTGCACCTTCGTGTTGAATTGCAGGCGCTATTCCGTCTGCCACGTAGTAATGCGATTGCCTTCAGTGTGCGTGGTTATCTTATCAGCCTCGATGAATTGATCACTTATCCAAAATGGGCAAAACGGCTACGTCGGGTGCTGACTAATCTGCATCCTGATCTCTCCGAATATAAGGGCCTGGATCTTTATCGACAAACCGTTATCGATTATTTGGAACCATTAGAAGACGGAGCCGAACTGGGATTGGGTACCCAGCCGGAATAAATTTCCTTTCAAAGAATATGGGCTTTCGTCCATAGCACTGGCCGCTGGCTAATGCCGGCCAGCGGTTCGCATTACCTTTAAAAACCCAGAAGGAAACAAAAATGAAAATGAGAAATATGGTGGTATCAGGGTTGGCCGGGATGAGCTTAATGACGAGCGCATCAGTATTTGCCGAAACAACCTCGCCACATAGTGTCAGTGCCAATGTCGGTCTGTTCAGTCAATACAATTTCCGTGGTATTGATTTTAGTGATGAAGACGTGGCTCTGCAGGGTGGCTTTGACTATGCTCATACCAGTGGCTGGTATGCGGGCGTATGGGCTTCCAGTCTGGAAGAAGATCTTAATGTGGGTAACAGTCTTGAAGTAGACTTTTATGGTGGTTATTACCATCAGTTTACCGATGACTTTAGTGTCGATGTGGGTATATTGCAGTTCTACTACCCTGATCGTGAGAAAGTACCAGGCTTGGCCGGTGGTAGTGATGAAGATTTTGATACCACAGAAGCCTATGTGGCTGGGACTTGGAAATGGTTTACTGCTAAATATAGTCGTACGCTGACAGATTGGGGCGGTGTCAATAACAATACTATGGGTGCTGACGCAAATGGTGATTCCAAAGGCACAGGGTACTATGAATTGAATTTCGCTTACGGTTTGCCAATGGGCTTCAATTTGTCAGCGCACGTTGGTCGTCTGGATGTCGAAAATTACAGTGAATATGATTACACAGACTACCAGATTGGTCTGAGTAAAGACCTAACGATTGCTGGTTCTGAAGGTTGGACTGTAGGTGTGAACTATACCGATACCAACGCTGATGAAGACTGGTGGGGCGATCGTGGTGACGACCAATTTATCGGATATATCTCACGCAGTTTCTGATTTAGCTTACTAAATGTATCACAGTCACAGCTCCCCTTAATTAAGGGGGGCTGTTATTTTATTAAATCGGGTCTGTTTTCAAGCATTTCACGTAGTCCAAACTCAAGTTGAGAGGAAGTATCGTTACTCAGATCGATAACAACACCTTCCAGGGCTAGCAATTCACCACTGGCAGAAAAGATACCTTCACCTTGTTCCATCACCCAACGGGTTTTGTTGGTGCGAGTACAGATACGATAGATCATCTGGAATTTTCGCTGTTTGGCTATTTGTTCCTGTACATGTTCCCAACAACGAGGTCGATCTTCGGAATGAATCAGCTGCATATAGGTGACATTGTTTGAGTTTATCAGCTCGTAAGGCTGATATTCAGTGACTTCAAGGCAACTATCGCTGACAAATTCAAATGTCCAGTCACGATCATTTTTACAACGGTAAACCATGCTGGGAATATTAGTCATAATCATATCTACGGGTGAGTGACGATTATGTTTCTGCGCTGCTTCAAGTTGCTTGAGCTGAGTGATATCGGTCAACGTGCCAATGACACTGGAACGTTCACCTTTAAAATTGGAACTGCGGGAAGCACGGATTTCGACCCATCGATATGAACCGTTTTTGGTAATGACACGACATTCGATTTGAAAATATTGACGTTTTCCCTGAATAAGTGAATTCATTCTTGATTCAACAAGTAAAATATCTTCAGGGTGTATAAAGCTTAAAAAAGGTTTGTTTATTGATTCTGAAACACTAAAGTCAGTCAATATTTCCCAGGCCGTATTTGCATATATAATATCCTGATCGACATTGTTTATAAAAATGATTTGTCTGATATTATTTAAGAGGCTTGGGAAATTGAATTTTTCTGATTTTAATTCTGAATCATTTTGCGCTTGTGTGATGGAAGAAAATTGGAGCAAATTAAGGTTTGATTGACCCTCGGAGTTGAGTGGTGAAAGTGATATATGTACGGGTATGGTCGTGCCATCGACATATAGCATACGTAGCGTAAGTGTCTGATGTGGTTCATGGTTGGTTTTCATATGTCGCATGAAATTAGTCAACGCAGCATGATTACTGGGGTGCACCATATTGGTCAGTGGCATATTAGTGACCAGTTCGCGCATACCATTCATTCCCAGCTCACGTAGGAAGGCATTATTGGCAAAAATGATATTAAAACCATCAATAACGGCAGAGGGTGTTGATAGCCGTTTTGCAACATCATTTGCCCAACCGAGATTCTTGTCTGATGGCTGATTGCCAGCCAGCATCAGTTTCCGTTGGCTACGAGGATAAAAAGCAATGGTAAGTACAGCAGAAAATAATGCTGCAAATATGGCTGCCGCCACCGCAAAATGTATTTTGAATGGGGCTGTGCTGTCCCACCATGTACCAAATACGATGGCTGTGATCATGCTTAACATGATCATGGTAAATATAATGAGACCCATTGTTCTGACCCTTGAGAACAGCTTTATCGGGAAGCCCGGTTTTGAAGAAATTTGACCTGAAATATATTTTTAAAAGCATACGCCAAAGAGCTGTTTTTTCCAAGCTGATTACGTTGCTTTTATGTATTGCAATGACAGTGCTTTTAATTCAGGCAGGAACTTTATTTTTGTTGGATTATATGATTTCAAGCCAACGTGCAATTGAAAAGGTTAATGTACATAAGATTTATTGGGATAAACATTTATTTTATTTGAATAGTCTGCGACCGTCTGATGCACAGAAAACATTGGCTCAAATGAAAAAAAATTACCTGGATATTGAGGATGAATCTGTTGCCTGGATGCTTAATCAGGAAAATGATGCATTAAAAGTGGCGCTTGAGGATATTAAACAAGCCCAGAAAAACTTTGATGGCGTAGCAGAACTGAACATTCGTATGGCCACTCAGCTCAGATTGGCTGAAAATGTTTTGGATTCTTATAAAGAGCTGGCGGATGCTTTGCATCGGGATAGTGAAATCAAAATTTCAGTGATCGCTTTGCTTAATATCATCAGCCTGCTATTTCTCTACAGCTGCATCATTGCCATTATGTTGGGAGCGAAAAATTTTCTGGTTGAACGCATGGATAGGTTACAGACCTTCCTGATGTTCAAGTTCCCTGCTCAAAAGCAGGAACCAAATGCTGATGAGTTTACTCGCCTGGAGCAACGTATTTTTGAAATGACAGCCAAAATAGAAGGCTATGCCTCACAGGTTGCATGGGCCGAACGTACCAATGAAAAACTGCTTATTTTATTGCGTTCTCATGAGTTTATTCTTAATTTCATTGAGACGACCAGCCATGAAATTCTAAGTGAAAAAACGTTGCTCAAAGTGATTTATTCACTTGAACGAGCGATGAATTTTTCTAATGTTGCGATTATTTACACCGATGACGCAGCGGTTATTTCCAGTGAACAAATCATTTTTTCGCATCATCCGCCGCCAAAACTGGATAATCAAAGATTCGATGAATTGCACCGTAACAACATGTCCAGTTATATGGAACAGAATTCGGAAGGTGAAGAAATTCGCTGTGTGGGAGTGACATTCAGTGGGCCCGCGTCAGCACTTGGGATCTTGTTGATTGAGACAGAAAAAGACAGATTTCTGGAAAATACCGAAATCCAGGTACTGGAAATTACTGCAAAACTACTGACGATGGCCACCAAATTTCACAGTCATGATGAAGAGGGACGTCGGCTGGCTGTCTTGGAGGAACGTGCCGCGATTGCCCGAGAACTGCATGACTCCCTGGCACAATCCTTATCCTTTATGAAGATCCAACTGGCTCGGCTTCAGTCGGCTGGCGATAACAAGATAAAAAGTGCCGAGATGATAGGTGAGCTTCGGCAAGGTCTTGATTCGGCTTATCGCGAGCTACGTGAACTGCTTACCACCTTCCGGGTGCATATGGACTTGCGGGGTTTGGGGTATGCTATTCAAACCACGATTGATGAGTTTTCACAGCGTTCCAGTATCAACATCAATCTTGATTATCGACTTGTCAACTGCCGTCTGACGGTCAATGAAGAATTTCATATGTTACACGTGCTCCGGGAGGCACTATCCAATATCGTGCGGCACTCTAAAGCAAAGAATGTAGCGATATTCCTGGAGCTACGTAAAAATGGAAATGTTGTATTAACCATAGAAGATGACGGTATAGGTTTTACGGCTAATACCAACACCTATGATCATCATGGTCAGATCATCATGAAGGAACGTGCCAATAGCCTGGGAGGGGATCTTGAAGTGATGGCCAAACGCCATGGAGGCACTCGAGTTCGATTGGTGTTTACACCAAAGTCAGTACAATAATTATAGCGAGAGAAAAACATGACTGAGAAAATAAGAGTACTTCTGATTGATGACCATCCTTTATTTCGTAAGGGTGTTGGACAGATCATTTCGGATGATCCGAGTTTTGAAATTGTGGGTGAAGCAGCTTCAGGTCAGGAAGGGATAGATCTGGCCCTTGAGGTTAAACCGGATCTGGTTTTATTGGACCTTAATATGAAAGGCATGGATGGGCTGGAAACATTACGACGTTTCAAAGAGACAGACTTGGATGCTCATTATGTCGTTCTGACGGTCTCGGATGCGGAAGAGAATCTGCTTGAGGCATTGCGAATAGGCGCTGATGGTTATTTGCTTAAGGATATGGAACCAGAGGATTTAAGGAATCATTTGCTTAAAGCCGCTGTAGGCGTCACCGTGTTACAGGACAGCATGACCGAAATATTAAAGAAAGCATTCATAGACCCGCAGCATAAAGTGAGTGCGGATGAGGTCAATCTGACGGTGCGTGAAAACGAAATTCTGGAATGTCTGGCTGAGGGAATGAATAATAAGACCATTGCCCGAAAATTGGACATTCGTGATACCACTGTCAAAGTGCATATCAAAAATATCCTGCGCAAACTGAATCTTACTTCACGTTTGGAGGCGGTGGTGTGGAAGCATCAACAGGATGGCAGGTAACTACTGAATAAATTAATGCCGACAATCCTCAACCAGGATTGCCGGCAATAATTACTGGATTTACAAAGGTCATCAGACCCTAGGGCGTGTTTATCTCTC
>CEQZ01057141.1_pt1 | contig 10531 bp, 8 predicted proteins | sample 530941 | NCBI WGS metagenome assembly CEQZ01 (sample SAMEA2621107, study PRJEB7988) | marine metagenome | biome: marine biome (ENVO:00000447); feature: mesopelagic zone (ENVO:00000213); material: "saline water (ENVO:00002010), including plankton (ENVO:xxxxxxxx)" | depth 800 m | reverse complement strand
CCACCGGTGGCAATGCCAACCTTGCCTTTGACCGGCTCGGCCTTGACATAGCAGCGCTTGTCATCGGCAACATAGGTGACCTCTTTGTTCGCCAGATAGATGCCTTCAAGCATTTCATCGACGAAATTCTTCGGATCATTCATAAATTTTTTCATGATTTTCTCTTTATTTCGCAGGTTTGAATTTGCGCTGACGGGTTACGAAGAACGCCGCGGCAAGCAGAATGAACGCGCCGACGAACACCCGTTGCCATGTGCTTGGAATTCCAACCATCACAAGAACATTATCGACCACAACGACAAGCAAAACGCCCAGCATGGTGCCAATCACCGACCCGGTTCCGCCGGTGATCCGGGCCCCGCCCAGAACAACCGCTGCAATCACCGCAATTTCGGTTCCGACAAGATCAAACGGGTTCGCCAAACGGTTGGCCGTCACATGAACGATGCCTGCCAGGCCGGCCAAAGCACCAGCATAACCAAACACGAAAAGATGGACGATCTTGACGTTGTACCCCAGACGGGCGGTGACATCCGGACTTCCACCAAGCGAGAAGATGGCGCGTCCCATCAGGGTACGGCGCATGATCCACCAGGTCAGGATCGCTGCTGCTGGCAGGATCAGGAAGTAAACAGGCAAACTGACCGTTGCGCCATTTGCCGTTTCAAATTCTAGCAGGGAAATACGCCCGAACGTGCCCATCTGACCGGGCAACTCCATGATCCAGGTCGTGCCGACAAAAGCCAGCAAGCCGCCCCGAAACAGGTACTGCGTCCCAATCGTGACAATCAGAGACGGCACACGCAGCGTATAAACCAGAAAGCCATTGAGAACGCCCAGTGCAATGCCACCGGCAACCGCGATCAGGAACACGACATAGATCGGCATGTTCGGTGCATGGTTGATTGCCAGAAGTGTGATCGAATACATCGTCAGTGCTGCGATGGCCGTAAATGACACATCAATGCCGCCTGCCGCCAGGATCACAAAAACACCCAATGCAAACAGGCCGGTCACGACACTGGCACGACCAATATCAATCAGGGTGGATGGCTGCAAAAAGGCCGGGTTTGCAATGGCGACAGCGATACAAATGGCAATAAGAAGACCCAAGGTCACCAATTCCGGTTTCTTGGCAATCAGATCACCCAATCCCCGGCGCTGCTGCAATTGCCCGGATGCCGATACATGGCCCGGAGCAGGTTTGTTTGAGGTTCCAGCCGAACTCATGCTGCACCTTCCTGTACTGAACCAAGCATCGCCTGGTAAATATCGTCTTCACTTGCGGATGCCCCATTGAGGTCTGAGACGACCTCGCCGGCATTCATCACAAGTATGCGGTCACAGTTTTGAAGAAGTTCAGGCAAATCGTCGCTGACGATGATCAGCCCCATACCGTCTTCAGCCATTTTCTGAATTGTCTGATAGATCGCGTCCTTTGACCCGACATCGACACCAACAGTTGGACCATGCAGCACGAGAATTTCCGGAGTGATGCTTAACCAGCGACCAATCAGAACGCGTTGCTGGTTCCCACCCGAAAGCGATGAAACCGGCAATTCGATATCTGCGGTGTTCAGACGCATGTCGGCCGAAATTTCGCGGGCAATTTCCTTACCCTTCTTCATGTCGAGAATGCCCATGAACCCCGCAAGTTTACGCAGGATCAGAGCCACTTCGTTCTGATAGATAGATTTGCTTAAAAACAGGCCTTCGGACAGACGATCTTCCGGGACATAGGCAATGCCGGCATCAATTGAATCCGATGCTGTTGCAATGCGGATGTTCTTGTCATTGATAGAGATCGTGCCACTTGCCGCAGGCCGGATACCGGCTATTGCCAAAGCAAGTTCATTTCGCCCAGAATCCGACAGCCCGGTAATGCCAAGTACCTCGCCTTTGCGAAGATCAAATCCGACATCGTTGAAACGGCCCGGCATGCTGAAGTTCGAAAGCGACATCAGCGTATCTTCCAAAGGGCTACCTTCGCGGTATCGCTTTTCGCTGATTTGACGACCTGTCATCAGTTCGGCCAAATCGGCCCTGCTATAACTTTCAATCGGTCCTTGTGCCACGCATTGCCCGTCACGAAATACGATCGCATGCCCGCCAATACGATAGCATTCTTCGAGTTTGTGGGTGACAAACAGCACCGCGACATTTTGCGACCGCAGACGTGAGACCACATCAATAAGGTTTTCCACCTCGCGACGGGTCAGCGACGTCGTCGGTTCATCCATGATGACAAGGCGTGCTTCACAGGCAATCGCACGGGCAATTGCCACAAGCTGACGTGTTGCCAAAGGCAGTTCCGAGACAATCGTCGACATCAGTTCTGGTGTTACGTCCAGGCCCACTTGCGACAGGGCTTTGGTCGCCGTTTGCTGCATCCGCGCCCGGTCAATACGGCGCAGAAGCCTGCCGTGGCCTTCGACCAGTTGCTCCCCAAGGGCAACATTTTCCATTACGCTCAGATTGGGGATCAAAGACAGGTCCTGATAGACGGTCTCAATCCCGAAATCGAGAGATTGAATGGGGGTAAGTTCGTTAAACACCTCGCCATCAAGAACAATCTGGCCTTCGCTGGGCGGATGCGCCCCGGCCATGATCTTGATCACGGTGCTTTTGCCACAACCGTTTTCGCCCAGCAGGTGGTATACCTCCCCGGCTTCAAGTGACAGGTCAACACCGCGCAGGGCATGGACACCGCCAAAACGTTTGTGAATGTTTCTTAGTTCAAGAAAACAGCGATTTTTCTGCGTGTTTTGCGTCACCAGTCAGACCCTTTCCTGCTGACATGTCCCGGCCTTTGACGAGGCCGGGCGGCCCGAAACATGCCAAGACACATTCCGGGCTGCCTCAACCGGGTTCGCTTAGAAAAGGTAATCTTTGTAGGTTTCCTTATCGACAAGGACCATGCCATTGCCAACAATCAGAAGACCTTTGCCTGCGCCTGGTGTGACGGTCACGCTTTCGTAGCCTTCAACACCAAGGTCCATGCCATCGGTAACTTCTTTGCCTTCAAGCATCAGCTTGGCAACGGCATTCATTGCCATGCCAGCTTTCTGCGGATCCCAGAAACCAATTGCGGTGATCGCACCAGATTCCAGATAGGCCGTTGACGGGTTCGGAAGACCGGTACCAACCAGGCAGACCTTGCCGGCAAGACCAGCTTCTTCGATCGCACGTCCGACACCAAGAACATCGTTGCCAGCCGAAGTCTGGAAGCCCTTGATGTCAGGATGTTTGCGGAGGATTTCCTTGGCTTTTTCATAGGTACCATTGGCATCATCGAACGATTCATTGTTCGGGTCGACCAATTCCATACCCGGATATTTTTTGGCATTTTCTTCGCCGGCACCAACCCACTGCATGTGCGTACGGCTTCCCAGCGATCCAACAAACGTTGTCCACTTGCCTTTTTCGCCCATGCACTGCGCCAAACGTTCGTTCAGGGCCGCACCATAATCGCTGTTATCGAATGCTTCGATATCGGCATGGGTGTTGGTCTGGTTATCGGCTTCGTGCGTCACAACGATTGTGCCGCGGTCCATCGCGCGGCCAAGGATACCTTCGAGAATATCTGGATCCATCGGCACAACAGCCAGTGCGTCTACGCCAGTTGCCACAAGATCATTGACGATCTGAAGCTGCTGGGCGGAATCCGCCGTTGCCGGACCGACCTGACGAATATCCATTTCGGGGTTTTGTTCGGCAAACTTGGTAACACCGGTTTCCATACGATCAAACCATGGAATACCGCTAATTTTAACGACAGTCGTAATGGATTTTGTGTCCTGCGCCGAGGACGGAGCAGCAAAACCAAGAACAGACATCGCAGCCAGTGCGAAAGCTGTGGTTTTCATAAGGTTGGCAATTTTCATAATGTTTCCTCCCAATTGGAAATATTCTGTTTGGCCAGATGTTTCCCTCTGATTTTTGATTACTTCTGTGCGTGAGGGCTGCGCACAGAGGCAGAGATCGCATGTTTTTGCAGGTTAATCAGATCAAGCAATCTGAACCGCCCGATCGCGAGGAACCCAAGCAACAGGGCCCCCCAAGCGAAATCACGAATAAAGTTTGAAAGGCCCATGAAGTTGAGCATGCTCGACATCATCTGCAGCGTGATTGCCGACAGAACAACACAGATCACCCGCCCATAACCGCCTTCGGGTTTAACACCGGCCATCACCGCAATCAGGATCGCCACCAGAAGGTAGGATGTGCCGTAATCCCACTTCACGTTGATGGTCCGCGCGGCAATTATGATCCCGGCAAGCGACGACAGGATGCCGCTTACGGTATAGGTCGAAATGATCACTTTGTTTTTTGGAAACCCGGCATACTCAGCGGCCTTGGGGTTTGACCCATTGAGCATCAGCCACATGCCAAACGGCGTATAGCGCAGAACAAAACCGATGATGCAGGCAACCCCGATGAACAAAAGGAAACTGATCGGGATTTCAAACAACAATCCGTTGCCGATTTCATAAAGCGGGCCCGGTGCACCAACCCTTACCGAACGACCATCGGAAATCGCAACGGCAAGCCCGATAAACAGCATTTGCGTGCCCAGCGTGCAAAGGATCGCCGTGATTTTAAGATAGGCAATCAACAGGCCGTTCAGCAAACCGCCAAGAAACCCGGTTGCCAATGCCACCACGATAAAGATGAGCGAGAAAATCTCCGGGTCCTGAGAGGCAGAGAAAAAACTTACAGCAATGGTCGCAGCGACGACGCCCGAAAGATTGGCCAACGCGATCCCCGACAATTCGATGCCGCCATTCCCGACACACATCGCCAGCAAAACACCGATCGCCAACAACCCGATTTCAGGCACTTGGCCCGCCATCGACTGAAGATTAAACAGCGAAAGATAGTTTCCATCAGAAACAATCGCGCCCGCCGTCATCAACGTGACGATCAGCCCGATTAGAACGGTCAGGTGCCCGTCAAAAAAGCGCATGGATCCTCCCCATACTTTTAGTAAATTTTTATGTTTATTGACTAAAAACTATCAATTCATTTTTATGTTGGCAAGCATCTGTTTGACACAAACTGTTACATCACAGTTGCATTGATATCCGGCAGGATGTTTACTAAAAAACATAAACAATGAAGAATCAGGGAAGAGCACCAAGGTTAAGTACATGAAAAAAAATAACAAACCGACGATCAAACAGATTGCCGAACAGGCGGGTGTCTCCCCTTCTACGGTGTCGCTTGTTCTGAATGGCAAGGGTGAAATTTCCGGCGTTACCCGTTCACGGGTCCTTGAAGTTGTTTCTTCGTTGAACTACCTGCCGCGCGCTCCCAAAAATCGCGAAAAAACGGCGAAAACCATCAAGTTTCTCAAGATCGCCAAACACGGTCATACTGTGAACCGTGACCATAGCCATTTCATTTCTGATTACATTGACGGTATGTCATCAGAGGCAACCAGTCGTGGTTATAAGCTGCAGGTTTTAAGCTATGAAAATGTCACAGCAAGTGACATCACAGACATCCTGGCAAATTCGGATGCAACGGCCGCCATCATACTTGGCACCGAGCTAACGCGTGAAGATATTCAGAAAATCCAGGACTTCAGATTACCAACTGTTTTTATTGATTCTTTTTATGATCTCATTGATGCAAATTTCGTCGACATGAACAATGGCGATGCGGTTTACACCGTGCTTTCGCACTTAAAAGATCTTGGTTTTAGTAAAATTGGCTTTGTCGGCAGTGAAACTCAGACCCGAAACTTTGCTCTGCGCAAGAAAGCCTTCCTGAAAAACATGCACCATCTCGGACTGACAGTGAACAGCAGTCACATCCTGTCAATCGGTTCCACCATCGCCTCGGCATATGAAGATAGCTTCAAGGCGCTTTCCAATCACGACAGCCTTGCTGAAGCTTATTTTTGCGCGAACGACATCATGGCATATGGATTTACCAAAGCCCTGAAAGAAAAAGGATATAAGATTCCACAGGACATCTCGATCGTCGGGTTTGATAACCTTCCAATGAGCGCCACTCTTGACCCGTCCTTAACGACGATAGATGTTTCGAAACGCAAAATCGGAAGCATGGCTGTTACGGTACTTGATGAACTCTTAAATGCAGAGGGCTCCCTGCCTGCGGTCAAGGTTCAGGTCGGCGCAGAGCTTGTTGTCCGCGCAAGTACAACCCCGAAGAAAACCGACTGATAACGCAATGTTCCATCACCATTGCCAACACTGCCTTTAAGCACCCCGTATCTCAACGTGGCACATATCGATTAATACGCAGCGTCTGGAAAAGATGTGGGAAGCTAAAAGAGCAAAACCCAACCGATTACGGCTGGGTTTGGAAAAGCGATGGTGCCCCCGGGGAGAATCGAACTCCCACTCACTAAGTGAAACAGATTTTGAGTCTGCCGCGTCTACCAATTCCGCCACAGGGGCAGGCAATTCGGGTGCGTGTGCGCACCCTCCATCAACGGGCGGGATAATAGCCGTAAATTTCGCCGGGTCAATGGGGCTTTGTGCAAAAATACGTCTGCGTAGATACGGATAAACTGCGCCATTGCGATTGCCGGCAAAATGCGGTTTGATCTGGCCTGTTTTCAAGGCCAAGCGCCGCTCCCAAATCGCAGACAACATGACAAGGCGCTATTGCCGTGATCCGCAGCCTCTATGACTGGACCATGAACCTTGCCGGCCACCGCCATGCCGGCTGGGCCCTGTTTTTCATTGCAGCGATTGAAAGCTCTGTCTTTCCGATCCCGCCTGACATTTTGCTGATCCCGATGATCATTGCCGCCCCGACGCGCGCCTGGCGCTATGCGCTGATTTGCCTCGTCGGGTCTGTCCTTGGCGGGCTTGTCGGATACGGTATCGGTTTCTTCCTGTTTGAAACGGTCGGACAGCCCGTGCTTGAGCTTTATGGCTATGCCGACAAGTTTGATCAGTTCCGCGACTATTATAATGAATGGGGTGCCTGGGCGGTGTTCATTGCCGGTGTAACGCCATTCCCCTACAAGGTAATCACCATCCTGTCGGGTGTGACCGCACTTGACCCGGTTGTCTTTACGCTGGCATCGATCCTGGCGCGCGGATTGCGGTTCTTTGTCATTGCTGCCCTGATCTGGAAATTCGGCCCTGTCATCCGCGACTTCATCGAACGTCGACTGGGCCTCGTTTTCACCATATTTATCGTGGTTCTTGTCGGCGGGTTTGCCGCGATAAAGCTGATCCCGCATGGTTGACCCGACGCCAAATTCTGATGCACGCCAATAAACGGACCAACTGATGTTCAATTTGCTGCGCCCACGCTTCATCCCGGCCTTTCCACCCCTTGCCCTGCTGCTGGTTTCAGCGGGCAGCATTGGCTTTGCCTTTTACGCGCAATATGTCCAGAAGCTGCTTCCCTGTGTGCTGTGTCTTTATCAACGTGTGCCATTTTATATGGTTGCCGGTCTTTCGATCGTCGCGCTGTTGCTGATCCGCTTTCCTGCCGCCGCACGAGCGGTGGTTTATCTGTGTGCTGCGACCTTTGCCGTCGGAACGGCGATTGCATTTTACCACGTTGGTGTTCAGGAATTGTGGTGGGAAGGGCCCGCCATGTGTGGGGGCGTGCAAAGCGGCGCCGCATCCGTGGCAGACCTCAAAGCGCAGCTTATGGCACAACCGATCATTCGCTGTGACAAGATCGACTGGACCCTGTTTGGCATCACCATGCCGACGGTCAACGTGTTCTTCTCGTCAGCACTCACTGTTTTCTGCCTGATCGCATCGTCGCGCTGGATGAAGAAATAACCGCGAACACCTTCGACGCTGCTGAAGCCAAGCCTCACAAAACCCGTCTGACACGTCAGGCGGGTTTTTGCATTTCCAAAGGCCGCCTTTTGCGCGAACAATTGCTCAGAAATCTGACAATTCTTCGCCTGATAATGAGAATTGTTATTGTTTGCAGAAAATTCCCGGTTATATTGAGACCCATTCGCACCATAAGTTCCGACTGCACAAAGGACCCCATTGTCGTGAGCGCCATGGCATTCCATCCGCATATGACCAGCCACATCGAAGGTATTTCCCTTCTTGATGACCTGCGGTTCCGTCGCTGGAACACCGCCATTTCCGATTTATGGCATGTGGAATGTGAAGCGGAGGCCGGGGGAACCTATGTTTCGCAAGCCCCGCGTCTGGTAGCGATCATTGATTGCGTGGGCGATGGGCGTATCAACGTCCGTTCCTCAGATGACGCGGCAGATCAGCAACGTCGCGGCAAAGGATGCCTGTCCTATATCCCGGCCGGGATGGAGGTCTCATCCGAGGTCTTCGGCGCGTGTCGTCTGCGCCATCTTGATATCCATCTTGATGTCGACGCGCTTGAAAACAGCATGGGCGCCCCACTTGACCTCGCGACCCTAGAAACACCCCGCATCGGTTTTTGTGATCCGCGCATCAATACGTTGGTTCGGTTGCTGGCCGACGACCTGCAAAGCGAACACCAAAGCCCGCAGATCTATGGCGAAGGTTTGATCAGCGCGTTGACCGCGGCCCTGCTGCAACCGCGCGCGGCAAGTGAACCGCAACGCAAACGCGGCAAACTGGCACCGTACCATTTGCGCAAGTCGGTCGATTATATCGAACAGAATTGCGGACGCACCATCCGCCTTGATGAACTGGCACAGTTGACCGGGCTCTCGCAATCCTATTTCTGCTCGGCCTTCCGCGAAAGTACCGGCATGCCGCCGCAACAGTGGCAGATGAAAGCCCGGGTGGAGCGCGCCAAAACCCTGCTTAAAGATGCCGAGACACCGCTAGCGTCGGTCGCCCTTCGGGTCGGCTTTGCCGATCAGGCGCATTTGACCCGCGTGTTCCGCAAAATCGTTGGCACCACGCCGGGTGCATGGCGCAAGGAACAGATCGCGTAACTTAAGCCAAATTCCGTTCAATACGCCGAAATCCGGTTCAATATCCCATCCCCCAACGCGTGATATCGAAAAGGCCATCATCACAGATGACCCGCCGGTTCCCGCCCGACAGGTCGTCGTCAAAGACAACCGATACAGGGAATCCCAAATGCGTTTTACAGGACAGAAATTGTCTTCAACCCTTTTGCTGGGTACGGCACTTGCATTGGTTTTTGCCGCACCCGATTTTGCGCTTGCGCAGTCTTCAGATGACGCGACAGAACGTGACGGCGAAAGCACTACCCTTAAACCTCTGATCATTGAGTCCGAAGCAGAGCCTGCACATGCTCCTGTAAACGGATATGTTGCTACACACAGTGCAACCGGCTCAAAAACCGGCACCGCCATTGAGGAAATCCCGCAATCCGTATCCGTTATCGGCCGCAAAGAGATGGACAGCCGCGGTGTCGACAAAGTCGATGAAGCATTGCGATATACCGCTGGCGTATTCACCCAGCCTTATGGCTCCGACACGGATACCAACTGGTTCTTCATTCGTGGCTTTGAAGCAACCCAGAGCGGAGCTTATCTTGATGGCTTGCAAAACTACGCCTATGGCTTTGGCGCATTCTTGGTCAATGATTACACTCTTGAAAGGGTAGAGGTCCTTCGCGGTGCCGCCTCTGTCCTGTATGGCAGCACCAATCCCGGCGGCATGGTAAACTATGTCAGCAAACGCCCGACCGATGTGCCACTGCGCCGTCTTGAGTTTTCCGTCACCGAGACGGGGAAATATGGCACAGGCATCGATTTCAGCGACAAGCTTAGTGACGTTGCAGCATACCGCCTGACCGGTAACTTTACCGATGGCGACGAACAGGCCGACGACAATGAAGGATTCCAGGGGACGGTTGCACCAAGCTTAGCCTGGACGCCGAACGAAGACACCAGCCTGACCCTGCTTAGCAGCTTTACCTTCGTGGACGGCAAGCATAATGGTGGCCTTGGTTTCCTGCCCTATTTCGGCACTGCCAAAGATGCGCCTTATGGCAAGATTGATCCGGAAACCAACTTCTCTGAACCCGACCTTGATAAAAACCTGCGCCGTCAGGTTATGGTCGGTTACGAACTTGAACACGATCTCAATGACGACCTAACCTTCCGCCAGAATGCGCGGATCGGACATGCGGACATTCATGAGATTTACTACTACCCAAGTGGCTATGCCACCGGTGGAACATCACCAACAACCACCAATTACGACCTTGATCGCTGGGGGTTCGAACACCGCACCCAGATCACATCCATCGGTCTTGATAACCAGCTCGAACAGCGCTTTGAGACCGGTGCACTTGATCACACATTGCTTGGTGGCATCGACCTAAAGCGGTTTGATATGTCGCGCAAAGAATATTCCGGCGCAGGTACCGATATTGATCCGCTGAATCCCGTACATGGCACCGCACAGGTCGCACGATCTGCCTATCTCGATCAGGACATTGTCATGAACCAGATCGGTGTATATGCTCAGGATCAAATCCGATTTGGTGACGGCTGGATCACGACGCTGAATGGTCGTTATGATTATGTCAAAACCGATGGCGACGATCCGATTTCCCGGTACAACAACTATAGCGAAACCACAGGTGA
>CEQZ01017469.1_pt1 | contig 10695 bp, 7 predicted proteins | sample 530941 | NCBI WGS metagenome assembly CEQZ01 (sample SAMEA2621107, study PRJEB7988) | marine metagenome | biome: marine biome (ENVO:00000447); feature: mesopelagic zone (ENVO:00000213); material: "saline water (ENVO:00002010), including plankton (ENVO:xxxxxxxx)" | depth 800 m | reverse complement strand
CCCCGGAAGGGCGTTGCCACCCGCATCCGTGCTGTTCGCCCAATAGGCCGCGGCATCATCTGATGCAAATTTCGCATCATTCTTGGCATCGAAATAGCGCAGGTAATACCAGCAAGACCCCGCCCAGTTCGGCATGGAGTTGGCATCGCGTTTGAACGCGCGCACTTCATATTCCGCCCCATCATGGGTGTGTTTGGTGCCAACCGCGGCATCCACCGGCAAAACCGACCCATCAGAAAGGACAATCCCGGTCACTTCCATCCAGTCCTTGGCGCGTGCCAACGGCGGCTCCGGCTCGGAATTCGGGTCTTCGTTTGATTTCGGTTTGAAATCGGTCATTTCCGGCAGGACAACAGGCAAGGCCGCCTCGGCAATGCCGTGAACCTGATCGGTTTCCTTATCGAACAGAACCGGGAACGGCTCCCCCCAATACCGCTGACGCGAGAACAGCCAGTCACGCAGCTTGTACTGCACACGACCGCGACCAATGCCCTTGGCTTCCATCCATTCGATGATCTTGGCCTTGGCATCCGGGGTGGAAAGTCCGTTGATTGAAACCTCGTCATTGGCGGAATTGATCGTCTCGCCAACTTCAGTCTGGGCAATTTTGAATGCGCCCGGCTCTGCCTCATAGCGCGCCAAAAGCGTTGCAGTATCTGCATCCGCCGCATCTGCCGGGGCGTTTTCCTTGAGCCACGCCTCGGACGGCTTGGTGGTTGCCTTGATCGGCAGATCGAATTTATGGGCAAATTCAAAGTCGCGCTGATCGCCAGCCGGAACCGCCATGATCGCACCGGTGCCATAGCCCATCAGGACATAGTCGGCAATCCAGACCGGGATTTCTTCACCGGTGACCGGGTTGGTCGCATGCGCGCCAATAAACACGCCGGTCTTTTCGCGTTCGGCATCGTCCTTGGCCGACACGGCCTTAAGCTCGGACGCTTCGGCGCGATAGGCCGCAACATCGGCCTTTTTATCGGCGGCGCAAAGTTTATCAACCAGCGGATGCTCAGGTGCCAGAACCATATAGGTCGCGCCAAAGATCGTGTCCGGACGGGTGGTATAAACGGCAATCTTGTCGTCCGTACCGTCCACGGTTTTGACCGGGAAGTTCACCCGCGCCCCGACAGAACGACCAATCCAGCCCTTTTGCATCTCGACCACGCCATTTGGCCAATCAAGCCCTTCAAGGTCTGCCACCAGACGATCGGCATAGTCGGTAATGCGCAACATCCACTGTTTCAGCGGACGTTTATAGACCGGGTAATCACCCCGTTCGGACTTGCCTTCGTTGGTGACTTCCTCGTTCGACAGAACCGTGCCCAGCATCGGGCACCAGTTGACCGGAACCTCATCGACATAGGCCAGACGCCCGCGATCAATCGCACGATCAATCTCTTTGCCTTCGGCTTTGGTTCCTTCGCCAATCACGGATTTCGGCTGTGGCACACCATCTTCATCAAGCAACCACGCACCAGATTCAAGCAACGGGCGCAGCTCGGCAATCGGGCGCGCACGGCCAGTAATCACCTGCCCCTGCGGGCCTTTCCATTCGACAGTCGGGTCATAGAAGCTGTTAAACAGCTGCAGGAAGATCCACTGCGTCCATTTGTAATAGTCGATATCGGTCGTGGCGAAACGACGATGCGGGTCATGGCCCAGGCCGATAACCTCAAGCTGACGCAGCATGTTTTCGATATTGGCTTCGGTCGTAATGCGCGGATGCTGGCCGGTCTGGATGGCGAACTGTTCTGCCGGCAGACCAAAGGCATCAAAGCCCATGGAATGCAGAACGTTTTTGCCGCGCATGCGCTCGAACCGTGCCTTGACGTCGGTCGCGATATAGCCCAGCGGATGGCCGATATGCAGGCCAACCCCGCTTGGATAGGGGAACATGTCCAGGATGACGCTTTTCTTCTTGCTTGCGTCGAAATCGGCATCGCCGGGATTTGGCGTACGATAGGTATCGTTTTCACGCCAATATGCCTGCCAGCGCTTTTCAAATTCCCGCGCACTTTCCTGATAGTTCGCCACGCTCAATCATCTCCTGCCTGTCAAACCCCGACCCTGGCGTCCGGCGCTGCCCAAACGGCGCGCCACCCCCGGATCGGGTTCCAAAATATTCTTAAGCAGTGTTCATAAGCGCGCTTTGATCGACGTGCAACATCAGATAACGAGATTTCTGGCGAAAATCGGTCGATTTCCACAAACATTCACCGGCAGTCAAAGACGACGCAAAACGCAAACCACCCTTGCAGCTGCATCAACCCTGCCTGTACATGAGGACTGGATTTTTCCGCCTTTCCATGCCATATTGAAGTTTGAATTTTATCAAGCGGTCAGCTGCATGCGTAATTGCAGCGCAGGTTTGCTTGGAAAAGTGCTGATTGTCAGCACCGCGCTTAACGCATTCCGTCCAGGGAGGACGTTTATGGATATCACCATTGGTGGTCTGTCATCCCAACAATCCGGCGCGTCTGCGCGTTCGGCACAATCCTATTTGCCGGGCCAAGGCGATTCTGAAAAAGCTGGCAACAATAATGGCACATCCGCCTTTGCCGCTGCGACGTCTGTTTCGCTGTCTTCTGAATCGGCAAACCGGCTGTCGGCGGACAATATCGTTGCCGCGATCAATGAAAGCCTGCAATCCACCGGCCTGTCGATCCAGGGTGTTAATCCCGACGATTACACGCCCGAAGGCGTTGCTGACCGCATTCTCGCCCGCGTTGGCGATCTGATTGCATCGAATGCAAGTTCCGAGGCCGAAGCACGCGAGATCTTTGATCAGGCAAGCCGTGGCATTCAAGCCGGTCTTGAAGATGCCCGCGCCATCCTTGATGGATTGGGCGCGCTGAATGACGAAATCAACGGCAATATCAACGAGACCGAAGAACGCCTTAATGAAGGCCTGCAAAGCATTGAGCAGCGCCTGACCGAGCTGTTTAACAGCAGCGCGTCAGAAGAAGCCGCCGAGGCCGCAACGCCGGAACGCGATGAACAGGTTCTGCAATCGCAGGTCACCCAGACCGCACAGGCAAGCCAAGCCTACGCCGAAGCTGGCAGCAATGCCCAGCGCAACGCGCCGCGCTACGGCACCAACGGCTAACCCTCCAAACATCTCGTTCAGCTTTACAGAAACCGGTTTCTGGTGACTATGCGCTGTTGAAAACGGTATGGTCTGAGAATTCGTCTCTCAAAAAACTAATCAACTGTTCACCTGCGTAATTTCTATCCGATAGTTGTCCGATAATACGTACACGATCCATAAATATTACGTTATCTGTGAAGCGCGCATTGACCCAGCGACCAGAAGAAGTTCTAAAACATACAGGCACAAACATAACAGGTACGGACTTGACCTTTGGCACAAACCATGACCTGTAATAATCAATATCGGCTTCAGATCGCTTTTTTTCCCAAGAGTGCTCATCTTCTTGCGCTGCGCACTGGCCAATGTATACGTTCCAACCGCCCTCCGTTTCGTCCAATCGCTGTACGCCAACCAAATCTATGCCGCCGTCACCTTGTTTGGACTCTCCTTCGTTCCATCCGGCAACTAACCCCATACCCATGAAGGAAGCTAAGTTTTCAACAGCCTCGTGCAAGTCAGTGCCAAATCGCTCTCTACGATCAACTGATCCAGAGCCAAAGGCAACAATTTCTGAGCTCGGAGGCATCAAACCAGCAAGAGCCCCTTTACATACCTCTTCAAATTGACTCGCAATTTTTTGAGTTAAACCCTTACTTCCCTTAAATGTGCGGGTTCTGGAAGCAGATAATAGAAAAATGTAAAGGAACTGCTCAGAAGAGATTTCCGCTTTCAAACTAAGGTTCTCGCCATCAACAACGAACGGATAGCAATCTCCTAAGCATGCTGCACGGTATTCTAGCTGCTCGAAACAGTCATCCACTTCCGCTTGAAGTTTCTCAACTATTCCAGCAGAAGGTAAATCATCTGGAAATTCATCTTCATCCAAATCCTCCTCGTCAAGATCAAGCAGCTCGTCGGCAGGACGAATGGAGGTCTCACCCAAAGTCAACGCATCAACTTTGGAGACATATCCAATTTCACCGAAAACACACATAATTTCTACTGCATCAGCGAATAGGTGCGGTCTATTTCTGTGAACTCTACCGAAATCAATCATCATCTTTGAAGTGATTATTAAGTTGCCGCGCTTGCTTACGAATTGAGTCCGCATCGACGATACGATCTTGTGTCACTTGTACGTCCGCAACAATTGAGTTTGCCTCGCGGAGCCCACTTAGCACTGCCGCTGTCAGTCGATCAAACTCTCGATCAATACCGTCGGTTGTCTTATAAGCTTGTTCGAGCGTAAACCCACGTTCAAATGCGGTTAAAGCTGGCTGAGATGCAACCACCTGAGACAACTTACTCAAATTGCGACTTTCGCCAAGCCTCGTCTTTCCGTTTGCTCCTTTTGCAAACATCCAGTCGAAGAGTTTTCTGAGATTTTCTTGAATTAAAGTTCTTTCGTCGAACGGCACATCTGCGTCTTCGTAGACGAAATCTTGGACACCTTCGTAGTCGAGAGCTGTAGAAAGAAGTGAAAACTTCACGCTCGTTTCATCAACCCCGTCGAGACCGAAAAACTCTTGCTCCTCCGCTACTTCGTAAGCCTCAAGTGCCTTCAATGACCTTGCAATGAAGTCTGAGCGACTACCGATCGATCTCGCAACCCGTTTTACTCGATCCTGATACCCGCCTACCCCACCAAAGTTCTCGAATAGCTGTTTGACATATCTTGCCTTGGCAAGGGCTCCCCAAGGTTTCACCCCGGCGATATGCTTGTTTCCCAGATATGTTAGTACGTCTACACGCGCAGGGTAGAGGTCAACAGGTACACTTTCTGGGTGGAAAGCCGCATCATCGACAATGCTCTGCAATTTCTTCGGCATCCCCTCAAACACGTCGCCGCCCAGAATTTTTAAGGCGGTGAGACGTCGGTTACCTTCGACAATTACTACTTCATCGTCCTCTACAACCCCGATTAAAGGCTCGGAAGCAAAGTAATCATTGGTGCCAATCGCCGACACCAGTTCGTCAATTGCAGACGATTTTGCAAGAAATTCAAATATTTGCTCTTCGTCACTAGTGTCCACATAGCTAGGCAATCGCGGGTTGTTCGGATCAAGCCGCAAATCCGTGACGGGCAAAAGTTTTTGCTCAACCATTTCAATTACCAAATATTGGGAAGATTACTCGCAACCGCCTCAAAGAGGGGTGGAGGAACAGCATTACCGACCACTTTGTATTTCTCAGTCAGGCTACCAGTATCAGGGAAATCAATGCGCGGGTCAAACCCCTGAAGTAACGCGCATTCCCGAAATGAGAACCGCCGAGCCCTAGCGTCGTTAACGAACACCCACTTGTCTACCTCTATTTTCCGCAAACGCGGACTACTTGGGTGAAGCCCAACGTGCCGACTACTTGCAACAACTGTCTTGCTACACTCGTCCCAACCTCGGTAACGATTTCGAGAGAGATAATACCAATGAAACGGCTCAGCATTAAACTCTCCCTCAGGCCACTCAGGCAAGTGCCCAATCGCATCCCGAATTGATCGGTAGGGCGTCCCGCCGGAACTACCATGTGTCGGCTTTGGAAACTCGTAGCGAAGGTCAAAATCTGATCTAATACCAACTATAAAAAGTCTGACACGATCTTGAGGCACACCGTAGTCTTTTGCGTCAAGCTTTTGCCATGTCACACGATAGCCGGCGGATCTAAATCTAACAATCTGGTTTTGCAAAAGATGTCGCAAATCACTGCGCTGCATCCCAGACACATTTTCCACAATGAAAGCCTTAGGTTTTATTCTTCTTAAGGCTCTATCAAACTCTCTGTAGAGAAAGTTAATTTTTCTATCAGCTTTTCGGACACCACCTTGGCTGAACCCTTGACATGGATAACAGCCAACCAACAAATCAGCCTCAGGAAAGTGTTTAACCTTGCTGACATCTCCCAAGTGATATTCAGTTTCCGGATGATTTGCTTCATAAAACTGCTTAGCATACGGCAAAACATCATTCGCAAAGACGACATTAAAGCCTGCCTTGACCACGCCAGCATCAGATCCGCCGCATCCAGTAAAGAGCGAGACTACGTTTTTCACTACTAATTAACCCCTGAGATCAAACCTGTCTGAACGGATTACGATTGACCAAGCCACGCCCCCCATCGGCATACATCTGCAAAGACGTTTCCGCTCGACGAAACCTATACACATTTTCCCACATCAAAGACAATTATATTGGTTGGTACGCAGTCAACGTTGTGTCGTATTCGACAACTAATTATCATGATGACCTCACTTGGTAACGATCTAATTAAAAACAGACAAATTGCGACACAACCAAAAAAACATCAAAGCCGTCGCTCGACAAGTTTAGCATCCCCTAACACAACACTTAGGCGCGGCCCCGCCCATAACCAGCCTCATGATCATCAGCAACCCGAAACAGCTTTTGCCCCGCAGCTTGAATACGGGCAAAGGCGTCTTCGGCCATGAAACCCGACACAAAAGCCATGAAGGTCACGAGAAACGGGCTGATATCGATTTGCCCTGATCCGTCGGGTCCGCCCTGGCTGACCATCAGCACCCCTGCCTCTGTGCACAGGAAGATGGCCATGGCGGCGGCGATCCCCTCACCCGTCATGACGAGCAATCTTGCGGCGGGTTTCAGGCTTTTGCCAAGCTGTGCCCATCCCTGAAGCCGCGGCAGTGTTTCAGCCTGCGGCGCTGGCACTGCCTCCGGCGCGGTTTGATCCATGGCACTGTGATCTGCGGCGTTGTGATCCGTGGCATTTTCACCGGGCGGTGTTTTTGGCGGCATTTGGGGCGGCGTTTGGGGCGTTGGCGGCTGACCGAAATTCTGTCTGGTAAACGCAACCACTGCGCCCAATCCGCCCGCCGCAACTGTGACCAACAAGGTCAGCATGATGGTGGGCAACTGGATCAAGTAGGACAGCATATGGCCTACGGGGTGTTGAAACAGGGCGACCAGCGACACCGTATCCTCGCCAAACTCTTCGTCCTGACGCCTGATCTCTGTCTCGATCTCGACCAGCTCATTTTGCAAGCTCGTCCTGAGCTTTGCGGCGTGCTGGTTTTCTGCGCGGATATTGGCCCATTCGATCTGGGCGCGGGCGTTTTTCTCGTCAAACCGGATCATTGAACTTCGGATGGCATCAACTTGCTGGCCGGCGCGATCCATCAGGGCTTCCGGGGCTTTGTCGGTGAATTTCGGGTGATCAAGCAGGGCGTGAAGCCGGGTCATGATTTCAATGCCGTCTGCGCGACGTTTCCTGTCCGCATCGCTTTCCCCGAACGGAACATCAAGCATTGGCGATCCGGCGCGACCAAGGGTTGTACCGCCGCCGCCGACCATGCCGGTTGGCGGATCAAACAGCCCGTCGGTTGGCATGGCGGTTTGTTGACTTGTCACGAATTGATGCGCCGCATTGAGCGCGCTCAAGAACGCGCCTGCGAATTCGGGGTCAAATGCATCGCGATTGCTGGCAACGGTTGCGCCAAGCTGTGAATAGCTGCCAAACGCGTCCCACCATGCGGCAATCGCATCCTTGCGCAAGGCCAATCCATTCCGGGTCTCTTCAAGGGATCTGGTATCAATCGCGCGCATATCATCGCGCAAAGTGCCGGCCTCTTCGCGCAAGGCGGCCTCGTGAAAGGCCTGCAAGACCAGTCGCTCCAACATGCCAGGCGATGACACACCGAGTTCGCGCAACAGGGAATCGCGCTGAATATCGGCAGTAAATCCGGCAAAAAGCGTAATCACAAACCCGAAATAAAGCACACAGGTCAATCCGGCCAATATGGATGAACCCGCCAACCGCCAGATGTTCAGGCCTTCTTGTGTTTCTTGCTCCATCGGGCACCTTGATGCGTTACGTCCCCTTTCGACGTGGAGCGAAAATGCCTGTGAGGGCGGGCGATATTGCGGGTTCGAGTTAACAGCCGCAAAACAGCTGATTTCCATCCGTATGAGACCCCCCTCTTTCGCGTAGGATGTTATATTTCGTATATTTTTCAGATAGTTACTATTAAGAAGATTCTAATATTAGATATTGCCATTTAAGTTTTATCTAATTAACATTGCCTTCAGCCGATCTCAGGAGGAGGTCGTCCACGCCGCCACCCTTTATCTTTGCTTGTTCAGGTAGGAACTGCGTTATGGCGTTAAATATCATATCCGACCACGCGGCCAATCTGGCGCACCGCAACCTGGCGCGTGCCGAGGAGGCCGCGAACAGATCGCTTGCCAAGCTGTCATCGGGGAAACGTGTAGTCTCTGCCCGCGATGATGCCGCTTCGATGGCCATCGGGTCGCGGCTGAACTCGACGGCCTCTGCTTTGACATCGGGGATTGTCAATATCGGTCAGGGCAATTCCATGCTGCAAATTGCCGATGGGGCCATAGCCACCATCGACGATGTGCTGGTGCGCATGAACACACTGGCCGTTCAGGCCGCATCGGAAAACCTGTCAGACACGGAACGCGGGTTTCTCAATGACGAATTCGTCGCCCTGCGCACCGAGATCAATCGCATTGCGGCCGCAACCAATTTCAACGGCATCCAGTTGCTGGGTGATGGCAGTGATGTGTCCCTTGATTATTCGGATTTGCAGGCTGGCGGCTCTGCCGAGGTTCTTTCGGTTGCCAACGGCTTTTCAAATTTCACCATCACCGATGACAATTACTGGGCGCGTGATGCCAACGACAACGGATCGGCGGATAATCAGCTTCGCTTCGATGTGCTCAAGACCGGGGATCGCATTCTGCTGAGTGCCATATCCGAAATCGATGGCACCAGCCCGCACCGGGCCCAAAGCATCGATATCACCGATTATGCGTCCGGCGGCAGCAAGGCGCTTAATGCCGGTCAAACACAGACACTCGATTTCGGGGATGTCGGTGTGAAAGTGAACCTGAACTTCAATATCGCAACCACCATCACCAACGCCCTGGCCCAGGGCTCCGATGGTGCCGGGGCCGATGGATCGACCACAGCACAGATTTTTGGCGCCAGCCCGGTCTTCTCGGTTCTTGAAGATCAGGGCAACAAACTGCCCGACAAGATCTATTTCCAGCTTGGCGGCGGCAATACCGGCGGTGCGCAGCTTTCGATTCCGACAACCGCGGTTGATGGTGCCGCCCTTGGCACGGGCAAAAACGGCACGGAGACAAGCCTTGATGAGCTGGGCAGCAATGCGCTTGCCACATCCGCCAAGGCCCAAAGTGCCATCGAGGCCGTGACGCGCGCGATCGATGATCTGCAACGGGCACGGGCCAGTATCGGCACCAACCAGAACCGTCTGGATGCTGCCAGCGAAAGCCTTGCCTCGACGCTTGAAAACGTCAAGGAGGCGCGCTCAAGCCTGCTTGATCTCGACGTTGCGATGGAATTGACCAACTACGCGTCGAAACAAATCCTGATCAAATCAAGTGTCGCGATGTTGGCCCGCGTCAGTGAAATGCGCCAGAACCTGATACGCTTGCTGGCAGGTTGAAGAGCCACCTCTCAGCGAGTGTAGGAAGCCCCGCGCCCCCGCGCGGGGCTTCTGACCCTCATTGCGCTGCAAAACATCCTTTAAACCGCATGGGGTTTAAGTCTATGGTCTTTGCGGAACGCAAAGGGAAACATATCGACCATGACCACCCCGACATCCGACAACACATCCGACACCGCCGCCGACAAATCATCCCAAACCTGGCAAAACCTCTCGACCGACTGGATCACCTGGGCCGAACGCCTGGCACCGGCGGCCGAAAAGATCAACCGCCACATGATTGAGGCCGCTGACCTTCCGGGGCTTGCGGCTTTGCGCGATGGCGCGCCGCTTGAGGTGCTTGATCTGGCATCCGGGGTTGGCGAACCGGCCTTTTCCTTTGCCCGTGCCTTGGGCGGCGGCACGGATGATAGCGCTAACATCCCTGGAATTGCGGGGCATGTAACCGCATCCGATATCGTTTCTGATATGTGCGATGCGCTGATGGAACGCGTCGCCGAAGAAGAAATTTCCAACATCAAGGCCGTTCCGGCCAACATGGAAAAACTGCCGTTCGAGGATCAGAGCTTTGACGTGGTGTCGTGCCGTTTCGGCGTGATGTTTTGCGAGGATCCTGACAAGGCGCTTCGCGAGGCATTCCGCGTTCTGCGCCCGGGTGGCAAGGCGGTGTTTATGGTCTGGGCGCCATTGGTGGATAATCCGCTGTTTGTCGCCATGGACGCGGTTCTTGGCAACATCCTTGGCATCGGGTTTGATGCCGCCGGGCTCGACCCGTTCTGCTTTGGCGATGCCGATCAATCCATGATGCGCTTTGAGAAAGCAGGCTTTACCGGGATTGAAGCGACAACCCACAGCCCGGCTGGCCGTATTCCCGAAAACGCCCCGTTCTGGAAACCGCAAATGGATATGCTGTTTGGCAATGTCCTGCGCAAATCATCGGACATGGAAGTCGGCGCGATCAATGCCGCGATGTTTGAAACATTGGCCCCCTATATCGAAGACGGCCATTTTCAGGTCCCGATTTGTTTTCATGTACTTAGCGCAAAGCGCGCCTGATCCGGCCACCCCGTCTGATCGCTGATTTCGTGTAAAACCCAAGCATTCCTGCGCCTCACGCATGGCCGCATGCGTGGATTTGTGC
>CEQZ01057146.1_pt1 | contig 10729 bp, 2 predicted proteins | sample 530941 | NCBI WGS metagenome assembly CEQZ01 (sample SAMEA2621107, study PRJEB7988) | marine metagenome | biome: marine biome (ENVO:00000447); feature: mesopelagic zone (ENVO:00000213); material: "saline water (ENVO:00002010), including plankton (ENVO:xxxxxxxx)" | depth 800 m | reverse complement strand
TCGGTCACAGCCATTTTTGAGCGTGATGATGGTCGTGCTTACTACGGGCCCAACATTTCAATATTCTATGCTGAAGAATCTATCCTGCATATTCCAAACATTGATGTGAATGGCGAGCAGTTGTGGGTTGATCTTTACCTGCTGCCAGGTGATCGCTTCCAGATCCGTGGGGCTGGCCCCGCTCGTTCTGAGCAGCCAATTTATCCGGCCACGGTTGATCTGACCACCAGCCGCGTACACATCCCTTATGCCTCAATCATCGCCAACAACCAAGTGGAGTCGGTACGCTACGCACTGGATCTACAGCTACTGCCCTCAGGCAGTGAATTGTCGATCATGAGCCTTGAAGAGCATGTGCTGACGTTCCTGAGCCTGGAGGGTAGTCAGGATGGCGAAGTCAGGGCTGTCATGATGAACCAGAAAGGCGAAAAGATATTGCTGCTCGGTGACAACGACGCAAGCGGCAACGTATCGGATCTTCAGGCGGTTGGTTTTGAGGATACGGACGGGAATGTCATGACGGTCTATATCGAGGAGTCTGGATTGCCGAGTGGGCTCGTGGTTGATGATTTTGTGTTTGCATTTTCAAACTACACAGATACAAGCGTTGATATCGTGATCACATCACCTGATGGAAATACACAGACCGTGGATAATGCACAACTCAATGCTGCGCTGCTTGCTGAGCTGTCACCTTCCGGATCGCTCAATATCTCAAACCTTCGTACGCCGTATATCTCCGCGCTCAGCGCCAGCGAAGCGATCGGGGGCTTTGGCAGCACTTATGAATTAGGTGATGCGGCCAAACGAGTGCAAAAGACAGCAACTAGCCTTGTGTCGCTGATTTCATGTTTGAGCACAAAGGGTAGTGTAGCTTCCTATTTAGTTTCACTGGTATCTGAAACAGCAGCACAACTCATGAGAGATGCCTGTAATAGTGCTGGGATGGCGGTGGGCGAGCTGCTGACTAGCCTCTTCTCAGCTGGAATCGATGTAGCAACCCTGCCGGATAAAATCAAGAACGGCCAATGCACTGTTGACGGATATATGCTTAATTGCGGCGACTTCAGTATTGATGTAAAGACTGAGCAACTTTATCAGGACAAGTACAAAGCCGAAACCGCAGGCGTCTCGGTACGCGGAGTAGATTCGCCCAATTACAACAAGAGCGGATCCAATTTTAATTGGCGCTCGCTTGTAGTGCAGAGTAACAGCAGCATCAAAACTCTGTATAACGGACTAAACCGAAGCAACACGTGGCTATTTGATCGCAATCTTGCTGGCTATTCTGCCATGGTCACCCTTACTGCCAACAGAAGCTATTACCCAAGCAAGCAAGTTGCTCATGAAACACTTAAAAAGATAAACCCTAGAGATCTCTCTGGTCGTGGCAATAACATACTGTACAGCGCCCAAGCAGGCGTTATCCCAAAACCTAACAACCCGTTTCAACAGTGGGGCTATTTGGTCAATGATCTGAATATCGCCATCGCTGTGCAAGATTACGGAATAGAGGGCCGTCCCTCGACCGACCCAAACAGAGACGTTATTTTCCTGTCATTTGAGGGCAGTCACTCAAATTTTGATTGGGTTAGAAATGTACTCATTGAGCCGGCCAATTTTTACGGTACCGCAGTACATGGCGGATTTGCATCGGCCGTCAGGTTTGTCATTGATGATGTGCTGCCAGATCCAAAATCCGAGTTTTTTGCCAGAGGCCTTGGCCGAGATGTGACGCTGGAGCAATACTTCCAGGGAGCAGCACGAGGTGACCACAGCCCAGTTATTGTGCTCTCGGGTCACAGCCTAGGCGGTGCGATCGCAACGCTACTGGGCGCTTATCTGATCGAAATCGGTGTTAATCCTGAAGACATCCTGGTGCAGACTTACGGCTCACCGGCGGTAGGGCGCAGCAATTTTGTGAGCAAATACAAGGGATCCCTGAACGTTCGAAACTTTGTAAACAACAATGACCCGGTACCGTTTGCATCGCGCCTTTGCGGCAATTACCGGCCTATTGGCAATAACTATACATTTGCTGAGGCCGGTGGATCCCCCTCGTTTGATTTTTCTAGGCTAAGTACCTGCAAATCATTTACAGACGAAGTGGGTTTGGATACGGACAGCTCAAACCTAAAGCTCCTGCGGTACATGTCCGGGGCGAACTCCGCTCATAATCTGTTTGACGCGTATTTAAAGCAATTTGATGAGGCGCACCAATCTTTCAAATGGGCTGATGTTGAATCTGTTAAAACGCTTACCGTGGCAAAAGGAGGAACTGGCGAGGGCGAAATAACTAGCAATCCTGCTGGCATTGTTTGCGGCAGCAGCTGCAGCGCTTCTTATACGAGCGGACAACTGATCACACTCACTGCCACGGCGGGTAGTGGTTCTACTTTCGCCGGTTGGGAGGGAGCGTGCAGTGGTACCGGTAGTTGCGTGGTGACCATGAGTGATGCAGCGTCGGTGACGGCTGTCTTTAAAACAAAAGCTATCGCTCATACTCTAAGTGTTACAACGGGTGGAACTGGTGAGGGTGCTGTCATGAGCACCCCGACTGGTATCAGTTGTGGTGCTAACTGTAGCGCTAACTTCAAAGATTCCGAGACAGTTACTCTTAGTGCTGTCGCCAATGGTGACTCAATATTCGTTGGATGGGGTGGTGGTTGTACCTATTACCTCATGAGCACCAGTTGTTTGCGGACAATGGACGAAGACATCTCTGTGACGGCAATATTCAGAGCAACTGATACCTCAGACTCGCAGGTCATCTTGGGGCATGAAATGGTTAACATTCCAGCGGGCAGTTTTAGTATGGGGAATCATCTCGAAAGGAGACAGAGGCCAGTTCGTACAGTTAACGTGTCAGCGTTCCGAATGGGAAAATACGAAGTTACGTTTGCTCAGTGGGATGCTTGTGTTGCCGATGGTGGGTGCACCTTCAGCCCGCCGACCGATTCCCCGAGCTATCGTGGATACTTTCCCGTAAAAGGTGTAAGCCATAATCAGATTACTCAGCAATTCATACCTTGGCTGAATGATAAAACAGGGCTCCAGTTTCGGCTGCCGTCAGAGGCTGAATGGGAATATGCTGCTCGAGCTGGTTCAACGGGCGACTTTCCCTGGGGAAATTATTCCTTAAGTGAAAATTTCGCAAATTTTAAGCACGAAGGGGGCCTAGATACATGGAGATACAGGGAGGCGCCTGGCGGAAGCTTTCCAGCCAATGCATTCGGGTTGCATGACATGCACGGAAATGTAAGCGAATTCGTGCAGGATTGTGGTAATTATAACTACGAAGGTGCACCTACCGACGGTAGTGTTTGGTTGGAGGCTGAGTGCACGTACGGCGTCATCTACCGAGGTGGTTCGTACAATGACTTTTCATTGTTTTGGCCATCATCTGGTCGACAAAATCAACTCCAGGATCAACGTTCTAGGACTATTGGTTTTCGTTTAGCTCTGGGCCCAGAAACGAAGAAGGAGCTGAGTTTAACTGTAATAGGAAGGGGGAACGTCAACAGCAGTCCGTCTGGTATCAATTGCAGCTCTAGCTGCAGCACTGAATTTGATTACAACCAAAGCGTCACGCTGAGTGCATCCGCAAGCAGTGGGTCGATTTTTGCTGGATGGAGCGGCGCGAGGTGTAGTGGAACCGGAAGTTGTACGGTGACAATGGATCAAGCGAAGTCAGTGACGGCGACTTTCAATGCTCGATCCGGCGCCCGTTCCTTAAATGTCACCAAGGCTGGCGCCGGCCAAGGTGCTGTCACGAGTAGCCCAGATGGTATCAATTGCGGAACCAACTGCAGTTTCGAGTTCGATAACAACGAAAGTGTCACACTGAGTGCATCAGCAAGTATTGGATCAATTTTTGCAGGATGGAGCGGTGCGGGGTGCAGTGGAACCGGAAACTGTACAGTGACAGTGGACCAAGCGAAGTCGGTGACGGCGACATTTAATACCAGCCAGTCAGGTGGCAATAACGAATCCTGTGGGGTCACCCCCGTAACAAAAATAAGCAGAATGTTTTTCAATCAAAAATTTGATCTGACCACAAGTTGCTTAACAACAGGAGTCGATGGAGATTCGTTACCCACGAGATATTTTTCGTTTAACTCTGAATCCATGCTTAATTCGATCTTCGCAGTAAGTTCGTATGAAGTGGCAGTATCGTTAACTTTGTTAGAAGGTGACTCTCCAAAAAATGCTAAGGAAATAGATAGTGATTCCATGCGTGGATGCCCATCTACATCAGGAGCAGGCCGTGCTCAAATAAACGTATCACTCAAAGCGAATACGGAATACATTCTACGTGTCCGTGCCTCCGAGGAGACATTCTTTAAGTGCGCTGATACTGGTAGTTTTAGACTGGTAAATTAGATAGGGTACTATGAGGTTACCTCCAGCCCAGTCTCACTACCGTCATGGCTCTAAATACGGGGGTAAGGTTAGTCTTGACCTTACCCCCGTATTTAGAACAATGACCTTGATGAGATTCCCAGTTAACCTTACGAGTGGGTTACACAATAAATACAAGCGAATCACTGATTTCACATTGTGAAGACCAGGGAGTTATACTAAGTTTCGGATGAAGATTGCTGGCGATTCAGGCGGGGAAAAGACTCGGGTTTAGATAGCAGAGAGAAAACCGCTGAAAACACTCATTTGGGTTGAGCCTTTGCTCTTGATGTTTAAAGCTTTTTTCAACTTATGAGTAATTCGTAAGGAATTTGTCAACTTATGGTGTGAAACGGTATATTTCCATAGGCTTCATAAGCTGAAAAAAGCTAATAAAATCAATGAACGCTTATGTCACCTTATGCTTTCCCCAACAGGCAACTCATAAGTTGGCAAAATAACCCATAAGTTGACAAAGTTAAGACTGCGATCGAGTTTGAAGCCCCCTCTTCAAGCTTGGTCGCAAAAAATACATAATTAAAACAATGGGTTGTCTGGGAATTCTTCGAAAGCTCTCCCTTGCTGGCATGTTCGATAATATGAATGGCCTGACCTCCTCCCTGTTAATCGAAGCATCCTAAACTATAGATTTCTGGCAAAATCGGCTCACAGGAGGGCCATTTGTCATGAAGAAAACGAAGCATACAGAGCAGCAGCTTGCTTTTGCCTTGAAACAAGCAAACACCTGTCGGCATTTTCTGCGCTTAACGTCTCGCATTCCTGGGCCAGAGTCTGGAATGACAAGCCGCCCAACATCAGAGCGACGATGATCGAAGTTAAAACGCGTAGCAACATAGGTTCTGCCGGCAGGTCGCTCTAAAGCGGTAGCGCCATGTCCCACACCTCAACTCGATGCAGAGGGTCGGGTCGCTCCGATCTGACTTCAAATACTACCCTATCCTTGTACATGCGGCCGTGGCGATCGGTGCTGGTTACTTCCATTATATGCACACCTGGCGCAAGATCCGCTGGTAGCTGTGCGCGCCATAAATGCATGTTGCGGTCTGCTATTGCCGTCTGTGGTTGCGGTGGTCCCTGAAAGCGTGATCCGCGGTAGGCTTCATAACCCTGGGTTCTATCGGTGCCCATGGTGCTTTCGATGGCAAAACGGCCCACCGTCGACTGGCGTTTAACGGTAAAAGGGTCGGCAAACTCTGCGCCGATATAGGCCGACTCGCCTCGACCTTGCTGGGTTCGAGTCATGGTCAGCGGTTCGCCTCCATTGATAGTCGCTACCACGCGCGTTTCGACACTGCCGTTCCACACGTTGGCCGTGACGTAGACTCCCTGTTGCAACTCTTGTGGTGTGAGAATACGGGTGTCTGCCAGATCATTGATCGACACTGGTGGGGTCGGGTTGCGTTCTTGTGCTGGTTGCCCCCGCCAGCTTTGAAGATGATCAAACCAGGTACGAAACGCAGGGGTGTTGAAGTCGACCCACTGGCCACGTCGCGGGTCGATTCGTGACCCGATATAATGTTCTTCGTAGGCCGCACCCTGAAACTTAAGCATCAGCAAGCCCTTGGGCGCCCCCATTCGTTGTAAGGCCATGGCGTCTCCATCGAGTGCCAGGTCTCCCTGCCACCAGTGTCCGGACGCTGCACCGGCAACGATGTGGCGAAAGGGTGCTGTACTTACACCCAGCGCCTGCTGCCAGCCCCCAAATGACTCACCCGGGGCAATGTTTTCCAGCGTATGAAGATGTCCCGACAGGGACAAGGCTTCACGGCCTTCCAGCAGTTCATGGATACGTGCTGTGGCGTCATCCTGGTGCTGGTAGGAGTCTGACCCGTAGAATGAGAGCATAGGGCCGTGGTGCGCCATCACTACCAGCCTGTCTTCGGGGATGTGTGTAAGCAGGTTGTCCAGCCACTGCAATTGCGTATCGTGAACTCGAACGTTGTAAACGGGGCGGGGAGATTCTACACAGAATTCGCGGCCTGGCATGCGCAGGTCATCTTCGCCACAGGGATAAACGATGTTGTCCAGAACTACAAAAGTGACTTCACCTATTTCGTAGGCATAATAAGTGGGGCCGTATATGCGCCGCCAGGAGTCTGAAGAGTCGGCATCGCTGGTGGCGTCAAAGTCGATGTCGTGATTGCCCAGTGCCATCCATTGCGGCACACCTACTACCGAACCGACTTCCAGCAGGCGTTCCAGCACATCCAGGTCGTCACCCACCACATCGCCCAGATAAAGCAGACAATCGTTGCCATCCAGATCCATCTGCACCAGATCAGCGATGGCACTGTCCCGGAACTGGCTTACTTCACCATTGGAGTATGTCTGGCTGTCGCCGATGGCGGCGCAAGTGAAGCCGTCCCCGGTTTGCGGTGCCCGGCGCAGAGGAAAATTGACTTCGGCAGGGGCCGGGCCAGTGTCCGGCAGGCCGCCGAAGCGCAGCGCTACAGGTGTACCGCCAGGTTTGTGAATGTAACCAAACTGCGGCACCATGCGATGGTCGACTGGCACCTGCCAGCCAGCGGGCTGCACAACCGTCAGGTCCATGTCGGGCCGCACCGCAATCCGGTAGCGGCCAGTGTTGTCGGTGCGCACCACCTCAAGGCCGTTGCTCACCAGCACGCCAGCCACCCCTGCTTCGTTGTTCTGACGACGGCTGTCGCCATTACTGTCCTCAAACACATAACCACTGATGGTCTGGCCGGTGTTGTTGCCCGCAACGACTTCAACGCTACCCTGCCAGGTCTGGGCCGTGGCGACAGCGCTGACAGTTATGCAGAGCGTAGCTCCCAGCGCTGCGATTGCTGGGCGCATGCTGGATGCGAAGGATGGTTTGCACAATTCAGACAAAGACATTATATAACCCCGGACGCAACGAAAGGCGCCCTATCGTTATTGTTGGTGTTCTGTTGATACCATGAATTTGTGACGATATTAAAACACCGCGCAGGGTTATCCTTATGCTTCACCGAGGTTTGCTAAGAACGCTATCCCGGGCCAAAGACAGGCTTGATCCTGCTACAGTGCAGTCCCCCCGAATATCCGGTCTAGTTATAAGGAGAAAGCACCGGGCGTCGCACCGAAAATACTCATATTGGACTACAAATCATTACTATTTGGATAATGTTTTGTTGATCCGTGAGGCTCCCGGAAAGGCGAAGTGCTAACTCTACTGAGCACCGATCCGGTCTCGCTGGGGCTTACAAACTGATCGCAGCTACGGGGCCATTTTCCCAGGGAGATTCGTATAGGCTATTATTGTATAAGCGCGACCTGAGCCCATGAGTGCTAATTCTAAGTTTTCCCAGACTTTTACAAAATAAGGCTAATGACCCGAGTTGCTTAGTAGAGTATGAATCTAGGTCTTCCGAGCGGGTCAAACCGTATAATTGGGAGGTGGTATCTGCTTGTATTTAATAAAGAAATCCAGCTTATGATTCAACCGTAAAGAAATTGCCAAGTTATGGGTGTATTCAGTGGATTTCCAGGGAAGCATAAGCTAGAAAAAATTCAATAAAATCAACAGTCGTCAAAGCCACCTTTTTTGTACCCCCACATTGTGTGGGGCAACCCATACGTTGACTTTGCCCTATACGCCAATCAAGCTGAAATAGCAATCAGCTTGATTGGATCGGCTTTTAAATACATTTAAAAAACAACGTGTTACGGCTATCTCCTGATCACGCTAGTGCCTGTTTTTCAGGATCTCGCCTTCGTCTGACGGGTGAGTGGCAAGAAGCGCCGCACTCGTATGAAGCGCCAAACCACACACATCCAACGGGCTTGCTATCGAGGTCGTCGTCACAGCCACTAGGGTGTTGTATGCCCAGTGGCCTAAGTCGACTACTGACTTAACGTAATTTGTTCGTCTGCCCGGGGGCGCGCAGCACCGCGTTCAGAAACACAATGTTGGCGCCATCCAGGGCCGCGCGAAAAGTCGGGTCGGCCACAAAACCGATAACAAGCCCGGCACCGTGGTCGGCCACCATCACTGCAGGCTTCCAGGCCCACTGCTCTCTATTCTCCGCCCAAAGATGACCGCCGACCGCGAGTTGATCGGCCTGGGCGAAACGCAACGGATTTCCGCCCTGGTCCAGTCTTAGCGGCACGTACACGTCGCTTCCGTCGATCATGAAATTCACGCCATCGCTGACGCCCGCGCTAAGCCAGTGATCCGGGTCAGGTACCGCGCGCATGAGTACACCAGGAATTGGGTCTGGCCGCGGCTCTGTGGGCAGAATCGCCTGCTGGTAGGCATCTGCATCGGTGATGATGGAGCCTTCCGGTGTCCCTTCGGTTTCGTCGGCCGCTTTGCCGCCGGCGAGCTGCTCACGCGCGGTGGGCAACAGCCCTACATCATCGGCAGTCAGGAAACGCGTGCCGCCTGACATGCCAACGACAACGCCACCACGTGACACCCAATCCTTCAGGCGCGCAACGCCGCTGCTACCGAGCTCGCGGGCATAGTCAGCGCCATCCGGGAGTATCACCACATCGTAGCGATCCAGTTCCGGCTGGCCAAGATCCCGCGTGCGCACCGGCTCCACCGGATATCCGAATTGCCGCTCAAGAACAAATCGGGTGTTGCCGGCAGAGTACGAAACGGTCGGCGCATCCCAGGCCAGTGCGATACGCGGGGCCGGCAGGGGCTGAACGGAATCGCTGCCGAAGGAAATGCCTTCGCGCGAATAGCTGGTATCAGTCGCTACCACCTCGGCGCCTGTTGCCTCAGCCAGCGCAACCACTCGCTGATGTACGGCTGCCGATGTCATGCCCGACTGATCGGCGGGACGTAACACCAGCGCCCCGCGTTCGTAGCGGCGTTCACCCAAAGTAAAGGCCTGATCTGCACCCTGCACCAATAGACCCTCGCGCTGGGCCGCCGCGAGGAAACGGCCGGAGGCGCGTGTGCCCCAGGGTACGACCCAGCCTACCTGCGACGCTGAAGGGAGCGGCCAGGCCAGGCCAGCTTCTCCGTTAAAATCCTCGACGGCAACAGAGACGTCATCACAGCCAGTGACGGGTACATTGTGAAGTCGCGGCAGGGACCAGCCGAGGATGTCGTAGAGTTGCGCGCGCAGGCCGAGGCCACGGCGGCGTTCCTGCTCGGCAAGAAAGTCAGCATCCATGGGGCTTTCATCTTCGAGAAACGTTCGGACCATACGTCCGGCCGGTTGCCGCGAACTGACCAGATAAGAGCCGACGGGTAGATCGATATTGCAGGCGCTGCCGCTTTCGCGGGTGCGTCGAACCTCAATGCCGTGCTGCACGAGAAGCGAGGCGAGTGCATCGGCGGCAACAGCATCACCGCTGCGTGGAATCAGGAATTCCCGCAGACCGCCATGCTCGCCAAGATCAGCGGAGCGCCGATACTCAACGAAGTCACGCAGGAATTGCTCGCGGTTGTCGACAGCGGTCTCAACGGTACCAATACTGGCGACAAAATGACGCTGGACGCCGTCTGCGTAGGTGACCACGGAACCGTTAGTTCTCTCGCCCGCCATGCCGCGGGCGGACGCCATCTCGAAGGTCATGCCAATACTGCCATGGAACGCGGGCCAGGAATCACCATAACCGGGGTAGTAGGCATCATAGACGTCGGAGGTGAAGTATTCGAAACCAAAGTCATCAAACCACTTTGCATTGTTGCGACCGTAAGCGTCCAGTGTCTCCTTTTGCTGGTCAGTGATATGCGGGTTGTAGGGCATGGCCGGCGGCGGAAAATAGTAGCTGCGGTCTGTGCCCATCTCGTGCGCGTCCACGTAAACAAGCGGATAAAACTCCAGGAACGCGGCGACGCGGCCGATGGTCTCGGGCTGTGTCAATGGCAGCCAGTCGCGGTTCATGTCGAACAGGTAGTGATTGGTGCGACCGTTTGGCCAGGGTTCGCGTCGCTCGGCGGCAATAGCGCTGGTCGCCGGTGCGAGGCCTTCAGTTTGACGGTAGTGATGGACAAAGCGAGCGCGACCGTCCGGGTTCTGCATCGGGTCGATGGCGACCAGTGCACCTTCCTCGATTTTGTCGAACAGTGGCGAACCTTGCGCTGCCAGCAAATGATACGCGGTGAGCAGCGCGGCATCTGTTGATGATACTTCGTTGCCATGCACGCCGTAGCCCAGCCAGACTACGGCCGGCAGTTCACTGACCAGCAAATCAATGCGACTGGACTGGAGGTCTGCCGGGTCGGCGAGCTGTTGCATGCCGGTTTTGATTTCCTCAACAGCCGCGATGGTCTGCGGGCTGCCCACAAGCATATAGACCAGCGGACGCCCTTCCCAGCTGCGCGCGTACTCCACCAGCCGGG
>CEQZ01009678.1_pt1 | contig 11116 bp, 9 predicted proteins | sample 530941 | NCBI WGS metagenome assembly CEQZ01 (sample SAMEA2621107, study PRJEB7988) | marine metagenome | biome: marine biome (ENVO:00000447); feature: mesopelagic zone (ENVO:00000213); material: "saline water (ENVO:00002010), including plankton (ENVO:xxxxxxxx)" | depth 800 m | reverse complement strand
GCAGCTTGACCGCTTCCTGATGCACGTGTCCATCGGTTATCCGGCCGTCGAGGCGGAGCGTGACATTCTGCAGCTGGTGCGGGACGAAGCGCGCAACATCGCGCAAACCACACCGGCCGTGGTCAGCCAGGAGGACCTGTTTGCCGCGCGTCAGGAGATCCTGGCCATGCACATGGCACCGGCGGTGGAGGAATACATTATCCAGCTGATCATGGCGACCCGGAACCCGGCCGTCTATGGCGACGACCTGGCGGCGTGGATCGATTTTGGCGCCAGCCCGCGGGGGACCATCTCCCTGGATCGCTGTGCCCGCGCGCATGCCTGGATACAGGGCAAGGACTTTGTCAGCCCCGACGACGTGCAGGCCGTGATGTTTGATGTGTTGCGTCACCGCGTGTTGCTGAGCTTTGAAGCCGAAGCCAGTGGTGTCACACCGGACAAGGTGCTGAGCACCATCCTGGAACGTGTGCCGTCGGCCTGATGCCCTTGTGCATGCGCTCCCCCGCGCGGCTGGCCAGCGATGGCTGTGCACGGGCACCCGGCAGTTTCCATGAAGCAGTTCGGCCAATCAGGCAAAGAGACACATTATGAGTAAGCAGGCTCGCACACTTCCGCACCAGGCGCTGTATCAGGCCACCGGTGCCGTGATCAGTCTGCAGGATCTGTTGCTGCAGCGCTACGCTGCCCGCACCATTGAGTACGCTTCTCACAAGCGCTCGGTGGCGGGCATTTCCGGCCTGCACCTGTCCAAGATTCGTGGCCGCGGCATTGATTTTGAGGAATTTCGTCCTTATCAGGCCGGCGACGACATCCGCACCATCGACTGGCGCGTCACCGCACGCACCGGCAAACCGTTCACCAAGGTCTTCCGCGAGGAACGTGAGCGCCCGGTACTGATCGCTGTCGATCAGTCCAGCTCCATGTTTTTCGGCAGTCACGTGGCCTTCAAATCCGTGGTCGCTGCGCAGGCAGCGGCCATATTCTGCTGGCTGGCTATCGACAATGGCGACCGTGTCGGTGGCCTGGTCTACAGTGACGACAATTTTGCCCTGGTGCGACCCAAGCGCAGCCGCCGTTCGGCCCTGCACCTGCTCAACCAGATCCAGCTGGCCAATGCCGACCTGGCGACCGGATTGCAGCAAAGAGCCGGGGTACAAAAAGCCGGGGAGCAGGAAGAAATCGGCAGTCTGGCCACGGCACTGGGCCGCATCCGCCGGATCACCAAACCGGGCAGCACGCTTTACGTGATCAGCGATTTCAGTACCATAGATGAGGCGGGCTTTCAGTACCTGTACCAGTTGTCGCGGCACAACAATGTGGTGTGCTGCTTCATCCATGATGAACTGGAAGAGAACCTGCCCATTCCCGGTTACTACAGTATTACCGACGGGCGCGACAAGGGCACACTGAACACGTTCAGCAAAAAGGCCCGTGACAACTATCGCGGCGTGTTCCAGCAACGACTGGACGCCCTGCGTGCCGAATTGACCAAACTGCAGATACCGCTGCTGACAATCAGAACCGATGAACCGGTCGTGGAACGTATACATCAATGGACTTCGCAGACGCTTTAAGTGAGATGGCAGATATCCATCTGCCCGCAGAACCCGGGATCTGGCCGCTGGCGCCGGGCTGGTGGGTGCTGGCTGCCCTGCTGCTGGCGCTGTTGATCTATGGCGCCTGGCGTCTTCACCAGCGTCTGCAGCTGCACCGGCGTTACCGCAGCGCGCTGCGCGAACTGGACAAGTGCCTGGCCGCGCTGCAGGCCAACGCCGGCGCCGAGGGCCCGTCCATGGAGCAGCGTCTGGGGTATGTCAACGACGTCAACAGCGTCCTGCGCCGGGTTGCCCTGCTGCATTTCGAGCAAAGCCGCGTTGCCGGTCTCAGTGGTCAGGACTGGGTGGCATTTATCCGGCAGCATGACCGCGCCGGACGCCTGACGCCGGCCCTGGCCAGTGCGCTGGCCGAAGGCCGTTTTGCGCCGCGCTGTGACGTGGATACCCAGGCCCTGCATGGCATGGCTCGCGACTGGATCAAAAACCTGTATCTGAGCAAAATCAAACCCAGCGCCATCTCCAGGCCATCAACCCCGACACGCACAACGGCTGATCATCATGCTTGAGTTTCACTGGCCCTGGGTCTTCCTTGCCCTGCCCCTGCCCTTGCTGATCTATTTCCTGATACCGCGCGCGCCGCGCCAGGATGCCGCCCTGCGGGTGCCGTTCTACCGGCGCCTGGTGCAATTGCACACCGATGCCTCGCGCAGGTTTAACAAGAACATTCTGGTGCTGTTGTGCTGCACGGCCATCTGGATACTGGTGACAGCCGCCGCCAGCCGGCCGCAATGGGTGGGCGAACCGGTGGAGATTCCGACCACCGGCCGTGACATGATGCTGACGCTGGACCTGTCCGGCAGCATGGAAGCACGCGACATGTTCCTCAACAATACCCAGCTGTCGCGCTTTCAGGTGATGAAAGCGGTGATCAGCGATTTTGTCGAAAAACGTGAAGGCGACCGTCTGGGCATTGGCCTGTTTGCTGCCCATGCCTATGTGATGACACCGATGACCCGTGACCTGGAAACCGTCGGACGGCTGGTGGAAGAGCTGGAAATCGGCATGATTGATGAATCCGCCACCGCCATCGGTGATGCCATCGGCCTGAGCGTCAAGCATTTGCGCGAACAGCCGGACAACAATCGGGTGCTGATTCTGCTCACCGACGGCATCAACAACGCGGGTGAGCTGACACCCTCGCAGGCCTCGCAACTGGCTCGCACCGAAGGCATCAAGATGCATATCGTGGGTGTGGCCTCGGACCAGTTTGCCCAGCGCTCGCTGTTCGGCAACCGGGCCGGTGCACTGGTGTCGGAGATCGACGACGATGCCATGGCTGCCGCCGCCAACATGACCGGCGGTGAGTACTTCCGCGCGCGTACCCTGGAAGACATGATCCGGATCTACGATGACCTGGATGCCATGGAACCGATCGAGCAGGATGACCAGACATACCGGCCCATCACCCAGCTGTTTCACTGGCCGCTGGGTGCTGCCCTGCTGTTGAGCTTCCTGCTGGCCTTCACCGCCATGCCGGTGGTAGGACGGGGGACCGCGTCATGAACGAGTCCCTGACCCTGATGCAGGCATTGTCACAGTTTCATTTCCTGCGTCCGCTGTGGCTGCTGGCCCTGATTCCGGCGCTGTTCTTTTTCAGCCGCCTGTGGCGACTGGATGCCAAGGGCAGCGCCTGGCACAAGGTGATCGACAAAAGCCTGTTGCCCTACCTGCTGAGCGCCAATAAAAGTACCTCGCAGAGGCTGCCGCTGATCCTGTTGATCGCGGCCTGGGTGATCTCGGTGCTGGCCATGGCCGGGCCCACGTGGTCGAAACAGACGCAGCCGGTTCAGGAGCGCCAGGAGGCGCTGGTGATTGTGCTGGACCTGAGCCTGGGCATGTTTGCCAATGACCAGGACCCGAACCGCATTACCGTTGCCCGGCGCAAGATCATGGATCTGCTCGATACCCGGCGCGAGGGCCAGACCGGTCTGGTGGTGTATGCCGGTGAGGCGCACATGGTTACCCCGCTGACCGATGACTCGATCACCATCCGGGCCATGATCCCGGCATTGAGTCCCAATATCATGCCCGTCATCGGCAACAACCCGGCCGAAGCCATCGCCATGGCCAACGACCTGATGGACGATGCCTCGGCGGTGAATGGTCGCATCCTGCTGATCACCGCCAATGTGCCGCGCGACCAGAACGCAGATATTCAGGACATTCTCAGCCATAACCGATACCCGCTGCACATCATTGGCGTGGGCACCCCCCGGGGCGCCGCCATCCCGGTCAGCAACGGTGAAATGCTGCGCGACAACAGCGGCCAGGTCGTGGTCAGTGCCATGGACCGGGGCAACCTGCAGGCACTGAGCAGCAGCCTCAATGGCCGGTACAGTGATATCACCATCAATGCCACGGATCTGGAGACGGTGCTGCCTGACAGCCTGCTGCGCGGCGATGATGACAGTTATCTGGAATCGGAAGAGGAAGTTGAATTGTGGCAGGATGCCGGCCCGTGGCTGTTGCTGCTGTTGCTGCCGCTGTGCGCCCTGTGCTTCCGGCGCGGCTGGGTCCTGCAGCTGACGCTGAGCGCCGGCCTGGTGCTGACGCTGCTGCCCTCGCCGCCCGCTCAAGCCCAGGATCCGCTGGAAACGCAACCCAATGCCCCGACGCTGCTGAGCGAGGAAGACCTGCAGGAAATGGCCATCGGCCAGGGGCAACCGGAAGCCCCGCCGCAGCCCCGGCAGGGTTTCGACATCCGCAGTCTGTGGCTGAACCGCGATCAGCGCGGCGTGCGTTATCTGGAGGAAGGCGACCCGTACACCGCCGTCACGCTGTTTGAAACACCCGAATGGCAGGGCGCAGCCGCCTACCGGGCCGGCGACTACCAGGCCGCAATTGCCGCCTTCAGCCAAAGCGACGACATCGATTCGATCTACAACCTGGGCAATGCCCTGGCCTTTGCCGAACGACTGGAAGAAGCCCTCGCCGCCTACGAGCGGGTACTGGCCCAGGAACCCGACCATGCTGATGCGCTGAAGAACAAACAGATCGTTGAGGATTTGCTCGAGGAGCAGCAGCAACAGCAGCAAGAACAGGAGCAGCAGGAACAGGAAGAACAGGAAGAACAGGATTCACAAAGCGAATCCGACAGCGACGACAGCGAACAGGACCAGCAGCAAGAGCAGGAAGAACAGGAGCAGCAGGAACAGTCGCAGGATCAGCAGCCAAGCGAGCAGGAAAACGAAAACGAGTCGGAAAATGCTGATCAGGGCCAACAGCGCAGCGACGCCGAAGTCGAGCAGGAAGAGGATCAGGAGTCGCTGGAACAGTTCCTGCGGCGCATCGAAGACGACCCGGGCGAACTGCTGCAGCGTAAATTCCAGTTTGAGTCGCGTCGGCGTATGATAGAGCGCAGAACCGGCGGCCAGAACGCCCAATAAACGGACACTTATGAGACAGCACATCAGACATTCACAATCGACCTGGTGGCTGGCGCTGCTGGCCACGCTGACGCTCGCCCTGCTGACCCTGCCGGGCATGACCCAGGCACAGCAGCAGACCCGCGTGGAAACCGAGCTGGATCGCACGGAAATTGCCCGCGGTGAAACCGTCACCCTGCGCGTCCGTGTGTATGGACAACAGGGTGGTGTGGCGATCGATCTGGATCCGTTACGCGAGCAGTTTGAAATCGTCAGCACCCGCTCGGCCAGCCACCTGCGCTCGGTCAACAACCGCATTGAGTCGTGGACCGATTACCTGCTGGTGCTGTTTCCGCGCGAACTGGGCGAGCAGCAGATTCCCCCGGTCAGTGTCGCCGGCCAGATGACCGAGCCTTACACCATTACTGTGAACGAACCCTCTGTCACCGGCCTGGCCAGCGGCCAGGACGTGCACATGGAAACCGTCATCAGCAAGGACTCGGTGTACGTGCAGGAGCAGCTGCTGTTTACCATTCGCCTGTATTACACCATTGCCGGCATCCGCAACCCCAATTTCACCGAGGTGGCGCCCGACAATACCGTGGTGCAGATGCTGGGCCAGCCACATCAGTATGAGCAGCTGATTGATGGCCAGCGCTATGGGGTCTATGAAATGAATTACGTGCTGTTCCCGCAGCGCAGCGGCGAGCTGGAGATTCCCGACATCGTCTTTCGGGGTGAACTGACCGATGGTTCCAGCAACTTTGTGTTCCGCAACCCGAATATGCGCCCGGTCACCGCCTTCGCCACCGGTTACACGATTGCGGTGAAGGAGCGTCCGGCCACCTTCCCGGCAGACAATACCTGGTTGCCGGCCAGCGATGTCCGGGTAGAAGAGCGCTGGAGCGATGACATCACCCGTCTGCAGCCCGGTCAGTCAGTAACCCGCACCCTCACGGTCACCGCCAATGGCCTGGACGGCGCGGCACTGCCACCGCTGGGACGGCCAGAGATCGAGCGGATGAATGTGTATCCGGAAACGCCGGTCATTGAGCGCACCATCATTGATGGCAATGTAGTGGGCACCCGCACGGAAACCTATGAGCTGGTCGCCACCGACAACGGTTCGGTGGTGATTCCGGAAATCAACCTGCCCTGGTGGGACGTGAACAGCGACACGGTACGACAGGCGGTGGTGCCCACCTCGTTTATTGTGGTGGAAGCCCCGCGCAGCGCCAATGTCGGCGATGCCAGCGACGCGGCAGACACGGAAGACAGTACGCCGGGCAACCTGTTGCCGACGGCCGTCAGCGATGAGCTGCTCAGCGGACGTCAGACGCCCGTGTGGATCATCTACAGCCTGATTGCCGTGCTGACGCTGTTACTGTTTGTCATGTGGGTGGTGTGGCAGCGTCGACGGCCGGTGACTGACAAACCCGTTATCGTGCGCACGCCGGTGTACGAAAGGGACATCGAAGACGGACAGGAAAAGCTGGCCTTCAGGCAACTGGAAACCAGCCTCGCCGCTGCCGAACCGCTGCAGATCCGTCAGCACCTGATTGCCTGGGGACGCCAGTACCATCGCGACGCCGGCCTGCATAATCTGGATGATCTGGCGGCGCGGTTTAACAACCGTGAACTGACTGACCTGTGCCAGGCGCTGCAGGCGACGCTGTACAGCAGCAACCGTGACGCGTCGTTCACTGATCAGGAACGTCAGCAGCTGGCCAGCCTGCTGCAGGCTGAACGCAGTGCGCATCTGAAAGACGACCAGCGCCTGCAACAGGCACAGCACGTTGATCTGCCACCGCTTTACCGGCAATAACCGTCATGAGTGCCTCCCGCCCCGTTTACAGCACCGACAAAGGCCGGCTCTGCCCGGCCTGCCGTAACGCTGTCACTGACTGCAGCTGCAAAGCGCAGGCAGCCGCCGCGCGGCCCGGCGATGGCAAGGCGCCTGGAGACAGGGTACTCGGAGACAGGGTAAGAGTCCGGCGGGAAACCAAAGGCCGCAAAGGTAAAGGCGTCAGTGTCATTGAAGGTTTGCCGCTGAACGCTGCCGAGCTGGCCGCCCTGGCCAAACAGCTAAAAACCCGCTGCGGCAGCGGTGGTGCCGTCAAAAACGGCACCATCGAAATCCAGGGCGATCACCGCCCGGTCATCATCGAATTCCTCAAAAGCCAGGGTATTGCCGCCAGGCTGGCCGGCGGCTAGGATTGACTAGGCTTCTTCAGCCGGCTCCGGCACCTTGCGCGTGCGTTTCTTGGCAACGTCATTGCGCGCCTCTTCCAACACTCGCAGGTACTCGGCATCGACATCGCCGGTGATGTACTTGCCGTCGAATACCGCGCAGTCAAACTGGGTAATATTGGGGTTGCCCTCACGCGAGGCAGAGACCAGATCATCCAGATCCTGGAAAATGAGCCAGTCGGCCCCTATCAGTGTCTCCACTTCTTTCTCGGTGCGATCGTGGGCTATCAGCTCGGTGGCCGCCGGCATGTCGATGCCGTACACATTGGGGTAACGCACCGGTGGCGCCGCCGAGGCGAAATACACTTTGCGGGCGCCGGCATCACGCGCCATCTGGATAATCTGGCGACAGGTGGTGCCACGCACAATGGAGTCATCCACCAGTAAGACATTCTTGCCCCGGAATTCCAGTTCGATGGCATTGAGTTTTTGTCGCACCGATTTACGCCGTTCGCTCTGGCCGGGCATGATGAAGGTGCGTCCGATATAACGGTTTTTGACAAACCCTTCGCGATATTTTACGCCCAGGCGATTGGCCAGCTCCAGCGCTGACGTCCGGCTGGTATCGGGAATGGGAATGACCACATCAATGTCGTGGTCGGGACGCAACCGCTGCAGTTTGTCGGCCAGCTTCTCACCCATGCGCAGGCGGGCCTTGTACACGGAAATGCCATCCATCAGTGAGTCCGGGCGGGCAAAATAGACGTGTTCAAAGATACACGGCGTATAAGGGGCCGGCTCGGCGCACAGACGTGTATGCAGATTGCCGCGCACATCGATATACACGGCCTCACCGGGCGCCACATCACGCACCAGGGTGAAACCCTGCGAATCCAGCGCCACACTTTCTGACGCCAGCATGTATTCAGTCTGGCCCTGCACTTCGCGCTTGCCAAACACCAGGGGGCGGATGCCATTTTTATCTCGGAAACCGACAATACCGTAGCCGGTGATCATCACCAGTGCCACATAACCGCCGCGGCAGCGTCGATGCACGCCTTCAACAGCATTGAATACGTCATCCGCGGTGGGTGCCATTTTGCCGACCTGCTGCAGTTCGTGGGCAAACACGTTAAGCAGCACTTCCGAATCGGAGTCGGTATTGATATGGCGCAGGTCCTCGGAGAACAGTTCTTCGCTGAGCTGCGCCGAATTGGTCAGATTGCCGTTATGGGCCAGGCACAGTCCGTAGGGCGAGTTGACATAAAACGGCTGGGCCAGTGCCGGGCTGGAACTGCCGGCGGTCGGGTAGCGTACGTGGCCGATACCCATGTTGCCTGCCAGCCGGCGCATGTGCCGCGTGCGAAACACATCCTTGACCAGGCCATTGTCCTTGCGCAGATTCAGAATTCCGTTGTCGTCCGTTGCGATCCCTGCCGCATCCTGCCCACGGTGCTGAAGCACCGTCAGGGTATCGTATAAACTTACCGCCACGTCAGATTGACCCACAACGCCGACTAAACCACACATGCAAAATACTCCGTAAACCGCGCTAACAAGACGTTACGCAAAAACTCAGACTTCCGTTGCAGGCTCGACAAAAAAGCCGCTGCCCCAATCAATGACGATCTGTACATAGGGCAGGGTCTGCGCGTCGACCCACCACATACGATCTGAATAAAACTCGGCCGCAAAATACACGGCAACCGCGACAATCAATACCCCACGGGCGACACCAAACAACGCGCCCAGCAGACGATCCGTGACCTGCAGTCCGGCCAGGCTGATGAGACGGGTCATGAAGTGATTGATGAGGGCGCCCAGTAACAGGGTCACAAAACACAATACGGCAAAGGCGAGCACGTACCGCGCCGTTTCGTTGTCGGTGATGCTGTTGAATAACGGCGCCAGATGCGGGCTGTACAGGCGCGCCACGACGATGGCGGCGATCCAGGCCAGCAGGGACAGAACTTCTCTGACGAATCCCCGCCACAGACCAAAAATACACGACAGCGCCACCACCAGCAGTATGCTTATGTCCAGCAGATTCATGCCGCCCTTCCTCGTTGCGCGATAACCGGTCGCTTGCACATGACGGTGATGATCATCATCACAGTTCCTCGATCTCGTACCGCACGATCATGCCGTTCAGCTGAAAGTCCCGGCGCAGATCTTCCAGCAGTGTGGCAGCGGTGGTCCGATCCACAACGGGGCCGACAAACACCGCCGTCAGGGCACCCTGGCTGGAATCAATTTGTCGGGTGTAGGCGCGATGCCCGGCATCCTGCAGACGGGTGACCAGATTGCTGGCATTACTGGCATTGCCGAATGAGCCCAGGCGCACACTGAAGCCTTGCGGCAAGCCCTGATTGTCGAGGCCCGGAGAGGCACCGGCCGCTTGTGCGGCCACCTGCGCGGTGGCGGCCGGCGCTGGCGCGGGCTGCTCGGTAGCGGGCTGTTCTGGCGAGGCCTGTTCCGCAGAAGCCGGCGCTGGATCGGCCTGCGGCTGGCTGTCCGCCGCGGTGGCCGGTGACTGGGTCACGACCACGGGGCTGGCTTGAGCATCACTCGCTCGGGCATCACTCGCTCCGGCATCAAGGGTATCAGCTGATGATGCGCCGGTGTCAGGCACATCATTAAGGCGGATGGCCTCGGTGTCTGCGGTAATGACCGGGCGCTGGGGATCGGATCGGGCCGCGACGGGCCGGGCCGGACGTTCGGGGATGTCAGTCTGCAAGACGGGCTGGTAGCTGCCTTCCCCGTCAAAAATCACCGGCAGCAGGATCAATGCCGCCAGGGCCAACACCAGCGTGCCTATCAATCTTTGCCGGGTGTTCTGATTCAAAGCGTGTCTGCCTCTCTCAGTGTCTCTCAGCCCGATATGCTCGACATCGCATCAGACACTGTAATAAACGAACCGGTCACCACAATGATGTCGCCGTCAACGGCATCGCTGCAGGCTGCTGCAAGTGCCTCGCCCACGGTTGCAAAGGGCGATGATGCTGCCATCTTACGCGGGGCTGCGCCGAACTGGTGGAATCTTTCCGCCAGGGTTTCTGCCGGTAAACACCGGGGCAGATCGAAGTGCGCAATATACCAGAAGTCCGCCTGATTTTCTAAGGCCTGATAGAATCCGGCGTGATCTTTATCGGCCATCATGGCCACCACGACCCGCACCGAGCCGATGCGTCCGCTGGCCAGCAGCAAATGCTGGCGCTGACGCTGAATGGCGGCCGCCAGCGCCTGCGCGGCTTGCGGATTGTGGGCCACATCCATGACCAACGGCACCTTGAATCGGGGGGGCATGAACCATTGCTGCCGGCCCGGCAACACCAGCGTTGACAGGATCTGCGGCAACTGGGCGCGTAACCACTGTTCTGAGGGGATCAGGCCGGTCAGACACACGGCCTGCAAGGCGCCGGCGATATTGCCGGGCGCGAGCATCGCTGGCGGCAGATCCGCCACCGTCAGCTGACGTGGCTGCTCTGCGTCCGATGACGGACGCTGGCGTCCACGCCAATGCCAGCTGTCATCGACCAGCGAGGGGGTGGCAATAAAGTCCCGCCCGGCCCGGTACACCGGACATGCCAGTGTCGAGGCGGCCAACAGCAGGGTTGCCGGCGGGTCCGATTCGGAACATACCACCGGTTTGCCCTGGCGAAAAATACCGGCCTTTTCCATGGCAATGGCCTCGCGGGTATCCCCCAGCCACTCCTGATGGTCAAGCCCGATGCTGGTGACCACGGCAATGTCGGCGTCCATGATGTTGACCGCATCAAGCCGGCCACCCAGGCCCACTTCCAGTACCAGCACATCGAGCCCAGCTTCCTGAAAAATCAGCAGCGCGGCCAGCGTGCCGAATTCAAAATAGGTCAGTGACACATCACCGCGGGCCTGTTCGATGGCGGCAAAGGCCTGCACGATCAGCGCGTCAGCCACCGGCTC
>CEQZ01057149.1_pt1 | contig 11387 bp, 7 predicted proteins | sample 530941 | NCBI WGS metagenome assembly CEQZ01 (sample SAMEA2621107, study PRJEB7988) | marine metagenome | biome: marine biome (ENVO:00000447); feature: mesopelagic zone (ENVO:00000213); material: "saline water (ENVO:00002010), including plankton (ENVO:xxxxxxxx)" | depth 800 m | reverse complement strand
CGGGTTCAAGCGATAGAGCACGGCGCAACGGTTCGCTTGCAGAAACTGTGCGGCCCTGATCCAATCGGATTTGGCCGATCAGAACCAATGCATTGACGATGTCGTCGCGCATCTTAAGCGCGGTCAAACAGGACTTTTCAGCGCCTTCGATATCGCCCATTGCATATTGGCAGGCGGCATAATTGGCATGAATTTCGGCGACATCCGGGGCCAGTTCCAGCGCACGTTCATAATTTTCCCGCGCATCTTCAAGTTCATCAAGCTGGCGATAGGTATTGGCGATATTGCAATAAAGTGCCGGAGCATCCGGGCACAAACGAATGGCCCGCTTGAACGCGCCAACGGCGTCACGCAATTTGCCGATGGCCTTAAGGGCCTGCGCATGGTCATGCTGAATTTCTGCACTATTGGCATCGGCAATGGCGGCACGGCCCATACGCTCTGCGGCCAGTGATTGATTACCATGGCGCATTGCAACGAGACCGGCCAGATGCATTGCCTCTGCGGCCTGTGGGAATGATCGGATCATTCGCTGACAGGATTCTTCTGCCTCTGCGTATCGGCCTGCCTCATACAGGTTCAATGCAGAACGGTAGATGTCGGCAAAATCAGACAAGGAATACCTATTACCCAAGAGAAAGCAGATTTCGTCCCACCATAAGGTCCAACCGTTAACAAACCACGTCCTTGATGGAATTTTTCAAAACAATTCATGACGGCGAAGTCATCGCTGCTCTAACTGATTGTAAGAACAGATTTTTCTGAGAAATCAGGAAAACTTCCCCAGATACGGCATTGAAAAACAAAGAAACCCTCCGGAATTAACTCCGGAGGGCTTCGGTACAAAATATCGAATGCAGGTCGTTGGGCGTACTCAACCAGCGTGGCTGTAGTATCGACCAAACCGGTTTGCCAGAAAATCTTCCAGCCTGACTTCTTCTTGTCGCACATAACCGGTTGTCGGCAATTTACCGGTCAGAACCATATCCATCACGGCACACAATCCGGCCGATGTCGTAATCTGGATCGCAGACCAGTCCATATCGCCAACGCGCGTGCCATGGACCTTGCGAATAAAGCTCTCTTCACAAAGCTCTCCGCGCCGCGTGCCGACGGCATCGGCAAAGATCACGATCACGTCCTGCTTGGTGACTGGCAGGGCATTTTCGAAGATTTCCTTCATCATCCCGGGACGTTCGCCAAGTCTGAGGTCCTCGATCAGGATTTTAAGAATTTCCTGATGCCCCGGATATCGCACCGTCTTGTAGTCAAGGTTATCAACCTTGCCTTCAAGCATGTCACACAGCGCGCCCACGCCACCCGATGTATTGAAGGCCTCATACTCCGTACCGTCAATAGTAAAGCGCTCATAACCTTCGAGGGGCAGCACTTCGACCCGCTTGCCATTCAGGATCGCTTCACACGGGTTCAGATACTCGTTGATCAGCCCGTCGGTCGACCAGGTCAGGTTATATTTCAAACGGTTGGTCGGGTTTTGCGGCAAAGCCCCGACGCGCAAACGAAGCTTGTTTACGTGATCGAACCGCTTGAACAAGTCATGAGCCGCGATGGAAATAAATCCGGGCGCCAGACCACATTGCGGGACAAAGGCGCATTGCGCACCCTTGGAAATTTCGCGAATGGCGCGGGTGGTTTCGACATCTTCGGTAACGTCAAAATAAGATGCCCCAACCGCGCGTGCGACACGGGCAATCGCCACATTCAAGAAGAACGGGCATGTCGACAGGATCGCATCATGCCCTTTGGCAACATCGGTGAGTGCAGCCTCATCTGTGACATCTACTTTTACCAACGTCGCTGCGTTGTCTTCGGCACAAATTTCCAGCATTTCGCCACTGGCATCGGCCAGCGTCACCGCATAATCGCCACTTTCATTGAGCATCACCGCAGCAATTCGACCAATTTTCCCGGCGCCGAGGATCAAAATCTTTTTCATTTTCTCTAACTCCCGAACAAGCAGACACCTTCACCGTCGATGTCGCACCTGCCCTGATCATGTTTTTGTTTTTACCGTCATAATGTTCCGCCGCTGGACGAACGCTTTCAACCCGGCAATACTGTTAAAACACAATAAAACCCCGTCATTTTAATGGGTAAAACCGATGAAACGTCAGATTGATGAAGTTGACCGCCAACTGATCGCACGCCTGCAGGAAAATGCCCGCATTCCCACCGCTGCCTTGGCGCGTGAAGTCGGCCTGTCACGCAGTGCCGTTCAAGAAAGGTTGGAGCGCCTTGAAAAGGCTGAAGTTATCAAAGGTTACACCGTTCAGCTTGGTGATGTGGCAAAGCCCGTCTTGCTGGCAGAAGTCATGATACAGCTTGAACAAAAACAGTCGGCAGGCGTCGTTGGCGCGCTTCAGAAAGTCCCGCACTGCATTCGGTGCCTTGCGGTTTCCGGCGAATATGACCTGATTGCCGAGGTTGCCGCAAACACGCCCGAGGAACTTGACGGCGTGCTTGACCGGATCGGGGAAATGTCAGGGATAAAACGCACATCAAGCTCAATCATCCTTTCAACAAAGTTCGATCGCCGCTAAGATCGGCGCGGGGTTGGGGAAAACCTCTTTTCTGGAAGAAAACCGATTGAAATCAAAACGCAGATATTCAGTCCTTTCTGTACTACTTGCCGGTTTTATCGCCACCAGTGTCTTTGGCGTCGGACTATCCCTTTATGTCGGTCTTGGAACGGCCTATGAAAACACCCGCAATCTGTGGGTGATGCTGGCTGATATTGACCTGACATCGGTGCAGCGCACCATGCATGAACGCATGGAGGAGGTCGAACAACGTTCTGACTGGGTCGCAGAACAGGTTGCCAGTGGCGCACTTGATCCAAGTTTTCAGTATGGCTGGACCAGCACGATGCGCGCCCTTGCAGCCGCAGACATGGGTGTTATGGCCTATGGGCTTGTGACCGGCGAACGTGAATTTATCGGCTTTAATCCCGAAGACATGAGCGAAATCCGAAGAACCCTGCCCGAAGACGACATGCTGTTTTCCGAGCTTGCGCATATCCGCGGTCCTATCAGCAACCGCACGGGCTATCCCCGTTGGGATCCCTATTTTGACCGCACTGTTCTGACAAGCTGGGTACCGCTGTTTTATGACGGGCAGTATCAGGGAACGTTTATTCAGTATCTTTCGCTGTCCAATCTGTCTGAAAGCCTCATCCGCGGGCGCGAAGATTTGCCCGGTACGCCCTTTGTCCTGATTGGCGGCAATCGGGTCATGGCCCATCCGGGATTGCGCAACTGGGGGGAAAAAACAACAACCGAGCTGGTTAATGGCGACAACATCGCGCGCAGCCCGATTCCCCTGCCCACCATTCATGACATTGGCGACCCTGTTCTTGCCAATATCGGAAAATCCGAAAGCATCCGGCTTGATCCCGATGACGAACGCCACAACAGCGGTATTCGCCTTTCGGGGCTTGAGTACAATGACCGCTATCACCTAATCGTCACGCGCCAGGTTCAAACCGCGCCAATTTCACCGGTCGTAATCGGCATGTATTTTGACCAGGAATTGTTTGACGATGAGTGGGATCGACTGGTTCTGGCCTCTGTTCTTGGCGGTGCCGTCTTTATCCTGTCTGTGATCGTTGCCATTGTCCTGTCGCGACACTTCACCAAGCCGATCCGCCGGTTTGCCAGTGCTGCGCGCGCCTTTGAAGACGAAGACATCGCATCCATCGATGTTCCGCAACTCAAGGGCAGCCGCATTCGTGAATATGACGATGCCGCGCGATCATTCAATCATATGATGATGGCGGTACATGATCGTGAACGCATTACAAGCCTGTTTGGTAAGTTCGTGCCGCAATCGATTGCCAAAAAGCTGTTGGCATCGGGCAATGATTCCGGCGTTCTGCCGCCGCAAACCTCCGAAGCCACCGTGCTCTTTGTCGATATCGTCGGCTTTACATCGATGTGCGAAAGCCTTGATCCGAAACAGATCATTGCGATGCTTAATGACTATTTCGACTGTGCGACGCAGATCATCGAACGCCATGGCGGCATAATCACCCAGTTTCAGGGCGATGCGATCCTTGCGGTCTATAACGTGTTTGATGACTTAAAGAACCACGCAGATGCCGCTGTCGATAGCGCGATTGCGCTGCAAAGCGAAGTTGAAAAGCGCAAGTTCGAGGGCCTTGAGTTAAAGGTTCGCTGTGGTGTGAATACCGGCCCGATGGTTGCCGGGAATGTCGGTGCCAAAGCCCGTCTGTCATTCACCGTCCACGGGGATGCCGTCAATACGGCGTCTCGCCTTGAACAGGAAAACAAGGTTCTGGGAACACAAATCCTGATCTCGGAGACAACCCGTAACCTGCTGGCCGATCCTGATCGCGTCGCCAAGGCAGGTGACGTGCTTTTGCGCGGACGTCATACCACAACAGAGCTGTTTACAACCCGGCCCGACAAATAAAGAAAGGGGGCATTTGCTGCCCCCTTCATCATTCCAGGAATACAAACAACAAAACGCCGCATTGGATAAACCGATGCGGCGTTTTGTAAAACCTTAGAACAAGGTACCGGGAATTAACCCTGGCGCGCCTTGAAACGCGGGTTCTTTTTATTGATCACGTATACGCGGCCACGGCGGCGCACGATACGGCAGCCTTTTTCCCGCAGCTTCGCGGATTTCAATGAGTTCCGGATCTTCATAATCTTAAACCTTAGAAACTTGGCCCCTTCGAGGAAGCCGGAAAATAGAAGTACGACATGCCCCTGTCAACACCTAAAACAGGTTGCGGCGACAGAAAGTGGAACAAATCCCCTCTGCGTCGCCAGCAGCAGTCTCGGCTCAGGATCTTAAACCTGAGCACTCAGTTGATCGTTGCGTAGAACCGATAAAAGGCCAGGCTGCCATTTTCAAGCATTTTTACGCGATTCATCCACATTTCCATCTCTGGCTCCAGATAATCCATGATATCGGGATCCAGACCGGCTTTCTGGATGTCTGAAAGCATCGTCATCCAGGCCAGTTTGATATGCTTCAGATGCGTTTCCGACTCATCCTTGGCAATACGGATATCGAATTTCAACTGACCAAGACGGGATTTGTACTCCTGTGCTGTCCACGGAAACAGCTCTTCGCCTTCAAGCCTGGCCCAGTTCGCCAACTCATCCTCATTCAGATCACGCGTCAAAACATAATCCGTGACCAGAAGCTGCCCGTGATCGCGCAGCGTTTCGGCCAAAGCTTTGAGAAAGGTTTCCTTTTCCGGGATCTTATAAAGCTCGCCATAGGAATAAACGACGTTGAAATAGCCCTTGCGAAGCTCTGGCTGAAGCGGGTCAAGCGTTTGAACCGGGACTCTCTTTTGAACACCGGCCTGAACAGATCGTTCCATGCCCAAAAGTGCAAGCTCGCCGTCCGGCTCAAGTGCGGTCACCCAAACGCCAAGACGATCCGCCAGCAAGCGGGCCACCCCGCCAAGCTTTGCACCAATCTCAAGACAACTGAGTGTTTCATCAAGTGCCAGCGGTTTGGCAAGCTCAAGGGCGTATTCATGGCCGCCCGGCATCATGATCCCATGATCAAACAGCTTGTCATAAAGCCGGATACGATCCGGCGGCCAGCGACCGATTTCGTCATCAAGCGCAAGTTCACTTAGCTCCGGCTCGACCGGACGGGCAAGCCAGACACGCATCTTGCGCAACCAGTCGGCATAGGCATCGATTTCAAGCTGCAGAAGGTAGTATTCAACAGGGTCGTCGTACCCTTCCCATTTCGCGCGCATCCGCGTGCCAAAATCAAGGTGATGTCCCGGCGGCATTTCAAATTCGGGTGCCTCGCCCTGGGCGACGCCAACGGAACCTCCGCCCTTTTCGGGCGCATCACCATCCGCATCAGACTTGCGTTGCCAAAATTTCAGTTTCAAGGCGTTTACCTGTTTGTTCGCATCGCGTGCACTTGCGATTCCTGAAAATATGGCAATTAGCCAAAAGTGACAACGTGTTAAGATTTCCAGCATATGATTGCACCGCGAAATACAATCGATAAAATTGTCGTTTGCTGGATTACTGCGCTGACAAGCATGCCTGACAGGAATTTTCATTCATCATGAACACCGATAACCTCGGCATTTATTATCGCATGCTGAACATTGCGCCGGGGGCGAGCGCAAAGGAAATCAAACTGGCCTATCGTAAGCTGGCCTTTGAATTTCATCCGGACCGCAACACAGACCCGGACTCCGAGGACAGGTTCAAGGACATTACCGAAGCCTATGAAATCCTGATTGGCGAACGTAAACCGCCCAAGCAATCAGGCAATGCGCCATCGGGAGCCCAAAAGTCCGGTACCGCCAGCAACGGGACATCAACTGCTTATGGCCCGAACGCAGCGGGTCCGCAAAATGCGAACCGCCAGAAACAGGGATTTGCCGGCGCCGGGCGCAAACAGGAAAAAGCCAAAGAAACTGCCGAGGAAAAGTTTGCCCGCGCCAATCAGGCCTACCGTGAACAGCAGGCCAAGGCCAATGCGCGCAAAAGCAACATTCATCCCGGTGCGCGTCGCCACAAAGGAAAAAAGACCGAACCCAACGCACAAGGCTTTATTCAGTGCGCGGTCACCGGCGTGGTGTCGGCCCAACCGCGTCAGGTCGAATTCAAGGTCGTGCGCGGTTTTCTGAATTCCTGCAATATCGAAACCATCACCGCCAACCTCGCCCCCAAAGGCGCAAAGCGCATGGCGCTTAAGGCCAGTTTCAAGACCTGGCTTCGGGGCTTCTGGGGCTGGAAGAGCTTCTTACCGGCCTGGAAGGCAATTATTGGCAACATGCGCGGCGGCACTTTCCCGCCGGAAGGCAACGCCAAAATGCTGTTTACCCAGGCCAATGCCTTTGAACGGTCTGGCAACAAGCCGCTTGCACGCGCAGTTCTGATGCAGGCGCTTGATTTCATCGGGTCAAACCGCTCTGCCCTTGCTGAACAGGTGCGCGCAACCCAGCGCCGCCTGGATGACGGGCAACCGGCACGGCGTGTTCGCGACGAATGGAAGCGTGCGGGCATGTTCGATGCCCTGCTCCATCTTAGTCCTCTGTTTCTGCTAATCTTTGCCGCTCTGATTGCCTTTGGCCCCGGCCAGGGATTTGTCACCCGTGACATCCCTGAACTGGTTGCCCGCCAAGGCACGGAAATCACCCGTCAGGTCAAGGACCTGATTGGCGAAGAACGCGAACCCTATTATGTCGATCGCGAACTTCTGAACCTCCGCGATGGTCCAAGTGTCAATGACACCATAATTCGCCGACTTACCCGCTTTGAAACTGTCTATGTCGCAGGCGACAGTCAGGGATTCTGGATCGAAATTGAAACCAGCATTGGTGAAAACGGCTTTGTGAACCTTGACGCACTGGTCCCAGGAAATGGTTCTGATGCCCGCGATGCGTGGTGTGCTGAAAACAAATGCGACTGACCGGTTCCCCGATCAGTCGCATCAACGTCATCAAATCCGATAAAGGCCTCATCCCTTGGCCGGGATCGCCTTCAGCGCAGCCAAAAGATAATCCCAGAAGCGCGCAACGCTTGGCACATGGACGCATTCATCCGGGCTGTGCGCGCGTTTGATGGTCGGACCGAACGAAACCATGTCCCAGTGCGGGTATTTCGATCCCAACACGCCGCATTCAAGACCGGCGTGAATGACACGAATTTCCGGTTCCTTGCCAAACATGTCCTTGTGAACCGCCTTCATCAGGCTGACCACTTCGCTGTTGGCATCAGGCTTCCAGCCCGGATAAGCATCGCCCCAGGCAACAGATGCGCCGATATTCTCAAATACCGCTGTTGCGACCTCACGCATGGCATCGCGCGCAGAATTGATCGAGCTACGCGCGGACAGCGTCACCTTGGCCTTACCTTCGCCAAGCTTGACGATGGCAAGATTGATCGAGGTTTCGACAACGCCTTCGACTGAGGTGCTCATTGCCTGAACACCGTTCGGCGCACCAACACAGGCATTGTTGAACGCCTTGGAGTCTTTTGCGCTCATTGCCTTTGCAGGGAGATCTGCATTGGTTGCGGCAACGGCAAATTTCGGCTCAATCGCGCCAATTTCATCCTTGATGTCGCTGGCAAAAGCATTCAATGCCGCATCGAAATCAGAAACCTTGCCTTCCGGCAGAACGATGGTTGCAAACGACTCACGCGGGATGGCGTTGCGGGCGGTCCCGGCATTGATTTTAACAATACGCGCATCAAAATCACAGATCGCAGTGCGCAGGAAACGCGCCATCAGTTTGTTGGCATTGCCAAGACCAAGAATGATGTCGATGCCGGAATGGCCGCCTTTCAAACCGGTCAGCGCGATATCACGGGCCACCTGCCCTGCGCCAACGGCTTCTTCGGTGTAGTCATAGCTTGCGACCAGATCACCACCGCCAGCACAACCAACGCAAAGCTCGTACTCGTCTTCGGTATCAAGGTTGAGAAGGATCTCACCCTTAAGGCGGCCCGGTTCCAGGTTCATCGCACCGGTCAGGCCGCGTTCTTCATCAACCGTGAAAAGAAGTTCAAGCGGGCCGTGTTCAAGACCGTCTTCGGTCATGAAGCCCATCATTGCGGCCGCACCGATGCCGTTATCTGCACCAAGGGTGGTGTTATCGGCAGTAATCCATTCCCCATCCATCACCATGCGGATCGGGTCGGTGTCGAAATTGTGGGTCGACCCGGAATTGGCCTGGGTCACCATGTCGACATGGGACTGCAAGATCACCATTTTGCGGTCTTCAAAGCCGGCTTTTGCCGGAACGGATACAACAAGGTTGCCACCGCTGTCGCGGAAATGCGCAAGCCCCTTGTCATCGGCCATCTTTTCCAGAAGCTTTAAAACAGCTTCTTCTTTATTGGACGGACGCGGTGTATCGCAAAGTTTCTGGAAATTGTCCCAGATCGCGACAGGCGCAATTTTACGAATCTCGTTCACGGTGGCGCTCCTGGCAAATTTTCGTCTACGGGTTCTCACTTACCCAGAACAGTTGATTACCTTATTGCCGCGCGAATTTAAAGCGTGCCAAGGACGTTTTCGACCAAGCCACATACAAATTCGAAAAAACCGCATTCCGCGCGCAGTTTGCGCACGCAAAGCGGAAAAATGCGCAATATGATTTTAAGTTAGTCGACACCAACCACCTGACTGCGGCGCTGCAAAAGCATGACATCGCGCCATCGTCCGGCCAGCGGCCCATAGCCCATGCGCCCCAGCCCGCGCTTACGGCCGACGATGTCGAAGCCCAATGCCTGATGAATGACGAGGCTCGCTTCGTTTTCCGGAAAAATACCGGCCTCAAGCGACCAGATACCATTTTCCTCGCTGGCAGCAATCAAGGCTGCAAGCAGCGCTTTACCAATGCCCTTCCCGTGGTGATCGGGGTCAACATAGACCGATATCTCGGCAATCCCGCGATAGACACAGCGATTTGAAACGCCAGATAACCCGGCCCAGCCAATTACGATGTCATTGTCGTCGCAGGCAACCAGCCGGCATTCCGGCAAATGTCCCTGATCCCAATCTTCCCAGGTTCCTGGATTTTCCTGAAACGTGGCATGGCCCGATTTGATGGCCTGCCCATAGATTTCAACAACACGATTACCATCAGAAACGGTCATGGAACGAACACGCATTACGGCCTCGCACAGAAACTGCCACGCAACTACCAAATAGCTGCGGCATCGAATGTCAGGAAAGCATTATGGAAAGCGATGATAATCGATGATCTGGTAATCAGCTATCTTGTTCTTGCCCGGCGAAGCGAAAGACAAGTTGATCACGTCCGGCATCCTTGGCGGCGTACATTGCTTCGTCTGCGACCTTCATCGCTTCTGACAGTTCGATGAATTTTTGCCGGCCCTCGCCGCCGACCGTTGCGCCAAAGCTGGCCGTTACATTGACATACTCCGTACCGGACTTGTCAATTGGCACCCTGATTTCACGGATCATGTTCGACAAACGCTCGCCAATGCGCTTGGTGACCGCAGCAGTCGCAGATGGCAGCAATACCGCAAATTCCTCACCACCCAGCCGAACGACAAGATCGTCGTCACGCAACGCCTGACGCAAGGTATCGGCAACCCTCTCAAGAACCCGGTCGCCCACAGCATGCCCGTGGGTATCATTGACAATCTTGAAGTAATCAAGATCAAGAACGATCAACCCGAACAGCCAGCTTTTATCCTTGAGATGGCGAATTTCGCGCAATCTGCTGACCGCACTTTCAAAACCGCGACGGTTAAGCGCACGGGTCAACGCATCGGTTGACGCCAGGGTGTCTAGCATCTGCTCCTTGCGCTTGTGATCGGTAATATCCGTCGCCGACACCATGACGCCGCCATCATCCATCATGTTCATGCGGATGTCAGCCAGTCGGCCGGATGGTGTTTGCATTTCGTCGATATTGGCATGGCCATGCCCGTTTCGCATCATCTCGGCACAACATTCATGCAGTGCCGAAATATCAAAGACCGGTTCGGATCCATCCGTTGTTTCTCCGCCGAAAAGACGGGAAAACTCGTGATTGAAATGAATAACCTCAAGCTTGTCATCAAGCATCGCGACAGCCGACGGCACCATCCGGATGACTTCGGTAACCGCCTGTTCCAGGCTTGCTTTGGCCCGGACAAGTTGCTGATGCATTTCGACTTCGTCGCGAACATCATGGGCAGTCGTCAGGATCGCCGGCTTGCCGTCATACCAAAGAATGCGTTCATCGGTCAGGTCACGCCAGACCGAGCTGCCATCATCGAGAATATCACGCACACGGTGCCGGTCGCCGCGTCGTTCGCCGCTGAGAATTGCCGCGACATGGCGAATTGCGCGCGGACGATTTTCATCGGGGATAAAGCGAAGGATATTGGGGTTTTCCATAAAGGCACTGACGTCCTTTGCCCCCATCAGGCGGGCAAAGCTTTCATTAACGTACAATGCAGTCATGTTGCGATGGACCATCACACCAATGAAAGATCGACCCAGCATATGGTCGACCTGCATCGCAGTCGTACCATTGTCAATCATCTGTGCCGTGGTCAGGACCGCATTACCGCCTTCCCATTCGACGGTCTCGTCACTGATTTCCATCCAGACCGGCGTTCCATCCGTCCGGATGTTGTAAACTTTCTTCCAGCCGTGGAAACCGCTGCTTTTCTGGAAACTGTTGGAAAGCTTGTCCGCCTCGTGATGGAAACTTGGCGGAATATACTGGCGCATGTCAGGGTCGCTCATAAAGTCCGAGACATCGCGACGGCCCAGCATTTTCGCATAGGCATCGTTGACATACACAGCTTCGAGATCCTTGTGTACAACAACGCCTACGCGTGACCGCCCATACAGACGTGCGATTTCTGTTGGTTCGAACCGCA
>CEQZ01018170.1_pt1 | contig 11401 bp, 6 predicted proteins | sample 530941 | NCBI WGS metagenome assembly CEQZ01 (sample SAMEA2621107, study PRJEB7988) | marine metagenome | biome: marine biome (ENVO:00000447); feature: mesopelagic zone (ENVO:00000213); material: "saline water (ENVO:00002010), including plankton (ENVO:xxxxxxxx)" | depth 800 m | reverse complement strand
GCCTTGGTGCTTACACCATGCTTGGACGCCAGATCTTCGGCGAACGCCTGAAGTTTCTGTTCAAATTCCTTTGGCGTATGTGCCACCGATGACGGCGTATTGGTACCGACACCTAGAAGGCTTATCTCGGCCTTGTAATGCTTGGCTAGATCGACCGCCGTTTTAATTGCTTTATCCAATTTTTCAACGTGGGCCAAATCGACAGGCACGAGCATCTTCTGATACATTCATTCCTCCGTTATGTGCACCACCCCTGAAGTCCGTGGTTTCACGAAATATCAGGGCAGCGAAAAGAACCTAACATTGACGGTCAGCAAAATCAAAAACGGGCTTTCAAAAGTGCGCACAAGCAATGCTGCAATATTTGCCGTAAAATTCCTTCACACCGTTTGACAGTACTCGTTGCCGAAAATTGACCTAACTACATTGGGAAACTGCGCCTAAAGTCGAATCGCCAAATGATTATTTTTCAGGTTTCCAAACAGAACATCCGGTGCCTTTAAGCGAATTTTCGATGTTCGAACTTGAAAATTTTAAAAAATTTTTCTCGCTCTAAATCGGCCTGTTCAAGCCATCAGCTTTTCCACCCGTAAACCCCTTAATTGGCAAGGCGTTTATTGGCAAAATCCATCGGATTTCTATTCTATTTTTCAGAGAGTTTCGAATGGTGAAACTCTATCCCCGGATGCCGAAAAATCGCACGGCCATGCGCACTTGGCTTGATGAAGCCCCCAAACTCGTGTCACGATGTGCGCGATTTGTGCACTGTCTGTCCCACACAACATGTGCCTCCAGATCAGAACACCATAAGTTCTGAATGGACATATTTGCTGGATCCGTCTTGTGAAAGGCAGGCATCCATGGCCGTGCACATACCCGAAAGGGAAAATTATTGTGGCCAATGGGGGAGTTGATCAACTGCGCAATAACGGTGCCATGGCGCAACAGCACATCTTCATGCTGCATGCCCGTTTGTGTCTGAACGACACCCCAACCTGCACAACCAAGCACAACCAAATCGCGGGTAGGATCTGCCACACCATTTAAATAATTCAGCAAAATCAAAAGCATCAGAGAAGGAACAGGGATGACTGACCCTATCAAGTATTTCGCGTCACGCGTCACAGCATCTGAAATGAACCGTCGTGAATTCATTGGCCGTTCGATGGCCGCCGGCCTGACCCTTACCGCTGCCACCAGCCTCTATGGCAAGGCTGCCATGGCACAGGAACCCAAGCGCGGCGGGCATCTGAAACTTGGCCTTCAGGGCGGGGCTTCGACCGACGTTATTGATCCGGCAAAATCCTCTTCGCAATTCACCTTTGCCATGAACCGTAACTGGGGCGACACCCTGGTTGAATCGCACCCGACCAGCGGCCTTGCCGTCCCGTCGCTTGCAGAATCCTGGGAACCGAATGCCGATGCATCGGTCTGGACGTTCAAAATCCGCAAGGGTGTCGAGTTCCATGACGGCTCCGAACTGACCATCGACGATGTTGTCAAAACCCTGAACCGCCACACCGACGAAAAGTCCGAGTCCGGCGCACTGGGTGTTCTGGGCTCGATCAAGGGCATCGAAAACAAGGGTGGCGATCTTGTTTTGACGCTTTCGGAAGGCAACGCTGATCTTCCGCTGCTGCTGAGCGACTATCACCTCGTGATCCAGCCGGGTGGCGGTTACGATAACCCGAATGCCGGTATCGGTACCGGTCCGTTCAAGATCGACAACTTCGAAGCCGGTGTGCGCGCAACGTTTGTGAAAAACGAAAACGACTGGCGCACTGATCGCGGCTTTGTTGATTCCGTCGAAATGATCGTGATGAACGATGCGACCGCACGTATGGCAGCCCTGTCATCGGGTCAGGTTCACTTCATCAACCGCGTTGATCCGAAGACCGTTGGCCTTCTGAAACGTGCACCGAATGTCGAAATTCAGACCACTTCGGGCCGTGGCCACTATGTCTTCATCATGCATTGCAACACCGCACCGTTTGACAATAACGACCTGCGTCTGGCGCTGAAATACGCGATGGACCGCGAAACCATGGTCGAAAAGATCCTTGGCGGTTACGGCAAGGTCGGCAATGACTTCCCGATCAACGAAACCTATGCCCTGTTCCCGGAAGGCATCGAACAGCGTTCCTATGATCCGGACAAGGCAGCCTTCCACTTCAAGAAGTCCGGCCATGACGGTTCGGTTCTTCTGCGCACGTCTGACGTCGCCTTCCCGGGCGCTGTCGACGCGGCGGTTCTCTATCAGGAAACCGCGAAAAAGGCCGGGATCGATATCGAAATCAAACGTGAACCGGGTGACGGTTACTGGTCGAACGTCTGGAACGTTCAGCCGTTCTCTACCTCTTACTGGGGTGGTCGTCCGACCCAGGACCAAATGTATTCGACGGCCTATCTGTCGAGTGCTGACTGGAACGACACCCGCTTCTTCAACACTGACTTCGACAAGATCCTTCTCGAAGCGCGTGCTGAGCTTGATCAGGCCAAGCGTAAGGAAATGTATCACGACATGGCACTGATGGTCCGTGACACCGGTGGTCTTATCCTGCCGATGTTCAATGACTTCGTGAACGCAACCACGACCAACGTTTCCGGCTTTGTCGATGACATCGGGAACGACATGTCGAACGGTTATGTTGCGACACGTTTGTGGATCAACAGCTAATCAACCGGGGTGCATTGCATCCCGATGATTGAAGACTTGCGGGATCACGGTTGGTTTGACCGTGGTCCCCGTCTTGTTGTTCGCCTGTTTGTTTGACACATGGTCTGATCGAAATTTCCAGATGGAGGCAAATGATCCTTTGCCGTCCCACCCGTCTTGAATTTCCGTTCAGGCCATTAAGGGGGAGTATGTGTTCATGGCCAATCCCTTGGCCGGCGTACGAGCCACGCGACACAGACTGAAAGAAACCCATCCGTTATCGGTGTTGATTGCCGAACGTCTGGGTTTGAGTTTGTTGTTGCTCTGGGCTGTATCAATTCTGATTTTTGCCGGAGTCGAAGCCCTTCCGGGCGATTTTGCCGAAACCTATCTTGGTCAGTCTGCAACACCGCAGGCGATTGCCAATATCCGCGCCGACCTTGGCCTGGATCGCCCGATTACCACCCGCTATTTCGAATGGCTTGGCGGTGTTGTTCAAGGCGACTTTGGCAATAGCTGGGCCAGTGGTGCACCGGTGACAGAACAAATCACCAAACGCCTTGGCAACTCGCTGTTTCTTGCGTTCTTCGCGGCGGCGATTTCGGTCCCGCTTGCGGTTGGGCTTGGCATGGTGGCGGTTCACTATCGCAACCGTATTCCTGATCGCGTGATCAACGTTCTGTCGCTTGCCGCGATCTCCCTGCCGGAATTCTTTATCGGCTATATCCTGATTGTGTTCTTTGCCGTTCAGATGGGGGTCGCGACCTTCCCGTCCACGGTCTATGACAATATGAGCTGGTCAGAACGACTGGCCGCCATTGCCTTGCCGACGGCAACACTGGTGATGGTGGTGCTCGCACATATGATGCGCATGACCCGTGCGGCCATCATCAGTGTGATGTCATCGGCCTACATGGAAACGGCCGAGCTGAAAGGCCTTGGCGCCTTCAAGGCGATCGTCAAACACGCGGCTCCCAACGCAATCGCCCCGATTGTCAACGTCGTGGCGCTGAACCTTGCCTATCTGGTGGTCGGTGTTGTCGTCGTCGAGGTTGTCTTCGTCTATCCCGGCATGGGCCAGTATATGGTTGATGCCGTGACGGTCCGTGACATGCCCGTCGTGCAGGCCTGCGGCCTGATCTTTGCGGCGGTGTATATCCTGCTCAATATGGTGGCCGATATCGTCGCCATTGTTGCCAATCCGAGACTGAGGCATCCGCGATGAGATTACGTGAAATCCCGCTGACAGCCTGGATCGGAATTCTGGGCATTCTGTTTGCTTTTGGCTGTGCTGTCTTTGCCCCGCTCATCGCGCCCTATGGGGAACGCGAAATTGTTGCGGGTGTTTGGGAACCGGCCAGTGACCTTTATCTTCTGGGCACCGATAACCTTGGCCGTGATCTTCTGTCACGGCTGATTTACGGTGCGCAGACAACCCTGTTTGTGTCGCTTGCGGCATCGATCCTGTCGTTTTCCATCGGCATTTTCCTGAGCTTCACGGCCGCTGTTTCCGGTGGCCCGATTGATCAGGGACTGTCGCGTCTGAACGATTTGATGATGTCGATCCCGACCCTGATTTTCGCCCTCGTGGTGCTGGCAGTCCTGCCGCAAAACATCTTCATCCTGATTGCCGTAATGGCCATTCTCGACTCAACGCGTGTCTATCGCCTGGGCCGTGCGGTGGCCCTTGATGTCGCGGTGATGGAATTTGTCGAGGCCGCCAAACTGCGCGGTGAAGGCCGGATGTGGATCATCTTCCGTGAAATTCTGCCTAATACGCTGTCGCCGCTTCTGGCGGAATTCGGGCTGCGTTTCGCGTTTTCAATCCTGTTCCTGTCGACCCTGTCGTTCCTGGGTCTTGGCATCCAGCCGCCCGCCGCCGACTGGGGTGGCATGGTCAAGGACAACAAGGATGGCATCATCTTTGGCATTCAGGCCGCCCTTATTCCGGGTGGCGCGATTGCGGCCCTGGCTGTCTGTGTCAACATGGTTGTCGACTGGTTGCTGAAACGTACTTCCAGCCTGAAAGGAGGCCGCGGCGATGTCTGATCTTTTATCGGTACGCGATCTGCGCATTGGCGCGACCATCTTCCCGCCGGGCGAAGCCCCGATGGATATCGAAATCGTCCATGGTGTTTCCTTTGATCTGCAAAAGGGCAAGGTCCTTGGCCTGATCGGGGAATCCGGTGCGGGCAAATCCACCATTGGCCTTGCGGCACTGGCCTATGGCCGGGGTGGTGTGCGCATCACGGGCGGTGAAGTCCTGCTTGATGGCCAGGACATCCTGCCGCTTGATAAAAAGGGGATCCGCAAGATCCGCGGGGCGCGTGTCTGTTACGTTGCCCAATCGGCAGCGGCATCGTTTAACCCGGCGCACAAACTGGGCGATCAGGTGATTGAAGCCACGGTCGAACACGGCCTGATGAGCCGTGACGAAGCCCGCAAACGGGCCGACTACCTGTTTGAAATTCTGGGTCTTCCTGACCCCAAGAATTTCGGCAACCGGTTCCCGCATCAGGTATCGGGCGGGCAGTTGCAACGTGCCATGACCGCCATGGCACTGTGTTCCAAACCGGAATTGATTGTCTTTGACGAACCGACCACCGCCCTTGACGTGACCACCCAGATTGATGTTCTGGCCGCGATCAAGAATGCGATTGAAATGACCGGCACCGCCGCTCTTTACATCACCCATGATCTGGCCGTTGTCGCCCAGATTTCGGATGACATCATGGTGCTGCGCAATGGTGAAACCGTCGAATACGGCCCGGTCCAGCAGATCATTGAAAACCCGCGTCAGGAATATACCAAGGCGCTGGTCAATGTTCGCCAGACCAAACAGACCGAAGCGCGCGATCAGTCCGATGCGTTGCTGAAAGTTGAAAACATCTCGGCGGCGTATGGCAACGGGGTTCAGGTTCTCCATGACGTATCGCTGCATGTGCCGCGTGGTCAGACACTGGCCGTGGTCGGGGAATCCGGTTCGGGTAAATCCACACTGGCCCGCGTCATCACCGGGTTGCTGCCGCCCTTCCAGGGCAGCGTCACATTCGGTGACGAGGAACTGTCCAACGCCCAAAAGGACCGTTCACGCGATCACTTGCGACGTATTCAGCTGATCTATCAAATGGCTGATACCGCGATGAACCCGCGCCAGACCGTCGGGCAGATCATCGGTCGTCCGTTGCAGTTCTATTTCGGCAAGCGTGGTGCGGAACGCAAAAAGGAAGTCATCAAACTTCTTGATGAAATCGAGATGGGTGAAGCTTTCTATGACCGCTATCCGGCCGAACTTTCCGGCGGGCAGAAGCAACGTGTGGCCATCGCGCGTGCCCTGGCCGCACAGCCGGAACTGATCCTGTGTGACGAGCCGACCTCGGCCCTTGATCCGCTGGTGGCGGAAGGCATTCTTGATCTTTTGCTGCGTCTGCAGAAAGAACGTCAGGTGTCCTATCTGTTCATCACCCATGACATCGCAATTGTGCGTGCAATTGCCGATTCTGTTGCGGTGATGCTGCAGGGCAAGCTGGTCGATTTCGGCCCGCGGTCAGAGGTCCTGAACCCGCCATTTGACGATTACACCGACCTTCTTTTGAAGTCGGTGCCGGAAATGGAACTGGGCTGGCTGGAAAAAGTTCTGGCCACGCGTAAAATGGAAAGTGCCGGTCACTAAAAACCGTGCAAAAACAAAAAAAGGCGGCCCGGATCATGGGCCGCCTTTTTGAATAAGCCCCACATAACCACTCCAAAGGACCACGCCCCAACATGTCCGACCGAAATCTCACTGTTATCGAAAACACCTTTATCACCATCGCCGACGGCACCCGATTGGCTGCCCGCATGTGGATGCCCGAAAACGCCGAAAACGATCCGGTTCCAGCAGTGTTTGAATTTCTGCCCTATCGCAAGGGCGATGGTACCTGTGCGCGTGATGAGTCGACCTATCCCGAATTTGCCAAGGCCGGCATTGCCGGCGTGCGGATTGATATTCGCGGATCAGGTGAATCAGATGGTGTGATTGACGGTGAATATACCGAACTTGAACTGGCAAATGCGTGTGAGCTGATTGCATGGATTGCCGATCAACCGTGGTGCAACGGATCGGTTGGCATGATGGGGATATCCTGGGGCGGGTTTAACTGCCTGCAGGTTGCTGCCCTCAATCCGCCTGCGCTAAAGGCGGTGATTTCCATCGCATCAACGGTGGACCGCTATAACGACGACATTCACTATAAAAATGGCTGTCATCTCTCAGCACAACTGTCATGGGCGGGTACAATGCTGGCCTATCAGTCACGCTCACCTGACCCGGCATTGGTTGGTGATGACTGGCGGGCAATGTGGTTGCACCGCCTGAAGGAAGAACCGTTCTTTTTGGAAGAATGGCTTCAACACCAGACCCGCGATGATTTCTGGAAGCATGCCTCGATCTGCGAGGATTTCGATGCCGTCAAAATCCCGTCGATGGTTCTGGCCGGTTGGGCCGATGGGTATCGCAACACGCCAATGCGCGCGATTGAAGGTATGCCAGACAGGTCCAAGGCCCTGATCGGCCCATGGGTGCACAAATACCCGCACTTCGCCTGGCCAAAGCCGCGTGCCGACTTCACAGGCGAAGCCATCAAATGGTGGAACAAGTGGCTGCGGGGTGATGATAACGGCATCGACGAACTGCCGCAGATGCGCGCCTATATCCTTGATGGCCCAAAACCGGCTCCGCGCCGCGATTTTGATCCGGGCTTCTGGATCGCCAAAGACACATGGACGCAGCCCGAAACCAAGACCGTCTATGTCAATGACGGCAGGCTCGCCTTCGAGGCAGGTGACGAAAGTGCCCCTGCCACCGACATCTATTTGAAATCACCACTCGATACCGGAACCGCATCGGGCGAATATTTCACGCTGAAACCCGATGCCGAAATGGCCATTGATCAGCGTCCTGATGACGCCGGATCACTGGTATTTGAAACCGCACCGCTTGAGGCCGAGATCGACCTTCTGGGACGTCCGGTTTTGCGCGTTGATCTTGAATGCGATGCAGACTGGTCGAACCTGTGCGCGCGTCTGGTCGATGTACATCCTGATGGTACAGCGACCCGCGTGTCGTTCGGGGTGCTGAACCTTGCCCATCGTGATCTTGAAGCCAATTATAACGATCCCAAACCGATGCCGCGTGGCCAGAAAGTCACCATTACGCTGGTGCTTGATGCCTGCGGGTATCGCTTTAATGCCGGGCATCGCATCCGTCTTGCGCTTTCAACATCCTATTGGCCGATGATTCTGCCAGCACCCTTTGACGCAGGCCTGACTGTATCACCATCTTCTATTGTTTTTGATCTGCCGTTGCTCGGCGCGCACGAGAAGATTGAGGTCAAGCAACCGGACAATCCCGATCCGCTACCGAAATATATTGAACACAAACCGGGCCGAACGGAACGTAGTGTTCAGCGCAATCTGACGCAGAACGAAACCCGTTATCGCATCTATGAAGATACCGGTCTTTTTGAGCACCCTGACTCACGCCTGTCGACCCGCGAAGTGCGCAGCGAAACCTGGACGATCAATCCGCTTGATCCGACCTCGGTTAAGGGTGAAGCCGCCTGGACCTGCGATCTGGAACGTGATGACTGGTCGGTGCGGACCGACTGTCACGCGGAACTGACATGTGACCGCGACAATTGGTATGTGTCGGCCTGGGTGATTGGCTATGAGGGCAGTGAACAGGTCTTTGAAAAGACTTGGGAAAAAACCATTCCCCGCAACTTCATGTAACCATCTGCACGAAAAAAGGGCCGGTTATCCGGCCCTTTTCTTATGACTGGTCTACCATGCTGTGAACAGCATCGCACGAAGTTCAGAACTTCAGATCAAGCGTGATCAGAATATCAGCGCTGCGTGTGGTCGGATCGCCTGAGAAATCCAGTTTGCTGGAGAATCTTTCATCAAGGTCGGTCAGCGTTGCGCCAGCGGAAATTTCAGGTGTCCCGCTATCAGACAGGCTGGTACCGACATAAGGCGATGCCGTTCCGGCAAAACTTCCGTCCCGACCGGTAAACGAAATGCCATAAGCAACCAAACCGCTCAGCGTATATTCGCGGTAATCATCTCGCCCGACCACGCGCGAGCCTTCGATTGCGCCCGACAGACCTGTCCCGCCCGAGGCAAACCGCAAACCACCGCCAAGGTCAAAGGCCCCGGCATCGCCGTTGGTCTGGTCGGTAAAATCGTGAATATAGCCCGCTTTCACATATGGGGTCAGGGACGTCTCGCTTATCTGGAAAGAATAAGCCAGCTCGGCATTCGGCTTTAACTGAACGGTATTAACTGCGGATTCCTCGACCCGGTTGCCGTCACTTTCGGTGTAGGCAGCAAGCGTATTTCGCGACGTCAACGCACCAAGCCCACCTGTCACGCGGAGCGGGCTTTCTGCGATCGGCTGGAAAGTTTGGCGGACATCGACCTGCAGATACCAGCTCTGGCTGTCAGTATTGCCTATCACGCTGGTATTGCGGCTCTTGGTCACATCGCCAAACGCATAGCCCGCGATTGCAGAGAAAATTAGATTATCGTGAGGCGTGTAGATGACATAGGGGGAAAGGCTCCAGGTATCCTCGTCATACGTGCCAGTTTCAAAGGTCGTCGTAATATCTGTCTGGGCATAGCCAACAGACAGACCAGTTATGAGTGCGGGCGACAACCGGTAGTCTGCACCAAGATTATATCCCCAGACGCTGCCATCGAAGCGATTGTCTTCGTTTGTTTTGTTGCGTGTGTTCTCGACATCGGTAAAGGACCCGTGACCCCAAAGCGTAATCGGACTTTCGCCTGATATGAAAGTGCGTTGTCCAATTCCATCCGTCGGTGTATCCGATGTTTCTGCTGCAGACAGAACGCGCGACGTATCAAAGGATGCAAGCATCGCCAGTCCGCGTACGGTTGTTCCGTTAGTGCGCATTTTCTTGTCTGTCGGATCATCGAACAAGCTCGAAGAAGCAAAGCCGAATTGCTGTGTCGACGGGGCATTGGCTGGCACCGTTCCAACGGATGGGCCAGCTGCCACATTGGCCACGCGCGAGCCAAAATTCTGTCCGATAATTACAGACTGTGATCGCGTTACCGAACCCTGAACCGCGCGCTGGGCCTCGGCCGAGCTCCCAGAGGACGCCGCGTCAGCAGTCGTGATTGTTACCGATCCGCTATTGTAGGTAAAATTGTTTCCAGAGCCGCCGGCAAGGGTATAGGAAACGGTCATTCGGATCGTCGACCCGTTTTCACCGTCAATTAAAACCGTCGCCGTTTCGGTGCCATCTGCTGATCGGTTGCTAGAGCAGTTGGCACCTGCTGCGGCGGTAAAGCTCCCCATGGAACAGCCTTTATGCGCCGTAAGACTAGTCGCGGCGCCGGTGCCGATTTGGAACTGTTCTGGACCGCCGATCTGATTGAAGAAGACGATATCGAATTGGGCGCTGCTGGTTGAAATCGTATTTGCGGTCAGGGTGCAGGTGCCAGCACTGTGGTCGTATTGCAGAGTGTTCGGCTGAGAGGGACTAAACCCCGCCACCGAACAGGTGATTGTCGTCGTTGCCGCATATGCGTCACGCCCATCACCGATCATAAACCCACAAAAGATGATCATCGCCAAAAGCAGCGACAATGGCAATTTAGCGATATTGATCATGCAGGTCCCCCCGAACCATTACGCACCCAAACTGCTTAATCGCACGCAACACTGGATTGCATAAGAATCTTATAAACTAAAAGTTTTATTTAGATCAACATCGTATCAGTTACAAAGAACCACGCGCAGTTCCAGCACGCGCAAACTGTCCGCCCTGTATCGCTTCTTTTTGATCGGGTATGCATCTTCGGCCCAAGATGGTGTAACCGGCCTGTTAGGCGGTTTCCAGCATGTCCGAAATGGCTTTGCACAGATGCCCGAATGCTGCTTTCGCCCCCGGGCTCATATGCCGGGCACGCAGCCAGCCATGGATCATTTGGGGTTCTTCGCGGTATTGAACGGAAATGCCCGCACGCGCAAGACGGGCAGTATATTCGCGGCCATCATCACGCAGCGGATCAAAATAGGCCGCCGTGATAAAGGTCGGTGGCAAGCCCCGCAGGTCATCAACCGACAGCGCATGGGCAAACGGATCATCCATCGGTGCCTTCAGCACATCACGATAGTAAATCACGTCATCGGTGCTTAAGCCCGGTGCATTGGCCATCTGGCCATAGCTTGGCCAGTTCAAGTCACCGCCAAGGGCCGGATAGATCAATGCCTGCCCCAAGACGCGGTTACCAAAGCCCTCTTCGCGGGCCCGAACCGCGATCCCCGCGGCCAGCATGCCACCCGCACTGTCGCCAACCAGCACAATCTTCTTGCCTGACGCCAGGATGCTTTGGGTCACCCGATGGCAATCTTCGTGCTGGGCGGGCCAGATATGTTCCGGCGCAAGACGGTAATCAATTGCGATCAGTTCGGCTTTTGCCGCCTCGGATATTTCCGCACAAATCGCATCATGGCTGTCGCGCGAACCAACCACAAAGCCACCGCCATGCATATAGACGATCTTGTGGTTTGAGGCGCAATCGACCGGGCGGTAATGGCGCACCGGTACGTCGGCAATCACGTCATCTTCGACCTGCATACCGTCCGGATGCGGAAAGGCAAATTCGGCACAAAGCGCATCGTACCAGCTGCGTTGCTGATCAATTGAGGCCGCCACCGCGTCGGGGGGATAGAAC
>CEQZ01018164.1_pt1 | contig 11427 bp, 6 predicted proteins | sample 530941 | NCBI WGS metagenome assembly CEQZ01 (sample SAMEA2621107, study PRJEB7988) | marine metagenome | biome: marine biome (ENVO:00000447); feature: mesopelagic zone (ENVO:00000213); material: "saline water (ENVO:00002010), including plankton (ENVO:xxxxxxxx)" | depth 800 m | reverse complement strand
CGTCGAGCAGCGCGCTCAGCGCCGGTGCCGGAATGTCGCCCTGGGCAATCAGTGTCAGCAGGCGCGTTCGTAACTTGCTCAGCGACTCCTGCCTGATCTGCGGTGCAGCTGCGCTGACCCGTGTTTTTGCCTGTTCTGCCGGGCGTTTGCTGATGCCGGCGGATGTCGCTGATAGGCGGCCGGGCGTCTGTTGCCGGTAGCGGGTATGCCAATACGCGCTGAAGGACGCCTTCGGTGCCAGGGACTCTAACGTGTCTTCAAGTGCGCGACTCAAACGGAAAAAATTCTTGCACGAAGGGTCGGTTTCCGGGAACAGTGCCACCGGGGACTGCATGGCGACCGCTGCACGCAGACTTTCGTCTTGCAGGATAAAACCGAGGTAGTTCAGTTTTACCCCAATGTATTTTTCCACGGCGCCGGAGAATCGATGGAATACCTCGCGCGCCTGCTTGGTGCTGTTGCACATGTTCACAATGACATGGAAGTGGCTTTTTTTGCCGCGCCGGCGCAGCAACTTGATCAGGGAAAATGCATCGGTCAGAGAGGTTGGCTCGGTGGTCACGACAATGATGGTTTGTTGCGCGGCGCGGACAAAGTCCATGGTGTCGTCGCTGATTCCCGCTGCCGTGTCAACCAGCAGATAGTCATATTCACCTTCAACATCCGCCAATTGCCGGGTCAAATGCATATGCTGTCGAGGCTGCAGATTGACGCATTCAACGATACCATTGGCACCGGGAATGACCTTCAGGCCGTGAGGGCCATCCAGCATGACATCCTGAATTGACTTGTTGCCAAACAGCACATGCTCAATGCTGAGCGTCGGTGTCAGGCCAAGCAGTATATTGATGTTAGCCAGGCCGGTATCGGCGTCAAACAGGCAGACTTTGCGGCCCATGCGTGACAGGGCAATGCCAAGGTTGACGGAAATACTGGATTTGCCGACGCCGCCCTTACCGCTGGTGACTGCGATGACGTGGGGGGCAGCGGTGCGGGCCTGGGCCAGGCTCTTGTGGGCAGGATTGTCCAGGGGCAGGTCAACGGTAGCCATCAGCTTCCCGCGGTGATTGGTGCGTTTTTGTTTCGAAACAAATCAAGTCACCAAGGATAATGCGGCAGGGGCCCCTGCGCAACTGGAATTTCCATATCAATGACCGGCTTGCAGTGGTCAGTAGCTGCATCATTGAGTATACTCGGCGCAGGCTTCGTCAGCCGGGTAGTGAAATCCGATTTTCAGGACATTTACAATAACGCTGGATCTGTTGACACGGTTAAGCCCATGACGGTGGAAATAAAACGAGCACCCACCCATCTGACCTTGAACAAGCTCCCCAGTCTGCCACAGGTACTGGTCCGCATTCTTGACGCTGTCAGTCAGGAATCTGCCGATTTTCAGCAACTTTCCAGCATTATTCGCCAGGACAGCGCCATCTCCGCCAGGCTTGTTGCCGTCGCCAACTCCAGTTATTACCGACGCCAGCATAAATGCGATACGGTGGACAGGGCGCTTATGTGTCTGGGGCTGGAAACCGTCAGGACCTTGGTCATCACGGCGTCGGTCAAGCAGTACTTCAGCTTCTTTGATAAAGTCCATCAGCAATTCATGGCGCGCTTTTGGCGCCGCTCGCTGGTGTCCGCGCACTGTGCCCAGACGTTCGCCAGCCTGACCGGGTATCAGAACCAGTCGCAAGCCTATCTGTGTGGTCTGCTGATGGACGTGGGCCAGCTTTGTCTGCTCGCTGAGAATGACAGCGCCTATCTGGCATTGTGGGGCCCGGCAGGCAGCCAAGGTGAGCTGCAGCTGCTCGATGCCGAACGTCATGCGTTTGCCATGACTCACGCAGAGCTGGGTGCGGCGCTGCTGGACAGTTGGCAGATGGACAATTTCATGGCTGATGCCGTGCGTTACCACCATGCCACCGGCGCTGATGTCAACCATGCGCACCACCTGGTCAAAATTGTCAATCTGAGCAGTCTGGTCAGCGCCCAGACTGACCTTGACGACAGGACTCTGTCCGTTGCCAACGACCTGTTCGGTTTTAATGAGGATCTGCTGCGCGAATTGCACACCCGTATTGTCGACGATGTTCGTCGCATTGCCGGCGGCCTGGGTGTCGCGGCGGAAGAGGATGACCCGGCAATGGTGCAACAGGCCAGCCGGGATTTGGGTGAGAAACTGGGCCAATTGACTCAAGTGCAGGCCCTTCGCCAGACGTTACCCGGCGAGGTTACAACAGAGAGCTCGGGCGGGGCGCGCCCGGATGCCATTGGGCGCGCACTGTATCTGAGTTTCGGTTTCGAGAAATACGCGATTTTCTATCTGCGGGAGGACCAGAGTAGCCTTGAGGCCTGGCTGGAAGGCAGCGCTGTCGGATCCGGTACCGCGGATTTTGTGTTGGCGGCCGGTGGCGGAGAAACTCTGGTTCAACGCTGTTTTAATGAACAACGGGTCACGAGCAGCGCTAACCAAGATAGCGCTGCCGGGTTGCTGGACGAGCAGTTGCTACGTTATTGCCGCCAACCTGACCTGATATGCCTGCCGTTCAATGGCAAGACCCAGCGAGGCGTGCTGGTTGCCGGCGCCAGCGCAGAGACGCTGGCACAGCAGCAGGCCAATGCCGGTTTGTGGCAGGCATTGCTGCAGCAAATAACCACGTTGCTGGATAGCGGCGCGGAACCTGAGGCGCCTGCGCAACCGGGCAGGGCCGATAACGAGGCTGTACGGATCCGCGAAGCCGTTCACGAGGTCAGTAATCCGCTGAGTGTCATCAATAATTATCTCGAAATTCTGCGTCTTAAACTGGGCGAGAATAAGGATACTGACCGGGAGTTTGCGATCCTGCGGGAAGAAATGGATCGTGTGGGCAATATTCTGATCAGGCTCAACAGACCTGATGAACAGCCGGAAGCCGAGGTTGTCGATGTCAACTCAGTGGTCGATGACCTGGCCAGAATCTTTCGTGAGTCGATGTGTGCTGCGCGCAACATCGAGGTTAAGCTCGTGCTTGATGCGTCACTGGCGCCTGTGGTGCTGAACAAGGCCGAGTTGAAACAGGTGCTGACCAACCTCATCAAGAACGCAATTGAAGCCATGCCTGCCGGTGGCACCCTGACCTTGCGCTCACGTGGGAAAGTCATGGTTAACGGTCGCGCCCATCTTGCGTTGACTGTGGAAGATACCGGGGCTGGGCTTCCCGAACAGGTTTTGTCCCGGCTCTTTACACCCGGTGTCACCAGCAAAGGTCAGACACACGCCGGTCTGGGGCTGAGCGTGGTGAAAAAACTGATGGACGCCATGAAGGCCCAGATTGTCTGTAGCAGTGGTGACGATGGCACCCAGTTCCGGCTGCTGTTCCCTGCCATCCAGGCAGATCGTGCGCGGGAGAGCTGATTTGAGCGCCGTGCTAAAACCCGAGCATCACCTGCATGACAGCGGCGACAGCGCCGCAGAGGAGCTGCCAGGCCGCGTGCTGGTTGTTGATGACGACCAGAGACTGGCAGAAAGTCTGCAGAAGCTGTTGGTATTGCGTGGTTATGCCGTCGACCTGGTGTTTGGTGGCCAGGCCGCCATTAACCGTCTGAAATCGGCAAGTTATGATGTCGTGTTGCTCGACCTGGCCATGCCGGAAGTTGATGGCCATCAGGTGCTTCAGTTCATGCGGTCGGCGGGCGTCAATGCCCTGGCGATTGTGGTCAGTGGTGAGAGTGCGGTTGATCATGTCAGCCGGGCGCTGCGGCAGGGCGCCCATGACTATATCAAAAAGCCTTATGTCGCTGATGAGTTAATGACAACTGTCAGCAACGCGGTCCGCAAAAAAAGGCTGGAAGACAGCCACGTTGAAATGCAGCGGCGACTGACCCGATCGGAGCGGCTGCACCGGTTTCTGGTCAATAATTCCCCGGACATCATTTTCATTCTCGATCAGCAGGGTTGCTTCAGTTTTATAAATAGTAAAGTGGAAACCCTGCTCGGTTATCGGCGCAGCGATCTGCTGGGCCAGCATGTCACCCGTATCGTCGAGGCAGAAGACCAGGAAAAAGCCCGGTATTTTTTTGAGCATGCCCATACGTCGAATGACAGCGAGCGTGCCATCAATATGGCATTGATCAGCCGCCCAACACCTGCCGGCGAATCGCGGAAACGGCATTTTGAACTGACCATGTCGACTATTGGTGATGACGATGCGCTGGGTGCTGATGCCCGCCAGCGATATGAGATTTATGGGACGGCGCGGGATATCAGTGAACAGATTGAAGCCGAAGAGTTTATCAATTTTCAGGCATACCATGACATTCTGACCCGTTTACCGAATCGTTCGCTGTTCAAAGACCGGTTGAGTGTGGCGATTACCCAGGCACACCGCAATCAGGAAAAGCTGGCAGTGATGTTTATTGACCTGGATCGTTTCAAGGTGATAAACGACTCGCTGGGCCACACCATGGGCGACCGTTTATTGCAGTCCGTCAGTCAGCGCCTGCTGTCATGCGTGAGAAAAGGTGACACGTTGTCCCGATTTGGTGGCGACGAATTCACGCTGCTCTTGCCGGATATTAAAAGCGAATTCACTGCCATGCAGGTGGCCGAAAAAATGCTGGAGTCGATCAAGAGTCCGTTCGACATAGCGGGGCATGAAATTTACATTGGTGCCAGTATTGGTATAGCCGTTTATCCGGATGCCGGTGACGATATAGACGCGTTGATCAAAAACGCCGATATTGCCATGTACCGCATCAAGAGCAGTGGCAAGAATGGCTCCATTCTGTTTAGCGCAGAGATGAATGGCAGCATCACCCGGCGCCACTCGCTGGAGCAGGATCTGCGTAAAGCACTCCAGCACAATGAACTGGAGATCTGTTATCAGCCGTTGGTCGACACAGCAAACACCAATCTCTATGGAGTAGAGGCGCTGATTCGCTGGAACCACCCGCGCTATGGTCGATTGTCACCTGCCGAGTTCATTCCGATCGCCGAGGACAGCCGGCTAATTGTTGAGATTGACCGGCAGACCATGCGGGAAGCGTGCCTGCACGTCGGTGCGCTGCACCGGCAGGGGCATCCCGAGCTCAGCCTGTCCATTAACCTGTCACCGGTGATGGTTGAGCGGGAAGATTTTGTTCAGCATATTTTTGATACCCTGCAGGCAACCGCCTTTCCTGCACAGAGGTTGCAACTGGAAATAACCGAAGGTCTGCTGCTGAACGACAGAAAGGATATTGTAGAAAAATTGTTGCAATTGACCCGTGCCGGTATCAATCTGGCAATTGATGACTTTGGCACCGGCTTTTCATCATTGAGCTATCTGCATAAATTCCCTATCAATACCCTGAAAATTGACCGCAGTTTCGTGCAAAAACTGCACAGCGAATCCGAGGATGCCTGTATTGTCAGCGCCATCGTGTCGATGGCACAGGGGCTGCGGATGAACATCGTGGCCGAAGGCGTGGAGCATATGTTCCAGTTCAACTACCTGCGTTCCCTGGGCTGCAACATCGTGCAGGGCTATCTGTTTGGTGAGGCCACTTCATTGGCTGACGTCGTTATCCGGTATCCCTATGGACAGCGCTTGAACCGCAGTGCGACGTCGGTAATCGACCCCCGAAAAGGCTAAGCTGACCTGCCTGCTCAGTACTTGCCGGCGTCCCGGCTGCCCCGACCTTGGAGCATGCCTTCCAGGCCATTGAGCTTTATCTCGTACATCAGCGCAAGCTGACGCCCCAGTCTGGTGTCCGGAAAGCCCTGTCGGTGAAACCAGACCAGATAGGGTTCCGGCAGATCGATCAGTTTCAGCCCTTTATACCTGCCAAAGGGCATGGTCTGGCTGAGTGTCTCGGCCAGAAGTTGTTGCATGGCATCCACGGTTCTCTCCGGACCGAAAAGTAGGGTTGCAAGACTACCAGATACCCATGCTTTCGGAAATCTGCTGATACATGATAGATTGTCATACACCTGTGATAAAAAAGCATAAACGGGTTGCGCGGAGTCAGAATGAAGAAAGTATTTCTGCTGGCCAATGTGCTGGTAGCACTGGTGTTGGTGATAATTATTTCCCGCAGTGTGATGACGGATCGTGCCCAGGTCATCGAAACAACCTACCGTAGTCTGGAAAACATCACGGAAGCACTGGCCGAGCACACGCAGCAAACTCTGATGGCGCTTGATCTGGGATTGGTCGCTGTGGCCGAGATGGGAAGCGATGCAAGCCCTGACCAGTCTTTGCTGGAACGTGCGGTGACCGGTCGCCAGGCCGCTGCTGTCAACACCTACGCCTTCTATGTGCTCGACCGGCAAGGTCGGTTGCTGGCCACATCGCGCACCCCCGATCCCGAACCTGTTGACCTGTCGCAATACCCGGAATTTACCGCGCACCGTGACGGTATCGTGGGCGGCATGTATGTTGCCGTGCCCAGGCTCGGCACGGTCGGCTTTGCAGAGGGGCAGTGGATAGTCAATGTCAGTCGCCGAATCTCGGCGCCGGACGGCAGCTTTGTCGGTATAGCGGCAGCGTCGATGTCGCTGGCGTATCTGGTCGATTTTTATGACGCGCTGCGCCCGGGTGACCAGAGCGCATTGGGCCTTTTGTCGGCAGAGGGCAGAGTGATCGCACGCAGCCCGTTTGATGCCTCGCTGATGGGCCTGGATCTTTCGCAAACGTCACAGTTTCTTGATGTGCAGGATTCCGGGGTCGGCGGGCGGGTCACTGATCTGGCGATAGCGGACATGCTGCCCAGGCTCTCCGCCTACAGTTACACCTGGGACGATAGCCTGATAGCTTACGCCAATATTACCGAAGGTGAAGCGCTGGCAGAATGGCAGGACCGGCTATTGTCGAAAGTGAGCATAGGTCTGCTGATGATGATGACCTTCGCAGGCAGTTCCGTGGCAACCATCGTCCTGGTTCAACGTCAACAACAGTTCGCGGAACAGACCTTGCGCACCCAACAGCGGGCCCAGGCTTATGTCAGTGCCGCGAAAGCGGAAGTGGACACCGTGTTCTCCGCGATTTCCGATGCTGTTTTTTCGCTGGATCGACAGTGGCGCTTTGCGTTTCTCAATCCCGAAGCAGAGCGCGTCCTGGAGCGTCCGTCCAGTGAACTGCTGGGCAGGAAGGTCTGGGAGGAGTTCCCCGAACTGGCAGAAACCGGTTTCTATGAGCGTTACCGCGATGCCAGGGATAAGGGTGAAGCGGTGACCATGGAGCGATTCTACCGGCCGCTGAATAAGTGGTTTGTGATCAAGGCCTATCCGCATAAAAATGGCATGACGGTATATTTACAGGATTTTACCCGCCAGAAGGAAATGGAAGAACGACTGCGCCAGGCCCAGAAAATGGATGCACTTGGGCAACTGACGGGTGGTATTGCTCATGACTTCAACAACCTGCTGACGGTCATTCTGGGCAATATTGATATGCTGATGACGCATTTGCAGTCGGCGCCTGACGATGTCAGGGGGCACGCCGACGTCATCCGTATTGCCGGCGAGCGCGCGGCCGAACTCACTCATCGCTTGCTGGCCTTCGCCCGGCGCCAGCCGCTCAATCCGCAGCACACTGACGTTAATGCGCTGGTCACCGAGGCCAAACAACTGCTGCTGCGCACGGTGGGTGAGGATATCAATATCGAACTGGACTGTGGGAAGGACTTGTGGCCGGCGATTGTTGATCCTCATGAGCTGCAGAATGCCATTCTTAACCTGGCGCTCAATGCGCGAGATGCCATGCCAGCCGGCGGGAAACTGACCATCGAAACCGGCAATGCCACGCTGCAACAGGACGATGCCGAAGACCAGAACATGACGGCGGGCAACTACATCATGATTGCCGTCTCCGATTCCGGTTGTGGAATGTCGGCAGAGGTTGCGGCGCAGGCATTTGATCCATTTTTCACGACCAAAGAGGAAGGCAAAGGGTCTGGATTGGGACTGGCGATGGTCTATGGCTTTGCCCATCAGTCGGGGGGGCAGGTAAAAATAGACAGCAAGCCCGGCGATGGCACAACAATCAGGCTTTACCTGCCGAGAGCCAACGAAGACGCAAACAGTCAGTATCAGGCGGGTTCAATAGCCTCGCCTGTCACAGGCGGCGATGAGCGTATTCTGCTGGTTGAAGACGATGAGCTGGTACGGCGCTACGCAGTCGCCAGTTTGCGTCGCCTGGGGTACCAGGTCAGCGACTTTGGTGATGGCGAACAGGCCCTTGATGCGCTCCGGGAAGCGCTCAGACAGTCCCGACCGTTCGCCCTGCTGTTAACGGATGTGGTGCTGGCTGGCGGTATATCCGGCAAGGAGGTAGCGACTGAGGCAGCCAGAATCGATCCACAGATGAAGCTGCTGTTCATGTCAGGGTATGCGGAGAATGCCATAGTGCATCACGGCCGGCTGGACCCTGGCGTCAATCTGCTCAGCAAACCGTTTCGCACTGCTGATCTGGCGCGCAAAGTGCGCGACATACTGGATGCCTGACATCATTGAGCAGACCATGGCGGGGGCTCGCCTGAAAATGTCATAATGCGTCGCTATGACAAAGCCGGAAGTAAAGCGTGACCACAGCAGGCAGTCCTGGCGTCGTCGATTGACCTGGGTGCTGGGGCTGGGCGTTGCCATGATGCTTGTCTGGCTGGTCTGGATAGATTATCAGGTGCGCCGCGATTTCCATGCCCTGCAGTGGGCGCTGCCGGCGCGTATCTATGCCCGGCCCGCAGAACTCTACACGGGCGCCCAGCTCGCCATCAGCGACCTGACCGATTACCTGCAACAACTGGGTTATCGACAGGTTGATAACGTATCCGGACCCGGTGAATATCAGGTGCAGGCACAACAGCTGCGCTTGCAGACCCGCGGTTTCCAGTTCTGGGATGGGCGAGAGCCCAGCGTTCATGCGCAGCTGGACTTTGAAGAACAGCAAATCAGGCAAGTCAGTGCGGCGGGCCCGGCACCCGCCGGCGAGTTGCCACTGGTCAGGCTGGAGCCAGTGGAAATCGCCCAGATTAATCCTGACACCGGGGAGGACCGGCTGCCGGTATCGCTGGGGAGTGTGCCCGCGTCGCTGGTGCACGCTATCATCGCGGTTGAGGATCAGCGGTTTTACCAGCACTGGGGTGTGGACCCCAAAGGTATCCTGCGGGCCCTCTGGGTCAATATGCGCCAGGGCGAAGTTGCTCAGGGCGGCAGCACACTGACGCAACAGCTGGTGAAGAACCTTTACCTGACCCAGGATCGGACGCTGCGGCGCAAAATCGAAGAAGCCGCCATGGCTTTGGCACTGGAACTGCATTTTAGCAAGGATGACATCCTGGCCGCCTACCTCAACGAAGTTTTTCTTGGGCAGGATGGCAATCGTGCCATTCATGGTTTTACGCTCGCAGCACAATATTATTTTGCACGCCCGCTGGCAGAGCTTTCGCTGGCGGAACTGGCCTTGCTGGCCGGCTTGCCCCGTGGTGCATCCTATTACAATCCAAGGCGAAACCCCGAGCGCGCTGTCAACCGGCGCAACACCGTGCTGATGAGCATGCACGCACAGGGTTATATCACCGCAGCCGAGTATGAAACTGCCCGCACGGCTGAACTGCATATCAGTCCGCGGCCTACCAGACGCAACCGGGCTTATCCGGCGTTCATGGATCTGGTGCGGGCTGACCTGGCACGGGATTACGATGCCGACGCCCTGCGTTCAGAAGGGTTACGAATTTTCACCACGTTGGACCTGCGCGTGCAGCAGACCATGGATGCCACACTGGCACCAGCTGTGGCTGCTGTGGAAGTCCCTGCGGATGATGGTGCCCCATTACAGGCAGCCATGGTCATCACTGATAGCAATACCGGCGAGGTGCGGGCGCTGGCCGGTTCACGGCGGCCCGGTGCCGTTGGTTTCAATCGCGCCCTGGACGCCGTGCGGCCCATTGGCTCCCTGGTCAAGCCCGCCGTCTATCTGGCGGCGCTTGAGTCGGGCAACCATACGCTGGTGTCAGTGTTGTCCGACCGCCCCGTCGAGCTGACCACAGAGGACGGGCAACGCTGGTCGCCGCGCAACTATGACAATCTGACCTACGGTGATGTCTACCTGCATGATGCGCTGGCCCGCTCCCTGAATCTGGCAACCGTGAACCTGGGCATGGAAACAGGTGTCGACAATGTGGTTGATATGCTCAACCGGCTGGGTCACTCGCGGCAAGTGCCAGCGTACCTGTCCTTGCTGCTTGGTGCGGTAGACATGGCGCCTCTGGAGGTCGCGCGATTCTATCAGACGCTGGCCAGCAATGGTTTTCGCACCCCGCTGCGGTCTGTCGAGGCGGTGACGACAGGCGAGGGTGATCGACTGCAACGGTATGGCGTCGAAACCGAGCAGGTCGTGGACGCTACTTCGGTGTTTCTGCTCGAACAATCGCTGCAAAGGGTGTTCTCCGATGGCACCGCGCGCAGCGTGGCCGGGGCACTGGCTGACAACCTGCCACTGGCGGGCAAGACGGGCACCACCAATGACTTCAGGGACAGCTGGTTCGCCGGTTACGGTGATGATCTGACCGGCGTCGTGTGGCTGGGTTATGATGACAACAGGAGTACGGGCCTGAGCGGCGCCACCGGCGCATTGCAGGTATGGGCAGTGGTCATGCAAGCGTTGGCGATTCAGCCCAGACAGACGCGCGCTCCCGGTGATATTGTATGGGAGGAAGTGCCCGTGCAGGCGACGTTGCATCCGACGTCGGAGGCTTGCCAGGCCACCCGATTGCTGCCGTTCCGTGAAGGACAGTTGCCCGCTGCGGTCACCGAATGTCTGCAGAATGAGTCGTTATTGAACAGAGTATTTGATCGCTTCCGGAGCCCGAATCCATGACCTTGCGCGTGCTGTTGTTGACCACGGTGATCCTGCTGCCTGCCTGCGCCAGTTATGTCCCGGCAAATCGGCAGCCGGCGCCCGTTGAGGTCAGCCAGCCGGACCGCGGTGACACCCATGGGCAGGCTGCCGGGATGGTCGGTCCACCACCGCCGCCCGCGCGTTCAGCGCCCTCGGCGCGGCAACCGGCAACTGCACCAGCGACTGCATCTGCAACACTGCTGACCTCGGTTGATGCCGCCATCGCGGCGGGTGATCTGGAGCGCGCCGCGGCGATCAGTGAACGTGCTTTGAGAATCAGCCCGCGAGATGCCACGATCTGGTATCGGCTGGCACGTATCCGCTACCAGCAACAGCGCTATGCTGACGCCCGGGGGCTGGCGGCCAGGGCACTCAGTCATGCCGGTGACGATTCTTCGCTGCAACGACAGATTGACGATTTGCTGCAGCAATTGAACAATATCTAAAAGTGCCATGTGACCTTTCCAGGTTCGCGATTCCGCACATGTCTACGGCGTGGGTCGCACAGGAGGTGAAATGAGCGGAGATGAGCAACAGGGCAGCCATCACAACAACCCGGAGCCACAATCGCCTG
>CEQZ01017782.1_pt1 | contig 11457 bp, 8 predicted proteins | sample 530941 | NCBI WGS metagenome assembly CEQZ01 (sample SAMEA2621107, study PRJEB7988) | marine metagenome | biome: marine biome (ENVO:00000447); feature: mesopelagic zone (ENVO:00000213); material: "saline water (ENVO:00002010), including plankton (ENVO:xxxxxxxx)" | depth 800 m | reverse complement strand
CGATGCACATTTGCGCCAGGAGGTTCGTCAGCATGTGTTTCAGACGCTGAAGGATGCCGGTTTACCGACCATTCTGGTCACCCACGATGCCGAGGATGCCGCTGCCAGTGGCGGCCCTGTTGTAGAGCTCGGTTGACGCCTGGCCCGGGTTGGGAACACCCAGTGATGCTGGCGGGTTTCTGGATATCACGCTGGATTTTATTTTTTATCAGGCGGTGGTATTTGCATTTGGCCTTGCTGACCCCGCCAACCTATCCTGGGCGTTGTTATTGATGCTCTCGTTTGTGGGCACCGGTATCAGCTTTCTTGCCTTTGCTGTGATGGCAGCCTCCAGAATACGGTATGGCTATGTCACTTTGCGTGCCGGTCATCAACAGTCCAGCGCGTGTCCAGATCCCTGAGCATGTACATCGCCTGCGGCATGTTCACGAGCGTTCAAGCGATGTTTCGACGTCAATCCAAGCCCGGTATCCGGTGTTTGAGGAATGCTGCCATCGCCTGCCGGTCCGTGTCGGTCAGCTGGCTGGTATTGTGTTCAATCACCGGTTCCATCTTGCCACCGACATACTCACCGTCAGGTTTCAGCCCGATAAACAGGAACAGCGCCAGGTCATCCTGTGACCAGCTGGCCAGGGCTTCTGCATCAATGGCGTCAACATGCCCATCCGGCATGTCGGCGCCGGCAAACGCCTGCTCCTGCTGACTGATGCCCAGGGCATTGCGCGGGGTGTGGCATTCGCCACAATGGCCCAGACTCTGTGTCAGGTAGGCGCCGCGAGCGATCTGCGCATCGTGGTATTGCACCGGTTCGGGCGCCGCCATATCAGCGAGCAGGTTCCAGCCGGCCATCTGCCAGCGACCCACCCAGCCGGGCAGATCGTGCGCGGGAGTCTGTGCCGCCACCGGGTCCAGTGACAGCAGGTAGGCCGCAATGGCCAACACATCCTCATCGCTCACGCTGGCGTAGGCGCGATACGGAAACGCGGGGTAATAAAATCCGCCGGCAGGCGTGCGGCCATGCTTGAGCGCCAGCAGAAAGTCGCTGCCCTGCCAGCCGCCAATACCGGTATCGGGGTCAGGTGTAATATTGGAAGCATAAAAGGTGCCGAAAGGGGATTCAATGGCCAGGCCGCCACTCAGGCTGCCGCTGTCATCTTCGTGGCAGCTGATGCAGCCACCGGCGTGCACCAGATAACGTCCGCGTTCAATGCTGGCTGCGTCGTCAGGAATTGCAACATCCGGCAGCGACGGCGCGCGCATCAGTGCGGCCACGGCAACCCCGGCAAACGCGATCAGGATAAACAACCATCGGGTATTCAAGAACCTTTACCTCGCAGGTGAATTGAGCGATTGCAGATTCGTTTGCATGCTACATAAAAAAGGGGCGGAAAACATCTGCTTTCCGCCCCTCTGGTGCTGCCTGTCGGTTATCAGTCGGGCAGGGCAACCGCCGTCAGCGTACTGCCGGTTTGCAGCATCACGTACTGCTTGCCGTTGTGCTGGTAGCTGGACATACCGAAGTTGCTGTTTGCCGGTACTTCCACACGACCAATCTCTGCGCCGGTCAGTTTGTCGACCGCAAACAGGTAGGGTGTATCACCCGCACCCAGGCCGGCGTACAGCAACATGTTGGGGGTCACGGTCATCGGCGCCAGGGCGCCGGTGCCGGTGTTGCCCACGTCCACGCCGGCCAGGGCCGGGTGGTTCTTGATGCGGTCCGGCGTTTCACCCACTGGAATCATCCACAGGTGCTCACCGGTGTTCATGTCGATGGCGGTGATGCGGCTGTAGGGCGGCTGATACAGCGGCAGACCCTGGGGACCACGCACCGGCAGTGCGCGCAGTGAGGCGTAGCGCGAGAACGTGCTGCCGGTAGGCAGTTCAATCATGGCATCACGCTCCTGTGCGGTGGTCACCATGCGCGAAGAGCAGGCCGAGCGTGAGGTCACATACAGCACACCACGGGTCGGGTCGGCGACAGCGGGGCCGGGAATGTTGGCACCACCGCCATCACCCGGACACCACAGCGCCGCCACTTTGCCCAGATCATTGTCGCGATGCAGCGGCGGATTAAACAGTGGGCCGATCTCGTAATCGGCAATCGCGTCAATCGCCTGGGCACGCAGCTCTGGCGTGAAGTTGATCAGGTTGTCGTGGGTCAGGCCCTGCATGTCAAACGGCGCGGGTTTGGTCGGGAAAGGCTGCGTCGCCGCCAACTGCTCACCCGGGATCCGCGACGGCGGCACTGGTCGGTCTTCGATGGGCCAGAGCGGTTCACCGGTCAGGCGGTTAAAGGCATAAACAAACGCCTGCTTGGTGACCTGCGCGATGGCAGGCACGGTCCGGCCGTTGATTTCCACATCCAGCAGCACCGGCGCCGTGGGTGTGTCGTAGTTCCAGACATCGTGTTTGACAAACTGGAAGTGCCAGACGCGCTCACCGGTTTCAGCATCCATGGCGATGATGCTGGTGCCGAACAGGTTGTCGCCCGGTGCGTGACCACCGTAGTAGTCAATGGTTGGCGGGTTGGTCACCGCATACACGATGCCGGCTTCGACGTCGGCAGACAGCGGCGCCCAGGGTGATACTTCTCCGGTCAGCTCGCGCGGGTTGGGGATACCTTCCCAGGTGTCGATGCCGAATTCACCGGCTTCAGGAATGACATTGAACTTCCATTTGAAGTCACCGGTTTTGGTGTCAAAGGCCAGGATGTCGCCGGGAATGTTTTCAATTCGGGTCTGGTTATAACCCTGCTCGGCGGAGTTGCCCACCACCACGGTGTTGTTGACCACAATGGGTGGCGAGGACGCGGTGATATACCCTTCTTCCAGCGGAATGCCGTAGTAGGGGTCAAAATCGTAGCCCATGCGCTCGGCAATGATGCGCTGCATGTCGACCACACCGGTCTCCGGGAAGCCGTCAAGGCCTACCGGGCCACCAAAGCCTTCCAGTGGCGCGCCGGTGTCGGCGTCCAGCGCGGTCAGAAAGAACGCCGGACTGATGATGTAAATGACGCCCTTGCCATCCACTTCGCCATAGGCCACGCCCTTGCCATAATCTTTGCGCATGGAGTATTCATGCCGGAAGGTATGCGGTTCGCGGTAGGACCAGATGGTCTCGCCGGTCTCCGGGTCGATGGCGACGACATGGCGGCGCTCGCCGGCCACGGTAAACAGTTTGCCATCGACATAGCTGGGGGTGGAGCGGCCGCTGGAGGCATTGAAACTGGCGCCGTCCCAGACCCAGGCTGTTTCCAGTTCGGTGAAGTTGTCGGCGTTGATCTGGTCGGCGGGGGTGTAGCGCGTGTGTGCGTGATCACCGCCCAGGGTGACCCATTCCACATTGTCCTGTGCGCTCTCTTGTGCGTTCAGCGCAGCGGACGCGGTCAGCCCCAGTGTCAAGGCCAGCGCACTGGCCAGGTGCCGTTGTCCGCCGGGCAGGCCCATGCCCGCAAAGCCATAGCCGGCTCTGTTTATTATTGTCATTGTGTAACTCCCATTTTTATTTTTTGTTACCAGCCGCAGATTATGCCTGTCTGTGCGCATCTGCAAGTGTCAATTAACCACAGTTATAGATGCGAGCGCTTGTTAGGTATACTGCCGACACATAAAAACAGCAGAGGTTTGCACGTGGTGAATACTAAACAAGACGCAATGACCGGTCATGAAGTGGCGCTGGACGTGATCATTATCGGCGCCGGCCTGTCGGGCATTGGCGCTGCCGCCCATGTGCAGGACAATTGTCCGGGCAAGACCTATTGCATTCTCGAGGCGCGCGCTGACATGGGCGGTACCTGGGATCTGTTTCGTTATCCGGGCATCCGTTCGGACAGTGACATGCATACGCTGGGTTACCGCTTCAAACCCTGGCGTGCGGCCAAGTCCATCGCCGACGGTCCCGCGATCCTCGACTATATCAGGGAAACCGCAGCCGAGCGCGACATCAACCCGCATATCCGCTATAAGCACAAACTGTTGAAGGCAGACTGGTCTGAACAGGACGCATTGTGGACGCTGACCGTGGCGGTCGCCGGTAAGGAAACTGTTCTCCTGCGTTGCCGGATGCTGCTGATGTGCTCGGGTTACTACAGCTATGACCAGGGCTACACGCCGGACTTCGAGGGTCGCGAAGACTTCACCGGGCCGGTGGTACACCCGCAGCACTGGCCGGACGATCTGGATTACACCGATAAACGGGTGGTGATCATCGGCTCCGGCGCCACCGCCATGACACTGGCGCCGGCCATGGCCGCCAAGGCCGCCCGGGTCACGGTGCTGCAGCGCTCGCCCACCTACGTGGTGTCGCGCCCGGACCGGGACGTGGTGGCCAATGCCATGCGCAAAATACTGCCGGAGACCTGGGCGTACGCCATCACGCGCTGGAAGAATGTGCTGTTGCAGCAGTTCATCTATCGCCGCTCGCGGACCCGGCCGGCACAAATGAAGGAGAAATTGCTGCACATGGTCAGCAAGGAGCTGGGGCCGGACTACGATGTGGCCACGCACTTCACCCCCAACTACAACCCCTGGGATCAGCGCCTGTGTCTGGTGCCCAATGCCGATCTGTTCAAGTCCATCAGGCAGGGTGACACCACCATGGTCACCGACCATATCGAGCGGTTTACCGGGCAGGGCATTTTGCTGAAAAGTGGCCAGACGCTGCCGGCTGACATCATCGTGACCGCGACTGGGCTGAACATGAAAGTGCTGGGAGGGGTGGCGTTCAGTCTGGATGGCAAACCGCTGGACTTTGCCGACACCTGGACCTACAAAGGGCTGATGTATTCCGGTGTGCCCAACCTGGTGTTCACCTTTGGTTACATCAATGCTTCATGGACCCTGCGTGCCGATCTGACAGCGGAATTCTTCTGCCGGCTGGTCAATCATCTGGATGAGACCGGCACCCGCAGCTGCCGGCCGGCATTAAGAGAGACAGACCGGCAGATGACGGCCCGGCCGTTTATCGACGATTTCTCTGCGGGCTACATGCAGCGCATGATGCACCGCTTTCCCAGGCAGGGTGACCGGGAACCCTGGGTCAATACCCAGGACTACAACCGTGACCGCAAGCTGTTGCGACATGGCAAACTGGAAGACGGTGTCTTGAGCTTTCGTTAGCGGCTGATGGCCGATGCGGAGCGCGAGACCTGGGCAGGCATTGATCGGGCGCCCTGATAGCCGCGTTCCAGTGCCAGCCAGTGGCGCAACTCGAAATGAAAATACGGCTGCTGTTTTTGCCACTTTTGCAGCGACCGGCGCAGGCGGCTGAGGTTGACCTGGTTCCAGCCGTGGTCGTGCGGTGAGCGGATATGGCTTTTGTCAAAATCGATCAGGTAGATTTGCCCGGACGCAGTGATCAGGATATTGCAGGCATTGAGGTCGGCGTGGTCAACATGGTGCTGATGGAAACGCCGGATCACCAGACCGATGGCTTCCCAGGTTTTCTCCGGCAGGGCCTGCTGACACAGCAGCTCGGCCAGTGTCTGGGCGTTGCAGATACGTTCGACAATTACCTCGCCCTGATAGGTAAACGGGGAGGTTTTACTGCAGCGGGCGGCGATCGGACGCGGGACCGGCAGGCCCAGGTCGCGCATGTGTGCCAGCAGCCGGAACTCCTGCCACATGCGCACTTTGTTCAGACCCCGAAAGAAATACGTGTCTTTGACAAACCGGCCAATCAGGCCGCCGCGGTGGTAGCGTTTCAGCACCAGCTCGCGGTCCTCATGCTGAAAGAACACCACCGTGCCGCGCCCCTGCGCATCGCTGCAGATATGGGTGACATGGTCTGCAGAGGTTTCAAAAACAGAATCACAAAACGCGCTGAGCACGTCCTGATTCAACAACACATAGTGATGGTCGCTTTTGTATTGGGTATGTCGCATCGCTTCACTTTATCATGCTGTCATTGTCAACAAGGTGACAGTGACAGGTGTTTTATAGTTTTTATTACGGATGTGGTTATCCCTGATACAAACCAGTGCCGATTCCGGCGGCTCAGCTGAGAGATTAACCCGCATTTTTCCGCTAAGATAGTCCTTTTTAGCCAAAAGCCACGCAATATGAATGAATTCAAGGTGCCCGAGCCACGCTGGAGCGACCCGATCCAGGGCCGTTTTTTGCGACTGGCCGCCAGCGGGATGGTGCCAGCGCGCTGGTTTCTGCCGGATCTGCCGGGGCCGGCGCAGCGCGCTGCACGCGCAGGCCGGCTGCATATCGAGATCGTCAGCCATTGCTGGAATTACGCCCACATGCTGGTGTACCAGCTCAGTTCGCTGGTGCTGTTTCCGCCGCAACAGGTGGATGTCACGATGACCGTCTATTACGGCGAAGAAGATGCCCGCACCGTGGCGCTACTCGACTATTTTGCCAGTCTGCAGATACCCGGCGTGCGCTGGAACTGGCAAAAGCTGCCGCGCCAGGCGCTGTTTCGGCGGGCCATCGGTCGTAACCTGGCGGCCAAGGCTACCCAGGCGGACTGGGTCTGGTTTACCGACTGTGATCTGTTGTTCCGTGACGGCTGTCTCGAGGGTCTGGCAGACGCGCTGCAGGGGCGGCGTGACGCCCTGGTGTTTCCGTCAGCGGAGCATTGCACCGGCCTGCTGCCACCGGAGGCGCCGATCCTGTCGCCGGTGATGGCGCCGCTGCAGCCATTGGATGTCGATCCATCGCTGTTTACGCATTTTCCCCGTGACCGGGCCACCGGCCCGCTGCAGATCACCCACGGCGATGTGGCGCGGGCGGTGGGCTACTGCGACAGTCTGCCGTATTACCAGCAGCCCTCGGACACCTGGTGCAAAGCCTATGAGGACCGGGCGTTTCGCTGGCTGTTGCGGACCCAGGGTGAGGCCATCGATGTGCCCGGCGTCTACCGGATACGGCATGTGGCCAAGGGGCGGTATACCGGCGGCAGGCTCAATACCGGCCTGCGCAGTGGCCTGCGCCGGCTGGTGGCCCAGGTTAAAGGCTAGCGCATTTAGTTGCGATACAGCTTCAGGCCCACCGCTGAGCCCTGTCCGAAACCGCGCCAGTAGGTATGGTTGGCGCGCGCCTGGCCGTCCGGGTTCATGGCGTAGACGCCGTCGGCGCCATCTTCGACCACGTCCAGGTACGCGGCCTTGTCACCCTCTCCCTTCAAGTGCAGATCCAGAAATGCGGTGACAAAGTGCTGCAGGATGTTGTTCATGCGCAGCGTGTCCCACACCGGGTCGGTGTAGTGGCTGGCGCCGGTCGTGTCTTCGCGATCCAGAAATTCAACTGGCAGCGGAATCGGCGCTGCGGCGCTGTGACCGGCGTTCTTGAATACCAGCATGTAACGATCACTGTTCACGGCGCCGTCGTAGATGGCCTTGATGCCATTTTCATAACCGGAGGTGGTATCGGCATCACCGGCGACAAACAGCGTCGGCGCCCGGATGCCAGCCAGGCCGTCGGCGTCCCAGAAACCGGTGTTCATGCCCCAGGGGGCAATCGGCACGCCGGCCTTGATGCGTGGGTCAACGCTGGCGCTGAAGTCGGGGTTTGACGCGGCCAGTTCATTAAGCAGCCCGTTGGGCGGGGCAGCGATAAAACCCACGCCGGCATCGCTGTAGCCAGCGCCCAGGTTGTTGACCGCGCCAAAGCCGCCCATGGAATAACCAATCAGGCCGGTATTGTCAGCGTCAACCAGGCCGCCCAGAAAGTGATTGTTGTCGGCACCGAAGTCGGCGATCGCCGACAGCACAAAGCGCTGGTCCATGGCGCGGTTGTACAGCGTGCTGTTGATATTCTGCTGGTCTTCATAGGTGCTGTCGCGATGGTCGATGGACGCCACCACATACCCTTTGCTGGCCAGGTTTTCCCCCAGATGGCTGAGCAGGTAACGGTTGCCGGGATAGCCGTGGGAAATGATGATCAGAGGGAAGCGGGTATCGCTGCGCAGCGGGTCGGCATCACGCACGGCTCGGCCGTGCAGGGTGGCGATCAGATCCACGTTACGCGTGCGCGCCTGATATTGGGTGCCGGGGGTCTGCCCGGCGGACAGCTGTGCGGGATACCAGATTTCCAGTGTCAGGCTGCGGTCATACAAAGGTGTTTCTTCGTCACGACGCATGTTCAGGACATCGGGACGGTCACTGTCGGTGACCTCGACAGTGCGCACGCCAACATCGAGTTCGCCGAAGTGGGCCAGCTCGGGCGCATCGGGGCGGATCAGATCAATCCGGTTGGTCTGGGCGTGCAGGGTGGAGCTGATAAGGGACATAAGCAGGCTGACAATCAGGATTCTCATAGGGATACCAGTGGTAAGTTATACCAGCGTTAACGTGAGCGAAACAATACCTCAGCCGCCCGGCCCTGTCAGCCCTGCTGTGGCATTTTCGGGTTGGCGAGGGGGTAACGGGCCTGCTCGCGGGTACCCAGATCGTTGCAGATTTATTACATTGACGCTGGGGGCTGATATGCAGGATATTCACGGACTGGCTCGCTTGGATGGAAAATTTACCGGATTCAACAGGATATCGATATGAACAAACTGGACGCCCTCAAAAAAATGACCACGGTGGTGGCCGATACCGGCGATTTTGAGGCCATCAGACGGTTTACCCCGCAGGACGCGACCACCAATCCGTCACTGCTGCTCAACGCCGCCCAGCAATCCCGATACGCGGACCTGGTGCAGGATGCCATCGCCTTTGGTCAGCGCACGGGCGCCAGCACCGAGGCGCGCACCGACGCCGCCATGGACAAGCTGGCAGTCAACTTCGGTCAGCGCATTGCCGACGCCGTGCCCGGGTATGTGTCTACCGAGGTCGATGCCGGGTTGTCCTTTGATACCGAGGGCACCATCCGCAAAGCAAATCGTTTGCTGGAGCTGTATACCCAGGCGGGTGTGGATACCTCAAGGATCCTGATCAAGATTGCCGCGACCTGGGAAGGCATACAGGCGGCGCGGCAGCTGGAGAAAGACGGGATCAAATGCAACCTGACGCTGCTGTTCGGTTTTAATCAGGCCGTTGCCTGCGCCGAGGCCGGTGTCTTCCTGATCTCGCCCTTTGTCGGGCGCATTCTGGACTGGTACAAGGCCAGCACGGGCAAGGACTATACGGCCACCGACGATCCCGGCGTGCTGTCGGTGCAACGCATCTACCGGTATTACAAGACCCACGGGTATCCCACCATTGTGATGGGTGCGAGTTTCCGCAATACCGGGGAGATCGAAGCACTGGCCGGCTGCGACCGCCTGACCATTTCGCCGGCGCTGCTGGAACAGCTGGCCGCTGACACGGGTGTGTTGCCGCAGGCGCTGTCTGCAGACCAGGTCAGTGAGGAGGCGCGGATCAGTCTGCCGGAAGCCAATTTCCGCTGGCTGCTGAACGAGGATGCGATGGCCACGGAAAAACTGGCGGAAGGCATCCGTAAGTTCCATGCCGACTATCTGGCGCTGCGACGCGTGCTGGACGCCTATCCGGGTTGACGCCGGGGGACTAAAAAGCCGGGCAAAAAAACCGGCCAAAAAAACGGCCGGCACCCTGTCATGGAGATACCGGCCTCGGAGATGCCCTTGCGATGTTCCCTGTGAGTCAGCCTTTCAGTTTTGCCGCGATACGGGTCACGTGCTCACCCTGATGGCGGGCAATGGCCAGTTCCCGGTCATCCGGCTGGCGCGAGCCGTCGCCGCCAGCAATGGTGGTGGCACCGTAAGGGGTGCCGCCGCTGACCGTGGAAATATCAAACAGTTCCGGCGCGGTATAACCCAGCGGCACGATGACCATGCCGTGGTGCGCCAGCGTGGTCCAGGTGGAGGTGATGGTCATTTCCTGCCCGCCCCCGGTTCCGGTGGAAGCGAAGACACTGGCCACCTTGCCCGCCAGCGCACCTTTGGCCCACAGACCGCCAGTCTGGTCCAGAAAGTTGCGCATCTGGCCGGACATGTTGCCGAAGCGGGTCGGGACACCGAAAATCACGGCGTCATAGTCGGCAAGCTCACCGGGGGTGGCGATGCCTGCATCCTGTCCGGTCTTGCCACCGGCGGCCTTGAAGGCGTCCTCCGGCATGGTTTCCGGCACACGTTTGATGGTAACCTCAGCGCCCTCAACCCGGGCAACGCCATCGGCAACAGCCTGGGCCATGGTTTCTATGTGGCCATACATGGAATGGTAAAGTACGAGTACTCGAGTCATGGATTATTCCTCCTGCTAAAATGACTGAGTACAGGTTAAGCGAAAACCATCCGATGAATGGCGCAATTATTGACGCTTACACATCGGTTATTTCGATAGGTTAACAGGGGCCAACCCGGGTCTGCATCAGGAGAGCACGCTGTCATGAAAAAAATATTCTCGTTTCTGGGGCGCATGATAGACGCGGTGCGCGTGATACTGGGGCGGCTGCTGTTCGTGTTGATTCTGGGCATTGTGCTGTTCGTGGCATTTTCCGGTCCCGAGCCGCTGACCGTACCGGAGCAGTCGGCCCTGGTGTGGGCACCATCCGGCGTCATTACCGAACAGCGCAGTCAGCCCAATCCTGTTGACCTGCTGGCGGGGTCGGCATTACCGCAGAACTCCGTGTTGCAGGATCTGGTGGATGCCCTGGCGCGGGCCAAAACCGATGAGCGGATCACCGCGCTGGTCATGGATCTGGAAGACCTGCTGGGCGTGAGCCCGGCGCATATCGAAATTCTGGGCGACGCGCTGGCTGACTTCAAGGACAGTGGCAAGCTCATCTATGCCTACGGCGACTATTTTTCCCAGGGCCAGTATGCGCTGGCGTCCTATGCCGACACCATCACCCTGCACCCCATGGGCAGTATCATGGTGACCGGCTATGGCGGCAATCAGTTGTTTGTCCGCGATCTGCTGGACAGGCTCAATATCAACGTGCACGTGTTCCGCGTGGGTGAATTCAAATCGGCCGCCGAACCCTTTACCCGCATGGACATGTCCGAGGAAGCGCGGGCCGATGCGCAAAACCTGCTCGGGGAGCTATGGTCTGCTTACCTGGCGCGCGTTGCGCCCAACCGGGGGCGCAGCCCGGATGATCTGCAGAATTATGCCGATCGTTTTCCGGCCCTGCTGATGGCCGCCGGTGGCGACATGTCACGCGTCGCCTTTGAACAGGGGCTGGTCGACAATATTGCCGGGGTTGATGCGTTCCGGCGCCAGGTGGCAGCCAGTGTTGGCGTGCGCAATGGCAGCTTCCGGCAGATACATTTCCAGGATTATCTGGCGGCCACCGACCGCCTGCTGCCGCCGATGAACGACCAGGTGGCCGTCATTGTCGCTCAGGGCACGATCATGCCGGGCGAACAGCCTCAGGGATTGATCGGCGCCGACAATGTGTCGGAACTGGTGCGCATGGCACAACAGGATGCTGCCGTGAAGGCGCTGGTGCTGCGTATCGATTCGCCCGGCGGTGCGGCACTGGCCTCCGAAGAGATTCGCGCAGCGCTGTTACAGTTTCAGCAATCCGGCCGCCCCGTTGT
>CEQZ01018136.1_pt1 | contig 11522 bp, 10 predicted proteins | sample 530941 | NCBI WGS metagenome assembly CEQZ01 (sample SAMEA2621107, study PRJEB7988) | marine metagenome | biome: marine biome (ENVO:00000447); feature: mesopelagic zone (ENVO:00000213); material: "saline water (ENVO:00002010), including plankton (ENVO:xxxxxxxx)" | depth 800 m | reverse complement strand
CGTGCATATTTGAGCGTTATGAAGAAAAACCAGGGAACTTGGAAAGCAGCTTCCGCTCGCTTCAACTGACCGAAAAATCAGAGCACGAACCCATCATGAAAGAGGCCTTTCTCGCCAAGTCAGTAGTCGCCGAGGTAAAGACAGTATGCGCTGACGCTATGCAGACGTTCGGTGTTGTCTGGTTTTCAAACCTGGCTGCCCTGGTCATGAGTCGTATGAATTCCGGCCAAGAGAGCCCCGTTCCAGTTGTCAGCACGGGCGCAAAACAATCGAGAGCCCTATGTAGCCTTCACAACTCTTTTCTTCACGTTGGGTTCTATTCGAGCATTGAGATAGCCGAATACGGCCTCTTTGGCCTCATCAAAATATTGCGGCCGGATTTCGCCGTATAGAGAAATACTCCGCGACAGGGCGGCGTCAAAGACATTCACCGAAATCGCCAGAGGCTCACGCATTCCACGGAGGTCGGTGACGATGAATCTGCTTTCCAGTTCCTCACAGAACCATTCGGCGAACCGGGTCAGACGGGAGGCTGCGCCAAGCCGCACGATAATCGCAGCATCCATCCCCAAAAAGAGACGGGCGTTAACCGGATCGTCCCTGTAAAATTCACAAGTAGCTTTTGCAACAATCTCGTACATCTGCCACCAGTTGTCGAAATCCCTGCCGGCAAATTCTTTCTTCAGGTGTTCTATCATGTCCGATGCACGCTGTTCTGCCAACACCTCAAAAATCATCTCTGGTTTCGGAAAATACTGATAGACCGAAGATGCCGGTAGGTTAGCCCGCTCTGCAATCTTGTGAGCGGTTGCGCCGGTAGTGCCGGTCTCTGAAATGATCTGAACCGCCGCAGAAAGGATCTCACTGCGGCGCTTGATGCCTCGTTCCTGCACGGGTTTTCGCGTTTTTTGAGTTGACAAAATCTGTTCTTTTCTCTTGGCCATTGCTGTTGCTTGTAAGGTAATCCCCCCATTTTAAGAGGGCTTCAAGAATAGAGTTCAGGCCGCCATGGCCAGTTTCTGTTGAGGAGTAATGCCTCCGAGGGCCATGTTGGGTCGTTCGTTATTGTAAGTCCATAGCCACTGCGTTGCATATTCCTGAACGTCCTCAAGGGAGTGGAACAGGTAGTGGGCCAGCCAGTCGTAGCGCACAGTTCGATTGTAGCGCTCGATATACTCACCTGCTGCGGGTTGCCGGGCTGGATAAAGACCAAGGTAATACCCTGTTGCTCAGCCCGGGCAGCACTCATGTATTCTGAACCGTTGTCACAGCGAATCTGGGCAGGTTTTCCACGCTACTCGATGATCTGATCCAGTGCTCGCATTACCCGCTCAGAGGGTAAAGACAGATCCACTCAATGCCCAGGCCTTCCCGGTTGTAATCATCGATCACATTGAATAGCCGGTAACTACGTCCAGCTTCTAGCTGGTCAGGCTTGAAATCCATGGTCAAACTGGCGTTGATGACCTTGGGCACTACCAGCGGCTCGGGCTTTTCACGTATCAGCCGCTTGCGGGGCTTGCATGTTCAGCTCCAGCTCCCGATAAATTCGGTAAACGCGTTTGTAGTTCCAGGGATAGCCCCTCACGTTGCGCAGATACAGAAACATAGGCCAAAGCCCCAGTTGCGCTGGTGATGGGTCAATCGCACCAGCAGGTCGGCAATCTCGGCGTTTTCAGAGTTGAGCTTGCCTAGGTAGCGATAGCAGGACTCGCTGACGCTGAAGGTGACGCAAGCCAGGCGAATGCTACAACGGACATGCGCTACCGCTTTTTGCGCCATCTCACGGCGGAGAGATGGCTTTACCACTTTCCCTCAAGGGCTTCCTTACGCAGTTCGGACTTGAGACGCTCTTCGGCGTACATTTTTTTCAAACGCCGATTTTCATCTTCAAGCTCTTTCATACGCTTGATCATAGAGGTATCTATGCCGCCGAATTTGGCTCGCCACTTATAAAGACTAGCACTGCTCATGCCGTGTTCATGGCAGAGCTCAGGCACCGGCACTCCGCTCTTGGCTTGCTTCAGGATCGCCATGATTTGGCTGTGGGAAAAGCGTGATTTTTTTCATGCAGAACCTACCTGCGTTTAGCTTACGGAAAATTCTACTTTTGAGCACCCTGGTTTTTCGGGTGGATTACCGTGTGCGTCCCGTGACTGTCGAACCCTGCCCCCTGCGGACAAAGTACACAACATGTTTCCTGTAAACAGTGCTGTGGTTTCTTCTGCGCCGCAGTCTCGGCATCGCGCCCGCGACCGCGCCCCGGAAAAGCGACCGAATAAAGTGAAATTGCTTCCCATCTCGATCACGCAGTACCCGCAAAGCATCCCTTGACAGAATCTTTATATGACAATTATCATCTTTTTAACAACAAAAGTCGCTTTTGGCTGCCAAAATGAGGATGAGCTGTGAAAAAGATACTGGTCGTTCAGAACGATCTATACGCGCCGAGTGGTCACTTCGGGGCTTCTCTGGAAAAGGCCGGGGCAGAGCTTGAGACGCTGCTAGTCTATGAAGGGCAAACGTTCTCGCCGATCGACGCCAAGGGATACTACGGATTGGTTGTACTTGGCGGCAGGGCTAACGGGTTCGACGACGAGACCAACCCGTTCTTGCCCCACGTGCTCGAGATCATAGAGGAATTTCGCACGTCGCAGAAACCGATCTTCGGCATTTGCCTGGGCGCGCAGCTCCTGGCGCGATCAATGGGCACCGAGAACGAGTCCAATGATGGTTGGGAGATCGCGTTCACCGATTTGCAGTCGACGCAGGCCGCCAAGGACGACCCTGTCTTCTCGGTGGTTCCCGAAAGATCACGCTTCTACGAACTGCACGAGGATCGCTTTCAACTGCCGCAAGGCGCCGACTTACTGCTGACCGGGGACAATCTTACAAATCAGGCTTATCGCGTCGGCAAACACTGCTATGGCGTGCAGTTTCACCCGGAACTGACCGTGGAAGAAGTGAAGAATTTGGCAAAGGTGGTCGCCGATAGGGTCGACGAAAACGGTGAAATGATCAGCAAAAGGATGCTCAACTTCACCATCGAAGATTTTAAGCGTCAGTCTCAACTATGCACACAAATGGCCGAACGCTGGCTTAACTTATCTCCGTGAACTCAAGCCCAACAGGTCACTGCAGATGGCCAACAGGGATAATTTCTGTCGCAGGAATGAAACCTAAAACCCACCTGAAGATTGGGTTGTTCCGTCGAATAACCCATCCGAAATAATAATAAGGTCAGCGAGAAAATGGAAACGATCGTCAACACTATCAACGAGTATCTATGGTTATACGTTCTGACGTATGGCCTTCTGGCTGCAGGCCTGTACCTTACTTTCAAACTCGGGTTCATCCAGTTTCGACATGTCAGGGAGATGATCAGGACTATCTCCGCCTCGGGAGAGCGTGAAATCGGCAGTATCTCGCCATTTCAGGCACTGACAATCAGCCTAGCTTCGCGTGTTGGAACCGGGAACATCGTAGGGGTGGCCATTGCGCTTTTTTATGGAGGGCCGGGTGCCATATTCTGGATGTGGCTCGTCGCACTTCTGGGCATGGCCACGGCCTTTTCGGAAAGCACGCTGGCGCAGTTGTACAAGGCCCGTACTGAAGACGGCAGCATTCGCGGAGGCCCCGAGTTCTATATCGCCAGAGGTTTGAAACTCCCCTGGCTCGGCACTGTGTTCGCGGTTCTTTTTGCCATCGCCGGGCTGGTTTTTGCTTCCGTTCAGTCCAACTCTATCGCCGGAGCCATGAATGGAGCCTTTAATTTCCCCACCTGGATGACCGGGGCTGTGGTGAGCATTTTGATCGGTGTGGTGATCCATGGCGGTATTTCCAGAATTGCCTCTGTCGCCGAAGTCATCGTGCCGTTCATGGCCGCCGCATATGTTTTTATTGCACTGGTTGTCATGGCGATCAACATCACCGAGGTACCGGACGTCATCGGTACGATCTTCGCCAGCGCTTTTGGCTGGCAGGAAGCCGCAGGCGGTGCCGCGGGCGGTGTTTTCGCGGCAATGCTGAATGGCGTACAACGCGGTTTGTTTTCCAACGAAGCGGGTATGGGCACCGTGCCGCATATCGCTGCATCGGCCACGCCGAACCCGCACCACCCAGTTGCGCAGGGGTTCGTTCAAGCGCTAAGCGTCTTCATCGACACCATCGTGATCTGCACAGCGACCGCGATCTTGATCCTGACGTCCGGTGTGATGGGCTCCGATTCCACTCTCAAAGGGATCGAGTTAACCCAAGCCGCTCTCAGCGCGCATATTGGCGGTGCCGGAAGCTATTTCCTTGCCATTGCCGTACTGTTCTTCGCGTTCACTACTATTATGGGGATATACTCTTTTACTGAAAACGCAATCTCGATCGTTTTCGGCAGCAACGCAGTGGTGCAGACAATGCTGAAAGCAGTGTTGCTGGCGGCAACGTTCTGGGGATCCCTCCAGACGGTTACCCTGGTGTTCAACATGGCGGACGCGATCATGGGAATACTTGCAACAATCAACCTGGTTGTCATCCTGTTGCTTTCGGGCACCGTCAGGAAACTCACCACCGATTACATCGCACAACGGCGAACCGGTGAGCCGGAATTTGATATTGCCAGCTTCCCGGAACTTCAGGATCGTGTTGAACCGGGCATCTGGAGCAAGGAGGCGGCATCAACGTCTGAGGCTGCCAAACCTGCCGCAAAGCACGCCAAATAACAAAACAACCGCTCTCCCCCGTCGGCGGAGAGCGAACCCCATTCTTGCACGATGAGCATCGCGTTCGAACTGAGTGAAGCCTGCGAGCATGGTGGTCATCATTAGACCGTGCGAACTGTCCAACTCGAAAGTCATTGAAAATAGCGTGCTCAAGATTGACCGGCTAAGTTCAGCGGTGCCAAAGGAAGCTGTCGAATTGGTGCTCGACCTCTATGGCCGTCTGCCTGCCGCTCGCATTACCTACCTTTTACAGGAAGTCGATGACGAAACCGGCTTCACGGACGCCTTCACACAACTGCGCACCGGCTCGCTCTGCAAGGATAGCGTAGGATTGCTGAATGTATTGCTGGCCGAGGGGTTGAACCTCGGCCTGAGCAAGATGGCCGAGGCAACCAACACACATAACTTCTTCCAACTCTCGCGCTTGTCCGGTTGGCACGTGGAAAGCGACGCGATCAAACGCGCCCTAGCCATGATGGTCAAAGCCCAATCAGACCTGCCCATGGCCCAGCTCTGAGGAGGCGGCATTACGGCCTCTAGCGATGACCAGTTCTTCCCGGCGGCGGGAATGGACTACACACCTGAACTCCTGGCGCATATCTCGCCACTCGGATGGGCTCATATCTTGCTCACAGGCGAATACAGGTGGAAAAACCAAGCCCGGAGGGCCTTATGATACGATCCTGCCCCTACCGGAATCTCCCCCTAGCCTGATGAAAGCCACCGCTTTAGGTTGAACTCTGCTCCTCCTCTCAAAGCTCTATCGTCGGCTAAAGTGAACTCGCTACGGTAAAAGAATAGTAGACCCGGTGGTTTTGCGGCTTTGTAGCGCGTCTTGTGCTTTGCCCGCTTCGGCAAGTGGGTAGCGGTTGGCGATATCGATCTTGACCTTACCGCTTTCAATCATGGCGAAAAACTCTTCGCACATCTTCTCAAAACGCTCGCGGGTGTCGGCGTAGCCATTGAGGCTGGGACGGGTAACGTAAAGCGCGCCCTTCTGGTTAAGGATACCGATATTGACGCCCTCCACCGGGCCAGAGGCGTTGCCAAAGCTGACCATCAGCCCACGGGGCTTTAGGCAATCCAGTGACATTTCCCAGGTGTCTTTACCCACCGAGTCGTACACCACATCGCACATGTCGCCGTTGGTAAGCTCGCGTACGCGATCCACCACGTTCTCTTCGCTGTAATTAATCGTCGCCCAGGCGCCGTTGGCCATGGCTAGATCCGCTTTTTCCTGAGAACTGACTGTGCCGATCAGCTTAACGCCTAACGACTTCGCCCACTGGCAGGCAATCGAACCTACCCCGCCCGCTGCGGCGTGAAACAGAATGGTTTCGCCACCTTGTAGTTCATAGGTTTGGCGCAGCAGATACTGCACGGTAAGGCCTTTGAGCATACTCGCCGCTGCGGTTTCGAAATCAACGAAGTCGGGGAGTTTGACCACTTTAGCCGCTGGCAGCACATGCAGCTCTGCATAGGCGCCCAACGGGCCTTGGGCATAGGCCACGCGATCGCCAACGTTAAGATGTGTGACCCCTTCGCCAACCGCATCGACCACACCTGCACCTTCGGTGCCTAGGCCAGAAGGCATGGAAGGGGCTGGATAGAGCCCGGTACGAAAATAGATGTCGATAAAATTAAGGCCAACGGCTTTATTGGCAACACGCACTTCACCCTGACCAGGTTCAGCAGGGGTAACGTCGACCAGTTCAAGTACCTCAGAACCGCCGGTGCGGGCAAACTGAATACGCTGAGACATTAGGACTCCTTCTTGTGTAATTTGCTAATTATTCGGTTGAGACGCCATCTCTGAATAATGCTAAGCATGGCAACAGGTGCTGCTATACAAGCGCGTCGCGGCGTTTAAATCAAGCTAGCACGCTAGCGTATTTTTACCCATTAGAACGCAAGGCAATGCAATCCTGCTGTCATGCGCCCATGCTAGTATTAGCGCTTCTTTATCGTCTAAGGCTTAGAGATTTGTCATGACGCATCCCGCTATTCAACTCCCTGCGCTGATTGCTCACCGCGGCTACTCCGCCGCTGCCCCTGAAAACACCCTAGCTGCGGTGCACGCCGCTCATGAAGCGGGAGCCACATGGGTAGAGCTGGATGTGCAGCTACTGGGTGATGGCACCCCAGTGATCTGGCACGACGGCGATGTAGCGCGCTGCTCAAACGGACGGGGCGGACTCGCCTCCATGAGCTGGGCCAAGGCGCAAACCCTGGATGCCGGGGGGTGGTTTGACGATCGTTTTGCAGGTGAGAAGATGCCTAGCCTCAGCGAAATGTTGGCACTGCTTAACGAGCTGGAAATGGGCGTCAATATGGAAATCAAGGTCAATAAAGGCCACGACCCCATCGCGCTGGTGGAACGCGCGCTACCGGAGATGCTCGACACTCTCCCCCCCGAGCGCTTGATAATCTCCTCCTTCAATGCCGCTGCTCTTGTCCACTGCCGTCAATTTGCCGGCAAAGAGCGGCTTGCTCTGGGCGTACTGTTCGGAAGCGTGCCCAAAAGCTGGCGTGAGCAGTGCGAAGCCATTGAGGCTTTTAGCGTGCACCCCCACTGGCCGCGTTTGAAGCGCGCCCAAGCCGACGCTATACAGCGCGATGGCTATCAAATATTGTGCTATACCGCCAATGACCCCAGCGCTTTCCATAGCCGCTGGGAGTGGGGTATCGGCAGTGTCATCACCGATGAACCCGCCGCGTTCAAACGTTTTTTAGACAGCCATTGACCAGTAACGCGTGATACGTTCAAACACTGACAAGGAGTCCACCGTGAAGTACTTAGGAGCCCACGTGAGCGCCGCTGGCGGCGCAGACCAAGCCGTGCAGCGAGCGGTGGAAATTGGTGCGGATGCGTTTGCGCTATTCACCAAAAATCAGCGTCAATGGAAAGGTAAACCGCTCACCGATGAGGCCATTCAAGCCTTTCGCGACGCCTGCTCCGAGCATAATTTTGCCCCTGAACAGATTTTGCCCCACGACAGCTATCTGATTAACCTCGGCCACCCCGATCAGGAAGGCCTACGCAAATCCCGAGATGCCTTTCTGGACGAGATGCAGCGCTGCGAGCAGCTGGGACTGACGCTACTTAATTTCCACCCTGGCAGCCATTTGAACAAAATCAGTGAAAGCGACTGCTTAAAGCGTATTGCTGAATCCGTTAACGAAGCGCTAACGCATACCCAGGGCGTTACGGCGGTGATTGAAAATACCGCTGGCCAAGGCACTAACCTGGGCTGGCGCTTTGAACATTTGGCCGAAATCATTGCCCACGTGGACGACAAAACTCGCGTGGGAGTGTGCATTGACACCTGCCACGCCTTTGCGGCGGGCTATGATTTACGCACGACCGAGGCCACCCAATCAACGCTCGATGAGCTAGGCAGCGTTGTGGGCTTTGAGTATCTGCGTGGCATGCATTTAAACGATGCCAAAAGCAACCTTGCCAGCCGCGTGGATCGCCACCATAGCCTGGGCAAAGGCAACATCGGCCTGCCCGCCTTTACCGCTATCATGCAGGAACCACGGATAAACGCTATTCCCATGATCCTGGAGACTATCGAACCCGAGATATGGGCCGATGAAATAGCTTGGCTACGCGCTCAAGCCTCCTGAACAGTGGATACAAAGAGTCAGCCTACGATGCAGCGGTTTTTGCACGCCCGGTAATGCTTGCCTACGCTTAAACTCCTTTACCCAAGCCCCAGCCTACGTAAGGAGTGTGCAATGAGCGATACCGATCTCGGCAGTTTAGATGCCCAGACCCTAGCTCACTTGTTTGAAAGCCGAGAGGCCTCCCCGCTAGAAGCGACTCGTGCCGCTCTTGAGCGAATCGAGCGCTTCAACCCAGACGTTAACGCCTATGTATATGTAGATGCTGAAGGCGCAGAATCGGCGGCCAAAGCCTCGGCACGGCGCTGGGGGCAAGGCAAGCCGCTAAGCCCCATTGACGGGGTGCCGGTATCGCTTAAAGACCTGACCCAAGTGGCAGGCATGCCCTGCCGGGAAGGCTCGCTAACCTCTTCTAAAGCGCTATGTGACACCGATGCTCCACCCGCGCGCATGCTGCGTGAAGCGGGCGCTATCCTGCTAGGCAAAACCAACACGCCCGAATTTGGCTGGAAAGCCGTGACCGATAACCGCGTCTTTGGCGCCACGGCCAACCCCTGGGATACGCGGTTAACCCCCGGCGGCTCTTCCGGCGGGGCCGCTGCGGCCGCCGCGCTCAATATGGGTGTGCTGCACCAGGGCGGCGACTCAGGCGGTTCCATACGTATCCCCGCGGCGTTCACCGGTGTCTTTGGCTTCAAACCCACATTTGGCTGGACGCCCCAATGGCCACCGGCTAAAGAGCCCAGCCTATCGCACCTGGGGCCGTTAACGCGCACCGTGCGGGATGCGGTCAGCATGCTCAATGTGATAGGCCGCTACGACTACCGTGACCCTTACGCCACCCGCGGGCAGCCCGAGTGCTGGGGGATGGATTTGGATAAATGTTTAACCGGACTACGGATTGGCTACTCGGCTGATCTTGGCTACGCCAAAGTAGATCCACAGGTTGCCGAACGCGTGAGAGAAGCAGCCGGCAGACTGGAGGCGTTGGGCGCTGAGATCGTCGAAGTACATCCCGGCTTTTCGTCACCGCTGGATACCTTCCGCAAGCTTTGGTTTACCGCCTCTTTAGAGCAGTGGTCACAAATGGATGATCACCAGCGTACGCTGCTGGATCCCGGCATGGTGGCCAATGCCCGTGAGGCCGAACCCTGGAAAGCCGTTGAGCTGTTCCGTGCCTTGGCAGACCGTGCAGAGTTAACCCAGCGCCTGGAGCACTTTAACCAAGAGTACCACCTGCTAATGACACCCTCGGTGGCGATACCGCCGTTTGAAATAAACCAGGAAGTCCCCCCCGGCAGCGACATGCGGGACTGGGAGGAGTGGGCTCCATTTAGCTATCCTTTCAACCTTAGCCAGCAGCCCGCCGCCTCGGTGCCCTGCGGATTTACCGATAAAGGATTGCCGGTAGGTTTTCAGCTAGCAGGAGGCAAATATGATGATGCCCGCGTTCTGCGCGCCTGCCATGCCTACATAGAAGCGCATCCGCCGCGCTTTCCCAGCGTACCCAACCCTGCCCAGTATGCTTAAACTTGTACCGCATGAAAAAACCCAGCCAGGTGTAATGCCTGGCTGGGTTTTAACGGTCAATAGCGAACGTTACATCGCCGAGAGTTTCTCTTGGTCTAACACGCCCGACATGCGCACCATAGCCAGCGCTTCATCCAAGTTGCTCATCTCTTCAATCATGACCAACTCGCTCTCTAAGCTCACCGGCTGACCGGCTGTTTCAGAAAGCAATTTTTCCAGAGAAGCTACATCCATAGCGTCGTCTAAGTGGTGAACATCTACTGAGGCGCTGTTGCGGCCCGGCAAATAGATGGTGCCATTAGAGAAATCCACGGCGTAGGCAATCACTCCGGGTACAATAAAAAACAGCAAACCGACCCCGTTGGCGACAGCAATTACCGGGTCAATATCACCGCTCAATTGCCCTTTACGCTCAGGGTGAAAAAGCGTACCACAACCACTCAACGACACGATGGAAACGCCAACCACGGCGCCAGTCAACCAGCGACGAACTGCTTGATGCATGAAGGTTCCCTCAAACAAAAAAGTAACGATAGTCGATATAGTGTATTGCGCTTTCATTTTTGCCGACTATCGCGCCATAAAACTCGATTAGTTTAGCACAGCCATCCAAAAGCATAGATCATTTGAACATGAGCACTATTTTGCCGCTTTAACCGCTAGGCCGTACAATGTTCCCATTCAACGCTTCCCAGCACTTTTTTCAAGAATCCAGTTTTCAAAAACCTGTTTTCAAAACTTAAGGAATGCTCACGCCCATGCGCGCCAGCCAATTACTGATTGCCACTCTCAAAGAAACCCCGGCTGACGCCGAAGTCATTAGCCACCAGCTAATGCTCCGTGCCGGGATGATTCGCCGCTTAACCTCTGGCCTTTACACCTGGCTGCCCCTTGGCCTGCGTACCCTGCGCAAAGTGGAAGCCATTGTGCGCGAAGAGATGAACCGCGCCGGTGCTCAAGAGGTACTGATGCCCGCCGTGCAGCCTGCTGAGCTTTGGCAGGAGTCTGGCCGTTGGGAACAGTACGGCCCTGAGCTATTACGCCTAAAAGATCGCCACGACCGCGACTACTGCGTTGGCCCGACCCACGAAGAAGTGATTACCGATCTGGTGCGTAAAGAGATCGCCAGCTACAAACAGCTGCCGGTCAATTTCTACCAGATTCAGACCAAGTTCCGTGACGAGATTCGCCCACGCTTTGGGGTAATGCGCTCCCGCGAGTTCATCATGAAGGACGCTTACTCCTTCCACCTGGATGAAGACTCGCTGAAGCAGACCTACCAGGATATGTACGACGCTTACACACGCATTTTCACGCGCCTGGGCCTCGACTTCCGCCCGGTGATCGCCGACAACGGTTCTATTGGCGGTACCGGCTCTCACGAATTCCACGTGCTGGCCGAGTCTGGCGAAGACGACATCGTCTTTTCCAACTCTTCCGACTACGCCGCAAACATGGAAAAGGCCGAAGCCTTGCCTGCTCCCCTGGGCAGCAACATACAGCGCGAAGCGCCTACCCAAGAGATGCACCTGGTAGATACGCCTAACGCCAAGACCATTGCCGCCCTGGTTGAGCAGTTTGATCTGCCGATCGAGAAAACGGTCAAGACCCTCATCGTACGTGCCGCCGAAGGCGGCCTGATTGCCCTATTGG
>CEQZ01057150.1_pt1 | contig 11546 bp, 13 predicted proteins | sample 530941 | NCBI WGS metagenome assembly CEQZ01 (sample SAMEA2621107, study PRJEB7988) | marine metagenome | biome: marine biome (ENVO:00000447); feature: mesopelagic zone (ENVO:00000213); material: "saline water (ENVO:00002010), including plankton (ENVO:xxxxxxxx)" | depth 800 m | reverse complement strand
AGGCTGACCATGGTCGTCGCGACACTGATTGGGGTGATTCTCGCCAGCTTCTCCATGGATATTCTGATCATGCTGGTCTTTGTTGGCGCACTTTGGGGCGCAATTGTGTTCCCGGTCATCGCCAGCTGTTTCTGGGATCGTGTTACTAATACGGCCTTCACCTCGGCGGTGATCGCAGGCCTGGTGATGTTCTGCGTCGCACGATTTGAGCTCCTGCCCTTGATCGGTATGGTCGGCGGGCTATTCGAATTACTCGCCGCCGTAGGTGGTGGTGTGGTGCTCGGCTTGATGGCCTTCGGATTCTGTGGGCGTAGAGTCGGTGTGATCTTCGGCGCACTCAGCGCCATCGTGCTGGCCTACTTCAGCATTGGCTTCCTGCGCGACTACACAGTGCTGCTGGCATCACTGATGGCCTACGGCGTCAGCACCATCGTCTGCATCGCAATCAGCCTGATGAGTTCAAACAAGTTCGACTTCTCGCAGATCGATCAGAAAGTAATCAACTACGACCCGGCCAAACCTGCTCCCCAGGCCTAAGCCCTGTGAAAGCTCTTTGAAATAAGCCGAAATAACTTCATCAACTGGTGCGCCATCACGCACCAGCGAGACAATAGGAGAGCATATGCAAACCTTTATATTGGCGGTATATGTACTGATCTGGCCGCTGATCTCACTTGTCATCTTCGCGGTGATTGGCATTGCCACCGTCAAAGATATTCGCGTGGCTAAGCGCGAGAAGCGTGAGCTGGTTTGAAACAGCTGTTAATAGACGGATAGTAACGGTGCCAATTGGAAGAAGTCTGGACGCGGCAAAGGATTGCCGTGGTTTAACGAGGATGGTCTAACCGTCCCCTGTCCTCTTGGCGAGCGCCAGTATTCTTAAACATCATACTCATCATGGCGGCGGTTCCATTCATATGGCTTCGTCTGAGGCCAGCCTTCCGGAGAATCCTCCCACGTTTCCTGGCGACCATAAGGTGTTAAATCCAAGTACGTCCAGAAGCTACCTAAATATTCGACCCCACGCGCCCCGGTAAAATAGGTGCGATATATGTCGTTTCCGTCGCGGAGAAACACACTGGCTCCGTGCCTTTCTCTATCCGCTGTCGTCACCCCAAAATCATAGTTAAAGTCACTCTCAAACGACGAGTACCAGGGAATCGTCCAACCCATACGTGTTTTGTACTGGTTGATTTTCTCTAGAGGAGCCCGTGAAACCATTACCAGCGAAGTATCACGAGCATGTAAATGGGCCGGGTGAGTCATGGCATCGGCAACCCACGAGCACCCGTCACACCCCGCTTTCCAATCAGGCGCGTACATAAAATGATAAACAATGAGTTGCCGACGCCCACCGAACAATTCGAGTAAGGATATGGGGCCTTCGTCGCCATGGAATTCGTAGTTTTTGTCTACTTTTACCATGGGTAGCTTTCTACGCTCAGCGCTCAAGGCATCGCGTGCTCGGGTCAGCGCTTTCTCTTTTATAAGAAGCTGATCCAGCGCTAACTTCCACTCTTCTGAAGATACGATACTTGGTAGCGGCTGTTTAGTGGTTGCCATTGCCCCACCCTCCTATGTATTTCATGGGTGACTTTGAGTTGCGCCAGCACTGACAAACTTCGCCAAGCGGCGATTGTACACATCGAGGCATTTATGCCACGCTGGTCGGTCGTGGCAGCGCGTTAAGCCGGAAATCACATTCGGGAACATATCTAGAAGGTTTGTATGCGGTACCTGACTTAATGCAGCAACCATGAGAATGTCTGCATAGGTGAACTGGTCGCCAAGTAAATAACGATGGCGCCTAATTCGAAAATAATAACGCTGTGATAAGTGAACTGCTTTCAGCAATATTCATTCTGATCGTCAGAACCTTCTCGCTGCCAGATACCAAGACACGCCTCAATAGATTTTCGCAGACACCAGGTGGGCGCCTTGACCTCCCCCTGCTTCTCGTCTCATCGATCCTCTATATTCCCTAGGTAACCTTGCTTAGCGTAGTCCAATAAAGCTGCGTGTTCCTTTGCTAGTTGGCCTTTTGCCCACACCACCGCGACATCTTTTGAAGCAATTTCACCCGTTGCTGCCGTTAGCCCCATACAACAGCAGGCTCTTAACGACCATCTTTTCATAACAATCGCTAGGTAGGGTTCAGCCGACCTCATAACGCCCAATGAAACGCGCAACGCGTTGTAGCCATTGGCAGGGATTATTCAGCATGATCGTAACCGCCTTCAGCAAACACTAGTAGGCAGAACCCATTGCCAAATGGATCACTCATTGTCGCAAGCCTCCCCCAATCAAAAGATTTGATTCCTCCTTCCTGGACAGCACCCACCGAAACTGCCTGTTCGACTGCTGCGTCAATATCTTCAACAATGAAATCCAGATGTACTGGCGTCCAGTGCCGTCTGTAATCACGTTGGAGAGAGGTATCTGGGGCCGCAACGCTCGCATTAGGCTGCTCAATCAGGTAAATGGAGGCAGGCCCTCCCCCCATTTCTGCAACCGTACCGTCAAATAGCCGCCGAATGAGCTGCAAACCGAGCCCGTGCTCGTAGAAGGTAATTGCTTTCCCCATATCCTCTACATCGATGTTTACGATGAATTGCATTCTCCCCCCTCAACTATCTGTACGATTCTTGAATTCACCAATGTCCATCAACACCATGTTACCCAGCGAAAACCCGTAGGTACCCCGCAACGTCAAGTCAATGGCGCCCACATATTAGCGAACCAAGCTAGCCTAATAATGGCCCGGCCAAGCGTTGTTTCTGTTCACGAACAGCTTCTGTTAGAAAGTCCATAAAAGCATGAATCCTCACTACACCACGTAGATCCGGGTGCATCAGAAACCACAAGCCGTATTCCAGCTCGGGGATGGGATCAGTGAGCTGGATAATGTTGGGGTCTTCGTAGGCAAGATAACAGGGCAGAACGGCCAATCCCATACCAGAACGAACAGCGCTGAGTATATTGACCAGGGTATCCACACGGTAGACACAGGCCTTTTTCAGCGCGTGCTTAGCCATCCACTGATCCAGTGCTGAGTCCTGCAATCGTGATCCGGAACCAATCCAAGGTTGGCTAGCAAGAGCCTTGATGGAAGCCCCTGGTGTCACATTGAGGCTCCGGTGTGCGTAGACAGCTTGCCCAATAGCGGTCAGCGGTCGCCCAATCAGATTTTCAGGGGGAGCGTTGGATGGACGGATGGCGACGTCAGCTTCTCGGCGTGTCAGATTGAACAGCTGGTTGGATACGGCGACATCCAACACGATGCCTGGATATTTATGCTGAAACTGCGTGAACAGAGGTGAGAGCAGTCCCATCAACAAAGAGTCCGTTGTGGTAGCCCAAATTTCCCCACTCGGCGCCAAGTCGCGCCCGGCGACTTTACGTTCGGCGTCCAAGGCGGCTTCATCCATTATTCTGGCGGTGCCGGCAAGCTCTTCTCCAGCAAGCGTTGGCCGATAGCCGGTTCGGCTTCTTTCAAAAAGAGACACTCCCAGACGCTGTTCGATATCACCCAGCCGTCGAAAAACCGTGGCGTGACTGACACCCAGAGCGCGTGAAGCACCCGACAGCGACCCTGCGTTCGCGATTGCCAGGACGACCTCAAAGTCATTCCACGCCAAGTGACTTCTTGTTTTCTGTGTCATGGCAGAAGGCTGCCCGAGACTCTTGCCTGTTCGTTTTTGCAAAGTTAATGCTCACTTTTATGGAATACCTTGCAGTTTAGAACAAGACTAGCATGAACTTGAACCTATGAGAGCACGCAATCATCCCGTCACCAGTGACGACGCAATAGAGGCCAGGAACATGTTGAACTCAAGAAAAGAGCAGAACTTTCAACTCCGCGACTTGTTACCCCGGAGCGATAACGATGACATGCCAAAAGGAAGTGCCGACGACTCGCTCAAGGAAAGCATCCCTTCCAGATACCGCGATGGGCGGGGAGGCGTTGATCTTGAGCGGGTGAGGCTGGATCAGCACGAGGCTAAGCGACGGTTCATTCAGTCGATGATACGACGTATCCAACAGTTATGGTCTCGCTGACGAGACACTGCATGGGCAAGTTCGTCAGCCAATGGGTCGAACTTGTCGACAGCGTTATGGTGAGCCATCTCCCCCGCCACCCGAGCAATCCATACTAGACGTATCACCTCCAAAACTCGCTGACGCTGTTATTACGCTTGAACAGTTGAACTCAGTGCTACCCGAAAAGTAAGCACCGCCGACCTCTTCACGCAGCTCTTCATAGCTGAAATTTTCATGTATCTCGCTCTGATAAGCGACAAACTCTGGACGATTAGCATACATCGCCAGCGCGTAGTGCTGATGCTGGCTATTAAGCCCAGCGCGCTCAATACTCCGCCTTACCTGAAGCTGTGTGTAATATTCCTGGCGGCCATAATCGTTGACCAAAACGTTAGGCAATTTCTCTATGTAGCTTTTAATAGCACGCTTCTTCTTAAAGTTATCGAGTAGTCCCACCCTTAACCTCCGTTCTTTAATAAATACCAGGAAACCTCTGGTTAACTATTACGCTTGGCCATACTCTATTAAGAATCAGCTCGTGCACGAGTCCAATCAGAGTACTCATTTACAACCCGTAAATTCGCACGCGAATCCGATTCTTTTTTGTAGATTGTGGCCTTGCATGACCTGCGCACGCCGACTGTTCAAAAAAAAGTCTAGGCATTAGTCTGACTCTATAGGCAGCTGTTTTTAAACTTCCCCTGTGAGCTCGTTAAGACGCTCTGTTTACTCATGGCCCAAGCAAACCCTGTGACACCACAAAGAGTGCGAAGAGAGGAATTGCCACGACCGTTGCGGCCGCATCAAATGTAATGGCAACAGGCGTTGCGATAACACGCCCGGCTGTATCGATGGGGCCCCTGGGCATGCTCATACTGACTTGATACTCGTTTTCTAGCTTTTCAAGCGGCAAACTTCCCTCAATGGTATATCGCTCACCCCTAATCTCGCGTATCAACAGGAAGTCATTCGTGACAGGATTTTTCGTAAAGCCCAATGCGGTTAATTGACTGACAAGCTCGGCTGAAGGGTTCTGTTCATGCAGTGTGAGCTTAATGCTGCCACTCACCACATTGGAGCTAGAGAGCGAGAAGCCGCTAAATTCGGGAAGAAACTCAACTTCTCGGCTAAGCATCAGCGCCTGGCCAAGTTGCTGCTGAGAGGGAAACAAAAAAGCTTCACTCCGCGTGGTAACCACTAAATCGTTCGTTTCTTTATTAACGTAGAAGCCGTTAACAGCCAACAATCTCTCTGGCTTGGGCTCCCATAGTTTTGTGGTGCAGCCCGCTAAAAAAATACATAGAACGATCACTACTCGATACATGCTTCCCTCCTGGTTATGGCTCATGGCAGTCCAAGTAAACTTTACCTGACCAGAGCTTTAAAAAACCAGGTTTTTTATAAGTATAATTTCATATAAACCTGAAATGGGAGGAGAACGACTCTTCATCGCTATGATCAATCCTACGGCGCACCAGCTCATCGCTATGTTTCAACTGCCGACAACCGCACATACTCCGGAACCCTTTCCTTGAGCAAGGTGATGAGTTCAGGCTGCATTAACTCGTAGTGATCGGGAATATCCAGGCAGACGAATCTCTTCCCCTTGAGTAACTCCCCGTACGTCTTGGCGACTTCATCCCGGTGGCTCTTTTCCATCACCAGGACGATGTCAGCCCACTCAATTAAGCGCCAAGAAACGGGCGTTTTAGCACTCGAACTTGTCCCAGCTCCGATTGCTTGAATACCGGGGTAAGCTGAAAAGACACGTTCAGCCGTCGGACTGCGGAGTCTATTTGCGCTGCATATAAACAGAAGATTCAAAGCTCCTCCCTGGCCCGGCTTTACGACGTGCCTAAAGCACAGCATAATTAATTAGCAGTATTTCGAGCCATCTATCTTTGCACTTTGCAACCTTTGTAACTTTCTCACGTTATTATAGTTGCTTAGGGCTAGTTAATTACTTAGGGCCAGCTAATTACTTAGAGCCCGTTAGCTGCTTAGAAGAATTACGGCCCCCACGCCGCCACTCAACCGTAGAAGAGCTGTCATGGACGATAATCGCCTAAATACCCTGGACCGGGCCACCAGTCTGGGCTTGATTTTTCTCGCCTTTGTACAGGGCTGTGCGCTCTATGCGCTGCATTTGGCTATCGACCATGAGTACTGGCTGGTCGCCGACCAGCGCTGGCTTAAGGCGCTCTACACCGTCGCGGTCGCCTTGCCAGCTTTCTATCTGATCAGCATCGTGCGACTGCGTGATCGTATCAACCTCCTACCGCTGCTGCTGGCTCCCCTACTGTTTTTGCTGGGCTGGCACCTTGGCTGGGTTGAGCAGGTGCCCGAGCCGCAGCAGTGGGGAGGTCACCCGTTTACCTTTGCCTTTTGCATGGCCGTAGGAGTTGCCTTGTTTATTCTTGCGCTGTTCTTTCGTAGCAGCGCCGCCAGTGGGACTTGGCCAAAAACCTATCAGCCCATGCTGGATTACTCATGGGAGCACGCCCTGACAATCGCCCAGCTAGGCCTGTTCATTGGCGTTTTTTGGAGCTTGCTATCTTTGTGGGCAGCCCTCTTTTCAGCCATTGGCTTAGACTTTTTCAAAACATTGTTCCAAACACCCGCTTTTTTCTATCCAGACACCTGGCTGGTGATTGGCATGGGGCTGGTGATGATCCGCAATCGCTTTCGCTTTATCGCGAGCGTAAGACTGATGTGCGAAGCGCTTATCAAGGCGCTACTGCCGCTGGTCGCCCTAATCGTATTGATGTTCTTTGCCGTGCTGCCCTGGACCGGGCTACAGCCGATATGGGATACCGGCAGAGCCGCGCAAATACTTATGGCCCTGATGCTGACCCTGCTGCTGTTCTTCAACGCCGTTTTCTATCAAACCGATAACAAGCTGCCCTACCCTATCTGGTTACGCAGCGCCGTTATGCTCGCCGTCGTATTGCTGCCGATAGGTAGCCTGCTGGCTGCCTGGGCGCTCTGGCTACGAATCGACCAATATGGACTCAGCTTGGATAGGCTCTGGGCGGCACTGCTGCAGGCACTGACGGCAGCGTTTACCTTCAGCTACAGCCTGCTTCTGCTCTGGCGGAGACAGGCGGCGCTCCCCAGTATACAGCGCGCCAATATTGTCCTGGCCCTGCTGGTGGCCGGGGCCCTGATCGTAGTTAATACGCCACTGGCGGATATGCGCCACTGGGTGGCCCAGCATCAGGTCAAGCGGTTGATAGACGGACGCACCACTGTGGATGCTTTCGACTACCGCTATCTACGCTTTCACCTCGGCCAGCCGGGCAGTTTGGCATTACAAGCACTCGCTGACAGCGATTTTTCCCAATCGCGACCTGAGCTGACACGGCGTATTGATCTCTCGCTAAAGCAAACCAAGCGCTGGAACCAGGATCCACTAGTGGATACCCACAACCTGGATGATGTCGCCCAGCAGTTTAGCGTGAACCCTGAAGACGCCACGCTACCCGAGCCACTGCTCGCCTTGTTAATTGAGCAGGGCTCAGCCTGCCTAAGCCAGGTTGAACCCTGTCAAGCGTTTCAGGTAAGCAATGAGCATGAATTACAATGGTTTATCTACGCGCCCTACAGCTCGCATGGACAGGTCTATACCAAGCGCAATGCCGAGCAAAATACCGACTGGCTGCAAACGGGCACGCTGACGAGGCTGGGCGCCATGCAGGAACAATATGATGAGGAGTGCCAAGCGACTCGCCCCACCATAGATCTACAGCGCCTACCGGGGCTTGAAAATGCCTACCAGAGTGGCAACTGCCTATACAGCCTGCGGCCCACCCTCGAAAGCGTCAGGCAACAAATACAAGCCCGCGCAGAGGCAAGCGATGTTCGGATTAATTAAGGTGCCGGCTCCCCGCATTGTCGAGGGTTTACGCGGGGGGCTAAAGCCTTACCTCAACGGCTGGATCAGTGCCGGGCTCTAACTGCTCACCGATCCAGAGGCGATGTAGTCGAGTTTTGAGAATATCGCCAGGCCCAGAGATGAATTTAGGCTGGCCGAAGTGAGTCATCACTTTGTGCTGGCGCTCTAATGCGCGACGATCCTGCGAGACCACTGGGGCCAGGAACAACCGAATGGCCGCCTGCTTGAGCCAGCTTGGCGCCAACCCCTTGGGTGTCGAAAAGCGCGCGAAAGGCGTGAAACTGTTTCCCGTCGCTGGCGTGAAAATGGCGGTGACACACAGGGTTAGCTTGGTCTCGCCTTCCCACCGTGCTTGCACCGTGGTGGGCGGATAGTAGCGCGAGACGCTGCGCGAGCGGTCGCGCTCCAAAAAGCGCGACATCAGGCCATAATCGGGCTGGGTTTGCTCGATGGCCATATCGATCCCGTCGCCGTGGCTGGTAACAATCAGCTCCACTGGCAAGCGTCGATCCCGGCGGCGAATAAAACCATGATGGAGGTGATTGGTGTGGAACGGATCCATCACGTTTTCAACCGCATCGTAGGCACGCCCCACCCAGGTACCTTGTTGCCACCAGAAATGATCGAGTTCAGGGTTGCCAAAATCAGGCGGTAATACAGGCTCGGGCGGTGCCGCGTCAGAAAGCGCCACAAAGATCCCTCCGTGCCGCTCAACCACGCGCAGTGCCTCAGCCTTCAGCCGTTGTTCATGGGTAGTATCGACCAGACAACCGGGCACTTCGGCACAGGTTCCATCGCTTGCGAAGCGCCAGCCGTGGTAAGGGCACTCAAGTGCCCCTTTGTGCACACGCCCTTCAGAAAGTGGGTAATTGCGGTGCGGACAGCGATCGACCAAGGCGCCAATTCCCTCTTCGCTGCGGAAGAGTGCAATCGGTGTATCGCAACACATAACCTTTTGCGCTTTGCCGCGTTTCAGGTCTTTCGATAAGGCAACCATGTGCCAAGCATCACAGACTGACTGGGGAAATGTCATTAAGGCAGCTCCTCACCATTCCACTCGAGATCGTAAGTGGCGGCGGCATTAGTCGAGATATTGTGTTTGAAACCCGTCAGGGAGAAGGAGGCGGCGTCGCAAAGCGCACCAAGCAAAGGCCAGCGATCGCCAGGCCGAGACACCACGTCGCGCCCGGTAGCAACGCAGCGCCACCAATCGCGCATACGCGCACCACGCACCGCCTGTGGCAGGCCAAATACGACCATCGCCGGGCCAAGATAAAGAGTGCGTGGCACGGCTTCAGGTGCGGCGATCCCGTCACCGATTGCATGGGCCAGATGACCGGCACCAGTGAGCAGATGCACACCGCTGGTCGCGCGCGGATTGCATTCAAGCAAGTAGGCAACGCCAGCTTCATCGAACATTGCATCGCAGGCGAACTGCCCGTGAATGACAGCACACTGCGCCAGGCGAGCAGCTATTTTGCGTAGCGCTTCGCGATGCTGATCAGCGGCAGGTTCGAAAGAATAGCCAGCTCCCCCGCCCAGGCGCCAGCTGGAACGGTAGGCAGCAAAGGCAACCAACTCTCCCCGATGCGCCACGCAATGAAAGCAGACTTCCTCGCCGTGGATACGCGCCTGTGCCATCCAGGGTGCGTCGTGGCTGGGTGTAATAGCGGCCAACGCACGCCGGTCAGGGGCGACCAGTGCGCTATCACCAAATCGGCTGAAGCGCGGTTTGAATACCCACTTGCGACTTGTGCTAGCGAAGCGTTCCAGCTCTTCTATGCAATCTATCGGATGGCTTTCCGGCATAGGTAGGCCCCATTCGCCGCAGTGGCGTGCAAAGGCGAACTTGTCGTGCAGTTGGCGCAACGTGGCAAGGTTAGGCACAAACAGGCGCTCACCCAATCGGCGTTGAAGGGCGGGCGCCGCAAGATGGAAAACCTCTTCACAGGTCGGCACCACCCGCTCGAAACCGAAGGTATCGACTAGCTCGACAATACGCGCGCGGAAGGCTGCGCCCTGCTGCCGGGGCGCGGGATAGCGGTGAACCTGCGCAGGGGCTTTCGACCAGCTCGCCATACGCACCGGTACACTGTCAGCAAGATGCGGCACCCATCCGGCCGCGGCGAAATCCCGGGCAATATCCAGCGCGGCAACTGCCCGGGCGCCGGTGATAAGCACGCGTCTAGCCATCGCGCCACACCACCTTACGGCGCTTGGGGCCGCTCCACGCGCTTAGATCATGAACGACCTCAACCGGCACCGGCAAATCGCATGCCTGGCTCAATGCCCGTGCAGCAGTCGTTGCGCTTGGGGTGGAAACCGGGGTGGAATTAGCATCTGGGCAAGGCGGCGACAAATGCAGCACGACGCGCTCAGGCGCCGCTTCAGCCTGCCAGATCTTGTCGCCCCCCAGCACCGTCTCAAGCGCGGCTACCACTTGAGGTGGCGTAACGGTGCGACCCTCAAAGCGCCAGATATCGTTCACCCGGCCTTGAGGCGCATGGATGACGCGACCCGCAAAACCGCACGGGCAGGGACAAGCGTCGAGCTCAAGATAATCGTCACCGCGAATGCGGACAATCGGTTGGCTGGTGCGGCGAAGGTCGGTAATGATCGGTCGATAGCCGGGCGTGCCGGGAACCGGCTCAAGCTCGATAGCCATCGCATGATCATTAAGATGCAGCCGGCCGTTCGCACACTCAGCGGCCAAAAACCCTTCGGTCGCTTGGTATATTTGGCGTGGCTTTACCCCCAGCCGCTCAGTAAAGAAGTGGCGCTCCGCGTCACCGGCCGGTTCGCTGCCGCAAAACAGGTATTGCAGCGAGGAGAAATGCGCCCCTGCTTGGGCAAAGGCTGCCAGCCGATGGGGCGGTGCGATCAGGATCGTCGACTCGAACTGCGCCAATTCTGCAACGCTCTGTTCAATCGACGCTTCGAGGGGGAAATGGGCAAACGTAAACCGCCCTCGCCCCACATCGCTGTAGAGCGCATTACTGGCGCGCAAATGCAGAGCGAGCCGCTGGCGCTTGAACAAGGCACGCGCCGGTAGCAGCCGAGCCAGGCTCTGGCCGATGTAGTCGGCACGCTCTGCGGGGCTGGCGAGGAACAGCCCTCGCGCACCGCCTCCCGTTCCGGTCGACCAGCCTGCCGACAGTTCGCCAACGGCTGTGCCTTGCTCTGCGGCGGCGGCCAACCCGCGCAGCTCCCCATCGCTCATACCTAGGCTGTTCCAGGCACCGTAATCAGCACGAAGATCCGCGATGTCAGTGACCGGAAACTCAGCCAGATCGCGCCCAGCATAGTGTGCCAGTGCGGGCGTACGAGCGATGACAGGCTGCAGCTTGCGCCACATGCTTGTTCGCCGCGCAGCCAGTTGCGTCGGCGACATGCTCAGCGCACGCCGCGTTCGTATCCACGCGGCTAAGACCCGGTCAGTTCGCATCATGGCCGCTAAAGCGCTTGGCACTGGCAGCGCAATGCGAAGGTAGGATGACCAAGTCGCCATTGCAGCACGCCGCCTCGCTCAACAGGTTTAGCGTAGCGCGATAACGCCGGGTATCGCCGAGAAGTGCGGTGGTCAGCCGCGGCGGCGGTCGGCGCTGCGTGA
>CEQZ01017914.1_pt1 | contig 11580 bp, 12 predicted proteins | sample 530941 | NCBI WGS metagenome assembly CEQZ01 (sample SAMEA2621107, study PRJEB7988) | marine metagenome | biome: marine biome (ENVO:00000447); feature: mesopelagic zone (ENVO:00000213); material: "saline water (ENVO:00002010), including plankton (ENVO:xxxxxxxx)" | depth 800 m | reverse complement strand
AAACATGACATCAGTAACCGCTTTAGCGCCGATTATAAGCACCGGCATGGTCAACGGCAAAACAATCACCGCCAGAATCAATCCACGACTGCCCAGACCTACCGTCAGGGCGACCCCGATCGAACCAAACAGGCTCAGTACCGGTGTGCCGATCAGCAACGTCAGTACCAGCGTCCAGTAGGCTCCTTCGGGCAGATACAGCATGTAGGCCAGCAGTGGCGATAACACGACCACTGGCAGTCCACTGATCAGCCAGTGCGCGATGTTCTTGGCCAGCACCAGGAAAAACAGCGGTTGCGGGGACAACAGCAACTGCTCAAGCGAACCATCTTCGTAATCAGCCCGATACAGATTGTCCAGTGACAGCATGGAGGCCAGCAAGGCGGATACCCAGACCACGCCGGCTGAAATACCGGCCAGTTCCAGTGGGTCCGGGCTGACGCCGAGCGGGAACAGCGTCACGACAATCAGGAAAAACATGATGGGATTGAGCAGGTCATTGCGGCGCTTGAACGCCACCAGCAGATCCCGGCGCAAGGTCGCAACAAAGGCACCCCAGGTGCTGACTTCAGGCACGGTGCCGGCGCTCATAGTGGTTGCTCCACGCCGTCCAGATTCAGGCGTTCGACGGCACAAGGCACATTCAGACGATGATGCGTGGTCACCAGCGCCGAACCACCGTTGTCGATATGTTCAGCCAGCAACCGCTCCAGTTCGCGAACGCCGTAGACATCCAGGGTGGTAAACGGCTCATCGAGAATCCACAGGGTCGCCGGACTGATCAGCAGCCGGGCCAGTGACACCCGTTGATTCTGACCGGCGGACAGGTTGCGGCACGGCACATCCTCAAACGCTTTCAGCCCTACCCGCGCCAACGCATCGGCGATACGAAGGTCATCAACCGGTGTGTGCAGGGAAGCACTCCAGCGCAGGTTCTCCCGGGGCGTCAGAATCCGGTTTACGCCGACACGGTGGCCGATATACAAAAGCGATGCCAGGAAGGTTTCGCGCTGATCCGTGACCGGCATACCACGCCACAGAATAGTGCCTTCGTAGCTGTCATTGAGTCCGCAGATGATGCGCAAAAGCGTTGTCTTGCCACTGCCGTTACTGCCCAGCACCTGCATTAGCTGCCCGCTTCCGACTGAAAAGCTCAGATCGGAAAACAGGACGCGCTCGTCGCGCTCACAGAACAGCGACTGCACCTTCAGCAAGGGTTCAGCGTGCGCCGCAGGCGGTGTGTCCGGCAGCAGTGGGTCGGTATCAGGCATCATAAGGCTGGTTACAGGGCGACAAGGCGCAGCATGCAAAAATGAGCGCCGATTATAACCACATTTTGACAGGAAATCCTCTTGCCCGGGACGGTATCAGGCAGGTTTGCCGACACCGCGTGCGGCCATCAGGGACACCAGTTTGGCTTCAGCCTGGGACAGGCCGCAGGTTTTCACGAGATCCTCAGGGGCAGCACCCATCTGAATCAGCTTGCTGGCCTGGTCATAGGTCAGGCTGCCGGCATCCTTGTTCTCCAGTTCCTGCTGCCGGCGAGCAGTCAGCGTCACGCGCTGCTCGAGCGCCTGCAGACTGCCACCCAACTTGATGATGGCGCCACTGTTTGCGTGCAACAGGGACTCCTGGCGGCTGGAAACATCGGTCAAGGCCTGATGCAACTGACTGATTTTGCGCATACTGGCGATCTGCATGACGCCCAGCCCCAGACTGAGACCGGCGAGAAGTACCAGTACCAGCGTCAAGCTCATTGTCGTCAACATGTCATCAGTCTCCCGTCAGGATATACAATCAATGGTCAAGCTCGGACAATTCTTCCTCGCTCAGCAATTTGTCGAGTTCTACCAGAATCAGCAATTGATCATCGCGGTGACAGACGCCCTGAATGAAACGGGCCGAATCGTCCTTGTTCACCTGCGGCGGGGTTTCGATTTCCGAGCGCTTCAGGTACACCACTTCAGCCACGCTGTCGACCACGATGCCGATGATGTGCTGGCCAATTTCTATGATGACAATGCGGGTATTGTCGTCCGGCTCGCGATCCGGCAGACCAAACCGGCAGCGTGTATTGATCACCGAGATTACCGTGCCACGGATATTGATAATGCCCATGACATAACCGGGCGCACCGGGAACGGGAGCAATGTCCTGAAACTTCAGGACTTCCTTGACCACCATCACGTCAACACCGTAGGTTTCATTTTCCAGCTGGAATGTTACCCATTGCAGAACCTGGTCATTTTCCTGTTTTTTTACGTCAGCCATGGGCTTCCTCGTCTATTCCTGTCAATTTTATCAGCGTCAATTTTCCAGCGCTTAAACGGACCCAGCAGACACCTGCACGAACCTGCACGAAATAGATGCAGGTTCTGTGCCATCACACCAGATGGCAGATTCAGCGGTTCTTGGCCAGGTCTGCCTTGACCTGTTTAGCGGTATCGCTGGCATCCAGCATGGCAACCAGCACATCCACATCCAGCAGCGCACATAATCGCTCCAGAACGGTCCCCGCCAGCCATGGGCGTTTGCCCAGCGTCTCCCGCCAGCGAATATCGGATGGCTGCAGATGCACCGACTGATCGGCATTGTTCACGGCCAGCGCCCAATGACTGTCGCCGAGCACGACCACGCTCTGGTACTCAAGCGCCTGCTCCGACGTGACCCTTTCCGGCATGACAAAACGTGCCGTGTCCACGACACGAAGGGTCCGGCCATTCCAGCGAATCAGCCCCATAAACCAGTCCGCCTGCGCCGCCATCGGCTGCACCTTGTCCGCCAATGGCATGATGCCGCCCAGCTCGTGCAGCGGTGCTGCCAGCTTCAACCCCATGACATCGAATAACAGGCTGGCAAACGGTTTGTCGGCCCACGGCCTGGCAGCGCGACCGGGTAGTTGTGGTGTCAGTTCACCGGCACGGGTCACTGCATCGACAGTTATCGGCGAACTTGCCGCAACCTGTGTGGCAGGCGTCTCAGCAAGCAGCGCCGGCGGCCAATCTTCCTGAACTGCTGACGCCTGCTCCAGCTCTGGCGCCGGTATGTCTTCCGGCAACACAGTGCGCAACAGAGCATCCAGATAATCCTGAACAATTCCCGGTGCGGCAGTCGTCCGGGTTGTCTGTGTTGACGTGTATCCGCTAGCCATGCGCCACTGCTCCTGTCGCCGGGGCGACCTCTGGTGTCGTTTTCAACAGCGTCTTCAATAATGACGCATAGGCCTGAATACCGCGGCTGGTGGGGTCCAGCGCCAGAGGGGTGACGCCGCGTGAACTGGCATCCCGCAAACGGGTATCCACCGGAATCGCCGAGTTCCAGACATGATCGGGCCAGGTTTTGCGCAAGTACCTGAAACTGCTGACACTGGCCTGCGTGCGCCGGTCAAACAAGGTAGGCACCAGCAGATATGGCAACGGCTGGCGCCTGGAACGGTTGATCATCTGCAGGGTATTGAGCATCCGCTCTACCCCTTTTATCGCCAGAAACTCGGTTTGCACGGGCACAACAACCTGCTCCGATGCTGCCAGCGCGTTGACCAGCAGCACCCCCAGGGTCGGCGGGCTATCAATGATGACATAATCGAAACGATCCCACAGACGCGCCAGAGCCCGGGACACCGCCAGCCCCATGCCGTCCTGCGACACGGCACTGCGCTCCAACGTCGCCAGTGCAGTTGTGCCAGGCACAAGATACAGCTGTGCGGTATCGGTGTCGTGGATACTGGCATCCAGCTGCGAGTCATCCAGCTTGCCTGACGGCGCAAACCAGTCGAAGCTTCTGCGCGTCGTCACTTCCGGTGAATGGCCGAAATAGCTTCCCAATGATCCCTGCGGATCCAGGTCGAGCATCAATACCCGTTTGCCCTGAGCGGCCAACAGACAGCCAAGGGCAACTGTTGTTGTGGTTTTACCAACACCCCCTTTTTGATTGGCTACTGACCAGACTCTCATGTCACCAGGCCTCGCTGCTTGCGCAAGCTCGCTATCAGTTGATTTCTTCGCACAGGCGCGGCGCCACTCGCCGCAAATCCAGCACCTCATCGACCAGGCCTGCCTTGGCGACTGCCATCGGCATGCCGTAAATAACACAACTGGCCTCGTCCTGTGCCCAGATCGTGGCACCCTCGGCTTTCAGTAGACGTGCGCCGTCGCGTCCATCGGCGCCCATACCGGTCAGTACTATACCCAGGACTTTACCGCCCAGATCCCGGGCCACCGAGCCAAAGGTGACGTCCAGTGACGGCTTGTAGTTCAGACGCTCATCACCCTCGATAACCCGGATGCGCAGCGGCATGCGGCCATCGAGCAGCATCTGTCTGCCACCGGGCGCCAGGTAGGCATGGCCAGGCCGCAAGACATCGCCGTCCCTCGCCTCGCTGACGTTGATCTGGCATATCCGGTCCAGTCTCTCGGCGAACGCTTTGGTGAACGTTCCCGGCATATGTTGCACCAGCAAAATGGGCAACCTGAAATTGGCGGGCAAGTGCGTAAGGACCTCCTGCAGCGCCATCGGCCCCCCGGTTGAGGCCCCGATCACAATCAACTGGGTTGCGCGATAATTGGGCCGCCGTACTGGCGTTGCCACGTCTGCTGCCTTTGTCGATGCGGTCGCAGCAGACGACTGCCGCAAACCGCTGCGGCTGCTCGACACCATGACAATGCGGTCGCACAGTACCTTCTGTATTTCATCCGAGTGCCGTGAAATCTCCTCAAAATTCTTCGGCAAGTAGTCAACCGCACCTGCCTCCAGCGCATCTAGCGTGACCCTGGCTCCCTCGTAGGTCAATGATGAGAACATCAACACCGGAATGCCCAGCTTGCGATGGATCTCCCGCAACGAGGTGATGCCATCCATCACTGGCATTTCGTAATCCATGGTGATGACATCCGGCCGCAGGCGTGTCGCCTCATCAATCGCTTCCTGGCCATTGCTGGCAGTGCCTACCACCTGCAGCCGGGCATCCGCGTTAATCAACTCTGTCAGCCGCCGTCGGAAAAACCCGGAGTCATCAACCACCAATACCTTGATTGTCATTATCTAACGTACCTGTCTGCGCCACGGGCGCTTGTAAAGCCGGACTGAGTTTTCAATGGTTGGCATGACTGCACTCAGGCAGCGTACCGTTTAAGCAAGCCCGGCACATCCAGGATGACAGCAATACGACCATCGCCCGTTATTGTTGCGCCCGCCATGCCGGGTGTGCCGTGTAACATCCGGCCCAGCGGTTTGATCACCACCTCCTCCTGGCCGATCAGGGTATCCACCACGAAACCAACCCGCTGCGCACCGACACTGACAATCACAACATTGGCCTCCGTCCCCTGTTCGCTGCTGCCATGGGGTGCATTGTTGGTCAGCCAGCGTCGCAAATGGAACAGCGGCAGGGCCTTGTCTCTGACGGTGACGACCTGTTGACCGTCGACGACATGTGTTCCGTTAAGATCCAGGTTGAATATTTCACTGACGCTGGCCAAAGGCAAGGCAAACGCCTGATCCCCGACCAGAATCATCAGCGTGGGCATAATGGCAAGCGTCAGGGGTACCTTGATTTCAATGCGAGTGCCTTCGCCGGGTTTGGAATCAATAAACACCGAGCCATTTAGCTGGGTAATCTTGGTTTTCACCACATCCATGCCCACGCCTCGACCTGACACATCCGAAACTTCGGTCTTGGTGGAAAAGCCAGGCGCAAAAATCAGGTCAAAACATTCACTGTTGCTGAGCCGGTCAGCGGCATCCCGGTCCATCAGCCCTTTCTCGACGGCCTTGCCGCGCAGCATGTCCGGATCCATGCCATTGCCATCATCGCTGATGGTCAATAATATGTGATCACCTTCCTGTTCCGCAGCGAGCAGAATAGTACCCTGCCGCGGTTTGCCACCGGCTTCGCGCTTGTCCGGCGTCTCAATACCATGATCCACCGCATTTCTGACCAGGTGAACAAGCGGGTCCGCCAGGGCCTCCACAAGATTCTTGTCAAGGTCAGTGTCTTCGCCATGCAGCTCCAGTACAACATCCTTCTTCAGGCTGCGCGCCAGGTCTCTTACGACCCTGGGGAAACGCCCGAATACTTTCTTGATAGGCTGCATCCGGGTTTTCATAACCGATGTCTGCAGGTCGGCGGTGACCACGTCCAGGTTTGCCACGGCCTTGGACAGCATTTCGTCTGCTGCTGTCGAACCAATTCTGACCAGCCGATTTCTGACCAGAACCAGCTCACCAACCATGTTCATGATGTCATCGAGCCGGCGTGTGTCCACCCGAACAGTCGTCTCAGCCACCGGCGCCTGGTCGATGGCAGCGGGCCCGGGTGCTGCATTGGGTGTAGAGCTGGACGCTGCATTGGGGGCCTGGGTGGCACCTGGGTCAGACTCTGCTTTCAGTACCGGCTTAGGCGTGTCCGGGGGAGCATCGGCGCTTTCAGGAGACGTTTTTGAACCACTTTGTAGTTGGTCGAGCAGAGCCTCGAACTCGTCCTCGGTAATGTCGTCACTGGATTTTGCTGCGGGCTCTTTATCCGCTGAAGGCTCTTTGCCCGCTGAGGGCTCTTTATTCGCTGAGGGCTCTTTGCCCGCTGAGGGCTCTTGATCCGCTGAGGGCTCTTGATCCGCTGACGCGCCCTGCAGCTGATCGAGCAGTGCCTCGAACTCATCGTCGGTGATTTCGTCATCAGCGCCGGCAGCGGACTCAACCGGTGCGCTGGCGCGATTCTCGGCTTCAGATTCAAAATCCGCCGAATCCAGCGCTGCCAACAGCTGATCGAATTCCTCATCAGTCATGTCGTCGCTGCCGCTGTCTGCTTCAGCAGCAACAGCGTCATTGGCAGTCGCGCGCGAGGCCACCGACAAATCGTGCGCCTGTGTGCCTTTGCCTGCCAGGTCATCACCATTGGCCAGAACCTGCAATGCCTGCAGCAGTTCATCGCTGGCCGGCTCCGGCGGCATGCGCTCCTTGATCTGGGCAAACATGTTGTTCACCGCGTCCAGTGCCTGCAGGACGATATCCATCAATTCCGGCGTTACCTGGCGCTTTCCGTTGCGCAGGTTGTCAAACAGGTTTTCGGTGACATGGCAGCAATCCACCATCGGCGTCAGCTGCAAAAATCCGGCACCACCCTTTACGGTGTGGAAACCACGAAAAATTGCATTCAAAAGATTCTTGTCTTCCGGCTGTTTCTCCAGCTGCACAAGTTGTTCAGAGAGCTGTTCGAGAATCTCCCCGGCCTCAACCAGGAAGTCTTCCAGAATCTCTTCGTCATCAAAAAAACTCATGTTGCTGTTCCTCTGCGATTCAACGTCATCAGCCTCGTGCTGTTGCGTGAGTCAAAACCCAAGGCTGGACAATAAGTCATCGACATCGTCCTGGCCTGACATCACATCCTGATTTTTCTGCTGATTAATTTGTGGACCTTCAGCCTGAATACGTTGCTTTTCATCACGCTCTGCCCTGGTGTCATTGGCCGGCCGTTTGATACCGGCAACCTCTTCTACATTGCTGGCCAGTTTGACCAGGCGCACCAGACTTTGTTCGACATCGCTGACCAGTTCTATGACACGTTTGATCACCTGGCCACTGAGATCCTGATACCCCTGAGCCATCAGTATGTCAGTGAGCCGGCTGTGGATACCCTGCCCGTCACTGCTGATGCGCTGCAGAAACTGCTGTACGCGCTCCATCAGTGCCTTTGATTGCGCACCCGAATCGCTGCTCTGTGCCTGGAACACCTGCCAGTCTTTGCGGATTGCCTCACTTTCGTCGACCAGCTTCTGCAGCATGGGTGCAGCTTCATCCACACGGTCCATGGTCTGGTTGGCTGCATCTTCCGTCATGGCAATAACGTAACTGAGCCGGCTTCGTGCATCCGCCATTTCCGACAGCTCATGTTTCACTTCGGCATTGCTGTGCAGGCCAATTTCCAGATGAAAGTCGCGCAGGGCATTGTGCAGCGCACGCGTCAAACGGCCGACTTCGAAGTACAGTGTTTCATCGCGGGCGTGGTTGATCTGATGGATATGATCGGCAACTGCCCCCATGTCGCCTCGTTGCAGGGCTTCCAGCAAAACCTGCTTGCGTGCCAGCAAGGCATCGGTAAAACTTTTCGCACCCGCCGCAGCCAGTTCCGCTGTCTCTGCGTCCCGCGCGGCATTGCCTGCTTTTGCCAGTGCATTGTCGTTTTTATCTGACATTTGCGCTTTCCTTCACTGATTGGCGTCGATGCGCTCAAAGATCTTCTCGATCTTCTCCTGCAGAGCCGCTGCCGTAAACGGCTTGACGACATACCCATTCACACCGGCCTGGGCCGCCGCGATAATCTGATCGCGTTTGGCCTCAGCCGTTACCATCAGAATGGGCAGCGTCTTCAGCTTTTCGCTGGCGCGGCACGCCTTCAACAGATCAATACCGGTCATCCCCGGCATGTTCCAGTCTGTTATCAGAAAGTCGAACTGGCCATTTTCCAGCATCGGCAAGGCGGAACTGCCGTCATCTGCCTCGGCGGTATTGGTAAATCCCAGATCTCGCAACAGGTTCTTGATAATGCGACGCATTGTTGAGAAATCATCAACAATGAGTATTTTCATGTTCTTGTCCAAAACCGCCTCCACGTCATGAGCTCAACCTGGGGATAGGCGCCACCCGGCACGGTATCTCCCTAGAGGGTTATCGCTTGAAAGGTAAAAAAATTTAGCGTTATCAGGAAATAAATTCAGAAGATGGGCATTATAGCCCAGAGACGATGTCTTCGGGGAACCCGGCAGCAACCGGATTCAACGCCACTCCTGCAGGCGGGCGCGCAGCCGCAGAGCGGCCTGACTGTGTATCTGACTGATGCGGGACTCGCTGACGCCGAGCACCTCCCCGATCTCTTTCAGGTTGAGTTCTTCATCGTAGTAGAGTGCCAGAACCAGTTTTTCACGTTCCGGCAGCCCCTCAATCGCCTCCGCCAGATGTAAACGGAAGTCCTCTTCCTGAAGCTCATCGGCCGGTCCGGAGATCTCTCCTGAAGCTGCTTCCAATGCAGAGTCATCACCGCCCTCGGTCAGATCATCGAAACTGAACAGGCGGCTGCCCGAGGCATCCTGCAAAATGGTGTAGTAGGTTTCCAGATCGATACCGAGCTCTTCGGCTACCTCGTGATCCTTGGCATCGCTGCCGGTGCGCATCTCCACCGATTTTACCGCCGCGGCAACTTCACGGGATTTGCGATGCACTGACCGTGGCGCCCAGTCCCCCCGACGAATCTCGTCGAGCATGGCACCGCGTATGCGGATGCCGGCATAGGTTTCAAAGCTGGCGCCTTTGGACACATCGTATTTACTGGCCGCTTCAAGCAGACCGATCATGCCGGACTGTATCAGATCATCAAGTTGCACGCTGGATGGCATACGCATCAACAGGTGATGCGCAATCCGCTTGACCAGTGGCGCATGCTGCACAACCAGCTCATTCATGCTGGTGGCTTGCACGTCCTGATAGACTGAGGCACCTGTTGCTGATGTCATAAACAATCCCGTTGAGTCCTGTTCAGGACATGCCCTGCACGAGTCTTTCTACAAAAAACTCCATCTGTCCACTGGCCTGGGTCCTCACTGGCCACTGACTGACTTCTTTTGCCAGCCTGCGGTACGCACCGGCCGCCTTGCTGCCGGGATAGGCGTCCAGCGTAGGTCTTTGCCGTTGGACTGCTTTGCGCAGCGTTTCATCGTAGGGAATATCGCCAGCATAACGCAGGTTGACATCCAGAAAGCGACCGGCGACACCCGCAAAGCGATTAAACATACTCCGCCCTTCATCAGCGGATCTTGTCATATTGGCGACGATCCGGAAGTCCTGCAAATGACAGTCCCGATTCAGCAGTTTGATCAGCGCATAGGCATCTGTCATTGACGAAGGTTCATCGCAGACCACGACCAGCACTTCCTGGGCAGCGCGCACAAAACTGACAACCGAGTCCGAAATACCGGCAGCGGTATCAATGACCAGCACATCCAGTTCATCAGCAAGGTCGCTGAAGGCATGAACGATGCCGGCATGCTGATTGGGCCCCATGGTAACCAGGGATTGCACCCCGGAAGACGCGGGAATGACCTGAATACCATGCGATGACACCATGATATCACGCAGGCCGCACTCCCCGGACAGCACGTCAGCAATCGTCCGCTGCGCCTTGATACCCAACAGAATATCAACATTGGCCAGCCCAAGGTCAGCATCCATCAGCACGACCCGTTTGTCCAGCTGCGCGAGGGCCAGGCTGAGATTAACCGAAATACTGGTTTTACCTACGCCGCCTTTACCACCGGTCACCGCAAGTACTTGAATGGGATGCATTCCCTGTGTTCTCCCCAACTGTTAATGCCGGCCGCCTGTGCCAGCCTGCTAATTCAGGCCCGCGACACGCAGTTCCATCGGCGACTGACTGCCGTATTCTGTCATCAGTCGTTCTTTTTCCACAGGCACGGCCGCTTGTCGGCGACCCAGTGCCACGGCGCGCTTGACCAGCGCCTGTGCCTGCGCCAGGGCGATGTCATCCGGAATCGACTGCCCGAATGTTTCATACACCACCGGCAAATCGTATTCTATTGTTAACGCCAGCGCATCCCCCAGCACACACGCCTCGTCCAGGTGTGTGAGAATACACGCAGAAACATCTGCCGTCGAACAGGTTTTCCACGCTGCCCGCAAGACCTGCGCCTGGCTTGTGGCCGGCAACACAAGCCATTTGCGAACATACGGCTGTTCGCGGAGCAGGGTCAATTGACGCTGCTGCTCTGGATGGTGGGATGGCAGGCCCGCGGTATCAACGAGCACCAGCTTCTTGTGACCGAGACTGTCCAGCGTGTCGTCCAGTGAATGCTGATTATCCACAATTCTGACGCTGACGCCCAATATCCGGCCAAGTGTGCGCAGCTGTTCGTGTGCCGCCAGGCGGAAGCTGTCGGTGGTCACCAGCGCAACATCCTGCGGACCATGCTGCAACACATAGCGCGTGGCAAGCTTGGCGATGGTGGTGGTTTTCCCGGCACCGGTTGGGCCCAGGAACGCGAAGACACCGCCCTTCTCTACCGGATCATGACCCATGACCGGCAGTGCCCTGACCATGCCACTCAATACCTGTTTCCAGACCTGATCCAGCGTTTTGCCGGGTTTGACTGACCCCAGCAATTGGCGGCTCAGGAACCCTGGCACACCCATGGCAGACAAGCGTTCCCAGATCACCGCCTGCAAGGGTGACTGGCTACTGAACTGTTCCCAGGCCAGGCCATTGAGGCGCTGCTGGAGCAACGTGCGGATGCTGTGCAACTCATTACGCATGGCGCCGATTTCCGCTTTGCTGGCAGAGGGCTGCGCAACCATCGCGTCAACGGCTTCCTTCTTGGCCGCCGGCGCCGGACTCAGGGTTGCAATAACTTCAACGCCGCCTGTCGCGAGGCTGCGCGTCGATAAAATGGCAGCGTCGTCGCCGAGTTCCTCGCGCACCTGTAACAATGCGTGGCGCATATCTTTGGCCAGGATCTTCTTAAGCTGCATTTTTGCTCCTCATTTATCGTTGTTGCTGTTGTTCCGACCAACGACCGT
>CEQZ01057151.1_pt1 | contig 11606 bp, 9 predicted proteins | sample 530941 | NCBI WGS metagenome assembly CEQZ01 (sample SAMEA2621107, study PRJEB7988) | marine metagenome | biome: marine biome (ENVO:00000447); feature: mesopelagic zone (ENVO:00000213); material: "saline water (ENVO:00002010), including plankton (ENVO:xxxxxxxx)" | depth 800 m | reverse complement strand
CCAACCCGGTGGATACTCTAAGCCACCGCAAGGCATGGAACACTATCAAGCGCCGCCGCACCTTCATCCCACCGCACAAGCTGGGCACCTGGCTAGATGCCGTGTCCACCCTAGACGAAATGCCAGACTACGCACCCGGCACCGGCAGACATCATCAGAAGCTCAAGAACGGTGCCATGCAGCGAGACTTCCTGTTGCTGGTGTTGCTGACCGGACTACGCCTAAACGAAGCCAAGGGGCTGCGCTGGGAGGATGTGGACATGGAGGGTCGCACTTTAACTATTCGCGATTCCAAGAACCACGACGACCACACCCTGCCGGTAGGCGATTACTTAGGCGCCTTGTTGAAGCGTCGCCGTGACGAATCCGGCGCCGAGTATGTGTTCAGCAACAAAGCCGGTCACCGGTTGCACAATCTGCGCTACGCCTTAGCGCGTATCGAAGAGCACACCGACATGCATGCTACCTGCCACGACCTACGCCGGACCTTCGCCACTATCGCCGAATCCATGGGGCTGAGTGCTTACGCCATCAAACAGGCCTTGAATCATCGTACCAGCGCCAGCGACGTAACCGCAGGCTATGTGCAGGTGACGCCAGAGCGGCTGCGCGACCCCATGCAGCGCATCGAAACCTTCATTTTGAGCCATAGCCATGCCCAGCGAGGTGCCAAGGTAGTACAGCTACGCGGCTAATGCCGCACCGTATTGGCTGGCTAGGGTCGCTCCTGAAATCGTGGCAACTCCACCACATCTGCCAGCTATCCTTTACATGGAGTGCGTCAGGAGTAGCGCATGGATCCGCAACTTGCAGGTTTACAAGTCACGTACACGGATGCAAAGAAGTTATTTGGCACGAGTTTAGGGGAGCATCAGAAAAGGAAATTGCTGGACCGGAAGGAAAAAGTGGATGCCTGGGAGATACCGACAAGGCACTTCATTTGCATTCGTGGAATCTATGTTGATTTTCAGAGGCTAGAGGGCGTAACTCTTCCGAGCGAGACGGATGAAGAGGAGGAATTTTTAGAGCATCCTGAGGGAGACCCTACCAAGCCATGCGTCGAATTCCCCTGCAAGCTGTGGCAGCTGGAAGAATTCTTGAATCAAGAAGGAATCAGCGAATATATCGACCCGTTCGATATGGCAGATTGGGTGCGAAAAAAGCTGAGCAATGCTGTCAGCGAGGCCCCCTCGCAGCAGGAAAAGCCGTCGCTCTTACTGACGATTGCAGTCCTGCTAAACTTACTGAAAGCGAGTCAAAATCCACGCTACAACCAAGCCGGCATAATCGAGAGTATTAAAGACGGTGATGATGGCTATGTGAGAGGCCTGAGCCCGAGAAATCTGGGGGATCTGTTTTCAGCTGCAAATAAAGCACTTAAGGAAGCTAGAAAAAATTCCCATCCATAAGCCTGAAATTGCAATTGCAAAAACCGGCTCTGCAATTGCAATGAGATAGCTCTGTGACCTATGCATCATAGCCCTGTGTTCAAACGACATGGGGCTTTTTCATGAATACTACTGCTTCCTTCCCAACCCTGCTGGATCAAAAGCAGGTTGCCACATATCTCGGCAAGTCCGTCGCCTGGTGTGAGCGCTCCCGCTGGGATGGCACCGGCCCTCGCTTTATCAAGGTAGGCCGCGCCGTTCGCTACCGTGCCGATGATGTACTCGCTTGGCTAGAAGCCAACACCCGCACCAACACCAGCGAGGATTTGAAATGAACCTTCACCTACTCACTCTAGGGTTTGGTGTGGTAACTCGCTGGATGTTTGCAACAAGCGCTCAATTCCACATCTTTAGCCTCGAAACCGCCTGCAAGCGCCTAGCGTGCTGGCTGTTCACCTTGCACATCAAGAAAGGGGCTGCCCATGACTAAACATACGGTTTGCCCGCGCGCTTTCCGACTGATGCTGGCATTGCTGAGCGCCCCGCGCACACGTGAAGAATGCGACAAACTAGCACCATCCAGCAACTCGCCCCATTACATCGGCGTACTAAGAGAGAAAGTGAAGCTGGAAGTGCCATGTGAATACGTACCGTTCGTGACCAGCGATGGCATCAAAAGTAGATATGGCCGCTACCATGCTACATCGGATGACAAAGCCAAGATTCGCGAGTATCTGCACAACGTGGAAGCCACTAACGATTCGCAAGAAAAAGCCCCGCTTGGGCAGGGCTAAAGCTTTCTGTCATTTGGTCAGTGCATGGTCATTGTAGAGCGTGTAAGCGCCACCGGCCAGCCTGTCCCTTTATAGGAATTTAGACGGCATGGCCAAGAGAAAAAATAGCCTGCCCTTCGATAGCAGGGGAGGCGTTGTTACGATCCAGAGACGCCTGTTAAAGTCCGATGCTTATAAGAAGATATCTCCTCAAGCAAAGGCATTGCTGCATCAACTGCATTCCCATTGGAGGCCAGACAGGGCTATAGGATTCGGTGTCCGCGAGGCAGAGCAAACAATCCCCTGCTCGCGCAAAATAGCTATGCGCGCCTTCAAGGAACTACAGGAAGCAGGATTCATTGTCATGGTGGACGAAAGTCTGTTCTGCTCACGAGCACAATCAAAGACGCGGACTTGGCGCCTCACCTGGATGCCGTGGAACTACCTTGGGCCCACAAATGAATGGGAAAATCAGTGCTATGTGTAAAATTTCCACAGGTGTATAAATGACACCTGTGGAAGTTCAGAGGTATCGTTTATACACCATTGGGGCAGTTTTTTAGGTGAAGAGGTATCGTTTATGGCACCTGTGACCACAGTTTTTTAAAGCTAGAGGTGTTGTTTTTACACCACTCCTACATTGCCACCCTATCTACGCCCATTACCCAATCTCAACAGAGTCATCAACACATTCTGTTGTATTAGAAGCGCCGTAATCTTGCAGACCTGCCTATTTCATTCAATTGCCAGTTTTCAAACTTGAATGAAGCTTATTCGGATGAACTAACAAAGTTAATTGTTTTTAAATTCCCTCCACCTCGATGCCATGCCGGGCGAGCCAGCTCTTGCGCTGCTCATAGTCCGGCATGGTACGCTCCAAGCGGCGCCAGAAAGCCGGGGTGTGGTGGGGTTCGTGCAGGTGGATCAACTCATGGACGACGATGTACTCGGCGATATGGCGCGGCAGCAAGATAGTCTTCCAGTGAAAATAGACCCGGCAGCCCTTGCCGCAGGAGCCCCAGCGATAACCGAGATCTTGCACCTTCACCCCGGCGGGCTCGACCTGCATGCGCCGGGCGTGCTCCTTCACTTTTCCAACCAGCCAGTCGGTTGCGCGGAGTGTGTACCAGCGGATGAAGTGCTCGCGGGCATCAACCAGTGCATCCTCGCGCAGCTGGAAGCGGCCGGCGGCGAGCTTGAGCGGCACGTCTTGGGCGTCTTTGGGAACTCGCTTGAGCCGATAGCTGCGCCCCAGATAGAGAAACCCTTCGCCGTTGACGTACTCCTTGCGCGGTAGCTGGCGGCGGCTCTCGGCCTTCTGCGCCAGCTTCTGGTAGATCCAGTATCGCTTCTCGACCACGAAATCGCGTAGCAACTGCTCATCGGTATCGCTGGGTGCCGCGATAATCAACTCCCCTTCACGGTCTACCGTGATCTCCAGCGTCTTGCGCCGGCGGCTCTCGCGCACCTCAAAGATGAGGTCGCCCACGTCCAGCCGTGTCATGCATCCACCAACTTCGCCTGGTTACTTCGCGCCAGGTCAAAGAGCCGCTCGGCGACGGCCTCAACCTCACTCGTCGGCACCAGACCACCCATCATCAACCGCGTGAACAGGTGCTGCTTGAGGCGCTCCTGGTCCGGAATGTGCGAGGGTTTCCAGAAGTCGGGGATCGAGATTTCCTCCTGGATCAGCATTACCAGTTCCTCTGTAGTCGCCAGCAGCTGGCGAGCGGTGCCGTCGTCCATCTGGTTCACCTCGAAGCCAGCGCTCACCATCAGCTCGCGCCAGAAGGGCTCGGCGTGGGCCGGCATGTCGGGAACGTCTTCCCCTTCTACCCGTGCCCCGTCGCGCAACTGCTGAATCAGCCCCCGCAGGGCCTTCACCTGCTCGTCCCACTGGCCATCGAGCTGCTGAAGCAGGTCGGCCAGTCGCTCGCTCAGCCGGCCGTACTTCACCGGGTCCTCGTCCAGGTGCTTGCGCACATGGGAGCGGATGGCGTGCTCCATCTCAGAGGCCTTGGCGCGATCACCGACCTGGCGGCCGATGTGCGCATCGAACTCGGCGTCGGTGAGCTGCACGGGGGGAATCCGCGGGTCGATGCCCAATGAAATCACATAGTCATCAATGAGCTTGCGCACCTTTTTGCCGATGTCGCGGCCGAGCTCCGGAGTATCCTTGTAGCGATTACGCGCCAGGGCGTGGAGATAGGCGAGCTGCTTGGCGTCGTTGACGAACTCCAGCCCCTCGGGGCGTGGCAGCACATCATCCAGGGTGCGATTGAATTCCTTGAGCTTGACCACGAACTCGGCGCGCAACCGCTCGTCCGCCAGCGCTTGTACCGCTTCTTCAGTATCGTCCAGGCTGTCCACGCCCTGGCCGCGCAGCACGTCGATGACGCGCAGGTGACGGTCACGCAGCAGCGGGATCTCGTCCTTGAGGCTCATCAGTGCGCCGTCGATGTCCTCATCGCTGTAGGCGGCCAAGGCCTCCTTGAGATGGTTGGCTACTCCGAAGTAGTCCACCACGATGCCGTGAGTCTTGCCGTGGCCGGTGCGGTTAACCCGGGCGATGGCCTGCAGCAGCTCCGCTTCGCGAATCGAGCGGTCTAGGTACATCACCCCCTCGATAGGCGCGTCGAAGCCGGTCAGCAGCATACTCTTGACGATTAGGAATGCCAGCGGGTCGTACTTTTGCGGGTCCTGTTCCTGTCGATTCGGGTTCTGTCGATTCTTGGCCGCCTCGCTGGAAAGCGGCGGCAAGGGTTTCTTGAAACGCTTGATGTGACGCTCGACCGCGGCGCGGTCGCTCCACTTCGCCCAGGCAGAATCGTCGTTGTTGCCGCTGCTGAACACCACAGCGAACTCCAGCTGACGCAGGATCTCACGATAGCGCCAGGCCTGGATCGCCGCCTTGACCCGTGGCGGGCGGATCAGCAGCTGTGTGTCGTCCAGTGCCTTGTCCTCGGGTGTCAGCGCCATGGCGTCTTCCAGCAGCTCGGCCTTAGCCTGCTCGAGAGCCTCGTAATAGCGCAGGGCAGCCCGACGGCTATAGGCCACCAGCTGGGCCTTGTAGCCGTTGGGCAGGATATGCGTTACGTAGTGGCGTAGGATGTCCTGGGCCTTCTCTTGGATCAGCTTGGGCGCCTCGAAGATCTGTCCCTTGGTGGCGTACTTCTTCTTGATGGCCTCCAGTTCGTCCTTGGTGTGCTCGCGAAACAGATCCTCGAACAGGCCATCAAGGCTGGCACCGTCCTTAATGGCGCCCTTGGCGGTGCGCCCCTCGTAGAGGATTGGTACTGTAGCGCCGTCTTGCTCCGCCTCCTTGATGGTGTAGCGGTCGATGTACTCGCCGAAGATATCATGGGTGCGCTTCTTGTCGCCCATGATGATGGGCGTGCCGGTGAAGCCGATGCGTGCGGCGTTGGGCAGCGCACGCATCATGTTGGCGTGCAGGTCGCCAGCCTGGGTGCGGTGAGCCTCGTCCACCAGGATCAGGATGTCCTCGCTTTCGTTGAGTACCTCGAAGGGCTCACTCAGGGTGGGCTTGCGCGGGGTGGTGCCGGCACGGCCCGGTTCAGCCGCATCGCGCCGACCGTCATCCAGTCCGTGGTGGTCACCCTCGTAGTCGTTGCCGGCCTCGGCTTCTTCTTCGGCGTCGTCGTTGGTGTCGGCACCGGGCAGCGTCTGGTCACGGTATTTCTGAACTGTCCCGAACACCAGGCCGGGGCCGTCCCGTGCCAGCAGCTTCTTGAGGGTTGCGGTGTTGCTCGCCTTCTCTACGCTCTCACCGGTCAGCTCGGCGGTAGCAGAGAGCTGAGACTGCAGATCCTTGCGGTCGGTGATCACCACCACCTTGAAACGCCGCAAGCTAGGGTCGCTGCGCAGCTTGCGTACCAAGAACACCATGGAAAGACTCTTGCCGCTGCCCTGGGTGTGCCAGACGATGCCGCCACGCCGGTCGGACTCGCCATCCTCGCGACGGGTCTTGCCGCTCTTCAGCCGCTCTATGGCGCGGGTCACGCCGCGGAACTGGGGGTAGCGGCACACCAGTTTGATTTCCTGACCGCCCAGGTTCATGAACAGGGTGTAGTGGCGCACGATATCCAGCAGATTGTCACGGTTGAGCATGCCGGCCACCAGGCGTTGCTGCGCGGAGAGGTCGGCCACGCCCAAGTCGATGGCCACCTCCGCCTCGCGTTGCGGTGCCACGGTCTTCCAGCTCAGGTAGTGGGCGAAGCCGGCGCCGATGGTGCCCGCCCGGGCCTCATCGAAATTGCTGGCCACCAGGAACTGGCTGGTAGCGAACAGCGCCGGTGCCCCTTCGTGTTCCTGCACCTCGACGTCCAGATGGCGCTGGTCATGGTAGCGGCGCAGCTGGTCCACCGCCTGGCTGATGCCTTCCGGCACGGTGCGGCTCTTGCACTCCACCACCACCAGCGGGAGGCCATTGACGAACAGCACCAAGTCCGGAATCACATGACCCTTGCCCGAATCATGGCCCGGTGGGCACTTCACTTTGAACTGGTTGACCACGGTGAAGAGATTGTTGGCTGGCGTTGCCCAGTCGATGTAGCGCAGGGTCTGACCACGACCGCCATCCCAGCCCTCCAGCCCCTCCACGGACAAGCCACCCAACAGCAGCTCGGTGGCCAGCTTGTTGGCCTCCATCACCTTGCTGGCTGGCAGGCGGGTAATCGCGGACACCGCTTGGTCGAGGCGGCTGTCATCGAGCCAGGGCTCACCGTCACGCAGGTTGATGCCGCGGAGTCGCTCGCGCAGCAGCGGCTCCATTACCATCTGGGCGAAGCTATCACGGTAGGTTACAGCGGGATCGTCCACCGAGCCGGCCAGGAACTGCCAGCCCTGACCAATGAGCTGGTCAATGAAGGGCTTCTCGACGTCCTTATACTCTGGGCCTGTCATGATGAAACCTATTATTAGATTATCGGGCTGCTAAGAGCGTCGTTTATCCTGCTCTAACTCGTCCATGGTATCTGGTGTGGGCAGTATGGAAATAAAGCGAGCCAACATCACCAGGGTCATCAAAATTCCAACAGCCGCCTGAAACAATAGTATTAGCTGACCCATCTGATTCAGTGCACTTCCACCATTAAAAGAGAAAGCAACCATGAGGGTTAAGGCTTCTCTTAGGCTTCCCAAAAGTCCATTTGCTGACAACTCCATCCAGCCCCAGTGCATCAATAGAAAGTGAGCGCACGCAAACCATACGACGGTCTCGAAATAGTTGTGGACCAGAAGAATCACCATTCGTCGGTAGCCGCGTATCTGATAATCTCGACCTAACTTTTTTGCTCGATATTCATCAAAGAGAAGTACATTAACTTGATAAACTACCAATTCAAATGTTCTAAGTAACCCATACGTGGCTATCCATTTGCCAGCTGATACCAAAGCCGAACTCTCAGAATTCAGAAGCCAAAGCCCCAGCAATGCCAGCAGCAAATGCCCCAGTGTCCAGGTATCTACTAGCAGAAACGACAGGTCCCGGCGGCGCTTTTGATTAACATTGAAGACATCCAAAAGTTTTTGCCAAAGCTTCATTACCCAAGGAAATAGTGCAATATATTTAAGCAGTTGAAAAATGCTAGACCAGAAAGAAACGATAAAGCTTCCTGACTTTTCTTTTATTTCCGACACCGTTCGACCCTCGTTAATAGTGTTTTTTTACAACACTGCTCTGTAACTATCACAGCCTAACTCGACTACTGCCCATCATCAGAGCCCACCAAAGATTTCTTGCCCATGGCCTTCTCGATGATCTCTAGTAGCAGACGTTTGCGCTGCTGGTAGAAGGCGTCGAAGTCATCAGCGCGCAGGGCTTCGGTAGGAATACGGTGCCCTTTGAGAATGGCGTTCATGGCCTCATCGCCAAGTTGAACCTGCTCATGGCTTTGTAGGCGATCCAGGTATTTGGAGGGTGCATCGCCACCAATCATACGGTTGGCTTTATAGGAAATCGGCGTCTTGTTAATAATGGCGTCGTAGACGCGCGGTGTGATTTTTTTCGCCTCACACCAGGCACGAGGAAAGATATGGTGGATATCCAACTCCACGCCCTGATTGTCCAACTCCTGAATATCACCCCTCCAGAAGAAGTCCACGGCACCCTCGCGCAAAATTAGTATATTAATACCCTTGTAGGCGGCACTGAGACGGCTACGCAAGGTTTCTAGTCGTGAGGGATCGAAAGAGGCGTCAATCACAGTGCGCGGCATAACTGCATCGTCCGTAAACCAATTCATCAGCTCTTCTAAGTCCAGGGCGATTCGGGTTTCTACAGCGCCGCCGTAGAGCTCACCTAAAACACCGCTCCAGTACCAACGAGATAGCTTCTGGTAGATGCGCGGCTCGCGCCAGCGATTACCTAGCAGGGTCATCACCGCTGCTAGGGGCACCAACTGGGTGGCATAGGGCAACTCGCGGCGGCTATAGAAGCATTCGCTGAGCAAGAAATAAGATGCTTCGATAAAGCCCTTCTCAACGTCATCAGCCCAGTCCTGATAAGACGTTAAAGGCAGGTCCAACACTGCAGCACGCTTGGCGCTAACCGGGCGCACCTGCTTGCCCGTTTTGCCATTCTTCAGGTCTTGTACCTTGCGCTCTCGGGTATGCAGCAGGGTAATAGCTTGGAGCAGGTCGGTGCTTTGGACGTCCCTAAGCAGCTCGTGTTCTTCGAAGCGGGCTTTGCGCGAGAGAACCTTGCGGATATCAGAACCGAACCAGTCATCGCGTAGGTTATAGCCTTCCGCTGCGTAGCTGGCGGTAATCAGCTCGAATACCGACAGCTGCACTCCACCGGTATTGACCTTCTCAAACACCAGGCAGACTGCCTCCTTGGATGTTTCCTTTTTAAGTTCGATAACCGGTAGCTGATAGGAAGAAAAGGCACTGAGAACCTTTTCCTGGAACTCAAAATAAACTCCTATCTGTTCCTGATTGAACTTGAAAAGGTCGCTAGCCCAATCATTGGGCGATAGTAATTTGTCACAAGGAAAGTAGAGCTGCTCGCATTCTAGCTGGCGGGTGGAGAGATCCAGATCCACCTTACGACCGAAATCGCTACGCTTCTGGCGGGTCTCGTCAACCGCGACGATGGCATCTTCCAGCCGATCCTCCCCTTCCAAGGCGATACGGATGTCGAAGTAGTAATGGCGCTTGATGTCCTTGCCCTTGGCGGTGCGGGTATCCACCGGGGTGGGCAGGCCCACCGCCTGTGTCAGGCTGGTGAGGCGCTGCTGGCCGTCTAGGATCAACTGATCCGGGTCCTTGGTGACGCTGTCTGGATCAATACCTTCCACCGGACGCGTCTCGAAGCGCACCTCACCGCCGGTTTCCATCAGCATCACTGCACCCACTGGGAAGGAGCGGGCGATGCTCACCAGCAGGCTTTTGACGTGGTCGTCGTCCCACACCCAGCCGCGCTGGAAGTCAGGGAGCTGGATCTTGCCGGTGGTGATGTCCTTGAGTAGCTCGGGCAGCGAGCGCTTGGTGCTGTCGAAGGTGGTCATGGCGGTTCCCTGTGCGATGTGATCCTGATGCTATGGAAGCCCCGGTCTATGCCGGGGTAGTGGCCTGGGCCTGTTCGAGCAGCGGAGTGACGCGGACGCGGCCGGTAAGGAGATCGTCCATTAGGCCTTTTTTTAAGTCACTGGCTTCCGAGAGAGCCCTTTTTTCAGCTGAAATATTCTCGTCTAAGGAGCGAATTCTTTCGTTGATGGCGATCTGCTCATGCAGAGCCGGGATGGGAATTATTATCCTCACATACTCGCTTGATCTGGCATGCACTTGAGTGCTTCCTACAGTGATGCCCCTTGCTTGGGATCTAAACCATGAACGCCTAGTTATCTCGGAAAAGAATTCTCGTGTCATTAATTCTTCTTTTAAGTACAGCCCGTAAGTTCCTTGGGCCAGTATATAAACACCCTTGCCATAAAAAATTGACCCCATACCGACCGTTGGGCCGGAGGGAACTAGGTCTCGCAAGCTGACAACCACTGCACCCTCATCAACCATGGAGCGGCTATAGAGGCTCGCAGCCTGAAGTGAAACAAATTGCTCTCTATTTACGATATCTATCAACTTGCTTCCAGTCACATCAGACTTGGCAATAACCGGCTTTCCTGTGTCTGAAAATTCTCCGGATTTAATTGCAGCGCCAGGAATCACCTCCTTCACTGCAGTCGATAAAGGCCGAGCTTGCCACTCCCTCGGAATCAACCCTAGCGGCGACTCCTTGTAGAGCTCCGGCGCCTGCTCAGGACCGGGACGGAGCTTGCCATTCTCGTCGATGCCGCGGGTCAGCAGGTCGTGGAGCAGGCCCTCCTTGACCTTCTCCAGCTTAGCGATCAACGCCTCGGCTTTCTGGATATGAGTGTCGAGAGTGTCGAGGATGCGGGCGATGAGGCGTTGTTCGCTCAGCTTCTTTGGAGCTAGAATCTCAAGACTACTAAATAAGCTTTTGTTTACAATTGGAACTACTTGTAGACCCGCTAGGGTATTTAGCTTGGGCTTTAGGCGAGTGCAGGCATAATAAATAAAGCTAGGATCAATTTTTTTTTCGTCAGGCTGTATAGCATTGATTTGCTGGTTGAAAGCGGTTTTTTCTTTGGTCTGCCCAGCTTTACCCAATATGCCAATACAAGAAACAAACACGGCATTCTTTTCTGCGGCCCTTGATAATAGTTCGCCTTTTTTCGTGAGCTTATCTGAACAACTTTCAACCCACCTTTTTCCTCCTAAATCCGAAGGGCCTACAAAGGGCAAGTCTCCGCCGTAGTTAGATTGATCGCTCGTTGGCGGGGTAGTGCCTGTAAAAATGTTGCCTAGTTCCGCAAGCCTCGGAGAATACCATCCTGTCGGTAGCTTTTGATAAACATCACACATAACCCAGTCCCTCTAGATACTGCTGCAGCTCCTTTGCGGCGGCATCCCGCTCGGCCTCGATATCGGTCAGCGTCACCCGATACTTGTCCCACCAAGTCTCGAGTGCGGCGATCACCTGCTGGCGCTGTTGGCGGATATAGCGCTCGAGGATGCCCTTTAGGTCGTTGTGCAGGATGGTGCCGACCAGCGCTGCAGCGTCGGGCTCGTCCAGGGTGTCCACGGCGGCGTTGAGGCGAGTCTCGAAGCTGGCGACCTTGGCCTTGTGGGCCTTGCGTACCTGGGTACGCTGGCTCTTCCAGGCCTTGATCTGCTCCGGCGTCGGGGCGTCGTCATCCTCGCCGCTATCGGCATCAGCCTCGTCGCCGTCATCGCCCTCCGGCTTGGCCTCGGCGGCCTTGATGCTGGCGTCCAGCTCCGCCTTGCGGGCAGCGAGCTCCTCGAGCTCGGCCACGTATTCCTCGAGAAGGAAATGGACCAGGCGGTGGTCGAGGGGGTTGGTCTTGCTCTGCTCGTCCTCCAGCAGGCTGTTGATACTGGTGCG
>CEQZ01017961.1_pt1 | contig 11751 bp, 10 predicted proteins | sample 530941 | NCBI WGS metagenome assembly CEQZ01 (sample SAMEA2621107, study PRJEB7988) | marine metagenome | biome: marine biome (ENVO:00000447); feature: mesopelagic zone (ENVO:00000213); material: "saline water (ENVO:00002010), including plankton (ENVO:xxxxxxxx)" | depth 800 m | reverse complement strand
TTTTTAAACAGACATCAAGGACAGGCTTTATTTATGGATTGTGATATGTTGGTAAGATCAGATATCATGGAAGTATTTGATTATGGTCTAGCTAATGATAAAGCAATCTGGTGTGTCCAACATAATCATTCCCCAACAGATAAATTTAAAATGGACAACATGATTCAGTCCCGATACTCTAGAAAGAATTGGTCTAGTTTTGTGTTGTGGAATTGTGAGCATGAAGCTCATAAATATTTCACAATAGATGATGTTAATCTACGCACAGGCTGGTATCTTCACAATTTTAAATGGATTCCAGATGACGAAATAGGATCTCTGCCAGAAGAATGGAACTGGTTAGACAATCACTCATCCCCTAATATTGAACCAAAGAATGTACACTTTACAACTGGTGGTCCCTGGTTTGATAGCTGGACTGTCAAGACAGTAGACGATGGTAAGTATGCCTTAGAATGGAATTATATTTATACAGCTATAACTGTTGAAGAATCTTTAGGAAAGGAAAAAAATATTAAATGGAAAAAAGAATTAATGTAGTAACTTCTTTTTCTAAGACAGGATGGGAAACCTATGGAAGAAAGATGGTACAAAGTGCTGCCCAATTTTGGGGACCAAATATTCACCTCACAGCATTCTATCATGACTTTGAATTAACTGATCCAATAAGTAACCCACAAATTTCTTATAGGAATTTAAATGAAGTCAAAGATATGGAGGAATTTAAAAAGGAATATGCTGAATATGACGGTACTATAGGAGGAAAATCTCCCTATACTTACAAGCTTGATTGTATAAAGTTCTGTCATAAAGTCTTTGCACTAACAGAATTTGCTTTTGAATTGTGTGAACAGAGTAAGAAACCAGGATGGCTTGTCTGGCTAGATGCAGATACCATTACAACAAAGTTTGTAACTTATGATACACTTAATAAATGTCTACCAGAAAAAGCTTCTCTGGTTTACTTAGGAAGAAAACACTATGAATATAGTGAGACATCTTTTTTAGGTTTTAATCTTGACCATCAAGCTCCTGTAGATTTGTTAGGGGACTTACGAGGAGCATATATTTCTGGGGAAGTTTTAAATTACAGAGAATGGCATGATGGATTTGTCTTTGAAAGATTATTAAAAATTTATATAGCTCATGGACTTAAAGCTCATGACTGGACAGGACACATAGACGAGATTAAGAGTCTTCATTCTGGTGTCCAAGCTTTTGAAAGCTTTCCTTTAGGAGAATATATGATCCATAACAAAGGATCAAGAAAGAAACCAGGAGGGGGAGTGTCTCCAGATGTGAACGGGCCAGAAAGATATAAACAATTGATGCAGTTAATTCTTCATTACAAACCTAAATCCATTATTGAAACAGGAACATGGAACGGTGGAAGAGCTATACAAATGGCTATAGCAGCCTTTCAGAATACAGACAAGGTAACATATACAGGCTATGATTTATTTGAAGAAGCTACAAAAGAAACAGACACAAGAGAATTAAATACAAAGGCTCATAATTCTTTAGAGGCAGTTAATAATAGGCTTCAAGAGTTTGCAGATAAGATTAAAGAGAAAGATAAAATATTTGAATTTACATTACATAAAGGAGACACAAAGAAAACCCTGACAAAATCCAGAGCAGATTTTTCTTTCATAGATGGTGGTCATTCAAAAGATACAGTCAATCATGATTTCAAGATGCTAAGAAAATCTCCTGTAATTGTTTTAGATGATTACATTATGAAAGATCCTGAAGGAAAGGGTCCACCAAAAAAGTTTTACGGTGTAAATAAAATTATTAAAAAACAAAACCGTTCTGTAATTCTTCCATCTAAAGATCAAATAAGAGACGGTGGAAGGACACATCTGGCTGTGGTCTTAACAAATAAAAACGTGTCAGATGTCCCTATAGATATTCAATCTGTTCCAATTGTTGTACAACCAAAGGATTGTGTCCCTAAAGAATATATAGAAAATAATGTAAAGGCTAATACAAAGGTAATTAAAAAATGGATTGGAAGATCTAAGCCAAATAATGAAGTTGCCATTTTTGTTTCTGGAGGAACTGTTGATTGGAAGGAATTAAAAGGTCTTATAAGACATGAAGGAGAAGATAGATGTAAAATTGTCTGTGTAAAACATTCCTACCCTAAGCTATTAAAAGAAGGGATAAAGCCTTGGGCTTGTGTCATCCTTGATCCTCGTCCCGTTGAAGGGACAAGCACTCATGGGATTAAACGAAAAGATTTATTTAAAACTATAGACAAGGATACTTTATTTTTAAATGCATCCATGACTGATCCCTCAGTAACCAATCTTATTAAATCTAAAACAGATAATATCATTGGCTGGCATGCATTTTCAGAAGCATTGAGAGATACAAAAGCAGAAAAACAAAAGAAAGCTATCACTGTAAAAGAGGAGTTAGGAATAGAAGCAGGAGCAACAATGATTGTTGGTGGAACCTGTGCAGCTATGAGAAGTATAGGCATTATGCACACACTAGGTTTCAGAACTTTCCATTTGTTTGGGTATGACTGCTCTATGCCTGAACCAAATGAGAAAGAGAAACAAACAATAGAAAATGAAAAGCCTAAATATATTCAGGTAGGAATAAAAGTAAACGGAGAAAACCGCCCCTTCTGGACTACAGGGGAGCTTCTTGCAATGGCACAAGACTGTGAAAAATTATTTGATAGAGAAGATGTAGACATGAATTTAAATTTTCACGGGACAGGAACTTTAGTTTCCTCCATTTGGGAAAACTCTACAACGAAACAATTAAAACATTATACAGAAGTATTAGATATATAGGAGGATTTAATGTTCGGAATTGCTGAAAGTGTAATTGGAGTTGCAGGAAAGGTCTTAGATAAATTTGTTGAAGACAAAGATTTAAAGGCTAAACTTGAGGCTGAACTTAAAACACAGATGCTTAGTTTAGATGCTCTCCAAGCTAAAGCTAATATTGAGCAAGCAAAGCACCCCTCAATTTTTGTAAGTGGTAGCAGACCAGCAATCATGTGGATCTGTGCCTTTGCTTTAGGATGGCAGTTTATCTTTGCTCCAATCATATCATGGGGCTTAGTTGTGTGGTATCCTATAGTAACCCTTCCAACTCTGCAGACACAGGAACTGACTGGTCTTGTGTTAGCTCTGCTTGGTCTAGGTGGAATGAGAACTGCAGAAAAATGGCGAGGTGTCCATAGAAACAATATGCAATCATGATAGCTGGAAAAGTATGGGGTAATACACAACTTATTCACTCTAATGGAGTACTGGAGTTTCACAGGATTGAAGTGAATGAAGGAGGAAAGTGTAGTAAACATAAACATAAATATAAATGGAATGGTTTCTTTGTAGAAAAAGGAGAACTCATTATCAAGGTATGGAAAAACGATTATGATCTAATGGATATAACAATTCTAAAACCTGGACAGTTTACTCAGGTTAAGCCTGGAGAGTATCACCAGTTCGAGGCTGTAAGAGACACTGTAGCTTTTGAACTTTACTGGGCAGAGTTTGATCATGGAGATATAGAAAGAGAGAATGTTGGCAGTTCTTAATGAGAAACAAGAGAAGTTTGCTCAAGCATATGTTCTTCACAGAAACGCAACTGATGCAGCTAAGACTGCTGGCTATGCTCCAAAGTCAGCATACAACCAAGGTTATAGACTTCTACAAGATACAACAATTCTGGAGAGAATAGAAGACTTAGAAAGAGAACTTGAAACCAGTGTTAATGTAATAGAAGAAATAGAAAATCAATATGCTTTTGCTAAAACTCAAGGACATACAAACAGTGCAATCAAAGCTTTAGAACTTTTATCTAGAGTTAGAGGCCATAAAAGTGATAAAGATAAAGAGATAAGTAGAGAAGATTTACAAGCATCTATTGTTAGAACAATGGAAATACTTGGACAAGAAGAAGTAAATAAGTTGGTAAAGAAATGTGAGTTTGATTAATGAACGCTATAGTGACACTTACAGAACGAGCAAAAGACTATATGAAAAGTGTATGTGAAGGTGGATATATAACTCTTGGTGTAAAAGGCGGGGGGTGTTCAGGATTTAAATATGTATGGGGATTGTCTCCAGAGACAACCCATGAACGCATACAATGGTCTAAGCCTATAGAAGGTGTATTATTATTAGATCCAGTAGCTGAACTTCATATCTTAGGAAGTAAAATAGATTACGTCGAGGAACTTGGAGGAAGTTTTCTAAAGGTTGTAAACCCTACAGCAACCAGTCATTGTGGTTGTGGGGAAAGTTTTGGTGTTTAACTTTCCTTTTTAATTATTGAAAGGAGAAAATTTATGAGCTTCAATAGTCCTATGTGGTGGGTAGAAGATGAGACATCTTTAAATTTTAAAGAGTATCAAAAATTAGCCCAGACTACTAAGCTTTATCCAGACACAACAAAGATATGGTATCCAACATTAGGCTTATGTGGTGAGGCAGGAGAGGTAGCAGAAAAAGTTAAGAAGTTTTTTAGAGATGGCACCTCAGAAGAAGAATTTAAAGAGGTTGTCAAAAAAGAATTAGGGGATGTCTTGTGGTATATCCAGGCTCTAGCTACAGACTTAGGCTTCTCACTAGAAGAAGTAGCTCGAACTAATATAGCTAAATTAAAGGATAGACAGAACCGAAACAAGGTACATGGGGATGGAGATAATAGATAACCTCAAAGATAAAGATTTATATCTACATATCTTTGATAGATATGAGGTATGGTGGGAAGACACAACCAGCCACAGTGAGTGGCAGCAGATAACAGAAGCAAAAAAAGATAAGCCTGTGATCTGTTTTACCGAAGGATATTTACTTCATAAAAATAGAGATGCTTATATTTTCTTTATGTCCATCTGTTCCGCAGAGGAGATAGGGGACCAGATAGTTATCCCTTCAAAGAATATTAAGAAGTTAACCAAAACAGGGAGCAGAAACTTCCTAGCCAAGGAATTTGAGTACGATACCTACAAAAAAGTACCCAAACCCCAAAAACAACCTCCTCAGAAGCTCCCTGAGTAGGGAAAGAGAAGTTTTTGGTATGATACATCAAGAAATTCAAAACCTCGTTAGCGAGGCTTACAGAGCCTTACAGAGGGTAGTGCTAAAATCTATGCAGGAGGGTGCTTTCCATTGTGCATATCGTATAATTTAGAAACATCTTGCATTAACATCTCTACCTCTGCTTCTATGTGTCCTCTTCTTGTATGTTCTTTAGCCAAATTATTTGGACTTAGTATACCAGATAGAATAAGAAGCTGATTTTTCATTACAGCGATACTATTATCGTTCTTATCTAAGTCTCTCCCATGCTCTGTCATTTTGATCTTCATAGAATCCTGATTTTCTTTTAAGGTTTTGACTTGGGATTTAACCAAAGCCCATGCTCCAGATAGAGAGGCTATCACAGCCCCTATCTGAAAAAGCATTCTTCCATCTAGTTCCAATTTATGTATAGCTCCAGATCCAAGGTCTTGGATGCGTATCGCTGTTATCCATATCATCTAAGTGAACAAACCTTGTACATCTATTTCCTCTTTGAGAGATTCCTATTCCTGTCATACCGTTCTTTATACCTAATCTTATTATCTCATATGCTTCTGTACCGAAACACTGGATGTCCACCGCCCTTCCAAAAATATGAGGAGAATTTTCTGCTCCTCCCGCTGTAACATTGTAAGTTATATTTCTGTAAGCAGAACTTAAAATGATTGGCTTATTAAATTCTTCTCTCAGGGATACAAGCTTTTCCATAAAGGAAGAGTTCATGTTCCATTCACCAGTCCCTTTACATCTTAATTCTTTTTCGCTGAAATATTTCCAAGACATTATCTGGTTCCTGTCGTTTCTCCTTTAAAACTCCTATAAACATTCATTAGATCGTGCATAGATTCTTGAAGAGGGGGAGGACTTCCTCCCTGCTTCTTTGTATCTCTGATCCATCTTTTAATATGTTTACTTACTGGTCTAGGCGGTTCAAATCTGCCTCTAAACATTGCTCTCAACATTTTTTTATCTAAAGGATTTCTAAATTTACCGTCTCTTTCAAGAACATTTATAATATCTCTGTCACTCATACCTGTACTTCTTGCATGATCAACAACATCAAACATCTCTTTAGAAAGAGAATATTGTTTTTCCAAAGATTGTGTATATCCACGCAGAAGTTCTTGTGCGTTCATTGGAGATTGTTCTCTTATCATATTATTAAATATATTTTTTGCATCTCCCATATCTGCTTTTAGATCTGCTAATTTATATCTTAAAGAAATTTTTATATCATAATGTTGTGGTTTAACCCCAGTCATTCCCAATATTTCATCTGAAAGCTCCATCTTTCTTAAAGTTTTTCCTCTTGCTACTCCATATTCTTTTCCTTCAGGTTTTCTAGCTGTTGCAGTATATAAATCTCTTGCATCTTTCATAAATCCTGGTTCAAAAGGTTCCAAGAATGTTAAGACTTGTGTAAGTGTTTTTTGTTCTAGAGTCATTGCTTCTGTATTTATAGGACGACCATATTTATCTCGATTACGCATTAGATCAACTATAGCTTCAGCCATCATAGATGGCCCCAAAACTTCTTTTAACGGTTCATACCACACTTCTTTTATAGAATCCAAAACTTTTCCATCAACATCTTCACCTCTATTTAAAGCATCAAATCCTGCCTTTATAGGATCAGCAAGTCTTGCCCAAGGATTTATATAACTCATATTTACTCTTTTTCCTTCTCCATTAACAGGAGGATCAGAATAAAAAAACTGCGCTCCTTTATCAAAAGGAGCATTAAAATATTCAAGTCCTTCTCTCTTTGTATATTTCTCTCCAGGTTCTTTTTCATCCATTCCTATCATGGTAGATGAAGTATAAGCTAAAGCTGGAGCAGCAGATTGTGCAGCTATAAAAGATCCTGCTCTTCGTAGTCCTACATTAAATCGCGCCCTTCCTCTTTGTCCACCACTCTCTCGTAATAACTGCATTCCTGTCTTCATATCGTTAAAAGAAGTTCTTATAATATGAGATTGAGTTCTTATAAGTTCAGTTGTAAAAGCAAGAAAGTCTGCTGCTGGAGCAAGTCTTGCATAACGCACAAACTGAGGAACTCCTCCATAATTTTGCATATGTTTCAGTACGTTGTCTGCTGCAAGTTTATCTAATGCAGTTATCTTTACAGGAATACCATCTCCAGATATAAATGATAATGAGTCTATAACCTCATCTGGGTCCATACCCTCATCAAGCATAACTTTTCTATACATTCCTTTTTCATTTTCAAAAGCAAACTGTTTCCAGACATCATCTCCTGCTTGATAAAATTTAGTAGCTTTTATATTAAGACTTGAAGCTTTCTGTTTTAATTTGTCTTTTTCTCTAAATATACCAGACTGTAATGATAAAAGAGAATCTGGTTTTCCAGCAAGCCTTAAAACTTCTCTTATTGTTTGTAATTCTATACCACTTTGAAGATACCCTAATGCAATTCCTTTTTCTACTTCTGCTCTAAGTTGTGCATCAGGATATCCTGCCAAACCTTTAGCAATTCTCCATCCTGCCCCTAATTTAGCTGGATTTATATATCCTGCACCTATTGACATCCAACCAGCACCAAGAAAATTTCTGGCTATAGCAGTAGGACTCCAAACAGTTTTAGCAGCCCTTGTGTGTCCTTGTAATAATAAATATCCTTGATACCAAGAAGGAATGGTTCTTGTAATTTCGTTTCCATTAATAATTGAATCAGCTACCTCTGGATTAGCATATAATTTATCTAAAGGACTTCTTCTTTTATCAAGAGCCTCATCAAGAAAACCTATCTTCATACCCTTCATTTCTTGAACATCTAAGAAAGGACTACGTGCTCCTTTAGGTAAAGATGTTTTAAGTTCTGTTAATATATTTTCTTCAGCTATAGGGGTTCTACTAGTACCAGCAATTTGTCCTTTTCTTATAAGATTAGCTATACTATTCTCATATTTATGTAACTGAATAATTTGATTCAGTTTCATTACTGAATTTCTATAATTATTAAAAGGATCTTTATATTCCCCCATTAATGCTCTTATTGATTCATCAATATCTTTTCTTGATTTAAAAATTTTTCCTGCTCCCTTTTTAAGTTGAACAGGTTTATCAAATATAGCTCCTAACTCGTCTATATCACCAGAAGCAAGAATGTCATCAACAGTTTGATTAACATATCCGTTTTCTCCCATGATATTTAACCACCACTCTCTACTTTCTTCTGGCATTTCCTCAAGAATATTATCTAATTCCATACCTTTATTCAGTTTCGCGCTTACTATATTATCTATTAATCTAAAATCTCCTAACCCTTTTGCTTCATCTAATTCCATAAATCTATTCTTAATATATAGTTCAGCCTTTACAGCAATTTCTTTACCTTCAGGATGGTTTTTAATATAATGTGTCCATGCAGGATTATCATGAATTTCATATTGTTTATTCCACCATCCCTCTAGAGTTCCATCTACAGAAGCTTTAATTTTTAGACCAAGAGGAGATTTTTCATCTACTATATCAAGCCTGAATAAATCTTTTTGTAATGTCTCCTTCTCTTTTTTCATACTTTCAAGAATATTTAAAACTTCAGAAGAAAATTCTCTTTTAGCTTCTTTACCAGCTAATATATCAGTTGTATCTGTAAGAATTGTACGATCAAGTTCATTAAGTTCTTTCATATCTTTAACATTAAACTGCTTTTCCAAAGCTTCTTCTAAAAGCCCCATTTTTGTTCCTACAGCCCTTGCTACTCTATCTATACCACCTCGTCTTGCTGCTTGCAAAGATGTAACTGACCAAGGAACTGCGGCACCAAAAACTCTTTTAACTGGACCCAGAATTTTTTCATATAACTTTCTTCCATCTCCTTTTCTTTTTATTGGTTCTGTTTTAGTTCTTACTTTTCGACCAACCAAAACTAATCCTTTTTCTGTAGATCTTGTGTCCCCACTTAAATCAAATCCAAGATTATCTGTATAATTACGAACAATCTCTTCTGTATCTAATATAATCTTCTTCGCTTCAAATCTAGCATCACTTGCCATTTTCTTTTGTGCTTCTTTACCTACTTTTTTTGGTCCTCCTGCTTTATCTATTTTCTTTAACTTAATTTTCTCAGCTAATTTTGTTGGGCTACCTCCAATAAGAGTAATCTCTAGTGTTCCACCATCAGCAGTATGTAGTTCAGCATCATCAAGAATATCTTCAATATCTGCCTTCTCCATTCCTATATTAATAGTTCTGGCTTGTTTAGGAGATTTTATTACTCCTTCTCTTTTTATTGCTTTATCAAAGTTTTTTTGATATTCATTTAAGACTTTTTTATTTCTAAATTTAGTCCATGCCCTTACAGGAAGACCAGTTAAAGCTGCACCTCCAATTCCCCATGTCAAAGCCTCTTTTGCAACCTTACCATAATCTACATCCTCATCTATCCTATCATATTTTTGGGTAACAATATTTTCTAATCCTGCTGCAGTACCAGACCATAAACCACCAGCAGTTCCTTGCCATCTTGAAGCAGATTTTGCCGCCTCTTTTCTTGCCTGTTCTAATACCTTTGGTTTTACTGCTGTAGAAACCCCCTCTCCAATAAATTCTTTTACACCTACCTTACTTACTTTTTGTTTTTGTAAAGCTCTTTGTAATTGTTTTTTAAAAGCAAAACGTCCAGCTATAGAGGCAGCCTTTCCTCCTAAAAATCTACCTCCTGATATACCTGCACCTATTCCACTTAATAGAGGAAGAGAAAAAGTAGGATCTTGTACCATATTTTTCATGTTTCTACGAACTGTTTTACCTTCTGTCTTCATATCATCATACATTTCCATAGAATTTATCCATGCTTGTTTAACATTAGAAGGAAGTTTGTCTGCCCTCAATGCTGCTGCACCCATACTGGTTAAATCCCATCCTACTTCTGACTGTCTATTCTTTAACCATTCAGCCAGTTTATAATTAGATTTTGGATATGGTTCCCCCTTCTCTTCTTCATAAATAATTCGAGCATAAGACAACCATTTTGGATTTGCAGATAAACTATCTTCTGAAAACATTTTTTGCCTTCCTATTTAAGAACAAACTTACTATGGCACTTCTTCAACAATAACAACATTCACACCTAGTATCCCCTGCTCGAGGTAGTTCTCTAATTCTCTTCTTAAAGCATCCCCTACCTCGTTGATATTATCACCATCTTCTATCCTTTTTATAGCCAAATTTACTTCATTAGAAATTAGCTCACTTTGTATGGAAGGTACAAGCTCGCTAGTATCGTTCCATATCCAATTTCCTTGTGGGTTTCGTTTTACAGCTATATCGTTAGGAAGGGCGTCAAGAATCCTACTTGTATACTTTATTGCTATATCAGTCAGTACCTTAGCCTTCTGTTGTGTAATCCTATCTCTCTCAATGAGCATGTCTGCCCAAGTTCCCATAAGCTTTATCTCATTATTAGACAAATTCTCCCTTTGTTTTGCTTCTAATTCAAGTAAAGCTGCAGCATTAGTATATTCTAATTGATCTACTTGTGCTACACTAGCCTTCCAATTAGCATGGAGTTTTTGCTGTTCTGCTTTACTCTTTCCTATTCCCTCTATAACATTTACTAAAGCTGTTTCTCGCTCCAACAAAGCAGAATCATAAAGAGTATCGTACTCAGACAATTGTGTCAGATTGGATAGATTACCAGTAATTACAGCTTTCTGTATCTGCTCCATTTTTAACATATCTTCATTCTTAGCTGTTAAATTATTTTTAATAGATTGTCGTTGCTCTTTATTTACAGCACTTAAATCAACATTAGCTACTGAATCTGATATTTTACCAAGCATCAACGAAAAAGCTATAAGTGGATCTGTCCTAGACAATGCAGCTTCTTCTGGAGAAATCTCTTCTATTGAAGCAAATCCTCTTCCTATTCTTCCTATTCTTTCTCCAATAAAACCTCGTTGCTCATCTTCAAATTGTTCTTGTCTTTCTGCTCTCATCTTTTCTCTATTTCTTACAGCCTGTCTATTTAGTTCTTCTAATTCTTCGTGTCCTTCTACTAGTCGCTCTCTTTCTGTAGTGTATCTCTCTGCTTGTATTGCTTCCCTATCTTCAAGGTGTTTTTTACGGAGTTGTCTTGCTCTTTGAGCGTCTAATTCAGCCCCAAGACCTGCCTGATAAGCTTTATAGGCAGGACCTTCTTTTCCTATTAATTGTCTTGCACTAGTTTCCTGCTTCTGTTGAGCACCCCTTATGCCTGTTAGCAACTCCTCCAACCTTTGCTCTTCTTGCGCTCTAAATTCAGATGGATAAAGTATACTAGCAAATTCAGGATTATCTTTTCTAAACTGTATTTGCTGTGCAGTTAATCCTGTAGCCTCCCTTAAAGCTTTTAATTCTTTATCTGAACTAGGTTTACCAGACCCAAACTTTTCTTCCATCCTTTCTAATGCATCTAGTCTTCTTCCTGTTTCTTCCCTTGCTGCTGCATAATCTCCCCCTAGATTAATATCACCTTCCATAAGATACTGTTCAATTTCTCCCTGAGTCATTCCTGCATCTTCAGCGTGTTGTAAGAAAGCATAGGCATCTAAAGGAGTACTAGTCTTACGACGTGATGCCAATTCTTCTAGTGATGCATGTCTTGGCCATTGTGTAGATTTAGGTTCAGGCTGACCAACTCCCTTGAGATATGATCGGCTTCTCGCTTTTCTCTTGGCTGTTGGAGTAG
>CEQZ01018032.1_pt1 | contig 11851 bp, 10 predicted proteins | sample 530941 | NCBI WGS metagenome assembly CEQZ01 (sample SAMEA2621107, study PRJEB7988) | marine metagenome | biome: marine biome (ENVO:00000447); feature: mesopelagic zone (ENVO:00000213); material: "saline water (ENVO:00002010), including plankton (ENVO:xxxxxxxx)" | depth 800 m | reverse complement strand
GCCGTCGGGCAGCCATTCAGGCGTTTTACGAATGGCTGCCGATCCGCGAACAGAGCAGCATCGATGACGGCATCATCTACCGCAGTTTTGATATCGGCGATCTGGCGACGCTGATCATGCTGGACACCCGACTGGTGGCCCGGGACGAGCAACTGACCCACGAGATGAACATTGATACCCTGCGTCGCGGCCTGGCAGACCCGGCCCGCACGGTGCTGGGTAGCGCGCAACACAGTTTCCTGGAGAGTGAATTGCGCCGCTCTGCCACCGCCGGTATTCCCTGGCAGATCGTTGGTCAGCAGGTCATCATGGGCCGCAAGGAGATACCGCAGGTAAGTGATGACGCGTTTGCCGGGGATGTACCCGAGCGCTACCGCATGCTGCGTGAACGCGGCCAGATGGGCCTGCCCCTGAACCTGGACGCCTGGGACGGTTACCCGGCTGATCGCGAGCGCGTCCTCAGTCTGTTCCGCCAGCATGCCAACAACGCAGTGGTCCTGGCAGGCGACACCCATAGCTCATGGGCCTTTGATCTGCACGACGACAACGGCGAGGCTGTGGCTGTCGAGTTTGGTACACCCAGTGTCACGTCACCGGGGTTTGAGAACTTCATGCCACTGCCGGAGCCTGAACTGGTCGCGGCCTTCATGCGCAGCAGTCCGGAAATGCGCTACATGCGCGGCCTGGGCAGAGGCTGGATGGAGCTGGACATTACCCGAGAGCGGGTCGCCACACAGTTTATTTATGTGTCTACGGTCAGGGAGCATGACTACCAGCTGGAGCAAAGCCCGCCGCTGGTCGCCTTTGCAGGCGAACATGTCATACGGTGAGAGGGCGCGCCGGCGACCTCCCGGCCACCCCTTACATTGACCGCCGGTACTGCCCACCCACCTCGAAAAACGCCTGGGTAATCTGTCCCAGCGAACAACACTGCACGGCGTCCATGAGTACCGCAAACACATTGTCGTTATTGATGGCCGCCTGTTTCAGGCGGGCTATCGCCCGCTCCGACTCGCTGGCGTGGCGTTGCTGGAATTCCCGCAGCCGACGAATCTGACTCTGCTTCTCCTCGTCCGTTGAGCGCGCCAGTTCCAGTGAGAACTCGCCTTCGTCGTCGTCACCGTTGGGATTGAGGAAGGTGTTGACGCCGACAATCGGCAGCGAGCCATCGTGTTTCTTGTGTTCGTAATGCATGGACTCGTCCTGAATGCGCCCACGCTGATAGCCGGTTTCCATCGCACCCAATACGCCACCGCGCTCAGCGATGCGCTCGAACTCCTGCATCACGGCTTCTTCTACCAGATCAGTCAGTTCATCGATGATGAATGCCCCCTGGTTTGGGTTCTCGTTGCGCGCCAGGCCCCACTCCTTGTTGATGATCAATTGAATGGCCACAGCCCGACGCACGGACTCGCCGGTGGGCGTGGTCACCGCCTCGTCATAGGCATTGGTGTGCAGGCTGTTGCAGTTGTCGTAGACGGCGATCAGCGCCTGAAGCGTGGTACGAATATCATTAAACGACATTTCCTGCGCATGCAGCGAGCGGCCAGAGGTCTGAATGTGGTATTTCAGTTTCTGGCTGCGCTCATTGGCACCATATTTCTCGCGCATGGTGGTGGCCCAGATGCGCCGCGCCACACGGCCCAGGACTGTATACTCGGCATCCATACCATTGGAGAAAAAGAAGGACAGGTTGGGCGCAAAATCATCAATCTTCATGCCCCGCGCCAGCCAGGCTTCAACAAAGGTAAAACCGTTGGACAGCGTGAACGCCAATTGCGAAATCGGATTGGCGCCGGCTTCGGCGATGTGATAACCAGAGATGGAGACCGAGTAGAAATTGCGCACCTTATTGGCAATAAAATATTCCTGGATATCGCCCATCAGTTTCAGGCTGAACTCGGTGGAGAATATGCAGGTATTCTGACCCTGGTCTTCTTTCAGGATGTCTGCCTGCACCGTGCCGCGCACCGAGGCCAGGGTCTGCGACCTGACCTGCAGCGCTTCGTCAGCATCCGGCTCCCGACCCTTGTCATTGCGGAACTTGTCCATTTGCTGCGCAATCGCCGCGTTCAGGAACATCGCCAGAATGGTCGGTGCCGGGCCGTTGATGGTCATGGACACTGATGTGGTCGGATGGCACAGATCAAACCCGTCATACAGCGCCTTCATGTCATCAAGCGTGGCAATGGACACGCCGGAGTTGCCTACCTTGCCATAGATGTCCGGACGTTCGTCAGGATCAAAGCCATACAGCGTCACCGAATCAAAGGCGGTGGACAGACGTTTGGCATCGGCGTGCTCTGACAGAGACTTGAACCGACGGTTGGTACGAAAGGCATCACCCTCACCGGCAAACATACGCGTCGGATCCTCGCCCTCGCGCTTGACCGCAAACACGCCTGCCGTATAGGGAAAGCGACCCGGCACGTTTTCCAGTGCCAGCCAGCGCAGAATATCACCGTGGTCATGAAAGCGTGGCAGCGAAACCTTGGGAATACGCGTGCCCGACATGGTTGTCCATACCAGCGAGTTGCGATGGGCTTTGCCACGTATGTCGGTGACCAGCTCATCAGCGGCGTATTCGCTCTGCAGTGTCGGCCAGCTCTCCAGCAGCGCCGAACTGTCGCCGTGCAATGACTGCTGGCGCTGTCTGATCAGGCCCTGAAGGTTTTCCGACACAGACACAGTGTCCTGCGCTGTGTCATCGGCGACCATGGCCTGCGCTGCCTGCAGGTGTTGCAGTTCACGGGCGACTACCGCCTGTTGCTCCACCCGCCGCCGGTAGTCCCGCACAGTATCGGCAATCTCGGCCAGGTAACGTTGACGCTGCGGCGGCACGATAACCGATTGCTGAGTTGAGGTGCGATTGCTGACGGGCGCCAGACGATGCTCGAAGGTCCGCATACCGTGTTCGGCCAGCACCGGCACCAGCGCCTGATACAGTGCCGTGACGCCATCGTCATTAAAGCGCGCAGCAATGGTGCCATACACCGGCATCTGCTCCACGGTTTTGTCGAATGCCACCCGGTTACGCTGCACCTGCTTACTGACATCACGCAGGGCGTCTTCGCCACCTTTGCGATCAAACTTGTTAATGGCAATGACATCGGCATAGTCCAGCATGTCAATTTTTTCCAGCTGACTGGCGGCGCCAAATTCAGGCGTCATCACATACAGTGAGCTGTTCACATAAGGCACAATGCCGGCGTCACCCTGGCCTATGCCCGGTGTTTCCACAATCACCAGATCAAACCCGGCTAGCTTGACACTGTTGATGATGTCGCGCAGATAGGTGGGCACTTCGGTCTCCGAGCGCCGGGTGGCAATTGAGCGCATGTACACCGACGGATGGTAGATCGCGTTCATGCGAACACGGTCACCGAGCAGCGCGCCCCCAGTGCGACGCCGGGTCGGGTCGATTGCCAGTACCGCAATGCGCAAACCATCACCACTGTCCTGACGCAGACGCAGAATCAGTTCGTCGGTCAGCGACGATTTGCCGGCGCCACCAGTGCCGGTAATACCCAGCACCGGCACCGCGTTCACGTTGTCGGCGGCCTGCTGCAGCTGCGCTTTCTGCGACGCATTCAGGGCGTCGACTTCCAGGGCGCTGATGACCCGCGACAGAGCCAGCCGGTCACCAGCCTGCATGGCCTGCAGATCCGGGGCCGGGCTCGCTTTGCGCGCCACCGTGACCTTGTGCATGATATCGTCGATCATGCCCTGCAGCCCCATGGCCTGACCATCTTCGGGGGAATAAATGCGGCTTACGCCATAGGCATGTAGCGCCTTGATCTCGCTGGGGATGATGACCCCACCACCGCCGCCGAACACCTGAATATGACCCGCGCCGCGTTCCCGCAGCATGTCCACCATGTATTTGAAGTATTCGATATGGCCGCCCTGATAGGAGCTGATGGCGATGCCCTGCACATCCTCCTGCAACGCCGATTCAACCACTTCCTGCACCGAGCGGTTGTGAGCCAGATGGATGACTTCGGCGCCGGAGGCCTGCAGCATGCGGCGCATGATGTTGATGGCTGCGTCGTGCCCGTCGAACAGACTGGCCGCCGTGATAAATCGGGGAAATTCCAGCGCAGGAGAATTGGACGGACGGATACTGACGACTGATGACACGGTGCGGCTCCTGTCAGGCCGGGAGACGGCCTGCATGTTATTATGAACGGCCTGTCTGCAGCAGCATTAGCCGCCAACATGACGGCAGTTGTCCTGTAGATCAAGGTCATTTATTATATTGACGTTAACGTTAACGTCAACCAAGGAATTCATAACAACATGCCGGATACCACGCAAGCGCTCAGCGACAGCTTTTTGCGCAGCAATGCCCTTGACCCCCTTGATGACGGCCTTAAAACCTACACCATCTCGCAGCTGGCCAAAGAATTCGACATCACTACCCGCGCCATCCGCTTTTACGAGAGTGAAGGTTTGCTGATGCCGGAACGCGAAGGCCGAAACCGCCTGTACAGTCAGCGTGATCATACGCGCCTGAAACTCATTCTGCGCGGCAAGCGCCTGGGGTTTTCGCTGGATGAAATCGGCGAAATGTTTGATCTGTATGATTCATCAACCGGCGAACTGGCGCAGTTGCGCCATGTGCTGGACAAGATTGGAGAGCGCAAACAGATACTCAAGCAACAGCTGGAAGACATTCAGCTGAGCCTGCATGAACTGAAAGAATTCGAAGCGCAGTGCCGTCATCGGCTCACCCAGATGCGCAACAACCACTAACACCTGCTACTCCAAGGATCTCCCATGAGCAAAGATTCAGTTGTCATCCTCGGCGGTGCCCGTACCCCTATTGGCGGTTTTCAGGGCCTGTTTTCATCAAAGGCCGCGCCCGCACTGGGTGTCGCGGCTGCGAATGCGGCACTAACGCGGGCCGGGCTGGACCCGGCCACTCATGACACGGCCATTGACGATGTCCTGATCGGCTGTGTGCTGCCGGCAGGTCTGGCACAGGCACCGGCGCGCCAGGTCGCGCTGGGCGCGGGTCTGGCGGTGACCACGCCCTGTACTACGGTCAACAAGATGTGCGGTTCGGGTATGAAAACCGTGATGATGGGCATGGATCAGATTCTGGCCGGGCATGCCGACACGGTACTGGCCGGCGGTATCGAGAACATGACACAGGCCCCCTACCTGATCCCCAAGGGGCGCAGCGGCTTGCGCCTGGGTCACGGTGAACTGAAAGATCACATGTTTCTGGACGGACTCGAAGATGCCTATACAGGCCGTCTGATGGGCAGCTTTGCCCAGGAAACCGCAGACAAACATGGATTGACCCGGGAAGACATGGACAATTACGCCATTGAATCACTAAAGCGCGCACAGACGGCGATCAGCGAAGGCTGGTTTGATGCCGAGTCAGTCAGCGTGGATGTCAACGTCGGCCGCACCGACACCACGGTCAAACATGACGAACAACCGGGCAAGGCCAATCCGGACAAAATACCGACATTGCGTCCGGCCTTTTCTGCCGACGGCACCATCACTGCGGCCAACTCATCGTCAATCTCTGATGGTGCTGCTGCCGTGGTGCTGATGCGCGAGAGCGTCGCGCAGGAGAAAGGTCTGAAACCCATGGCGCGTCTGCTGGCCCAGGCCAGTCACGCCCGCCACCCCAGCGAGTTTACGGTAGCGCCGATTGGCGCCATCGAAAAGGTACTGGCCAAAACCGGCTGGTCAGTCGACGATGTGGACCTGTTCGAAATCAATGAAGCCTTTGCCATGGTGCCGATGCTGGCCATGCGCGAACTGGGTCTGGATCACCGCAAGGTCAATATTCACGGCGGCGCCTGTGCCCTGGGTCACCCGGTTGGCGCCTCGGGCACACGCATCATCGTGACGTTGATGTACGCGCTGCGCAAGCTTGGGAAGACGAAAGGCATAGCGAGCCTGTGTATTGGTGGAGGCGAGGCGGTGGCAGTGGCCATCGAGATGCTTTGAGTGCCCATATCAGGTGATGGCCACATTCCGGCCTTGCTCCGAACAGATAACGATAGCGAGGCGTTTGGCTCAGTCATCCAAACGCACCGGGGCAGCGTAAAATAGTCTAAACGTTATGGCTCAATCCCGGTAGACGAATGAGAGGTCATCTTGCTGATACGCATCTTCAGGTTCACACAACTTGCCGGCGTTCTGCTGACTTTGACTGGCAGTCTAGGATTGGCCCTCGGGTTCATCGGTCTGATTAACCTGGACACATTTGCGTTTGGGATCACGGCCGGCGTAAGAGTGGTGGGGACACTCGCCATCACAGGCTGTCTGCTGGGTGCAATCGGCTGCTTTGGCCTCGAATACAATAATGTTTCATCATAACTTTGCGTAGGTGACCAATGTTCAGAAAATCCGATTATTTTATCATTCTCGCGGTGATGATCTCGTTCGTCATTTCGGCGTACCTCTGGTTCGTGCTTAACGACCGCGAGCAGGCTATTTTCACCGCAATATGGATTCCATCCATCTTCACTTTCGGTATCTATTTCAAACTGTGCGCGATGATGGGGCGGAAAAAATGACTTTTGATCTGATTTATCCAGCGATATTTGTTTTCCTGCTGATGATTATCGGCGTTGTCCTGACTGCCATTGAATTCAATCAACTTGAGGAAGAGGAACGTCAGGACAAAGACCGTTCAGAGTCAAGCAACAAAAATCATCAGCAACGCTGACAAACCGGCCCAGCGGCATAGGCCGGCTTGCGCACCTAACGCTGTAGCGGAGGTCGGTGCGTAACCTCAATCGGTGGCAAAGCAGTAAAAATAGCCATTACCACCGCTACCCTGCAGATCCTGAAGGCTGCAACCACGCGAACCATGAGCGCTATTCCACGACGTCGGGTTAGCGCCACCGCCCTGGCGGTCGTGATGGCCGACCTGGGCACTGCCCTCGGCATTGCTGGTCCAGTTGTTACAGGTGTGGTCAGCATCATCAGTAAACGCATAGCCGTCCAAATCAGACCCGGTCAGAATATCGTGCTGGTTAGGGCTGTCGCCGCGCCCATTTACCATCACCCCGGTTTCGGTCAATGAATTCTCCTTGCTTAACCGGTTGTTGTCACTGTGCAGGTCGTCTACATCAGCCGCAACCTGAACGCCATTGGCATTGAACCAGGGACCAGCGCCAATCCGGTCACGGGCATTGACTGCCGGTTGACCATCACGCGCCTGCGTGCTGAGGTACGCAGCCCACGTTTTACCCGTCACGCCAGCTGCCTGCGCGAGCACCGCGCAATGCATGTCGGCACCGGCCAGCCCACCCAGATAGGCGCCATTGCCGGTGCCAGTGCTGGTGATAAAAAAGCTCAGCGAATTATCCTGCGCCAGGGCGCCGGCGGATATGCCCAGCGCCAATGAGGTGATTGCAATGGAAACTGCCTTTTTCATAGTGCCTCTCCTGAACAGTCGGTTCTGATTATTGTTGTCACTTCGGTTGTCTGGCCACCCGCAGGTAGGGCTTCAGCGTGTTCCAGCCTTCGGGGAATTTCTTTTTGGCATCCTCATCACTGACTGACGGCGGGATGATGATGTCCTCACCGTTTTTCCAGTTCACCGGTGTCGCTACCGTGTGTTTGGCGGTCAACTGGATGGAGTCCAGCAGGCGCATGATCTCCTCGAAGTTACGACCACTGGTCATGGGATAAACCAGGAACGCTTTGACCTTTTTGTCCGGACCGATAATAAAAACCGAGCGCACGGTGGCGTTATCAGCGGCGGAGCGTCCCTCGGCACTGCCCGGCTCTGCTTCAGGCAGCATGTCATACAGTTTGGCGACGTTCAGGTCGGTATCGCCGATCATTGGAAAATTGGGCGCCGTCCCCTGAGTTTCTTCGATATCCTTTGCCCAGCCCGTGTGGTTCTCCACCGGGTCCACGGACAAGCCAATTACCTTGGTGTTGCGCTTATCGAATTCGGGTTTCAGCCTGGCGGCGTAGCCCAGCTCGGTGGTGCACACCGGGGTGTAGTCCTTGGGGTGGGAAAACAGGATCGCCCAGCTGTCGCCTATCCAGTCGTGGAAACGGATCTGGCCTTCAGTGGTCTGGGCCGTGAAGTCCGGCGCGATACTGCCAATTCGAATGCTCATACGACTCTCCTTACTCGATTCGCGTGTCAACGGGGTACAGAATACACCCGTCTGCAGGTAATTTGCGAATCCCGGTAAGCGGAGCCCTGCTGGAACCTGTTGATTCGGCCCGGCCGAGCAATTCTGCACCCGGGCCGTTATCGTCTCAGAGCCGGGACACGGCCAGCTCGATGCGACTGGCCGCGCCGTATATTACTGATGGTTGTGTATGCAGACGCTGGGGTGGCTGCAGGCCAGTCCAGGCCGGGCGCACCAGGTCCAGCTGCTCACGGATGGCATTCACCGTCGAGGTATCCTCCGTCATTGCCGCCAGGGTCTCGAGATTATCGTAGGCAACGCGGATAAAACCCAGCGCATCCTGATATTCGTGCGCATTCTCCAGCGCCAGATCGTCACCCACCGCGATGTCGTATTCCGCCGCCGCCGTGCTGACCAGATCGACAATCACCTCGCCCAGCAGTCTTGCGTCCTGGTCCGGTACCGCCCGCTCGGCAGCACTGATACCCTGCAGCAGTGACGTGTAGGCCGCTTCAACCTCTGCCAGTGGCTGGCCGCTTTCCACCGCAACCGCCAGCGCCGCCAGCTGGTCAGCAAATCCGGGCGCACCGCGTGCTGCCAGCGCGGGCTGCAACGCCGCGTAGATTTCGCTTTCCGGATGTTTCATGTGTGTCGCAGACGCTTCTTCGTCTCCGTCTCGGTACAGATTGACACCCACATCAAGGTGCCCGCGAATAAATGCCAGTTGTCCCAGGTACACCGCATCACTGGCCACGGACTCATCACTGCTGGCACCTTCCCCGCCTTCACCGCCCTCACTGGCGGTCATGGCACTGTGGTCCATGCCAGCCATATCCGAGTTCTCGTCGCTGCTGCACCCGGTCATGGTAGCGCCAGCTACACAGACGACACCCAGACCCAGCCAGAGTTTGCTTTTTGACTCCATGACAGAAAATCCTCTCTCATTCAAGTAGTTAAACCTTCACAGCGCCGTCTGCCAAACTGATGATTGCCATCGGCAGCCCGACACTCTACACTGAAGCCAGCTTACATTAATCAATAATCATTCTCAATCTCATTTGCCATGATAGTACCGGTTGCCAGCATCCTGTCCCCTGCCCTGATCATGTCCTGCCGCCAACTCGCCGGCGACGACGCGCTGTTTGTCGACGGTCGCAGCACCGCTGGCTGGCATGCAAAGCCGCTCAAACACAATTTGCAGGCCCGCCGTTCGGCGCCGGTGACAACGCTGATGAAGCAAATCGTGACAGCCCTGACCGGGCACGAACTGATTCAGGCAGCAGCACGCCCCAAGAACATCATACGACTGACACTGAGCCGTTACGATGAAGGCATGCATTACGGAAAACACGTGGATGACGCCATGATGGACGGACAGCGTACCGACCTTTCGTTCACGGTTTTTCTCAGCAACCCGGAGAGTTATGACGGCGGTGAACTGGTCATTGATGAGCCAGCCGCCGAGCGACCATTCAAGCTGGCGGCCGGGGGGCTGCTGTTATACCCGTCCAATACCCTGCATCAGGTCATGCCGGTTACCCGCGGCCAGCGCCTGGTGCTGGTCGGCTGGATTCGCAGCCTGATCAGGCAGCCGGCACAACGCGAATTGCTCTTTGATCTGGAACGCAGCATTGCGCAGTTGCGCAGCGCCGCCGATCAGGGCGAAGCGCTGGCATTGCTGCTGAAAACACGCAGCAATCTGCTGCGCATGTGGGCGGACGACTAACCGCAGCTGGCCAGGCTCACGCGGAATTACGCGCGGCATTGATATTACCAAACAGCGTCCGCACCACCATTTTTTCGTACACCGCTAGCCGCGCCTGATCGTCCCCTTGCCGACATTCGCGGATACGAATCAGTGCATACTGCTGTATGGTCAACAGGGGCAGCACCACCTGTTCGCGCAGGCGGATACTGAGACGGCTACGGGCGTTATCCTGCAGCAGTTCTTCCTGCCCTGCCACCTTCAGCACCATCTCCCTGCTGAGCAGATACTCCTGGTAGATATCCTGCCAGAATTCGCCGAAACGCGGGTCATGTTCCATGTAGCGGGTCAGCTCAAAATTGGTTTTACTCATGCTCTGCATGCTGTTGGCTATCAGCGCACGGAAGAAACGTGAACGCTGATACAGGTCCAGACAGGCATCCAGACGGCCAAAATCTTCCTGAGCCTTCAGCGCCGTGCCCAGGCCGTAGAAACCCGGTACGTTCTGCTTCAACTGACTCCAGGCCCCGACAAACGGTATGGCACGCAGGTCATCGAACTTGAGCGCACCGCCACCGCCCCGCTTGGACGGGCGGCTGCCAATATTGGCCATGGCGTAGTATTTGAGCACACTCATTTCTTCCAGGTAAGGCATGAACAGGTCATGCTGCTTGAAGGCCTCGTACTTGGCGTAGCTGCGCTCGGCCAGATCCCGGATCAGATTGCGCTGCAGATCATCCAGCTCACGGTCAGCGCGATCAATCAGGTTGTTCTCCAGGCCTGCAGTCATCAACTGCCCCAGGTTGTGACTGGCAGCGACCTTGATGCCATAGTGCGAACTGATGGTCTGTCCCTGGACGGTCATCTGTATCTGGTTGCTTTCAATGTTTTTGCCGTGCGCGGCATAGAACAGGTAGGCATCACCACCGCCGCGCGCGGGCGGGCCGCCGCGCCCGTCGAAGAACACCACTTCCACACCGGCATCGCGTGACACCTTGGTAATGGTTTCCTTGGCCGAATAGATCGCCCAGTTGGCCATCAGATAGCCACCGTCTTTGGTGCCGTCCGAGAAACCCAGCATCACCGTCTGGCGACGGCGTCTTTGTCGCAGGTGCGCCTGATAGTGCTGGTTGTCGTACAGACTGGTCATCGACTCGCCACCCTGCCGCAGATCGTTGACGGTTTCAAACAGCGGCACGATATCCACGCTGATGTCATCATCTCCCCAGCCACACAGCCGGAACAATGCCAGTACCCGGGCGACATCTACCGGGCCACGACAGTTGCTGATGATGTAACGGTGAGCGCCGCGCTCGCCATTGCTAGCCTGGATCTGCCGGATGACCTCAAATGACTCGATGGTGTCGCGCACCACCGGGTCGTCGAACTGACCGGCATCCACCGGCGTCTGCACCCGGCAATGTATCAGCGCATCCACCTGCGCCTGCTCCGACAGTGAGCCGAACCCGGCAGGCAGCACATCCGGGCGTTTGTCGACGATGCTATTGAACGCACCGGTGATGACGCGACTGTCCTGGCGGATATCGATGCTGGCAAAATGGAAACCGAACAGTGTCAGTTTGCGGCGGAAGGAGCGCAGCGGCTCCAGGTACATGGACTGATAACGGTCAATGATCAACGTTTCTGCGTCATCAAGCGCAGCAAACATATCGGTCAGCGTAATGTCTTCGCGGTCACTTTTCTCCACCAGTTCATCGCGAATGCGTTTCTCCAGGCGGTCGAGCAGGTCGTAGACTTCCTCGAAACTGAGCCGTCGCTTGAGTGCACGCAGGTCCTGATGGTAACACTGCAAAATCGCATGACGCAGACGGGCGGCTACTCTCAGGGTCGTTTCGGTGTTGACGAAGGGGTTGCCATTACGATCCCCGCCCGGCCAGAAGCCGATACTGATCAGCTCACTGTTGCTGTTCACAGACGTCGGATATCGGGCAGCCAGCGGATCCACAATGTCACCGATGGCAGGATACAGGATATTGCCCAGATACCAGGTCAGCAGCAC
>CEQZ01017978.1_pt1 | contig 11879 bp, 11 predicted proteins | sample 530941 | NCBI WGS metagenome assembly CEQZ01 (sample SAMEA2621107, study PRJEB7988) | marine metagenome | biome: marine biome (ENVO:00000447); feature: mesopelagic zone (ENVO:00000213); material: "saline water (ENVO:00002010), including plankton (ENVO:xxxxxxxx)" | depth 800 m | reverse complement strand
AATGGTGCGCCCGACAGGATTCGAACCTGTGGCCCCCAGATTAGGAATCTGGTGCTCTATCCTGCTGAGCTACGGGCGCACTGCCAAAAGGCAGCTTTCCATTAGCAGCAAAACCGATGGCGATCAATCCACGAGGGGACGGATATTGCCCCAAACGCAAATCAGCCGAGGATGTGATCACCCTCGGCTGAGTAAAACCTTTATCGATGATCGCCTTAGTCGAACAGGCGCTCGATCGGGAAGGAATAGGTCAGGGACAGGATTTCTGTACCCGGGTTCTCGTCACCGATGCTGGCGTTCGAGATGTGCGAGATACCAAGGCTGAGACGTTCGTGGCTGTCAAAGCGGAAGCCCAGCTCAAGCCCCGAACGGAATTCGATCCAGTGACCAAGATCTTCACCATTGCCCTGATGGTATGCACCAACCGAGGTATAGACACTGGAAACGAAATGATCGCCCCACAGAACGTCAACAGCCAGACCGCCATAACCGTGAACGGCACCTTCGGAAGTGACCATCACACCACCGATCGGGCGGGTGACATCAAACATCGCGTGCTGTGCACGGTAGTTCAGACGAAATTCTGCAGCTTCTTCGTCCTGCGTGATGTCGACCATACCGGTCGAAAATTCAAGCAGTCCGGAATCGTTATCATTTCCAAGAATTTGCTGTGCTTGTGCGGTGTTCAAAAAACCAAACAGTACGCAAACTGCAAGCAGTTTCCCCAAAACCAACTTCATTAACCAAGTCCCCACTAGATCAATCGGTTCGATATACTACCCAACCGTGCTTCAAACTCAACAACACAATGCTGCTTGTCGGTTAATTTTACACAAACTTCTTGCCATCGAACCGGTTGGTCGCCAGCACAAGCTCCCGGATAATCCCGGGTTCACTGGCCGCATGCCCGGCATCATCAACGATGACCAGCTCAGAACCATCCCACGCCTTGTGAAGTGCCAAGGCCGAAACCGGCGGGCACACAACGTCGTAACGCCCCTGAACAATGACGAGCGGTGCATGGGAAATGCGACCGACGTTCTTGATCAACTGGTCTTCTTCAAAGAAGCAGCGATGGACAAAGTAATGATGTTCAAGCTTGGCCAGCGCCAACGCGATCTGATCGCCTTCAAAGTCCTCGACCAGACCATCATCAGGCAGAAGCGTACAGCATGTTGCCTCATAGGCTGACCACACGCGTGCGGCATCAATGGCCGCGTCTTCACCATCCCTGCCAGAGAAGATATCGGCATAACGGTCAAGCAAGGGCTGATAACCGGGATTGTCTTTGAAACCAGCAGCATCAAGGAAGCGGCGCTCTGCCTCGGGGAAGAACCGCCCCATGCCTTCCATGAACCATTTGATTTCGGATGTCGTGCCAAGAAAGATACCGCGCAAGACAAAGCCTGTGACGCGTTCCGGGCACGCCTGACCGTAGGCCAACGCCAAAGTCGAGCCCCACGAGCCCCCAAACACAAGCCAGCGATCAATGCCGCGTTCCTTGCGCAGGGCTTCGATATCGCCAATCAGATGATCGGTCGTGTTATTTTCAAGGCTACCGAACGGGCGTGATTTTCCGGCCCCGCGCTGATCAAACAAAATCACACGGTACTTTTCCGGATCAAAGAAGCGGCGGCTGTTAGGCGAAATACCCGCACCCGGGCCGCCATGCAGGAAGATGACCGGCAGCCCATCGGGGTTACCAACTTCTTCCCAGTAAATCTCGTGACCGTCTTCACGAGGTAACCAACCCGACTGATGGGGCGAAATTTCGGGATAGAGCACGCGAAGGACCTTTTCTTTATTAAATGGGACGCTGTCTTTTCGCCGGTGGCGGCGCGTACAAGAAGTCGCATAAACGACCGTATAAGAACAAGCTCTATTGCGCCCCCGACTATCGGGCGAGGCAAAGCCAGAACGGGTTTTCAAGCGTGATGTAAGGGCCACCGCGATTTTCAATCACGCCACGTACCCGAACTTCCTGCCCGACCCAATCCTGCAGGATGTCTTGAAAGTCTTCGCCGTTGGCGACTGCATCCCGGAAGGTGGCATCGAGTGCGATGGTGAAATCTTCGCGCCAGTTCGATCCGAAGTTAAGATAACTACGCCATTCCTGATGTTCGATGCTTCTGATCGTGCCATCAATCACGGCAAATCTGCCGATTGCATCACGGGCGATCGGGATATTCTCTGCCCCTGCATCATGGGCCCGCACGTAATAAGCTGTCTCTGGGCTCGGGTCGGACCAAATGCCAGACTGATTTTCTATTGCGGTGTCTTCGATCCCGATCAGCTCTGACACATCCTGCCTGCTTTCAGGAACAAGCATCCCGAGACCGGCAGCCACAAGTTCTGCATGCCAATCGCCGACACCTTCATCTTGAATGCGAACCGGTAGTCGCCCGAGAAAGTCCGACCTTTCGGCCAGCGGCGTGATCGAAACCTTGTTCGTACTGGCCTGTTCTAGCCATGCCCGTGCCGCGTCTTCATATCCCGGTACAAACGCAATATCTGCCAGCCGAAATGATTTACCCGGCAGCTCGGCGGCAGTGAATGCATCAACCGCTTCAATATTAAGTTGCACGTCATGCCAAACCGGTCTCGGATCCGTTGAGAGCAGCGTTTGAGCATCACCCGCGATGATGTCAGCCCCACAGCGCCAATCTGCGGCCATCACGGGTAGATTGACCCCGCAAAAGACGACAACAAGCAGCATTAATGTGCATTTACGCCACACCAATGTCGATCCGGCCCAAAAATTTCCCCATTTTTGATGCTTTATCGGTGAATGCGAAAAGATTGAATGATCAAGGAACACGCGCTACCAATTCCCGGTTGGTTTTGCAAATATATTGCGCCACAGCTTACGCGGCCAAAGGACACGAGGAAAGATATCAATGGGCTGGCTGAACTTTCGTTCACATAAACATATTGCAGGTGTGCTTGCGGCCATTGCGCTGAGTACTGCCGTTGCCGGATGTTCGACCAACCGGGCGACCGGCGAAGACAGCTTTACGGCCTTCATGTCGCCCGAGCAGGAAAAACAGATCGGCTCGCAGGAACATCCGAAAATGGTCAAGGAATTCGGTGGTCAATACACCGAAAAGGACCTGCAGACCTATGTGACAGAAGTCGGTGAAAAGCTGGTCGCGGTTTCGGAAACCCCGAACGAGAAATTCACCTTCACGGTCCTCGATTCCCCGGTCGTCAACGCCTTTGCCCTGCCAGGCGGATACGTTTATATTACGCGCGGTCTGGCGGCCCTTGCCACCAACGAGGCAGAACTGGCAGGCGTCCTTGCCCATGAGATCGGCCACGTCGTTGCCCGCCATTCCGCACAACGTTATAGCCGTGGTGTGCTGACGCAAATTCTGGCGGGTGGTCTGGCCGTTGCCGTCGGAAACGGTGCTGGCGAGCTGATTGGCACCGGGGCAAACGCATACCTCAAATCCTTCTCGCGCGAACATGAATTCGAAGCCGACATGCTTGGCATTCGCTATATCACGCGTGCGGGCTATGACCCAGATGCCATGGCGACCTTCCTTGAAAAGCTTCGTGCCCATTCACGACTTCAGGCCAAACTTGCTGGTCGATCCCCCGATGATGTCGATCAGTATGATTTCATGGCAACCCATCCGCGCACGCTTGATCGTATTGAACAGGCCCATCAAAGCGCCAATGTCACCGCGGTTGCCAATCCGGAAAGTGGTGCTGTGCGCTATATGACGGCAATTGACGGTATTCTGTATGGCGACGGCCCGGATCAGGGTTATGTCCGGGGACAGGAATTCGTCCATGTGCCATTGAATTTCCGGTTTGAAGTCCCCGATGGCTTCACAATGACCAACCAGCCAAATGCCGTTATCGCCCGCGATGGCAAAGGTGCGCAGATCATCTTCGAAGGTGCGCCGGGCGCAAAGGACATGCGCCTTGATAGCTATCTTCAAAACGGGTTCTCGAAACAGATCGCCATTCGCAATATTGAAATACTCGACATCGAAGGTCAGGAAGCCGCCACCGGCAGTGCTGATATCTCGTTGCGTTCGGGTCCTGCACGCCTGCGCGTGGTTGTGATCCGCCATGGCAGCTCGGCCTATCAGTTCCTGTTTGTCACACCGCTTGATCAGGCTGATAGCTATAACCTGCCACTGCGCCGCACGACCTATAGCTTCCGCCCGCTCACCGATCGGGAAAAGAAGATCTATACCCCGCTTCGCATCAAGGTACGTGCCGTAAACCCGGAATATGACCTGCAGACCTTTATCGACGACATGGAAGTCGACAAGGCACCAGCAGATGTCTTTGCAACTATCAACGGCCTTCGCGATGGGCAGGCCCCGGCGGTCGGGTCGCTGGTCAAGGTGGTTCGGCACTAGAACGCCAACCTATCCAAACCCAAAACGACAAAAGGCAGCATATTAATGCTGCCTTTTTCTTTTTCGATTGCGCCCTGCCCCGAGGGGATAACGGAAAGTCTAACTGCTCGTGATCTGCTCGATCACGGCACCCTGTCCATCAAGGGCAACCGCGATTAAATGACCACCGCGGCCTGCACCACCGTCCAGCGACAGGGTAAATTCGCGTTCCTGCAAGCCTGTCTGACCTTGGGATGCACCGCGCACAATACGGGCACAGTCGTAATACCGTTCGGTGATGGCTTCAAACATTGATCCGCCCCACCAGAAGGTATCCGTCTGGCCTGTCAGTGGCCGTGAGCCATCCAGCCCTGTATGAACAAAGATCAGGCGCCCATCTGTCGAATAGGCCGCGTGCTTCAGATCAGACATCAATGCGTTATGGCCGCTATGGCGACGCACGGCATCCGCAAAGCCCGAGGTCCACTGCGAGATCGCATGTGCGCCCTGATGCATGGTTCTTTGGACACTGACCGGATCAAAGCCATAGGCACGCACTGGTCCGGCGATGCCACGGGTCAGCATCCAGTCAAAAACCTCGCCCGGGTTTGGGGCAAACTGGATCTGCTGCAACTTGGACAGCATTTCTTCGGCTGCACCGCGCAGGAAGGCGATATCACTGATATCAACACCATCCTTGGCAATGAAGAAACGGCGAAACAGCAACAGCTCGTTGATGGTTGCGACGACATTTTCGGCCGTGCCATCGCCCCAGTAATTGCCAAGATAGACAAGCCTGTCGCCCGGTTTCATATGTTGCGCAAGTTTCTGGTGAACGGCGCACAATGCGCCATGATCACCATTGATTGCGCCGACGACCCAGATTCGCTCAGCCGGCTTGATCGGCGCCAGAACTGTACTCATCGCTGTAACCTGCCCAAAACAAAAATAAAACCGGCCCAAGCGTATATCGCGGGCCGGTTTTTATAAATAGTTGTCTGAAGGGCCCTTCGCAATCAGGCAGCCTTCTGCAAAAGCTTTTCGAGTTTGCCAGAAGCCTTGTCCTTGTCGATTTTTTCAATCGCGGCAAGTTCATCAACGAGGCGCTCGAAAGCTGCTTCGTAGATCTGGCGTTCGGAGAAGGACTGTTCCGGCTGGGTCGCGCTGCGGTGAAGGTCGCGCACGACTTCGGCGATCGAAACCGGGTCACCCGAATTGATCTTTGCTTCATATTCCTGCGCACGGCGGGACCACATGGTGCGTTTCACACGCGCGCGGCCCTTAAGGGTAATCAGCGCGGAATCCATCTGTTTCTTCGAGGACAGCTTGCGCAGACCGGAGTTGCCAACTTTGTTCACCGGCACGCGCAAGGTCATGCGGCTAGATTCAAAGGTAATTACATAAAGGCGCAATTCCTGCCCCGCAATTTCCTGGGTTTCCAGGCCATCAACACAGCCAACGCCATGTGCGGGGTAAACAACGTAATCGCCAACAGCAAACGGCAACTTATCCGACATCAAGCATCCTTCCGGCCCAATCAGGCCTGGTCATTCAACTGCAACACTACAGAACCAGCGACGCAAAGAGCTGCACGCGACCAAGCTTTTTGGCAAAGTCGCGGTTCAGACAGGAAATTCAAATACGGAAATCCGACATTTCGGAACGAGCCTGTCGAGCCCTTAGCGCGAATTGTGAACCATAACACAACACGCCATCAGTTTACAGGAATTTTCCCGGCAAGTCGTTCAATGCAGCCATGCGCAAAACCCACTGGCGCAAACCAGTGGGTCAAAAATCGCATGAAATATCGGGGGTTAGCCCAAAAATCAGTCGCCCGTTCCCGGGGCTTCGGACAGCAATTCGGTCTTGCCGGATTTGCCATTCCATTCATCCGCATCGGCAGGCGCATCGCCCTTGCGGGTAATATTTGGCCAAACCTCTGCAAACTTACGGTTGATTTCCAACCAGTTATCCAGATTCGGTTCGGTATCGGGAATAATCGCTTCAGCGGGGCATTCCGGTTCGCAAACACCACAATCGATGCATTCATCAGGGTGAATCACCAGAAAGTTTTCACCTTCATAGAAGCAATCGACGGGACAAACCTCGACGCAGTCCTGATACTTACACTTGATGCAGTTTTCCGTCACCACATAGGTCATGGTGTAACTCCGTACAGGTTGCGGGGCCAGATTGCGGCTGCACCCGCTTTCGGCCATGTTCTCTCTCGGGAATTGGGTTATCACGCACAGCAGTTGTGTGCAACTCCAATAAAACCCTAATTTTTTACGTAGTATTTTCTTCACGACGCACTGACAGGCTGCGTGGCGACTGCTTCGAGTTCGCCCTCAACGCTGCAGTGCAGCGCAGAACATACAGATTTCTCGCGGCTTTTCCAGTTCCTAAATCCCGCGGAGAATTGCTTTTACCCCCGCAAAGCCATAGTCTGCTTCGCAAGGGGTATAACAGAAGAAACTGTGGGGATCGGATTGCCGGAAAAAGGCCTTGATCAACAACGGCTTAGATGGCGCGATCGCTTGTCTGTCAAACAGGCAAGGATTGCGGTCGGCCTTACTTTGCTGATCGGCCTGTTATTCAGTGGCATTCAGATTGTCTGGGATCTTCGTGAAGAACAGAACCTGATTGACCGAACCGTAAACCAGGTTCTTGCGACGCTGCGCGAGTCTGCGACCCAGGCCGCATATGGTCTGGATGAAACACTCGCAGCCCGTGTTATTTCCGGCCTGTTTGAATATGAGCCTGTCTACGAGGCCGAGCTTCGCGACAACTTCAAAAATGTTCTGGCACGCAAGACCGAACAGCCAATCAATTCCAACCGCACATTCCTGACCCAGATCATGTTTGGGGAAAATCAGGAATACGAAATCCCGCTGAATACAGACGGACCAAACGGTCTGGTCGGCCATCTTAGTGTCAAGATCGATACCGACATGATCGCAGAGGGTTTCATCAACCGTGCTTCGCGCATTCTGTTGTCGGGGATTGTGCGCAATCTGCTGCTTGGTCTGGTTCTGGTTGCTTTTTTCTATATCACACTGACCAAACCGCTTCTGGGCATTGCCGCACAATTGCGCCAAATCGATCCGGAAAAGCCAGACTCTGCTGCCATCAATATTCCGCCGCACCATGCCCGCAATGAACTTGGCATGATCCTGCAGACAACACGTGGCCTGGTCGAACGGGTTTCATCAACACTCGACAGGTTGCTTGAAAGCCAGCAAAAGGTCCGCGATCGTGAAAGCCGCCTGAGCGCCATCGTTCAAAATGTCGCGGACGGCATTCTGACAATCACGCCGACGGGTCGCATTGTCGAATGCAATGCCGCAACCAAAGAGATCCTCGGCCTGATGCGCGATGAGACACCGAAGGGCCGTACATTACATGAATTCCTGCTGCCGCGTGCCGTGCCGCTTCTTGAACACAGTCTGGAAGAACTCGCCGCACACGCCCCCGGCGCAGAGGCCGTTGAAAAACGCTTTACCCTGCCGATTGTGCGCGCCGATCAGAAGGAAATCGATGTCTCCATTGCATTGCGCCTGATCCCAGATAGCGCAACACCATTGATGACGGCTGTTCTGAACGACATCACCGTGCGAAAGCGTTACGAAGAACAACTGGTCTATATGGCCAATCATGACACGCTGACCAATCTGCCCAACCGCAGCATGCTTGAACGCAGCCTGTCAGAAGCCCTAAACACCCATAAAAACAATGCATCTGAACGCAGCGGTGCCACCGCAATCCTGTTCATTGACCTTGATCGTTTCAAGGTGATCAATGACAGCCTTGGTCATGATGTCGGAGACCTGATGCTCAAGGCCGTCGCACTCAGATTGCAACGCGTGATCGGGCGACAGGAAATCGTCGGTCGATTGGGCGGCGACGAATTCCTGATCATTATTCCTGACCTGAAGGAAACGCAGGATGCCGTCATCCTGTCGCAGGCCGTGCTAGATGCCTTGGCACCGGCCTTTGACATCAAGGGACGCGTTCTTTTTGTCACACCGTCCATCGGGATTGCCCTTTATCCATCTGATGGCGAGGATTTTCCAGCCCTGATGCGCAATGCCGACACCGCAATGTATAGTGCGAAATCCAGTGGCGGTGGCACCTATCACTTCTTTACCAAGACCATGAACGAAAGTGCCATGGCGCGCCTTGTGATCGAAAATGATCTGCGCGAAGCTCTGGTGAAGGATGAGTTTGAACTGCATTATCAGCCGAAGGTCGATCTGCGGACAAACCAGGTCTGCGGCCTTGAAGCGCTGATTCGCTGGAAACAGCCCGGTCGGGGCTATATTTCGCCAATGCAGTTTATTCCGGTTGCCGAGGAAACCGGCCTGATCAGCAGAATTGGCGAATGGGTTTTCCGCGAAGTTTGCCGCCAGATTTCCGAGTGGGAGGCACAGTCACTCCCGCCGATGCCAATTGCGGTCAATCTGTCACCAAGACAATTGATCGAGGGTCACATCACAGAGACGATTTCACGCATCCTTGCCGAGACGGCAACGCCAGCCGCCCGTATTGTGCTTGAAGTCACCGAAACGGCAATGATGCAGGAAATCAAGAAGGCGGCCACCATCCTTGATGAGCTGCGCCATCTTGGTTTAAAGATCGCAGTGGATGATTTTGGCACCGGGTATTCGTCACTCGCCTATCTCAAACGGTTGCCGATCAATTCCATCAAGATTGACCGTTCGTTCGTTCGGGATGTCACGATCGACACAGACGACGCCGCGATCACGCGCACCATTATTGCGATGGGGCATAACCTTGGCCTCAAGGTGATCGCCGAAGGGGTCGAGACCCAGGAACAGATGAATTTCTTGCGGGAATGCAATTGTGATGAAGTCCAGGGCTTCCTGATCGCAACCCCGCTGCCGCCCGAAGAAATTGTCCAATACATTCGACGACCATCGATCGACATGTCGAGTGAAATCTAGCCCGCCAGACACGCCCAATTAACAGATGCTTCGCCACCACTGCCCCGCAAAATCGAGATGAAAATGCCAAACACCAAATCCGTATTGCTCGTTGATGACAGCAAGTTTGCCCGCCTTCTGGTCAAGGCGTTCATTTCCAGCAATTTTGCCAATTGGGAAATCGACGAGGCCGAAGATGGCGCCAAGGCGCTTGAGATGGTTGATGCCAAAACCTATGACTACATGCTGGTTGATTTCAACATGCCGGGCATGGATGGGCTTGAACTGGGCGAAAAGCTGCGCGGCCGGTTCCCCGGGGCTGTAATTGCGCTTCTGACTGCCAATATTCAACAGGAGATCCAGAACAAGGCCGAGAACCTTGGCCTTGATTTCATCGCAAAGCCCCCGACTGAGGATAAAATTCGCGACTACATCATGTCGCGGGAAGCAACCCGATGATCGAACTGACCGAACTTGAACATGATACAATTAGTGAACTGATCAATATTGGTGTCGGGCGTGCCGCGTCGTCCCTTTCTGAAATGGTTGATCAGCCTGTTGAATTGACCGTGCCTGCCATCTCGTTTGTCGAACGGTTTTCCGACAGCGAACTGGCCAACGCCCCGACCGAAGTTGTTTCTGCCGTCAGTCAAAGTTTTCATGGACCGTTTACCGGTGAAGCCATGCTTGTCTTCCCGGAAGTTCGCAGCCTTGAGCTTGTCCGTAGCTTGCTTAAGGTTGACGTACCGCTTGATACGCTGACCGATCTTGAACAGGAAGCCCTGATGGAGGTCGGCAACATTATCCTCAATGCTTGCCTTGGCAGTATTTCGAACGTGCTGGGTGAACCGATCAATTGCTCCATGCCGACGTTTCGCAAACGCGAAACGCGTGCATTGCTTGACGACGACACCGCAGGCGGCAGCGCCGCCACGAATCCCGTTTTGATGATTTTGCATGTACAATTCATGCTGCGTCAGAACGATATCGATGGCTATGTGCTGTTTGTGATGGACTTGGAGTCCATCCAGATGTTGCGTGAACTGGTGCGGCGTTTTCTGGCCAACTCCCTTGGATAACCGGTGAGAGGTGAATGACAAAGTCGCAATCCGCTAAGGGGGACCAACCCCCGTCATTTGATCTGAACCGTGACAGCGATGCTGCCGATCTTTTTGCAGCACTGCTTGATACGGCAGATACAGGGCTGATTGCGCTTGCCCCGGACGGGACGATTTGCCACTGGAACCAGTGGATGCAAAGCCGGTCGGGCAAGGATGCCGATCAGGTCATGGGCAAGGCGTTGCACGATGTGTTCCCCGACACGAAACTGGGCCGTGTCAGCCTTGCGATTGAAGATTGCCTGAAATTCGGCATGCCAGCTGTCATTTCACCCTCGCTCAATCAGGGTGCCTTGCCGCTTCGTCCCCTACCGCAATTTGCCGCCAGTTTTGATCGTATGGAACAATCCATTCGTGTTCACCCGATCCAGACCAAGCGTAATGGCACGCTTTGTTCATTGATCATTCGCGACGTCACACTGGCTGTTCAGCGCGACCGTCTTTTGCGCCAGCAGGCCGCCGAGCTGGCCGACCTTGTCACGCAAACCAAACGCAGCGAAGACCGCACACGTGCCATTTTGCAAAACACCATCGATGCCATTCTTGTCGCTTCTGATGATGGCAGCATCGAACCGCTTAATTCCCGCGCGCAGGAGCTTTGCGGTCCGACGGGTGATCCGGAACTGCGCAACATCATCCGGTTTTTGCTGCCTGATAGCGAACATACCCCGCTGACCCCGCCGCCGCCAAACCGGCTTTTGACCGACCTTGGCACCGGGGTGATCGAAGTGCTGGCATCCACACTCAGTGGTCGCAATGTGCCGCTTGAAGTCGCAATCAGCCACTTTTCCGCCGATCAGCGCTACCACTACATCATTACGCTGCGTGATATTTCTCAACGCAAACGCCACGAAAAAGAAATCCAGCGCACGATGCAGGAACTTGAACGCTCGAACGCGGAACTCGAACAGTTTGCCTATGCCGCCTCGCATGACTTGCAGGAACCGCTGCGCATGGTTTCAAGCTACACGCAGTTGCTTGCCCGGCGGTATGAGGGGCAACTCGACGAAACTGCTGACGAATTCATTCATTACGCGGTTGATGGCACGCAACGCATGCAGCGGATGATTGATGACCTTCTGACCCTGTCGCGGGTTGGACGCCACGGCAAGCCGTTCAATCCGGTCCCGCTCGACAATCTGTTTGATGCCATTGTCACCAATTTCAGGCGTGCCGGTTCCACCCCCGAAGGCAACATCATCCGCGAAGGCCATCTGCCGACTGTCATGGGGGATGCAAGCCAGTTGCTGTTGTTATTCCAGAACCTAGTGTCAAACGGGCTTAAATACAGCGATCCGAAAAATGGTCAGGTCAGGATTTTTGCCTCGGAAACACCCGATAGCTATCGGATCTTTGTCGCCGATAACGGGATCGGCATCGACGCGCAATATCACGAAACCATCTTTGAAATCTTCAAGCGCCTGCATGGCTATGGGGATTATGCCGGGACGGGAATTGGTCTT
>CEQZ01057153.1_pt1 | contig 11927 bp, 12 predicted proteins | sample 530941 | NCBI WGS metagenome assembly CEQZ01 (sample SAMEA2621107, study PRJEB7988) | marine metagenome | biome: marine biome (ENVO:00000447); feature: mesopelagic zone (ENVO:00000213); material: "saline water (ENVO:00002010), including plankton (ENVO:xxxxxxxx)" | depth 800 m | reverse complement strand
GTCTACCATACCCGGTTCAATGAGTGTTACCCGGATGCCACTGCCGCGCAGCTCTTCTCGGACGCCGTAGCCGATCGCTGATACGGCCCATTTGGTGGCGCTGTACATGGAACCGGGGATCGTTGCCCGACCTGCTGCTGAACCGGTAATCACCACGTGTCCCCGGGACTTTCTGAGTTCGGGCAGGCACACCTGCAGGGTAATACCGACACCGAGAATATTGGTGAGAATCATATCCTTCCAGATCTCAGGGTCGGCACCGCTGAAGCCCCCCGGCTCGCCGCCGCGGCCGGCGTTGGCGAAGACCGCATCGATCCGGCCGAACGCCTTGATCGCTTCGCCTGCCATGGCCTGCTGGTCGGCGACCTGCTGCACATCGCAGGCCACGGTAATCACATGCTGATCGCCTCCCAGCTCCTGCTGCAGGTCTTTCAGCCTGTCCTCAGAGCGAGCGGCCAGCACGAGCCGGTAGCCGGCATCGGCCATGGCCCTGGCGGTTGCGGCGCCAATGCCTGAAGATGCACCGGTGATGACCATCACCGGCCTGTCGTTGTGCACACTGCTACTCATCTGTGTCCTCCTGTCTGCGTAGGAACATTGAATGTATCAGATGAGTAGAACGTATTACTGATAGGCCACGTTGTCCAGTTTCGAAAACCTTGACGCGGATCCGTGTTTACGACAGCCGGCGTGAGTTGCCGTCATCACGAAAGATGATCAGGGGGCGCACGTCGTCGTCAGACGCCCGCGGTTGCTGCGCCAGCGCTACCTGATCGGTGACCAGCGCGTGGTGCGGAGACTTGCTGCATACCGGATCCGCATTGCGGGCGTCACCGGTCAACATGAATGCCTGACAACGGCAACCGCCGAAGTCCTTGTGCTTTTCGTCACAACTGCGGCAGGGCTCCTTCATCCAGCCATCGCCGCGATAGGCGTTAAAGGCATCCGACTCGTACCAGATGCTGCGCACATCGTGGTCGCGCAGGTTGGGGAATTCCAGGCCGGGCAGCATCCGGGCTTCGTGGCACGGCAGCGCCAGCCCGTCCGGGGCGATATTCAGGAACACGGTACCCCAGCCATTCATGCAGGCCTTGGGTCGATCCTGATAATAATCGGGCACCACAAAATAGAGTTTCATCTTGTTGCCCAGACGGGCACGGAATTGATTGCAGACCGCCTCTGCGTGCTCCAGCTGTTCGCGACTGGGCATCAGGTGCTCGCGGTTCTTCAGTGCCCAGGCATAATACTGGCTGTTGGCCAGTTCCACATGGTCCGCCTGCATCTCTTCTGCCATTTCCAGGATCTGTTCAATATGATCGATATTGAGCCGGTGCAGCACCACATTCAGCACCATCGGGTAATCGTACTGTTTGATCAGCCTGGCAACCTTGAGTTTCAGGTCAAAGGTGCGGGTGCTGGACAGAAAATCGTTCATTTCTTTCGTGGAGTCCTGAAACGACAGCTGAATCTGGTCCAGGCCACCGGCCTTGAAGGCGGCAATGCGTTTTTCAGTCAGGCCGATGCCGGAGGTCAGCAGATTGACGTAGTAACCCATCTTGCTGGCTTCGGCGACAATCTCTTCGGCGTCATCGCGCATCAACGGTTCACCGCCGGAGATACCCAGCTGCACGGCGCCCAGTTCACGCGCCTCGCCCAACGCCTTCAGCCACTCTTCGGTGGTCAGCTCTTTTTCAAACGTCGAGGCGTAATTCAGCGGGTTATAGCAGAACACACAATGCAGGGGGCACTTGTAGGTGATCTCGGCATTGACCCAAAGGGGTGGTTTGATCTGAGGTACGTTGGTGGTGTCAGTGGGTGATGATCCAGCCTTTGTCATGGGCATGCTCCAGAAAGTCGCTAACGTCTTGCTGCAGATCGGCACCCGGAAAGGCGGCCTGCAGACTGCTGATAATGTCTGTGGCAGTGCGCTGGCCATCGATGCGCTGGAGAATCTCGCCGGCACTTTCAGTCAGCTTGATCAATCCTTCAGGGTACAGCAGCACCCAGGCATTCTGGGCTGTTTCCCACTGCAGTTTGTATTGCCGGGCGAATCGCAGCGGCCGGTCGTTGGCCAGACTCATGTCGCCATCCTCGCAATCGCACCGCTGTTGGTTTCACCGATACCGTAGGTGACCTGCATGGCGTCCAGCATGGTCCACAACACATCAAGTTTGAATTGCAGAATAGTCAAAGCCCGCTGTTGTTCCCCCCGGGTTTTAAAGTGGGCCAGGGTTACCCGCAAGCCATGTTCAACATCGCGTCGTGCTTCCGACAGACGCTTACGGAAGTACTGATAGCCGCCCGCGTCAATCCACGGGTAATGCTGCGGCCAGCTGTCCAGACGCTTCTGGTGGATGGTCGGCGCAAACAGTTCGGTCAGTGACGAGCACACAGCCTCCTGCCAGGGGGCTGTTCTGGCAAAATTGACATAGGCATCGACCGCAAATTTAACGCCAGGTGTCACGCTTTCCAGGGAAATCACTTCATCACGGTCCAGGCCTACCGCCTCGGCCAGTGCCAGCCAGGCTTCGATGCCACCTTCTTCCCCGTCTGCGCCATCATGATCAAGGATACGCTGTATCCACAGGCGACGGTGGTCCCGGTCCGGCATATTCGACATGACAGCGGAGTCCTTGACCGGAATCATGACCTGGTAATAGAAACGGTTGAGTACCCAGCCCTGCACCTGTGCCTTGGTGCACTGCCCACTGTTCATGGCAATGTGGAACGGGTGGAAAATGTGATAACAGGATTCTTTGCCGCGCAACCGGGCTTCGAACTCCCCGGCTGACCATGGTGCAGCGATATCAGTTGTCATGCACAAACTCCTGCGTTTTCTCGAAAAAATCTGCTGGAAAATCGGTTGAAAGGGCTGTCAAAGACTGAAGTCCATGCCATCAAAGGCGACATCGATATTTTCCTGCTGCAGCATCCGACGTTCGCTGGAGTCTTCACGCAGGATGGGGTTGGTATTATTGATATGGATGAGGACCTTGCGTGACGCGCTCAATGGCCTAAGCGCTTCGATCATGCCACCGTCGCCCGACTGCGGCATGTGCCCCATGTCCAGCGACAGTTTGTTGCTGATGCCCAGCGCCTGCATTTCATCGTTGGTCCAACAGGTGCCATCCACCATCAGGCAATTTGCCTGCTGCATATAAGGCAACAGGTGCGGCTCGATGGAGGCCAGGCCAGGGGCATAAAAAAGTTTCTTGCCGGTGCGCGTGTCTTCCAGTTGTATGCCGATATTGTCGCCCTCGTGTGGATCGTGGCGATGCGGCGAAAACGGTGGCGCCTTGCTACTCAGGGGCACTGCGGTGATGCGGATATCGTCAATGCCCTTAACCTGAAACGTTCGCCCGGCAGCTGTCGGAATCTGATGCCAGGCCACACCACAAAAATGCTCCAGCACTTTAAAGACTGGATTGCCCTGAGTCAGATCCTCATGGACCATGTCCGTGCAATAGATATCAAGCGGCGTGTTGCCTTCGCGCAACATGAACAGACCGGTGGTGTGATCAATTTGTGCATCCATCAGGACGATGCCTTTGACAGCCGTATCACGGATGGCACGACCCGGCTGCAGCTCGGGGAAGCGCTGGAACTGCGCCAGGATATCGGGTGACGCGTTGAACAGCAGCCAGTTGATATTATCGCTGCTGATGGCAATGGAGGACTGGGTACGTGGTGACGCCTCAATGGTGCCTTTACGCACACCGTCACAATTCGGGCAATTGCAATTCCACTGCGGGAACCCGCCACCGGCGGCAGAACCCAGAACGCGTACTCTCATGGTTTTTCCTTACACACTGTCTTTTTCAAAAGGCTTAATGTTTCAAAAAGCTTACAGTCGCTAACTCAAAGAGAGAGAAAGCCTCCTCGCGGGGAGTCGACCTTCTCTCCGGGGTCAATCTCCATGCATCAACCGGCCAATTAACGGCTGGCGAAATACATGGTCACTTCAAAGCCGTAACGCATTTCGGTATAGTCTGGTTTAGTCCACATAAGAGTCATCTCCAAAGTAGTTAAGCCCTTTCGCAAGAGCTGGGTTATCCCGGGTCCCCGGGGGCTCATGCACAGTCAGTTTCAATTACCTGAGCACAAGACGTTTCGATTCTGCCCCTGCCAGCGCCCCGCGCGCTGCCGCATTTTCAGTAAAAGCCACTCATGATTTTCATTAGATTACTGACTGCACTCTTGGCAAAATGTCGGTATCGCTGTAAAAAAGCGCTACAACGAACCCATGGAGTTGCTCATCAACAGCTTATACCCCCCAATAGAGCCGTTTTTTACGGATACACTGGCCGTCTCCCCACGTCATTCACTGTATGTAGAGCGCAGCGGCAAACAAGGCGGCCACCCCATCATCTTCCTGCATGGCGGCCCGGGCAGTCAGGTCAGAGCCGCCCATCGGCGTTACTTTGACCCTGAATTTTTTGACATTGTGCTGTTTGATCAGCGCGGCTGCGGTCAATCGATGCCGGCCGGCGAGACGCAGGACAACAACACCCAGGCTCTGGTCGAAGACATCAACACAATCCGTGAGGCTTTGGATATCCGTGGTCGGATGAGCCTGTTCGGCGGTTCCTGGGGCAGCACACTGGCACTGGTGTACGCGCTGCACTACCCTGAAAATATCGCGGCCATGATACTGCGCGGCATATTTCTGGCTTCCACAAACGAAATCTCATGGTTCACTCAGGGAGTGGCGCGTTTTGCTCCCAAGGCCTGGCAGCAACTGACGGACGGTATGGGTGATGACCTGATCGACGCTTACTATCAGGCTGTTTTTAGCACCGATGAACGCAGCGCCAGCGAAGCCGCCAGACGCTGGACAGCGTTCGAGATGCAGATAATGGGTATCGGGACTCAGGCACCAGGCGCGGACCCGATACCTGCGCCGCAGGCCAGCCTGGCACTTCTGAACCGGGCCCGTGTGCAGTTGCACTTTCTGAAGAACCAGAGCTTTCTCGCTGATACCTCTTTGCTGGACACGGCACAGACCATCCAGGTACCGACCACCATCGTGCACGGAGAACTGGATTTTGTGTGCCCACCGATCACTGCCTGGCGCCTGAACCAGAGTCTTCCAAATAGTCGATTGCGCATGGTCAACAATGCCGGCCATGGCGGTCTGTCCGACCAGCTTGCGCCCGCGCTGCGTGAAGAGGTCGATGCGTTGCGCGACCGCCTGCTCAGTCAATGACGGAGAAGTTGCCATGAATCTGCGTTTGCGCGTCAGCCTGACCATATCAGTGATCGGTATTGCCTGCGTTGCTGTCATGGCGTACATGCTGATCGACTACAAACGCAAATCCATTGACCAGGAAATCGAAGCCGGCACGCGTGTTGCCATTCAACTGCTGCAGGCCATTTTGCCTTCACCGATTGAAGCAGCCGTAAGCACCGACCCGCTGGCAAGCATGACCGAATACCTGAGCAATGTCGGCCGGGTTCGCGCCAACGAGGTCCGACTGTTCGACAGCAACAATAACCTGTTGTACGAATCGCCGCCATCCGAATACAAGCAGGGCCGCTGGGCACCTGACTGGTTTACCGCACTGGTGGCGCCCGGCGCTGAAGAAGTTCGCCTGCCGATTGCACAAGGTTCGATCCTGATTACCCCTGACTCATCCCGGTCCGTACTGGATGCCTGGGATGAACTCTGGCAATTCTCGCTGTTTTTTCTGGTCTTTTTCCTGCTGCTTATTGTTGCGGTTTTTCTGATACTGGGGCACACGCTGAAACCCATGAAAGACATTGTCAAAGCACTGTCGCAGATTGAGCAGCGCAACTATCACGTGAGACTGGACAGCTACCGGCTACCGGAGTTTGATACCATTTCGCAAACGTTTAACAGAATGACGTCATCATTACAGGATGCACTGATCGAAAATGCGCGCTTGGCCAAGGAAGAGCAGCAACGACTGGCGGCCGAACTGGAGCTGGAACAGAACCGCCGCTTTACCCAGCTGATTCAGGTCAGGCTGGAAGAGGAGCGACGTGCCATCGCCCGAGAGCTGCATGATGAACTTGGTCAGTGCGTCACCGCCATCAAAACCATCGGTACTGCCATTGCCTCGCGCGAGCGCGACAGCCAGACAGAAACCCGTCAGAACGCGCAGACAATCGTAGAGGTCGCGTCGCACATTTACGATGTTGTTCATGCCATGATTCGCCAACTCAGGCCCAGCGCACTCGACCACCTTGGTCTGAGTGATGCCATCGTTGAGCTTATCTCGCAATACCGTCGGCAGCATCCGCAGCTTGCTATTGAATTGTCGTCGGAGGACGGCCTTGATAATTTTGATGAAAACGTCAATATCACTGTGTATCGCGTCATTCAGGAATGCCTGACCAATGCAGTCAAACATGCCGAAGCGACCCGTGTAGACGTGGCGCTGACATGGCAGGTCGGTGATCCGGACAGGCTGGAGATCCGTGTCAGCGATAACGGCAAAGGCATGGACAGCGAACTCGCCGAAAGTCAACGCTTCGGTCTCATCGGCATCAAGGAGCGTGTGCAGGCTTTTGGGGGCGACGTACGCCTTGAATCGGACCTCCGCGCCGGGACGACGTTGATTGCCACGCTACCGCTACATCGGGGCGTATCATGAATAACAAACCCATCAAGGTCATGCTGGTTGACGACCACACCGTCGTGCGTATGGGCTTCAAGCTGCTGCTGCAAGGATCGGCCGACATTGAAGTCATCGGTGAAGCGCAATGCGGTGAAGATGCCGTCAAACAGTTTCAGGCGCTGGCGCCGGATGTCCTGGTACTGGATATTTCCATGCCCGGCATCGGCGGCCTGGAAACCATCGCGCGGGTGCTGGCCAAGGCGCCAAAACAGAAAATACTGGTGCTATCAGCCCACGAAGATGTCATGCACGCACGGCGGGTACTTAAAGCCGGCGCGGCGGGCTATGTGACCAAACGCAGTGCCGCCGACGTGCTGATGCAGGCCATACGTGCGGTTCACAAGGGCCAGGTTTACCTGGAACCCGACATTGCCCAGGTCATGGCCGTCGAACAAGTGTCAGGGTCGAAAAACCCAGTGGATGCCCTGACCGAAAAGGAATTCAAGGTGTTCATGGCACTGGCCAAAGGCGAATCGGTACAGGCAATAGCTGACGTCATGTCATTGAGCCCCCGCACCATCGGCACGCATCTATACAACATCAAACAGAAGCTGGATGCAGGCAACAGCGCCGAGCTGGCGATCATCGCCATCCGGGCCGGGCTGATAGCGCCTTAGACGTCGCGGGTTGCATTGAGAAGCAAAAACGCGTACAAAAGAGGTCAGTAAATTGGTGCGAGGTCGCCATTGTTTCATGCTGAAAAGGTAGAGAAAACCCACACGACATTCACCATGTCAGGGTGCCTGTCCCCCCGTCAAAACGCCAGAGAAGTGGATTGCATCGCTGACCAACCACGAGGTTAACTGGCATGCATATATCAATTAGAACTTTTATCCCAAATACCTTGTTGCTCATGTCTGTCCTGGCTGGCACCCTGGCTGTGCAGGCACAGGATACGCAGCCACCACAAACAGCCGTGGCCACATTTGCCGGCGGCTGCTTCTGGTGCATGGAGCCACCTTACGACGAATTGGACGGCGTGCTGTCAACCACGTCAGGATACATTGGTGGCTCTGTTCCAGATCCCAGCTACGAGCAGGTATTGACCGGACGCACTGGCCACGCCGAGGCAGTCCAGGTTGAGTACGACCCTGATCGGATCAGTTATGAAGAGCTACTGACAGTGTTCTGGCGCAATATCGATCCCCTGGATGTCGGCGGACAGTTCTGTGACCGGGGCAGCCAGTATCGCAGCGCGATCTTTTATCACAATGATCGACAGCAGCAACTGGCGCAGGCATCTCGCGACAGGCTGGAAGAGCAGGCCGGGCTGCCAGGACCCATTGTCACAGAGATTGTGTCAGCGCCGGCGGATGAATTCTATCGCGCCGAGGATTATCATCAGAACTACTATCAGGAGCATTCGGTGAGATACAAATTTTACCGCTGGAACTGCGGCCGTGATGAGCGACTTGAGGAACTTTGGAAGTGAAGCTGACTCAGGCCCAATCCACCCACCCGTTAATTCTCTGTCCCCGGGAGAAAACGCTCGCCGATATACGTCTGCGGATGCGCCACAGGCCGGATGACGCGCAAACAGGACGTCTCGCTGAGATTGACTAGCTATCGGTCAGAGCCATTCACGAGGATCCACGCCGTAGTACAGGCGCAACTGTTCGAACAATTGCGGATGCTGCTCCAGCAGTTGCGCCGGTTTTTCGTAGAACGTTTCCGTGGCCACGGCGAAGAACTCAGCGGGCTCTGTTGCACCATAGAAATCCAGCACCTCTTCGACCCAGAGCGGGTGCGAATCAACGTTCTGCGCTCTTTCCCGCAGGCGGGTAAACTCGTCGTTGAATACCTCTGCCCATTGCTGGTAGGCAACACGGCTGGCCAACAATGGCGCGCCATTGGTTGCACCACTTTGATGGTCAAGCTGGTGGGCAAACTCATGCAGCACAACATTATAGCCATCGCTGAAATCACTGGCGCCGCGCTGCACATCCTCCCACGACAAAACGATACGGCCGTTGTTCCAGGATTCGCCCGCCAGCGCCTGCTCACCGTGTGAGACCAGGCCATGATCATCGACATCGCCGTGCCTTACCAGAAAGCCGGTCGGGTAAACCAGGATGGAATGCAGGTCGGAATAGTAGTCACCGGAACGGTTAAGTATCAGCAGACAGGCCTGCGCCGCGATACTGACCCTGACATTGTCATCAATGGGCTGACCGGCGCAACCTTCGAAGCGCTTGCCTGCAACAAAATGTGTGATCCGGTTTTGCAGGGCCAGCTTCATCTTTGCCGGCATCCGGTCGTAGAAAGGCAGACGCTGCCTGACTATTTTCTCCCAGTGAGCAGGAAACGCTCTGGCATCGAGACGTTTGCGACGCCAAGCGGGATAGACAAACAACCACACCGCCACTGTCACGACAAGCATGAATAGCAGTACGATCGTCATGCGGCTGGAGAAGTCCATGATATGCGCCGTCAGGAAATGCCGGTCCAACGCAGCCCGGCATCGGACTCATGGACGACATACTTACTTGATCTTGATAATCTCCACCGGCCGCTCATATATCTCTTTACGCTTGTCGTACAAAGGAATAGTGGTACCGCTTAGGCGATTGGTCACCAGGTCTTGCAGGTCAACATCGGCAACCACGATCTGCTCGATATTGGGCGTCCCTTCTGCGGCAATGCCATCACGTGCGAACGAAAAATCGGATGGCGTAATGACACTGGCCTGACCGTAGTGCATACCCAGCCCTTCGACCGCCAGATTGCCAACCGTGCTGGTCATGGCGACAAAGACCTGGTTTTCAATGGCCCGCGCATGGCAACAGTAGCGCACACGAAGAAACCCTTGTCGGTCGTCTGTGCACGACGGCACCATCAGTATATCAGCACCAGCTTCGCACACCAGGCGTGCCAGTTCGGGGAATTCAATATCGTAACATATCAGAATCGCGATATTGCCATAAGGCGTCTCAAACAAATGCAGTTTGTCGCCTGCATCCGTTTCCCATTTTTCACGTTCCCAACGTGTGCGATGGATCTTGTCCTGCTCGAATATGTCGCCATTGGGCGTAAAGTAATACGCCGTGTTAAGTAGCCGCCCATCTTCCTTTAATGTCGGGTGACTGCCCCCGATCAAGTGAACCTGCCACTGTGCCGAAAGCTCCTGCATCAGGTCCTTGTAACGGCGTGTGTAATCGTTCATGTTCCTGACCGAGGCACGCAGGTCCGACGTGTCCATGAACGACAGCAGTTGTGTGGTCAGAATCTCAGGCAGCAACACAAAATGTGGCTTGTAATCCCCGGCCGCCTGCATGATGAAACGCACCTGATTCTCGAAGCCTGCCCAGTCATTAATCTGGCGCAATAGATATTGCACAGCTGCAATGCGAACAATCATAATCAACTTTCCTCTTTTGTGTTGCCTGGTGGAACCATGAAGAATTGCCTCTTCACCAGAGGCAATCTTTACCTTTCCCTGCTCTGCTCCAGTGTGCTTCCGCGAATTTAGCACATCTGGCCAGCGATAGGCTGCCTATCCGCACTACCCGAACCAGTTGTTCAGATACACAATCGACATATAACGCCCGGCCTTGCCCAGCCCGACCAGTACCAGAAACACGGACAGCCGGACTTTCATGGTTCCGGCAATAAACGTCAATGCATCGCCGCCAACAGGAAGCCAGGCAAGCAGCAACGACCAGTAGCCGTACCGGCCGTACCATTGCTGCGCACGTGCCACCTGTTCTTTTTTGAAATAGAACCAGCGCCGGTCCTGGAAGTGCAGCAGGTAGAGGCCCATGACCCAGTTCACAACCGCCCCCAGCGTATTGCCCAGCGTTGCGATGATCACCAGCAGCAACGGGTCGCCACCCGCGCGCAACAGCGCAAACAACACCACCTCGGAATAGAACGGCAGAATGGTGGCAGCCAGAAAGGCACTGATGAAAAGTCCGAAATAGGAAGCCAGCATCAGTTTCTCTGAGTCAGCCAACGGAACAGCGCAAGCTGCCCGGGCAGATAAAAAAGGTACTCAGGGTGCCACTGAACGCCAATGATGCGCCGTTTGTCCGTTGCCTGTATGGCCTGCACGATGTCGTCCAGGTCGCGCCCTACGACCCGCAGGTTTTCGCCTGCTTTGTCGATCGCCTGATGATGCAGGCTGTTTACCCGGATCCGCAGTTTACCCATCAATGAAGCCAACATGCTGTCGGATTCCAGCCGAACCTGCTTGGTTGGCATCAGTCCTGGCCGGTTGTAGGTGCGGACGCGCAGCGGACGAATATCCTGGTGCAGGGTGCCGCCCAATACCACATTGATCAACTGGGCACCGCGACATATGCCCAACAGCGGTATGCTTTGCTTCAGGGCTCGTTTGATCCAGCGAATTTCCAGCTCATCGCGTTGCGGGTCCGGTTTGACTTTCGCATCCATGTCCTGCCCATAGTGCTCTGGCGAAATGTCATCCCCGCCGCCGATAATAAGGCCCTGAAGATCGACCTCGCCCGGATCATGGCGTACGCTGATGCGAACCGCATCGGCGCCGACAAGAAACAGCGCCAGCCGGGTACAGACCCAGCTTGGCGCCCAGCGGCGGCTGTTGCCGGTCACACCAATCCGTGGTCTTTTATCCATCGATCGACTCTCTCAATCCAGCGTTGTTCGTTGATGCCCAACAGCGGCCGTGAAGCCGCGATAAAATCCTTGCCGAGCTGATCCATGAGGTCTGGCTGGCAAGCCAGCTTCTCCACGACCACCCAAAGGTTCCAGCTCTGTGCCAAATCCCATTGCGCGTCATCAATCGAGCAATTGGACAGACGATAGTGAAATGTCGGGCGCGCCTTTATGCGCTCATCGTCTACGGCCTTTTTAACTCTATCCTCGTCAAGATGGGCCAGCAAAGGCAGCATGTCCAGGGCCCGGTTGCGAGTTGCGTTGTGTTCCAGATAACTGTCAAAAACGCGATCGATATCGGGCGCCCGGGTATTGATGATGTCTCTAACGTAAGCTTCCGGATAAAGATCAACATAAGGGGTGATACGGCGCGAGACATTGACGTCATGAGCCTGCACCAGCCACCATTGCAACAGTGAAAACGCCTTGATATGACGGTGTATGGTATCCGCATCGAGCGCTGGCAGCGCGGCATTGACGTGAACGCCAAAGGCGGCCAGCACGGAGTCTTCTGTGCCCATGGCGCCCGCCAGGCGCAGCTCGCGCACCATCGGGTCAAGCTTATGCAGGACGGTCACAGGAATCGGCGGACACACGACTTCGATCGGCACCACCAGACTCGCCGCATCACGCAACAGAGTCACATGATCGGCG
>CEQZ01017612.1_pt1 | contig 11939 bp, 28 predicted proteins | sample 530941 | NCBI WGS metagenome assembly CEQZ01 (sample SAMEA2621107, study PRJEB7988) | marine metagenome | biome: marine biome (ENVO:00000447); feature: mesopelagic zone (ENVO:00000213); material: "saline water (ENVO:00002010), including plankton (ENVO:xxxxxxxx)" | depth 800 m | reverse complement strand
ATGCCTTCAACGCCGTGCTTTTCGTATGAAATTTTCATCACGCCACCCTCCGGTGCATCGCCGCCAGCTCACGGCGTAGTTGGATATTTCGCTTGGCGTTGCCGTCAGCCTCAGCAGCTAGGGACAACTTCTCGTCAAACAGCGTCATCATTTCGCTGATTAACTGATCGTGCAGGCGCTCCATGGCGTCACTGTGCCGTCGCTCAAGAGTGCCCGCGTGAACGGGTATGATCATCGTTTATCTCCAGTAATGATGTAGCGGTCGCGGCTCGGTCCTACTAGCGGCTTTTGACCTGGCTCTAAATGCCAGTCGAATTCATACAGGCACTCATCGCACTGTTTCAGATTGAACGAACGAAACAGGCGTAGGCGCGTGCTTTTGCACTTGGGGCATTGCTTGGTGGTGGGTTTCATAATCCAGCTTTCAGGTAGGTATGCTCTGCCCGGTGCTGCAGGGCTCTTTTCAGGCATCGTCGATGATTGGCTTCCAGCTTTGCATCACTTACCCGCCGCGCCTCCCTAAGCTGAGCGATGACAAAGCGGCAATCCTGATTCCAGAAGGCGCGGTTGAGGCTTCGGCTTGTGCTTATTTCCTCATATGTAGTCATGCCGTGTACCTCGTCGCGTAACTGCAAATATCCCGCGCCGTGCTCAAGCCACAGCCGTATTTGAGCGCTAAGCGCCGTAGGCTAACGCCGTGGCGCTCTCGGTCGTGGCGCATGGCGCGAACCTGGGCATCGCTTAGCACGGCCTTTTGATGGCATTCGCCTACGCGGTGGCCGGTGGGTGCGCGGGCGATTAGTTGGCTTTGTCGCATACGCACCTCAATGAATGACTGAATTACGCATGCTGCCTGGGCGACCATATCGCTTGATGAAAGCACCCGCTTCATCAAGGAAGTCATGGCGACTTGAAAAGGCGCATAACCGTTGAAGGCTTTCCATAACTTCGCAAAAGTAGCGGGCCTCAATCTCGGCTTGGGAGAGGGTTTGAATGCCGCCCATACCAGACCCGCCGCACTCCAAGCAGTCGCGACCGCAGCATTCACACTCTCCCGTTCCGTCGCACTCCTGACACTCAACCTCGCGATCTTCAAAAACTTGCAAGGCTTGCCATTCATAAAGCGGCTGTATTGTGATCATCACCACCTCCCATATAGAAAAAGCCCCATGCGGGGCGTTAGGCTCTGCGCTGCTCGCGGGCTAGCTGACTAGCAACGATGCCTTGCCATCTGCCAGCGAGCATCCGGGCACGACCTCTCCAGCCTTGAGCGCCTTGAGAATGTCGGCTTTGGCGGCTTGGCGGCTGGCTGGAATCAGCTTCGTGTACTGCTCAGGCACCGCGTCTGCATTTTCGATGTTGACGATCTGCTTGGGCTTGGCTCGGGTGATGGTGAATAGCTGGCGTTTGATCTTGTCGCGACCAGTGCTCTCCATGGCCCATAGCACGCGGTCGCGGCACGCCTGGGCGTTTCTCTCTACGCTTTTTTTGCGAGCCGTTAGCCGCTTGATCTCGTTGTCGATAGCCTCGGCCTCGGCGTCTAACTGTCGAGCAACGATAATGGTCGCCTCGATTTTGTCCTCAATCTGCTCGCTGGTAGCGTCGAGCGTGTCCGCCAACGCTTCGGCAAAATCAGCGTCGTTCTCGGCATCCATGTCGATGAGCTGCTGGAACTCGTTGGTCAGTGCGTAAAGTGATTGCATTGTGTTGACTCCTTAGATAGTTGCGTGCGCCGGATACTTGGTACCCATTGGGCTGTAATTTTTTGGCGATACTTCTCCGCACTTTTCGCACTCCCAGCTCGGAATCACATTCCGGTGAAAGTTATCGTCGTCATAACCACCGCTTCGCTTCGTATCGCCGCAGCTTTCGCATTCGTAGATCGCGGTAAAGTCTCGGCGAGTTTGGGAAATAATCTTCTGTATGCGCATATTGACCTCGCAAAAATAAAGCCGCACGATGGCGGCTTTCTAGTCAGTCGTAATCAATTGATTCAGAACGGAATTTCATCGTCCATCTGGTCGCTACCTGGAGTGCCGTAGCTGAAGCTGTCAACGTGCTGCCGTGGATCGCCACCATAGTTTTGCGTGTTCTGTGTCTGCTGCTTAGGCGGTGCGCCTTTCGGATTCTTGGCAAACCTTTCAGCCCAATAGCCTGCCGACTCAGCTTGTTTGCCTGCCTTGTGTTCAGCAATGGTTAGCCCGGATCGTGCCGACATAAAGCACTTGATCTGGAAGCGAAAACCCTCCTCACCGTTACCTTTGATGTAGTTCTCACGCTCCAAGGCGACCTGCACTGGCTTGCGCGTTAGCTCTGGTGCAATCAACCCGTCCTTGCCTTGCGCCTGGGTAAGCGACTGCGCGCCGGTGCAGCCCATCAGGCTTTGAATTTGTTGATGGCCCACTTCGTTCTGGCTGCCGTCGCGCTTCTGGTAGTAGAGCGTCAGATAGTTGGCTTTCTGCCCGTTCTCGCTTTCAAATGTCAGCTCTAAGCCTTTCGCGCCGCTATTAGCCTCCACCCACTTAGCCTGCTCGATAAAGCCACGCACGACGCACGACTCGGTGATGTACTCACCGCCCCCTGAATCGGCGGCGACGGCTTTTTCTTCGTTGTACTGAAATACTGCGCTCATGCTGATTGCTCCTGCTGTTGGGTGATTCCGTAGTAGTCGCACACCGCTTGGTCTACGGCGGCTAGGTCGTTCTCGATGATCTCGTCATCGAACATGCCCATAGGGGCTTTCACTGTGTCGCTGCCGTTATTGGTCGTGCGGAATTGGTAGGCACCGTCTTGCACTTGCGTGCGCAAAACCATCGTGAAAAGTCCTTCTAGCGTGATTTTTTCATCAATGAGCTTACCTATTGTTTTTGCCTTCACTTTTCCGTAGTCATCTTCTTGCGTATGGCTCAGCAAATAGACACGTACATGCGCGGGCAGAGCGGATGCAGCCACTACGACGTTCCACGCGTGATTCGCAATGTCGCTAAACTTGTCGAAGCTTTTTTCGTCGCTACGACGCATGAACTCGTTGACCATCACATACTGGAAGTCATCTACCACAATGACGCTCTTACCATTCGCTACCGCTTGTCGCATGGCCTTGATGATCTTCTCCCAAGCGTCCGACGTGTACTGATTCCAGCCCTGCGCCCTGAACGGCAGCGGCTTTTCCACCGCCTTTATCAGCGCCGTTTGTGCCGGGTCAAGATTACGCAGGCTGGCCGTTTTGCCAGTGCCAGACTGCCCCAATATCAGAGTTGAAATACTCATACCGACACCCCCCGCAGGTCGTCTGCTCTGCCCATTGCTTCGCCGTGCGCATATTTCAGCGCTGCCATCTCGTTCTCGTATTCGTCTAGCGATAGCTGCCCGTTGCGCAGCATTTGCGCTAGCTCTTGCTTGGCATCAAAAAATGACATAGCCTTTCTCCTGATCTATCTCGACGTTGATCTGGCCCGCTACCTGTTCGCGCAGGAGTGGGCTTTTTTAGCTTTGCCGCTCTCTCATACCCACTCACCACTGCGAACCTGCTTATCCCATGCCGCAATCGCCGCATCACGGCGCCCATTGCCATCGCGCTGGCAGAATATGTCGAGCATGTAATCCTCGTTCTCCGGCTGCCGACACCAGCGCATGAGGCTATCTGTCATGGCGTAGTCGCCATCTTCAAATAGCTCGGTCGGCGTCGTATCCGCTTCGGGGCTGAACTGCGGATACCGCACGGCGGTTTGGTCGGGTACTGCATTCAGCGATGTCATAAAACCTCCTACTCACTGTGCGCTATGGCGATCAGGCCGATAACGCCAATGGCGAAAAGCGATGTGATGATGATTTCCAGATCCAGCGGCATTAGTCAGCGGGCCGCAGACCTGGGCAAATCTCGGCAGCAATGCCCTTGTAATCAGGCATGCCAGTACGATCCAGCGGATCAATGCCTCGCGCCTCCTCAGCAGCCCACACAGCCACTTCCTGGCAGTATTGGCGGTGCATCCGCTCGTTGTCGGAGGCGTCTAACTTGGTGGCGACAATCATGCTGCCGATAATGGCAGCGAGGGCGATAAGGCTAAGCGCTCTCGAAGTCATGGCGAGTTACCTTCCTGATTAGCTCTTGTGGATAGCCGTAGCGCTTGGCGGCGCGCTTAGCGCTTCGGCGGCTACAAAAAAGCCCCAGATGGGGCAGCGGGGTAATGATGTGTCCGCGTTGCTCGCGGAGGATGAAAGCCGACCTCATTGCCAGACCTCGCGCAGCTCTCTCTCGCGCTTCATGTCTGCAAGTCGCTGGTCAATCTCCAGGCGGCGCTGATAGAGCGAGCGCTGCGCTAGCCGGTCTTTGCAGTCGAGGAACTCTTTATCGAGCGGTCGTCTTGCATTGTTTTTGTGCATAAATCACCTCTCATAGAATTGGGCGCGCTGCCTCGTCGGCTCTCGCAGTGCCAGTGCAGTGAGTCGGTAAAGGGGAAGCAGCGCGGGCATGGTCACGATGCGCGGCCATGCCGTAAAAAAGCCCGCAGGGCGCGGGCAAGAGTGGAGTCGATGCATGGCATCCAAATACTGCCTGGGCCTTCCCGCCACCTGCCTTGGCAGCGAGCAGGCAGTATTCAGATGCGCCCTGACTGGCAGGGCGCGCACACAGGTTTTGATGCAGCACCCTAGCTTGGCTAGCACTCGCTAGGTCTCTTACGCTGCATCCGTGTAGCACCCTGTTGACGATGTCTAGTCCGCATCTTTGGTTGATGAAGGCACTGGAACCAGGGTGCTACCGGATGCCGCCTTTATTCTCAGCCAAGGCGGCAGGCTTTAAGTGGCACTGTCGCAGTTCCCGCGCTTCGCGGTATGCTGAAGTTTCCACACACCAGCACCGCTAAAGAGGGTTTAAATGGATAAGTTCATCATTAGGGTTGTTCTTCACTCTGCAGACTCAGAAAACTACGAGCGGCTACATGAGCTAATGGCAGCTAAACGCTATTCTAGGCAGATAGAAGACGTTTCTGGTCAGATATACCAACTTCCCGATGCTGAGTATTACGCTGAAAAAACACTAAGCGCTGAATCAGTCCGCGAAGAGGTTAGGAAGCTGGCTGATTCAGTCGTCCCTGGAAGCTTTGTGCTGGTTACCAAGGCGGATGATATAAGCTGGTATCTACAGCCCATCTAGACAGCTTTCCGCCTGCCGAGCAGCTCGCTATTTTGCTTTCTAAGCAGCGCTATCTCGTCCATCAAGGCAGATAGCGCTTCAAGAACGCTGCTGGCATCATCCTTTTCCTTTGGGTGCGAAATGCTTCCAGCTTTGCCGATAGGAGGTGCGTCAGGTGAGGCTTTAGGGACAATAACTGGCTCGCTGCGTATCTTCTCGGCAAGGTCAACCAGTACGGCGGCGTCAATCAATATCTGTGCATCAGCGTAGCCAGCGCGCTTCATCTCAACCTTGCTGACCGCCTCCGCCGTGCTGACCAGCTCATCAATGCGCTTCGCTATCGATTCCTTGGTAGCGTTAACCGCCACCGACTCATCTACTGCTACCTGCATTCTTGATTGCGTTGTCATGCTTGCCTCCTTAAATCCTGTTAAACGCTACGATGTGAACGTTAAGGTCGAACCAAAGCTGCTGGCCCGACGCAATCTCTATGTATTTCTTAGCGCCCTGCTCCGCGATCTCTAGTAGCCTTCCGGCTGGCAGCGGTAACCACGAAACAATTTCGATAGTGCCGCATGTCCATGCATAGCCACCCTTCTTTCCACGCCTCATCCCTGAATAAAAATACCTTCTCTTAATCATGCGTATTGCTCCTATTCCATCCACCAGCGCCCTCAGCGAAGGCGCTGTAAGATGGCCTGATACTTCGACAGCCTCAGACTGGCGTACTCCTGACGCGCTCTCGCAGATCCAATCCACTACGGCGGGGCAGGCTTATCAGGTTGTTAAAGAGCCATGGCGGGCTGTCTGTTTCGCTGTGCGTCAGTGCCGCTGCCATGACTCAAATGTAAGTCATACTTACCTAAGACGTCAACACAAAAGTAAGCATAGCTTTCAATAAAAATGTAAGCCCTTGTTTCCAAGCGCACAAAAAAGCCCGCTCAATGGCGGGCTTGGTTAGCTGTGCTTATTTTGAGGGGATTTTTACTGCCTTCGGAGGGTCATTTGTGCCATGACCACGCCAATGATCCGGCAATCTTCGGTGAAGTCCATGTACTGCTCTCGCCAGTCCTTATTGAGCACCTTTAGCATTGGGCCTACACCTGGCTCAATGATGTAGCGCTTGAACGTGGCCTCTGCTCCGCCGTGCTGCTCACACTGAACGACCACGTCATCACCTGAGACAGGCTCAACGTCAGGATCGACAAAGATCAGCGTTCCCGGCGGGTACACTTCGATCATTGATTCGCCACGCACGCGCAGCCCAAACGCTCTTGGGCCACAGGTCGGCGGCGCCGGATAGTATTCGAGATCATCACCCACTGGGCAAAATGGCTCCGTCCATGCTCCGGCCTGCACCCAGCTGATCAACGGCACTTGGCCTCGCATCTTGGGGGCCTCGTCAAATTCGTCCGTCTTGACGCCTGAGCCAGTAAAGAAATAGATCAGCGGCTTGCTCGTCGCGGTTGCTACGTTGCGCAGATTCTCCGCTGACGGACTGGTTCTCCCTTTCTCCCACTGCGCTACCGCCGGACGAGAAACGCCCAGCACGGCGGCCAGTTGCTGCTGTGTTAGCCCCGCCTCTTTTCTGGCTCGCGTTATTCGCTGCCCTACCTTCTCGTCTTCGGTCATGCCTTCACCAATAGGCGTGTAATTGCCTCTCAGTCTGAAAGCATCGCTTACATCTGGCAACGGAAGAATGCCTTGCCCGATTGGGTAAGTATGACTTACACTTTGACCAATTACGTTAAGCATGGATTTCCCTATGACCCCGGAACAAGCAATGCAAGAGGCGCTTCGCCTAGCTGGCGGCCCGGTTGCTCTCTCCCGATCCATCGGGATCAGCTCCCAGGCCATCTCCCAATGGAAGGTCGTTCCGGCAGCTCGGGTTATGGCTGTTGTGAAAGCCACCAAAGGAAAGATCAAGGCTAGCCAATTGCGTCCTGACGTGTTCGGCGCTGTTGCCGCCTAACCACTGAAACAATGGTAACCCGCTCTAGCGATACGGGTTAGACCAAAAACCAAGCGAGTTTGGCACATGGATAAATACACAGAAGGTTTACGCGAAGCCGCTTTTGAATATGGCATCAAGCGTCTAGCCCATGAGCTCGATATGAGCGAAGACCGGCTCTACAAGAAGCTGAACCCCGATGGCCCGGTCTCGCTGACCCTGGCCGACTTCTTCCGGATCAACCGGATTCTGAAAGACACGCGCTGCATCGATCGCGCGCTTGAAGACCTGGGCATGGTGGCCACCCCCGTTCACCAGGACATGCAAGGCGTCGAGGAAGAAATCAAGGAATTGCTGATGGATCAACACGAGGTCATTGCTGGCTTTGTGGCAAAGATCCGCGCCGCCAAGGCAGACGGTGTGATTTGTGACAAGGAGCTGGCCGAAATCCGCAACTACCGGAAGGAGGTAGCCGTAAAGGCAAACACGGTAATGAGCCGCATCGAAGCGATGCACAAAAACGGGAAGACCGGCTTAGCAGCGGTCAAGTAACGAAAAAGCCCACCATTTCGCTGGGGAGCGTGGTGGGCCTTCGGAGGCACTACATAGATGAATAACCAAAAGATAAAGCACTTAACGCCGCATGTCCAGACGCATTTCAAGCAATTGCGGAATTTGCCCCGCGAAGAACGTCTGGCTGCTTTTGATGACTCGCTAATGCAGCGCCAGGTCATTGAGTCGCTTGAATACCCAATCACCGAAACATTTGACGAGTACCAGAATCGCGTCTGGCAGGAGCTACAGCTATGAGCATTAAAGTTTCTTCTCTGGTCTGGGATAAATGGCCAAACGGCGGTTCTGAAATGCTTTGTATGCTAGCTCTCGCTGACTGGTGCAACGATGAAGGCGGCTCGCTTTACCCATCAATACGAACCCTGTCTAAAAAGATGCGCGTTAGCGAGTCTCAAGCCCGCCGCGTGCTTCATAAACTGATTAAAGATGGTTTCGTTAATGTGGTTGGCAACGAAAACGGTGGATCGCCTGGGACTACTCGCCAGTACCACCTCAATGTGCCCAAGATTACCTCGCTAAATGACTGCTCAAATGAATCAAAAGAGACGGGTAGCACTGGTGCGAGGGGTAGCATGGATGCGCGAGACGGGTCGCATGGATGCGCGGAGACGGGTAGCACCCATGACACCCAAAACGTTATTGAACCGTTAGAAGAACCGTTAGTTAACCAGGGCGCGGACGAGGAAGAAAAACCCAAACGCAAAACCGCCTACCCCAAAGCATTCGAGCCAAACCAAACGTGCAGGCAGAAAGCCAGCGACCTTGGCGTGCATTTGGATTCTGAGCTGGAAAAGTTCAAAGACTTCCACCAGTCCAAAGGGAATAAATATCTCGACTGGCAGGCAGCTTTCCGCAACTGGCTAACCAAGGCGGCTGAATTCCGCGCTAAGCGTGGAGGCAATGTTCATCCGTTCCCGCAGCGCCCTGCCCCAAGTTCCGACGACTGTGGCGGCAAGGTATACATCCCGACTCCGGCGAACGGGGGTGGCGCATGACTCCCTCCGAACTAAGCCGGATGCTTGCCAACGATGCCGAGCGTGTAGCCCGAAACCTCCTGCCTAACGGCAAGAAATCCTCAGGCGAGTGGAAAGCCGGAAACGTTCAAGGCGATGCTGGCCAGAGCCTTAGCGTTGAGCTTAGCGGTGAACATGCGGGACGCTGGAAGGACTTCGCTACTGGCGAAGGTGGCGACCTGATCGACCTGTTCATGGCGGTCAATGGCGTATCGCTAGCCGATGCTATCCAGCAGGCGAAGCAATACCTTGGCGTTAAGGATGACCGGGACCGCGTTCGCACCACCAAGCCAAAGCAGAGCTTTAAGCGCCCCGAGCGCCCCGCCTCAGTCATTAAGCCCAAGCCCACCAGCCCTGTTCGTGAATACCTGCATGGTCGCGGCCTGACTGACGCCACGCTCGATGCTTACCGCGTTGCCGAGGATGGTCGTTTTATCGTGTTTCCGTTCCTGCGTGATAACGAGCTGGTATTCCTCAAGTGGCTGGGCCTGGACCGTGAAAACGGCAAGAAGAAAATCCGCGCCTCCGCAGAGTCTGAGCCCTGCCTTTTCGGCTGGCAGGCTATCCCGGCCAATGCCCGCACGGTAACCATCACCGAAGGCGAGATTGACGCAATGTCCGCTACGCAGTCCGGCTACCCGGCGTTATCGGTGCCGTTTGGTGGCGGTGCTGGTGAGAAACAGCGCTGGATTGAATACGAATATGACCGACTGCAACGCTTCGACGTGATCTACCTCGCTATGGATAACGACGAAGCGGGCAACGAAGGCACGCAAGAGATCATCAAGCGCCTTGGCCGTGAGCGCTGCATGATCGTTCGCCTACCGTCGAAAGACTGGAACGAATGCCTCATGGCGTCGATACCCGATGACGTGATGGCCGATTGCTACGCCAATGCGGAATCGCTCGATCCTGACAAGCTGGTAGGTATCGACGCATTTGCCGAAGGGCTCCACCACCTGCTGGATAACCCAATGGAAACCGGCGGTTTGGGCCTTCCCTGGGACAAAGCAGAGCATTTAATCCGCCTGCGCGGCTCTGAGACAACCATCTGGACTGGCTGGAACGGCCACGGCAAATCACAGCTACTTGGTTTCATTGCGGTGTCATCGCTGATCAAGGAGCGCGTGCCTTTCTGCATCGCCTCAATGGAAATGAAGCCGACGATCAGCCTGCTCCGCATGGTTCGCCAAGCGGCTGGCGTCGGTACACCTTCTCACGCCTTCGCTGATGCCATTCTCGACGCCATGCGCGGCAATCTATGGATCTACGACCAGCTTGATAGCGCAGACATTATCGAAATGCTCTCCGCGTTCAAGTATGCGGCCAAACGCTACAGCGTTAAGCACTTCATCGTCGATTCGCTCGCCAAGCTGGGTATTGGTGAGGAGGACTACGACGGCCAGAAAAAGGCCATCAACGCGCTTACCAACTTCGCCCATGAAATGGACGTTCACGTTCACCTCGTCGCTCACCCCCGTAAAGGTATGGATGAAGATCGCCCGCCTAACAAGATGGACGTGCGCGGCGGCGCCTCCCTCACCGATATGGCCGATAACGTCATCACGGTATGGCGCAATAAGCCCAAGGAGCGGGAGGCCGAGAAGATGGAAAAGGAGCCCGGCATGGAAACCAAGCACCAAGACGAGGGCGATGTTCGCCTGATCGTCAGCAAGCAGCGCGGCGGCACCGCATGGGAAGGGACTATCGCGCTGTGGTTTGACCGGGCTTCCTTCCAATACATGGGTCGTGAATCGCACAAGCCGCATCCGATGGTGGCTTACAGCAATCGCCAGGAGGTAGCGGCATGAAGTGGATTCCAGAAATAGCAGCATTATGCGCGGCCTTCATCATCGGCCAGCAAACAGGCATGACGTGGTGGCAAGGCGTGATCCTTTGGATAGTCCTTGACCTTATGACAGCTAGCGGCAAGCAGTTAGACAAGCTGCGCGGAGGTAGGTCATGACGCTCTCTATCAAACAGCGCGCCCAGCTCCGCGCCAAAGGGATCGTCGTTCGCATCGAGTACGGCAACGGCAGCGTCAAGTGCAGCACGCCCGAAGGCGAGCGGTATTACACGGCAGGCGAGCTAAAGCAGCTGGCCAAGCCTGGGTTTATGGATCGGTTTACAGCATGGATTGGAGGTGTGGCATGCGGCTAACTAAATACGACAAACCAATGACGGCAGCGCTATCTCAGCCAGAGCCCTTACCTGGAAGCAGAAGCCGCCCGTCGATACTCAACAACGCAGATTACGTTGCCGACCTGAAAGAGAAAACCAGGGGCAAGATAGTGGCTGCTAAATGGGGCGTGGCAATTAACACGGTCTGGCAGCACCTCTCGATTCTACGCAAGCGGGGTGAGCTATGAAACCACTAGAGCCTAACTGTCTCGCCTACGTCACGGGCGGTCCTGATTCGGGTATCACGGTTACCTGCCTTCAATATTGCGACCCCGGCTTTAAGTACGTGCCGCTGAGCGGTGGTGGCGTGATCGAAACGAACGAGCCCGGCTGGATTGTCCAGCATCCCGACAGCGTGACAGCCATTCACGCCGAGCGTGACCTGATGCGGATTGATGGCAGCGAAGCAGCCGAGAAAGCGCGGGAGGTGGAGCATGGGTAAGCCAGCGAACAAGCCGTTCGTATCACGCGCCCAAAACCTGCAGGAAGCTATGGCGGCCATCGGACGGCTGCCATCCGTGCTGACGCAGGCTATCCAGCAGTGGGGCCAAGTCGAGATCGTGATCCAGAAGCACGAGCCAAAGCGCAGCTTGGATCAAAACCGACTGCAGCGCTTGTGGTGCAAGGAAGCCGCCGCGCAAGGCGACTGCGATGCCGAGTGGTATCGCGGTTACTGCAAGTATCACTTCGGCCTCGCCATCCTATGCCGCGACTCTGACGCCTACCGTGACGCCTGCAAGCGCGTACTAGGCAGCCTGAGCTATGAGCAGCGCATTGAGCTGATGATGGAGCCGCACGATTACCCGGTAACCCGTGCTATGAGCAAGAAGCAGAAAACCGAATACCTGGACCGGTGCTGGCAGCACTTTACCGGCTTGGGCTTCCAACTGACTGATCCCGGCCTAAAGGGCATTAACCCGCACGATTACAGGGAGGTGGCGTGAGCTGGCACAAACACTTGGACACTTCATGGTTCCGCAGTGATTACGCAGCCGCAGCAATGCCTCACGACGAGAATGGGTGCGTGACAGGTAACTACTGGCTGGCTTGGCCGCCATACATCACTGACGACAAAAGCGACCCCGGC
>CEQZ01057154.1_pt1 | contig 11999 bp, 12 predicted proteins | sample 530941 | NCBI WGS metagenome assembly CEQZ01 (sample SAMEA2621107, study PRJEB7988) | marine metagenome | biome: marine biome (ENVO:00000447); feature: mesopelagic zone (ENVO:00000213); material: "saline water (ENVO:00002010), including plankton (ENVO:xxxxxxxx)" | depth 800 m | reverse complement strand
TCAGGCGCGCCAGAAGGGCGATGATGATCAGGGTCAGGATCACACGTCCGACAAACAACACCCGGGTGATCCGAGTTAAGTGCAAGTCGGTCAATGTAGGTTCACCGCGCAAAGGATAAATTGTCAGTTTGTATTTCTATTCTTGGGTGTGGATGCTGATTTAACTTTATGGGGGCTACATTGATATTGGTTATTCGTCATTGTTTGGCGTGTATGCAAATGCTAATCGAACAAGCTTTGACTATCAAATTTGCCTGAGTGGGCGCATTTTTTATCTAGCGAAGAAAGTGCAAATTTGTTTACACAAGTGGATGTTAAAAAAATGTATTTTTCTGTATCGCTTGCAAAGTGAATTGTTTTCTCTGCGCATGCACTAATTTGGGCAGGGAGCGAAAATTATGAAGGTAACTATAAAGGAAAAGCTGTGAACGGGAAAATCCTTGTAACTGGTGCAGATGGCTTCATTGGTTCCCATCTCGTGGAGGAGCTTGTTCGTCAAGGTCGCGAAGTTAAAGCTCTTGTCCTATACAATTCGTTTGATAGTTGGGGATGGCTGGATCAGGCGCCACAGGAAATTAAGGATGCAATCGAAGTCGTTTCTGGCGACGTTCGTGATCCGATCTGCGTAAGAAATGCGATGACAGGTTGTGGTGCCGTCATGCATTTGGCGGCCTTGATTGCAATTCCATATTCCTACGTTGCTCCACATTCCTATGTTGACGTGAACGTTGTGGGAACGCTTAACGTCGTCCAGGCGGCTCGAGACTTGGGTGTCGAGAAGATTATGCATACTTCAACCAGTGAAGTGTACGGAACAGCCCAGTTTGTCCCAATTACAGAAGAGCACCCACTGGTTGGGCAATCGCCATATTCAGCGAGCAAAATTGGCGCGGACCAAATTGCCATGTCTTATTGGCGCTCGTTCGAAGTTCCGGTGGCTATTGCCCGACCATTCAATACATACGGCCCCCGTCAATCCGCACGTGCGGTAATTCCGACAGTAATTACACAGATCGCTGGTGGCAAAAAAACAATTGAGCTTGGCGCGCTCAGTCCAACCAGGGACTTCAACTTTGTGAAAGATACCGTTCAAGGAATGATTGCTATTCTTGACGGGAAAGCATCTGTCGGCAAAGTTATCAATATCGGTAGTGGCTATGAAATTTCGGTGGGTGATATGGTTGAGCTGGTTGCCGAAATCATGAATGCAGAAGTGGAAATTATTTCCAAGAATGAACGTATTCGTCCGGAAGCGAGTGAAGTAGAGCGTCTGCTTGCGGATGCCTCAGTAGCCAAATCGTTATTGGATTGGGAGCCCAGAATTGGTGGTCGGGAAGGTTTGAAACAGGGACTTGCCGAGACAATTACGTGGTTTTCATCGCCCGAAAATCTCGCACAGTATCGCATTGGTCAATACACAATTTAACGAGGAGATGCGAGTTTGGACACGTCGTTGACAGCTGCAACGATCCAGAAACTGGTCGGTGCTCTGCGTTCAGTGCTGCCCATTGATCAAGAAGTCTTCCCTTTGCATGAGCCGGAATTTCGGGGGCGGGAATGGGAGTATGTCAAGTCTTGCCTAGACGAAGGGTGGGTTTCTTCCGTTGGTGCTTTTGTTGATCGATTTGAGAATGAGCTAGCGGACAGGTGCGGGGTTCGTCATGCGATAGCAACAGTAAATGGTACAGCTGCACTACATGCTGCTTTCATGGCAACAGGTGTTCGTCCAAATGACGAGGTTTTTGTGCCAGCATTGACATTCGTGGCTACTGCTAATGCCGTTTGCCATGCTGGAGCCGTGCCACACTTCGTCGATTGCGATAAAGATCGTCTTGGCGTAGATGTGCAAAAATTGGCAAGATATCTCGAAGAAATAGCAGTAGCGGATGGCGAGGGATCAAATGGCCCAGTATTCCGAAATCGCCAGACAGGGCGGGTGCTGCGTGCCATTGTGCCAATGCACGTATTTGGTATCCCTATGGATATTGAGGCTTTGGTTGATCTTGCTAGTAAATACAATCTGCTCATTATTGAAGATGCAGCAGAGGCGCTGGGATCTAAATATAAAGAAAGACCAGTCGGATCGTTTGGAAATGCAGCAGCGTTAAGTTTTAACGGTAATAAAATCATCACCACCGGTGGTGGTGGGGCTGTCTTAACAAATAGCGACGAGGTTGCTGAGCGCGCCCGCCATCTTTGCACCACGGCGAAGCGTCCCCATCCGTGGCTGTATGAGCATGATTGTGTTGCCTATAACTATCGGCTCCCGAACATCAATGCGGCTTTGGGGTGTGCTCAGCTGGAACAACTGGACACAAGGATAGAGCTAAAAAGGAAGTTGGCTAAGGCTTATGGAAATATCCTGAAAGATGTTTCTGATATCGATTTGTTGGTGGTTCCAGAGGACTCAGTGTCGAACCACTGGTTAAATGCGATCGTTTTGAAACCAGGGACGTCATTTGAGCAGCGAGATGGAGTTCTGGAAGCTCTTAATAAGGCAGGCCTTTGGTGCCGTCCCGTTTGGAATTTGATGCATACATTGCCAATGTTCACTGAGAACCCCCGAATGGATTTATCATGTGCTGAAGACATGGCAGCTCGTGTCATCAATACGCCCAGTAGTTCTTACTTGGCGGAGGGGAGGGATGACATATAAGCGTAAGATTTGCGTTGTCACTGGGACACGAGCTGAGTACGGAATTCTATCTAATTTAATGAGCCAGATAGCTTGCGATGACGAGTTGGCGCTTCAAACGATAGTTACCGGTTCACACCTTTCGGAAGAGTTTGGTTATACCTATCGGTATATTGAAGAAGATGGTTTTCATATTAATGCGAAGGTTGATATGTCGCTGACTGGCGACACGCCCGTAAGTATCACTAAATCGACAGGGAGGGCGGTCATAGGTTTTGCCGATGCATATGACCTGCTGAAGCCAGATATTGTTGTGCTGTTAGGTGATCGATATGAAATTCTTGCTGCTGCTCAGGCGGCAATGTTGATGAAGATACCTCTGGCGCATATTCATGGAGGCGAAACGACAGAGGGCGCCGTTGACGAGAGTATTCGACACGCAGTGACCAAAATGGCGCACCTTCACTTCACCGCTGCCGAGTCTTATCGGCAGAGGGTAATCCAAATGGGGGAAAATCCGAGAAATGTATTTGCGTTTGGTGCACCTGGATTAGATAACTTCGCGGCAATGGATTTACCTGATCGCACTTCTTTGGAGTTAAGCTTAGGTATTGAGCTAAAGGCTCCCTTATTTCTTGTGACATTTCATCCTGAAACCCTCGCAAATCAAGAGCCTAGTGCCGCAGTTCAGCCTTTGCTAGAAGCTTTAGCCGCTTTCGATGACGCAACCTGTATTATCACTAAAGCGAACGCTGATGCTGGAGGGCGAGCTATAAATGCCGAGTTGGATGCTTTTGCAAAAAAATATCCAGATAGAGTTTTGGTTACCACTTCTCTTGGTCAGGCGCGTTATTTGGGGCTGTTGAAGCTTGTCGATGTGGTAATCGGGAATTCCTCAAGTGGTATTATCGAGGCACCAGCTGCAGGTGTTCCCGCCGTCAATATTGGTGATCGCCAGAAAGGTCGCTTGCGCGCCCCATCTGTTTTAGACTGTGTAAACGTACCTCTAGATATAACGAAGACTATAAATATGTGTATGTCGAGAGATTTCCTCGAATCAGTGTTTTCTTCTGAGAATCCATATGGCCAGCCAGGACAGATTTCAAAAAAAATAAAAGAGATTCTTAAAGGTATTAACCTTGATCATATATTGGTTAAACACTTCTTCGACGTAGACGAAGATAAGGAAAATCAGCGGAAATGAATAAAGTTTATATTATAGCTGAAGCTGGAGTTAATCATAACGGATCACTGCAAATTGCTAAAGATTTGGTTGAAGAAGCAGCCAGAGCCGGGGCAGATGCGGTTAAGTTTCAAACTTTCTTTTCAGAAAATTTGGTTACGAAATCAGCTCCTAAGGCGCGTTACCAAGAACGAAATAGCAAGTCAGACAGTTCTCAGTATGACATGTTAAAAGTCCTAGAGTTAAGTCGAGATGCCCATTTTGAACTTAAAGATTATGCCGAAAACGCGGGGATAGAGTTCTTGTCTACTCCCTTCGGCTTGGAGGAACTCGACTTTCTTGTTCGTGACGTAAAGGTTCAAAAACTTAAAATGTCCTCTGGTGAGATAACAAATGGGATGTTGTTGTTAGAGGCTGCGCGTTCTCAGCTACCTATCATTTTCTCGACAGGCATGAGCACGGTAGAAGAAATCTCCGATGCATTGGGGGTTCTCGCATTCGGATATCTTTCATCTCAGGGCGAAAGTCCCAGGATGGAAGCATTTCGAGCCGCCCGTGAAAGCGAGCGCGGGATAGAAATGTTGGAGAAGAAAGTTACAATTCTACACTGCACAACCCAATATCCAACACCTTTTGATCAAGTCAATTTGCGCGCAATGGGGACGCTAGCCAAGCATTTTGGTTTACCTGTTGGGTACTCGGACCACACTGAAGGAATTATGGCATCAATTGCCGCAGCGGCCAATGGAGCAACTGTTATTGAAAAACACTTTACGTTAGACCGTGGGATGGAAGGACCAGACCACGCCGCATCCATTGAGCCTCATGATTTGCAAAAATTAGTTGCTGGGGTTCGTGATGTCGAACGTTTGATGGGACTGCCAACGAAGGTTTGCAACGATGCCGAAGGCGAAAACTTGAACGTTGTTCGTAAAAGCTTAGTGGTAAAACGTAACATAAGGTCAGGTGAAGAATTTACAGCAGCTGATGTTACTGCCAAGCGGCCCGGTGGAGGGCTTTCGCCTATGGCTATCTGGGATATTCTTGGGCGCAAGTCAAACCGTGATTATCTCGAAGATGAGATGATAGATACTTCAGTATTGGAAGACCAAATTTGATGCAGGATATATCAGAAATTGTTTTAGAGCCTGAAGATGAAGTTAAGCTGGCGATCGCGATTTTAGATCGTCACCCTGCAAGAATTGTCCTCATTGTCAGCCCTGAACACGAACTGTTAGGAACTGTTACTGATGGAGATATTAGACGCGCTATTTTGAATGGTATGCCTTTCGATGCTCCGGTCTCACGGGTGATGAACTCTAAGCCAACTACTGCCAACTTGCTTGATGACAAGGAGCACCTCTTGAGCATGATGGTGAGCAGGGTTTTGAGACACGTTCCTATTTTGGGGCCAAACGGAAAATTGGTTGGGCTTGAAACCCTTGATGGACTTTTGAACCAAGAGAAGATTCCAAATACTGCTGTAATTATGGCTGGTGGTCGAGGAAAGAGACTTCGCCCATTTACGGATTCTGTTCCCAAGCCGATGGTTCATGTCGCAGGTAAGCCCATGCTTGAAATCATACTTGATAGACTTGCTAGTGAAGGGTTTGTCAATATTGTAATATCGCTGAATTACAAAGGTGAAATGATTAAAGAGTATTTTGGTGACGGGCAATTCAAAGGATTAAATATTAGTTATGTTGAAGAGAAAATGCCTTTAGGTACTGCAGGGGCTCTTTCTTTGATAAACCAAGACATTAAGGATCCGTTTTTAGTTATGAATGGCGATGTGTTAACGCAGGTTAACACTCGGAACTTGATAGACTTCCATCACACCCATCCTTGTAAAGCGACCATGTGCGTGCGCGAACACTCTTATGAAGTGCCTTTCGGTGTGGTTAATGTCGATGGATACAAAATTTTACAAATTGAAGAAAAACCAACATCAACCTATTTGGTGAATGCGGGAATTTATCTGCTTGAGCCAGATGTTTTGAATTTTGTGAAGCCAAACCAGTATTTGGATATGCCAACTTTATTTGAAATTATCAGGGAGTCGAATTATCCGACTCACGTCTTTCCTATTCTCGAAGCTTGGAGGGATGTTGGTAGACCAGATGATTTAGAGCTCGCGAATGAAGAGTATTCGGATAAGTAAATTTAAGATCTAAGATTTTTGGAAGTCGTACGAGATGATCTCAAAAAGCAAAAAAAGACTAATTGCGCGCTTGGACGTTAAGGCACCGAACTTAATCAAATCTATAAACTTAGAAGGGCTCAGAAAACTGGGAAACCCGGCTTCATTTGCTGAAGAGTACTATAAGCAAGGCGTTGACGAGATCATCTATATGGATGTTGTCGCGAGTCTTTATCAGAGAAATGGTCTTGGCGATATCGTCCGATCTACAACGGAGAATGTTTTTATTCCTATTACAGTTGGAGGGGGGATTCGCTCTGCTGATGATGTCGGGGAAATGTTGCGATGCGGTGCTGATAAAGTAGCTATCAACACTGCCGCTGTGAGACGACCAGATCTGATTTCTGAACTGGCAAACATTTATGGGTCTCAGTGCATCGTTTTGTCAGTTGAGGCAAAGAAAGTGGGCCCAAGGACATGGGAAGCTTACACGGATAACGGCCGTGAGAAAACAGGTTTGGACGTTGTCGAATGGGCGAAAAAAGCAACGGCCCTTGGTGCAGGCGAAGTTCTTATTACTTCTGTTGATAGAGAAGGTACACGCAAAGGATTTGATATTGAGTTGATCCAGGCAGTTTCCTCCACGGTTGATGTTCCAGTTATCGCTAGCGGAGGGATGGGGGATACAAATGACATGATTGCTGCCTTTGAACTAGGAAAGGCTGAGGCGGTCGCTATGGCTGACGTTCTGCACTACAAACGCATGTCGGTTGAAGATGTGCGCGCTAAAGCGTTGGAAGCTGGTATCCCGGTGAGGAAAATTTGATGACTGAACTCTTAATTGTTAATTATGACGCAGGGAATATTCGAAGCGTTGAGAGAGCCGTTTCTGTTTGCGGAGCAACTCCTGTTTTATCAAGTGATCCAGAAGCAATTTTAAATGCGAGGCTGCTGATTCTGCCTGGAGTCGGTGCTTTTGGGAAATGCATTTCTTCGTTGCGTGGAAAGAAACTTGATCTGCCCGTTTTGGAATATATTAAGAGCGGGAAGCCAATTCTGGGTATTTGCGTGGGTATGCAAATGCTCATGGAAGGTAGTTGCGAGTTTGGTTATCATAAAGGCTTGGGGCTGATCCCAGGAGAAGTTCGGAAAATTCCTGATAAAGGGGGCGATGGCTACCCACATCGCGTGCCTCACGTTACCTGGGAAGGACTAGAACCGAAGAAGCAAGCTTGGGAAGGCACTGTATTGGACGGAATCGTTCCAGGTGCTGACTGTTATTTCATCCACTCGTATGCTGCATATCCTGAGAGAGAACAAGATGTTTTAGCCACATGTTCATACAACGGGGTAGAGCTATGCGCTGCAGTGCGCAAAGAAAATCTATATGGGTTGCAGTTTCACCCTGAAAAGAGCGGCCCTATTGGATTGAAAGTTATTTCAAACTTTATTTCCCTGGGCGATCGCTCTTGCTAAGTTCAAACTCTTCTGAAAACTATGAAAATCCATGTGGAGCAGCCGTGAACAGTAAATCTGTCTATTTAGTTGGAGCGGGCCGTATGGGAAGAGCTCACGCTCAGGCCGCTGTAGACCTAGGGATGTCTTTAAAAGCGATTTGTGACACTAGGAAAGAGGTTCGAGACAACCTTGCTGATGACTTTGGTGTCGCTAAATCGAACTGCTTTTCTGATGCTCAAGAGATGTTTGATTCTTTAGGGGGCGCCGAATTAGTTATTGTTGCGACAACAGCTGATACGCATTGCGAATTGGTTTGTCTCGCTGCAAGCTCATCTTCCAAAGCTGTCCTGTGCGAGAAGCCGATGGCTGTCTCGGTGGAGCAATGTGACAGGATGATTGATGCCTGTGAAAAATCAGGAACTGCTCTTGCAGTGAACCACCAGATGCGCTTTATGCCGCAGTATGCATTGGTGAAGAAGGAGCTCGAGCGTGGTGAATTGGGTCTCCTTGCTTCCATGAATGTTGTTGCAGGGTGTTTCGGACTGGCAATGAATGGATCCCATTACATTGAGGCATTCAATTATTTAACCGGGACATGGCCTTCAAGAGTTTCTGGCCATTTCACAGGTGAGCCATTTCAGAATCCTCGAGGCCCTCGTTACTTTGATCAGGCAGGAGAATTTCTTTTTATTTCTGAAAATGGTCAAAGGTTGAAGTTGAGCATAGGTCATGATCAAGGGCACGGAATGACGTCAATGTATGCGACCCAATTTGGTCACGTATTTGTTGATGAGTTGCAGGGCGAGATGATCGTTACAGCGCGCCTCTTGGAGCATCAAAGTCAACCTATGACCCGATACGGGATGCCATGGGATAGAAAAACAATAGCATTCCCGCAGGCAGATAACGTTGGGCCTACCCGTGAGGTTATGTCAGCGTTGTTGCAAGGGGAGAATTATCCGTCCGGTGGGAACGGAAAGAAAATTGTCGCATCTTTAGCCGCAGCTTACGCTTCTGCACAAAAGAGCTCGGTCCTTGTCAGTATCGGGTCAAACGATAACTCTGATGACCAAGTTTTCCCTTGGGCATAGATTTTTGCAAAAGGTGAGTGTTGATTAATTGCCTTAATCTTAAGTGGGCGCTTGAATAATGTTGAATGGGAAAAGGGTCGTTTCTCTCACTCCTGCTAGAGGGGGAAGTAAGTCGATTCCTTACAAGAATCTTTGTGATCTGGGGGGTAAGCCTCTGCTAGCGTGGCCTGTTGATGTTGCTTTTGCCACGCCCGAAATTGATGAAGTGTTTGTTTCCACAGATGACGAGAAAATCGGTACGGTTGCAGCAGATCTAGGAGCAAAGATTCACTGGCGACCGGACGAACTTGCAACGGATTCTGCTCTTGTGGTCGATGCTGTGCGGCATTTCTTTAGTCAGCAGCAGCAAGAGGGTAAAGCTCCCGACATCATTGTGCTGCTCGAAGCGACATCTCCGTTTCGCACTCCTGAGATGATCTTAAATTGCCTGAGAAGAATGCTAGATGAAGAATTAGATTCAATTGCGACTTTTCATAGTGCGGAGATCAATCCGGAAAGATGTTGGAAGATTGAACAAGGTATCCCAAAGCCTTTCATCGATGGTGCAATTCCATGGAAACCCCGTCAGGAACTTTCCGCCGCTTATCAGCTGAACGGTGCTGTTTACGCTTTCCGAGCCGATAGACTTCCGACAAACGGACCCAATATTCTGTTTGGTAAGATCGGGGCTGAGATTATCTCTAAAGACAAAGTGATAGATATTGATGATAGAAAGGATCTTATAATTGCAAACGCCATACTCGAATCCTAAAGAAGCGCGCAGCCTAAACGACCTTTTGTCATTAAAAGGTCGAGATGCGCTAGTTATCGGTGGTGCTGGTCTTCTTGGTGGTGAGATCTCGTACACTCTTGCAGAGCTTGGTGCTCGGGTAATTGTCGCTAGCCGCGACAAGGGAAAGTGTCAGACATTTGTGAAACAGTTGTCTGAGAGGTTCAAGGGTGATCACCAAGCTTTGGGCGTGGATATTACGGATCGAAATTCAATCCGAAAACTTTGTGAAGAGGCGTCGAAGGTTACAGAGGGCGGACTGGATATCTTGGTCAACACCGGGTGGTCAGGTCGCAAGAATACATTTGAGTCGATTTCGGATGAGGATTGGGATCTGGATATCGAAGTATGCTTGAATGGTGTTTTTCGAACTATTAAATCGGCCGTTCCGCTCCTGTCTCCGAGAAGCGGTGTTATCCTGAATATTGCATCGATGTACGGTCACGTCGCACCAGATTATCGGATGTATGACAGTGAACGTTTCGCAAACCCACCAAGTTACGGGGCGGCTAAAGCTGGGGTTATACAGCTTTCTAAATATTTGGCGAGCTTCTTGGCGCCTCAAGGTATCAGGGTCAATTGTATTAGTCCTGGCCCCTTTCCGTTCGAAAGCACGCAGTTAGAAAACCCGGATTTTATCGAGAGGCTTAAAGCAAAAAATCCCATGGGACGTATCGGTATCCCAATTGATATTAAAGGAGCTGCTGGGCTGCTATGCAGTGACGCTGGTGCCTATATTACGGGGCAGAACATATGTGTTGACGGGGGATGGGCAGTATGGTGATCCGTACTGGCATCATTGGCTTCAGCGAGGGAAACGGTCATCCGTTTTCCTTTTCGGCGATCGTAAACGGCTATGATCGCAAAGCATTTTCTGAGGCCGGATGGCCAGTTATTCTTGATTATCTAAGTCGCCAGCCTGCTGACAGGTTTGGGGTTGGCGACGCGAGAATCTGTTGTGCGTGGACGCAGGATCACTCCTTGACTCAGAAGCTATGCGCAGCTTGCAATATTGAGCGGGCAGTTAAAGCGCCTGAAGAAATGCTGGGGCAAATTGACGCTTTAATTATTGCCAGGGACGATTGGCAGACGCATGCGAAATTTGCAATGCCATTCCTAGAAGCTGGTATCCCTGTCTTCATTGATAAACCTTTGAGTCTGGATATTTCAGAACTGGAGGCCTTCCAGCCATATCTCAAGGCTGGCTTGCTGATGTCAACCTCTGGCCTTCGTTATGCGATCGAACTTGAAGAATATACACAGAATAAGGATAAAATTGGCGATATTCGATTTGTATCTGCGACGGTGGTGAATGACCTTGATAAGTACGGCATTCATATCTTGGATGCTCTCTCTGGACTTGGATTCAGTAAGCCGAGATTTATTTCTCGGGCGGATACCGGCTACGAGTCTTATGATATCCGCTACGACAATGACGTTGCGCTTCGCTTGGATTGCCTCGGAAAGGTTGCTAAGACTTTTCGAATAAACATTTACGGAGAAAACGGAAATTTGCACTTGGAGTTAGCCAATAACTTTATGGCATTCCGGCGAACTCTTGAGCGCTTTTTTAATATGGTTGTCGATCGTAAACCTCCAATAGCACCAGACAGCGTTATCGGTACGATGAATTTGATTCGACTGGCAAAATCGATGCCCCCATCTCAGATGCTTGAGGTCTCCAATGCATAAACACTTTGACCTGACGGGAAAAACTGCACTAGTTACGGGCGGTGGAGGTATTTTAGGCAAGGGGTTTTGCAAGGTACTCGCCGAGTATGGTGCTTCAGTAGTGCTTGTCGATATAACCATTGAGCGAGCTAAAAAGGCCTGTGAGGACATTCTCCAAAATGTTCCAGGCGCTCAGATAATGCCTTTGGCATGTGATGTTGCGGACAAGGATAGTGTGACATCAATGGTAAATTCTGCCGTTAGACAATTTAGCTCTATCGATGTTTTATTGAACAATGCAGCAAGTAAAGCAGACGATCTCAATGCCTTTTTTGCTCCGTTCGAAAGCTATGACCTTGATCTTTGGCGTAAGGTGATGTCGATAAACATCGACGGCGCATTTCTGGTCGCTCAGGCCGTAGGCGCACAAATGGTCAAGCAGGGGAACGGGGGGAGTATAATTAATACGTCCTCAATTTACGGTGTATTGGCGCCTGACCAAAGGATTTATGAAGGCTCTGAATACATGGGGGTGGCAATTAACACACCCGCAGTCTATAGCGCCTCAAAAGCAGCCTTGATAGGTCTTTCTAACTATCTCGCAACATATTGGGCAGAAGCAAACATTCGTGTGAACGTTTTGTCTCCGGGAGGAGTTGAAAGTGGGCAAAACGAGACCTTCAAAAAAAAGTACAGCGCACGCATTCCACTAGGGCGTATGGGTAGGGATGACGAACTGCACGGAGCCATTTTGTTCTTAGCGTCAGACGCTTCAAGCTATTTCACCGGCCAAAATGTGATGGTCGATGGAGGTCTATCGGTTTGGTGATTCGTCGCTCTAAAGGTTGGTGTTTAAGGGTAACTTGGGAAACGTCTGCCTTTTTCTTGCCGTCGCTGAGCATTCGATATTACTAGCTCACAAGACTCTGAGCCGCATTGGAGTCCTTTCCCTCCTCATACAGGTTGAAGGTGGCTTCAAAATCAGTTACTGCAGAGCTAAATTTGTACCTATTGGATAGCTTGCCTAATTTAACTCATCATGACCGTCTGCA
>CEQZ01017170.1_pt1 | contig 11999 bp, 7 predicted proteins | sample 530941 | NCBI WGS metagenome assembly CEQZ01 (sample SAMEA2621107, study PRJEB7988) | marine metagenome | biome: marine biome (ENVO:00000447); feature: mesopelagic zone (ENVO:00000213); material: "saline water (ENVO:00002010), including plankton (ENVO:xxxxxxxx)" | depth 800 m | reverse complement strand
GCCTGGGCGGTGAGACCCGACTGCAGGACTGGGTGCTGGACTACAGCGCCGGTTATTCAACGGCTGGCGAGGAAGGCGCCATCTCTGAAGTCGGTGGCGTTTTTGTCGCCGAGGACGTCGACATCGGATACGACGCCAGCAATCCGCGCAAGCCACTGCTGTTCGGCTTTGGTGCGCAGGCCATTCTGGAGCCGGGCAATTTCATGCTGGATGAGATTGCCTCTGAAGATGTCTTCAACGAGGAGCGTGAAACGGCGTTTACCTTGAATGTGCGTCGCAATATGCTGTTTGGTGACAACCCCGGCTACATCAGATTTGGTGTCAAAAGCCGCCTGCGTGAGCGTGAGAACAACATTGAAGTCGCGGTGTACGAAGGCTTTGGCGCCGACTATTCCCTGGTCGATTTCCAGGCCAGCGGAATGGACTTCCCGCTGCCAGGTAACCTCGGGCCGGGCGTCGATTTTGCCTCCTTCCGTCGATTTGTGGCCAGCAATCAGGCCAGTTTTGAACTGAACGCGGAAGACACGCTGATCGACAGTGCGGCCGAGGATTATGTCATGGAGGAGGATATCCACGCGGCCTACCTGATGGCGTCTGTGGATGTGGACCGCCTCAGCGTGGTGGGTGGTCTGCGGGTGGAATATACGGATTTCAACGCCACCGGTACCCGCGTGTCGATTGATGAGCAGACCAGTGATGGCAACCCGGTCCTGGACCCGTTTCAGGGCAGCAAAAGTTATACCGACCTGTTTCCAAGTGTGGCGCTGCGCTACCAGCTGACTGATCGGACCCAGTGGCGCGCTGCGCTGACCCGTACCATCAGCCGGCCCGGTTTCGAAGCGGCGTCGCCGCGTCAGGCGCTGGAAATCACCGAGGAAGATGACGGCGTATTTGAGCGTGTCGCGGAAATCGGCAACCCGGATCTTGATCCGTTACGGTCAAACAACGTTGATCTGCGCATAGAGCATTATCCAGGTGGCGCCAGCCTCATGTCAGCGGGGGTGTTCTACAAGGACATCAGCGACTTTTTCGTCGAAGCTGACACCGCCGGTCAGGCGCCGTTTGCGAACTTTGACGAAGTCATCCAGACGCTGAACGGTGGTGATGCCTCCCTGTATGGTCTGGAGCTTGAGTACACGCAGCAACTGAGCGGACTGCCGGCACCGTTCAACAACATGTTGATTGGCACCAACTACACCTACACCAGCAGTGATGCCGAGCTGCCCGAACGCGCACAGAAGGGTCGTCTGCCCGGGCAGTCAGATCATATCGGTAATCTGTCGGTTGGCTACGATGATGGTCGCCTGAGCGGCCGCCTGGCAGCGACCTATCGCAGCGAGTTCTTCGAAGAAATCAATGAAGCCGATGACCCTGTCAATGATCGCTACCAGGACAGTCACCTGCAAGTTGATTTCACGGGCAAGTTCCGTGTCAGCGATGCCCTGGAGCTATACCTGAACCTGATCAATTTGAACGACGAGCCGCTGTACGCGTACTTTGGTGATGCGCGCTATGTCTCGCAGCATGAGGCGTATGGGCGTACCTATGAGCTGGGTTTTTCGTATCAATTTTGATGGGACGACATGATGCTGGTGGTCGAGCGAGACAACCAGCGCATTCATCACTTTCGTTTTCAGCGCCGGGGCTGCTGACGAAAGTCGAGTCCCTCTACTATGATGTTGACAATGACCGCCTTCTCGTCGCCGATGAAGCGTTCTCCCATCGATCGATCAGGATTTACAACGGCGCTGGCCAGTTCACGGGAGAAGTCATTGCCAACACATTCTTCTCAAGTGAGCCCGAAGGGATTGCACTGTATCAGTGTGAGAACGGGGAAGGTTACTGGATCATTACCGATCAGCACTATACAGATGACAACAAGTTTCAGGTGTTTGATCGGCGTTCGCTGGCGCATCTGGGCACCATAAAAGGCCAGGTCACCCGGAATACGGATGGTATCTGGCTGGCCCAGCAGGGCTTCGGTCCGTTCCCGGAAGGGGCTCTGTATCCGGTGCATGATGATGGCAGCGTGACCGCGATGGACTGGCGCGACATCGCCAGCGGCCTGTCCTTGACCCGACGCTGTCAGTAACGCGACCGAACTCGTCATACTGCGCCAGGCCACGGATCTGTTCTTCGGTCACCTCATAGTCCCAAGGCGGATTGACCGGAAAGCTGCTGAGTGCCAGAAACCGCGGGCCGGTCAATTCACCGGCATCAATCTGCTGTTGCCATGTCTGCATCTGGGTCAGACCCGGCATAAGAAAACCATTCCGGCCGTCGATATGCTGGACATTGTCTGCGTCATCCAAGTTGTCTCTGATGGCCGCGCCGATGCGCTCGATACGCCCGTCGCGAATCAGTACCTGCTGGTTCCCGGTCACCGTGTCGGACTCGACGTCAATTATGTTGACGGAGTGCAAAAGCAGGGTGTCGGCTCAAAGCAAAAACACTATTCAGTGGCGCATTTGGCGATAAACTAATGCTGTTCGCGACCGGTCCTTTGCCATCAAAAACAATACGGTCGCAATTGCCAGTATTACTACCAGTCCCGGCAAACCCGCTGGGGATATCGCAGCATTGCCAAACTTGATGGTGTAGGCGACAACCAGCAGCAACAGTACCGCCGTTGTCAGGCGCTGCAGAAGGCGCTTGTATCTGACTTCATCACGACCCGGCAGAAACAGGCCGGCGGTCATGGTCACCAGCAGGCCGCCCCAGAAAATTGCGCTCGAGGGCAGGTGGAAGATGACCTGGGTAAAGCTGGCGACGGCAATGGCCAGCGGCATGCCCCAGACCACACCCGGCCAGATCAGGTTGAGGGCATCACGGTATTTGCGCTTCTCCAGCCAGATATTGATGCCGGAGGCAGACACGACCGTCAATGACAGCCCAAGTATCACGTATAACAGTTTGGTGATCACGCCGGCAAAGTTGCCAAAGTGAATACGGTAAACGGAATACAGAATCTGCTGGGCCGGCGCACCCTGCGTGTAACCGGCGGTGTCCAGGTAGTTGCCGGCGGTGTCAAAACGGTAGTTCTCAGACCAGGCCAGCAGGCCGGGTTGTTGCACATAAAACTCCATGAACCGGCTGTCGGTATCCGCGTCATGCACCAGCATATACAACAGTTTGCCGTCGGGCGACATCTCGTTTACCGTTTCCAGGGCCCGGGCGACACCGTACACGGGCGCCTGATTCTCCAGCGCGGGTTCGGCAGGGAAAACTGTTTCAGTAACTGACGCTGGTGTCTGGCCGTCCATGAAAAGAGCAAACATGCCAACCAGCAACATGACAAATCCGTAATAGGCTCCGGTCAGGCCGATCATCAGATGAAACGGCGCGCCCCAGACGCTGAGCCGGTTATGCAGATCCACCTGACCCAGTCGGCCTTTTCCGCCTGAACGCAGTTTAAAGGCATCCTTGACGATGGATGGATGCGATAGAAAACCGGTGATGATCAACGCGCACAGTAATGCACCCAGTGCACTGACTATCACGATGCCAATATTCACCGGCAAATGCAGATTGATGTGCAGTCCCACCAGCATGTTGGTCAGATCATCAACGGCATCGGCGCCCAGGCTGCCGTCCTGATTGACATAACGCCCTTCGGTGTCGCTGGAGAATTTGTAGCGCGGGATCGCCTCGTTCGGAAACACGATGTACATGTGCTCGGTCACGTTGGTGTCACTGCTGGCAATGTAACGGTTGAAACTGTTTTCCAGTACCTGCGGGGCAATGACGACGTTTTCTTCTGCGACTGGCTGCTCCCAGCGCTCTATTTCTTCATAGAACACCACCAGCGTGCCACTCAGGCAGATGATAAACATCAGGCCGCCCACCAGCAGGCCAAGCCAGGAGTGACTGGAGAGAGAACTTTTAACGAGTTTGGCAGGAATATTCATAAATGTGGTCAGCCAGGTAGTGGAATTTCCGGATTGTTGAATCTGCAGTCAGATGAACAGGGCGAGGCCGCCGAGCACAAACAGCGCCGCGACGACCGTGAGGGGTCTGGCGAGTTTGTCCTGGGCAGCAATCCAGGCGCTGAGCGCGCCCCACAGCACCGGCCACAGAAAGATGGCGACCGCGATCTTGTTGAGCAGCGTCCAGGGCAGATAAAGCACGAGGGCGACGCTCAGCATCAGCGACAACAGGCCGGTGGCCGGCACGGACATCAGGAACAGGCCGCCGTGTTTCACAATGTCTGCCGCCTTTGGTCTGGCCAATGCCTGATAGGGTCGCAAGGCAACACGAGACTCACCATTGCGGGGTTCAGTTGCTGCTGCGCCCGAGCTTGCCGACAAGGTGCCAAACAGGACGGCAAGCCAGGTCAGACACACAAAGGTGATTGTGGCATACATGACGCCAAACTCCGGCCCGAAGACACGGGACCAGAGCACCGCCGATGCCAGCGCCAGCAGCCAGCCAACGATCGCGATCACTGCCTGACGGCGCTGGCGCCAGCTCCAGTATATGCATGCTACTGCCAGCAATGACGCCAGCCCGGCCATTCCGCTTGCCATCATGTTCAGTAATCCCACACAACCGACAGGCTGTAACTTCTAGGCTCAGCGAAGTAGGACTGTTCATACTTGACCGAGCTCAGATACTTTTCATCGGCAACATTGTTCAGGTTCAGCGACAGGCTCAGTGCATCACTGACGGCGTAGCTGGCATAACCGCCCAGCACCGAGTAAGCGTCCTGGCTGATGCGGCCATAGGCGGAGTCAAAGTACACATCATCCTGCCATCGCAATGACAGACCCATGTTCAGCTTGGCTGACCACGCTGGATTCCAGTCGGCCAGCATCTTGAATGAATTGCGCGGGATAAAGGTGCGGGCTTCATCGTTGTTGGGGTCTTCCAGTTTCAGGTGGGTATAACCGGCCTGGATGCGCAGCTGGTCAGTGAGATTGCCTGCGACTTCCAGTTCAATGCCGTCTGCTTCCACGTTGATGCCGCGATAAATGGCGTAGGTAAAATCATCACTGTAATCGGTGTCATCAACACCATCGCCGTCGCTGTAGGCAGAAAATTCCTGCAGGTTCTGCTGTTCCGTTCTGAACACCGCAACGCTGGCCAGCAGGTTATTGTTGAACTGCTTTTTTAAGCCCAGTTCATAACTTTTGCCTTCCGCCGAACCCAGGGGCTGCAGGTTTTCGTCCAGATAATATTGCGGCTGATAAATGTCACTGTAGCTGGCATACAGGTTCAGGTCATCCAGCACTTCCCAGGTGAGACCCAGGTAAGGGCTACCGCCGTCTTCGTCGGAATCCGTCGATACACCCCAGCTCACGCCGCGGTTTTTGTAGTCGACCATGCTCATGCCCAGAATGACGTTGATGTCGTCGGTCATCGATAACAGCAAGGAGCCATACAGTCTGTTCAGCGACATTTCATCGAGCGCCGCCTGACTTGGCGTGTCCCAGACCGGACGCGCCACTTCATCACCACGCCAGCCCGGGAACGACGGCATGGCATCAAAACCGGTCAGCGCGGCCGAATCCAGTGTACCTGAATCACTGTCCGCCAGGCTCAGGCCGAGATTGAACTGGTGTTGCTGATCCCAGGCGCTAAAGCTACCCTGCAGTCTGGAATCCCACATCAGCGTGTCGCGATCACCGTCGTACTTGCCCGGATAAGCGAACATGCCCAGGCCGGTATCAGCATCCAGGCCGGTATTCCAGTACACATAAAAGACTTCCGAGTTTTCTTCATAATCGGTCTGGGTCACGGTGCTGGTCAGTCGCCAGTCGTCAGACATTTGCCATCCCAGTTCCACAAAAGCAGTCTGGGTGAGTGTGTCCCAGTAGGTCCAGTCCATGGTGGTTGAGGTCGAAACGGGAAAATCAGCCTGCACACCATTGCTGTAGATGATGGGCGCCGCGCCCCACAGGACGCCATCGCTGTTATTGTCCTGGTGGGTATACCCCAGGGCCACGGTGACGGCGTTGCCAAGTTGACCGTCGACGATTACGGAGCCGACATTGCGATTGTTGCTGTAGTGGTCGAGCCAGCTGTCCTTGTCCTGGTAGACACCGGTAAAACGCATGGCCCAGCGGCCGCTTTCGGTGAGCGGGGTGGAGATGTCGGTGACGATGCGGTGATCATTCCAGCGACCAGCGGTCAGCGTGGTGCTCATGTCAAATTCATTGCCTGGGCGCTTGCGCACATAGTTTACTGTGCCGGAGGGGTTGCCCAGGCCGGTGATGAGGCCGTTGGAGCCGCGAATCACCTCGACTTTTTCGTAGATGGCGGTATCCAGATCGCCCACCACCAGGGTGCCAAAAGGCACACCAATACCGTCCACATGCATGCTGGTGATATCAAAACCGCGTGCATTGTAATAGGTGCGGTCGGTCTCCGACGCGTCCACGTTTATGCCAGTGGTCATCTCCAGCATGCTGTTGATGTCTTCAAGACCAAAATCAGCCAGTGTTTGCGCATCCAGAATGGTCAACGACTGTGGTGTCTCGTAGACATCAAGATCCATGCCGGTGGCGCCGCTGCTTTGGCGATCCTCACGTATGGCCTTGATAATGACTTCCTCGATCTGCGAAGCCTGGGCTTCGGCGGCAACGGCCAAATGAGGAATTGAACAGGTAACTGTGGCGGAGAGAACGGCGAGTGCCAGTGCATTGTGTTTCATTGAATTGAAATCCTGCCTGAGAGTATGGGTATCCGGAGAAGGCGGGTAGTATAACGGGTTTAAACGATATTGCAAATACGAATCCTTCGTATTAGCGATAAAATGGCGTGGTTGTGTAAAGTGGGTGCAGCCGGTTTTATCTTCCGCAAATAGTCCGCGAGGACTACAATCAGGTGCATCTTCAACGGGAGAGCCTCATGATAATAAACACCAGAGTAAAAAGTGCTTTCTGGTATCTGATGTTGTTTGCCGCCATTGGCGTAAGTGCCTATGCGCTGGTCCAGGGGCTGGTGCCGGCCTTGCGGGGCGCCTTTGTTGGGGACATGGTTTTGACCACTCCCAGCGCAGCGCTGCTGCACTTTCTGGGCGGCGGTATTGTGCTGCTGGCCGGTGCCAGCCAGTTTAACAAGGGCTGGCGAAGCCGTTATCCGCAATTGCACCGTTGGGCGGGCCGCATCTACGTAGGTGGGGTGCTGATTGGTGGAATTGCCGGTCTGTATCTGGCTTTTTATGCGTCCGGCGGGCTGGCGGCACGTTTTGGTTTTGGTCTGCTGGCTGTGCTCTGGCTGGTCTCCACCGGCCTGGCTTTTTGTTATATCCTTCAGCGCGATATCGTGTTGCACCAACGCTGGATGATTCGTAGTTACGCGTTGACGCTGGGTGCCGTGACGCTGCGCATCTGGCTGCCGCTGTTTCTGATGATGGGTGTGCCGTTTGATCAGGCCTATCCAGCGATAGCCTGGCTGGCGTGGGTGCCGAATCTGGTGATTGCCGAGTGGGTCTTCCTGAGGCCGCGCGGCATTGGACAGAATCCCTGATTAGGGGTAACGTTGACCTCCCCATTTAAAAATAACAATGACGTGCTTTTAGGGAGTAAGGACAATGCAAAGAAGATCCCTGTTTACCCTGGCGATGGCGGCCATGTTGGCGCTGCTTGCCCTGCCGGCCAGTGTGCTGGCCCAACCCGATATTCAACCGGCCGAGCCGTTCAAGGTGGGCACCTTTGCCATCGGCAACGAGCAGTTTGCCGGCCTGGTGATGCGTGACGATTCCCTGATTGTGGATCTGGTCGAGGCCAACAGGGCGCTGGAGATGATGCCGCAGTACGTGGGCGTCGATATGCCCGGTGATGTACTGGGGCTGATTGAAGGTTACGAATATGGCCTGAAATACCGGGTGTACGAGATCGTCAACGCGCTGGTGGAAGCCGGCCTGTTGAGCGGCAATAACCGTCCTGACTATATTCATGCGGTTGAGGACGTGGATATTCGCGCCCCGATCCAGTACCCCAGCAAGATCATGAACGCGGCGGTCAACTTTTATACCCACGCCTGCGAAGGTTGTACCGAAGAGCAGCTGGCGCAACGCACCCGTGAGCGCCGGGAGAACCGTGGTGTCCCCTATCTGTTTCTGAAACCGACCCGCGGCGCCGTCATTGGTGACGGTGAGAATGTGATCATGCCTTATGGCCGCGACGAGATTGAATACGAAGTGGAGATGGCCATCGTGTTTGGTCGCTCTGGCAAATACGTCTCAGCGGCCCGCGCCTATGACCACGTTTTTGGGTACATGGTGGCTATGGATATCTCCGATCGCGGCGGCCGTCCGCCAGGGGGCTTCAGCTCGGGGCTGGACTGGTTTGTCGGCAAGGGCCATGACACCTTTGCCCCGCATGGTCCGTGGATTGTGCCCAAGGAATTCTATGGCGACCCCATGGAGCGTCTGCACCAGATCACGGTTGTGGATGGCGTCACCGTGCAGGAAGCCCGTGCCGGTGACATGATCCACAACATCCCGGAGCTGATCGAGTATGCCTCATCCCTGATCACCATTTTCCCCGGCGACGTGCTGCAGAGCGGCACCTCCGGCGGCACCGGCTCCGGACGTGTTGAACGGGCGACCGGTTCGGGTTATCTGATAGACGGCGAGACCATCAGCGCCAGTATCGAAGGCATCGGCACGCTGACCCATCGGGTGGTGCGCGAGCAGAGTGTGCCGGACGATCTGTCCGGGGCGCAGTTGCCGCCGACGAGCACTTACCGTAATCAGTGAGGAAAAAGTAATGCCCGATATGCAGCCCATGCCACCTGTCCCTGACGAGTCAATACCGGCTATTGTGGAACGCCATGTGGCTGAGGCCCCGGACGCGCCCTGTATCTACTACCTGGGCGTTACCCTGACCATCGGGCAGGTTGATGACCTGGCCAATCGCCTGGCGAATCGCATGCGCGAGCTGGGGGTGGAGCGCGGTGACGTGGTCGGACTGCATCTGCCCAACAGTCCGCAGTATGTGATCGGTCTGCTGGCTGCAGCCAAACTGGGCTGTCCGGCATCAGGTGTGTCGCCATTGCTTAAACCCGATGAGATTGTTTATCAGGTTGAGAATGCCCATATCCGGCTGCTGATTACCCTGGATCAGCTGTTTGCGCCGATAGCGGCGCAAGTGGACGGCCGACTGCCAACACTGCGAGCGGTCATGACAACGGGCCCCATTGATTTTCTGCCGGCCTGGAAAAAATGGCTGGCGTCAGTGACCGGCAAGGTGCCCAAGGTTGCGTTGCCTGCCTTGGCGCATGTGCGCTGTGTGTCGCTCTGGCCTGATATCAACCTCGCTGACAACACCCGCGTGTTTGAGCCGTGTCGCATGGAAGATGTGTTCATGATTCAGTATACCGGCGGCACCACGGGTAACCCCAAAGGTGCCGAGTTGTCGCTGCGCAATATTATGAGCAATGTCGTACAGAACGAAACCGTGGTGACTTACGATGTCGGCAAGGAAACCTTCGCGTCGGTACTGCCCTGGTTCCACATCGCCGGACTCAGTGCCCTGTTTATGGGGCTGCGCAAGCGGGCACTGATGCTGGTGGTGCCCAATCCCAGGGATGTCAAATCCTATTGCCAGGCGATGCTCAAACATCCGCCCACGGTGCTGGGCAATGTGCCCACCCTGTATCAGATGCTGCTCAGTGAGCCGCTGTTCAGAAAGGTGGATTTCTCGCGTCTGAAAGTGGCTGTGTCCGGTGCGGCGCCGGCACCGGTTGAGCTGATCCGCAAGGTCGAGGAGATCATTGGTCATGGCAAGTTCTGTGAAGCCTATGGCCTGACTGAAACCAGCCCGACATTGACCATGAACCCGCCCGGGCGCGCCCGCCCCGGCACCATCGGTCTGCCCCTGCCGGGCACCGATATCCGTATTGTGGATGCTGAAACCGGCAAAAAGGAAATGCCAGCGGACGAGCCCGGTGAGCTGATCGTTAACGGACCGCAGGTGTTCCGCGGTTATCTGGGGCTGCCGGATGAATCCAATCGTGCGCTGCGCAGCTTTGACGGCAAAACCTGTTTCTATACGGGTGACGTGGCGCGCAAAGACAAAGACGGCTATATCACCATCTGCGATCGCGCCAAAGACATGCTGATTGTTGGCGGCTACAAGGTGTTTTCGGTTGAAATAGAAAACAAGCTCAAAGAGATAGACGAGATCGAGCTGTCCGCCATCATTGGCACGCCTGATGAAGAACGCCCCGGCAATGATGTCGTCAACCTCTATATTCAGCTCTCCGATGCCGGCAAGGCACTGGGCGACGATGCGGTGCATGACAAGGTAATGGCCTACTGTCGCGATAAGATGGCACCGTTCAAAGTGCCAAAATATATCCATATTGTCGCCCAGATTCCGCTGACGCCCGTGGGCAAGGTGGACAAAAAAGCATTACGCAGATGACCAGCGCCATCATTGCGTGGGCTGCCACCACCGGGCGGGCGCTGCGCGGAAATCGATCCGGCAACCTGAGCGGGCGCAAGTCAGGCAGCGCTGTGCACCTGTGTCTTGTGTCCTGCTGGCTGACCGCGACGCTGTTGCCGTCAGCCAGCCTGGCGCAGACCGGCGCTGCCACTGACGATACCCGGCCCACGGTCATGGCCGGCCGGATGCCGGCTGACATGGACGTGGAGCTTGATGGCTTCCTGGACGAGGAAGTCTGGGCCACGGCGCAGCCCATCACCGAATTCCGCCAGCAGGAGCCGGTCGAAGGTGGCGTGCCCAGTGAGCCAACCGAGATCCGGATTCTCTATGACGATCAGGCGCTGTACATCGGCGCGATGATGTACGACTCCGATCCTGAGGGCATCCTGGCCTACCAGTTGCAACGTGACGCCGGGCTGGGCACCGATGACCGTTTTATGTGGATCATCAGTACCTTCGATGACAACCGGACGGGTTATTTCTTTGAAACCAACCCGGCGGGTCTGCTGGGCGATGGTCTGATCGAAGGGGGCGGTGGATTCAACAAACGCTGGAACGGCCTGTGGAACATCCGGACTGCCATCCAGCCTGACGGCTGGTCGGTGGAAGTGCGCATCCCGTTTTCGACGCTGAACTTCGACCCTTCACTGAATGCCTGGGGTATCAATTTCCAGCGCACCATACGGCGTTATAACGAAGAGATTCTGTGGAGTGGCTGGCGTCGTAACGAAGGCCTGTTTCGTCCCGTTCATACCGGGCGCCTGCTCGGCCTCAGCGGCCTGAGCCAGGGCCGGGGCATTGAGCTCAAACCCTTTGTTAATGCATCCAGCAGTAGCGGACCCGCGGCCGGCGCCAACAGTGGCGAGGAAGCCAAGGTGGGCATCGATATCACCTATTCACTGACCCCGTCGCTGCGCGGTGCGTTGACGCTGAACACTGATTTTGCCGAAGTGGAAGTCGATAACCGCCAGGTCAACCTCACCCGTTTCCCGCTGCGCTTTCCTGAGCAGCGCGAGTTCTTTCTTGAGGGCTCCGGGGTGTTCTCATTCAACTGGGCTGATCCCTTTTTCAGTCGCCGGATTGGCCTTGTTGAAGGGCAGGAAGTGCCGATCAGCTTCGGCGCCCGCCTGGGCGGCCAGGTTGGCGACTACGAAGTGGGCCTGTACCAGGTCCGTACCGACGATATCACGCTGGAGAACCGTGATGGCTCGGCGCGACCCTGGGCCGCTGAGGATTTCACCGTAGGCCGGGTGAAACGCCGTCTGTTTCAACAATCACATGTGGGCATGATCTATACCCGACGTGCCTCGGACGGGATCACCGGTGATGAATTGCTGGAAGATCGCCACACCGTGGGCGCCGACTTTGATTTTTACACCTCGCAGTTTCTTGGGCAGTACAATGCCCAGTTCGAAGGTTTTCTGGCCTACCATACCGACCCGGTCGATGGCGGTGACCTGACATCATCCAGCCGGCGTTCGCGCGGTGTCCGCATGGCGTTTCCAAACGACCTGGTTAGCTTTCATTCATCACACCGGGAATTTGGTGAGAATTGGGATCCGGCAGTGGGTTTTGCTGACCGTCGCGGCTTCCGACGTCATCAGC
>CEQZ01057156.1_pt1 | contig 12482 bp, 10 predicted proteins | sample 530941 | NCBI WGS metagenome assembly CEQZ01 (sample SAMEA2621107, study PRJEB7988) | marine metagenome | biome: marine biome (ENVO:00000447); feature: mesopelagic zone (ENVO:00000213); material: "saline water (ENVO:00002010), including plankton (ENVO:xxxxxxxx)" | depth 800 m | reverse complement strand
CCGGTTCATTCCGAGGTCGCCGGGCGTGTCAGCACATCGCGTGAAACCGTTGCACGCGTCATGAGCACGCTTGGGCGTCGCCAACTGGTGACAAAGGTTGAGACCGGTCTTTTCGTCCCGGATGTGCGCCGACTTGAAGAATTCCTAAGTGAGTCAATTCATTAGGTCGTATTTGTATGATTTTTTTGTCTTCATGTGATGACTGTCACAGAGAAGAGGGTGATCGACAGGTAAAGGTATTGGTGTGGCGGACATTTAAATGTTCCGGCACATCTCCCCCAAGAGAGTTACTGGCCGTACACTTGTTGTACGGCCATTTTTTTGCGTTTTCGCATGGCGGACAGATTTGTTGATGTCTAATCTGTACGAAACAACAGCACTTCTTTTTAAGGGAACCTCTGATGCGTATTTCTGTGGTTATGGCCGGACTGAATGGTGCGATGGCGGTTGCGTTGGGGGCGTTTGCCGCCCATGGCATGGCTGGAAGCGAAATGGATTATGCACGTGGCCTGGTCGAGAAGGGCGCGCATTATCAGCTCGTACATGCTGTTGCCCTGGCCGCGATTGCTGGTCTGGTTCATCATGTGCCCGATGAGAAGTTCCTGCGCATTGCCGCCTATGCAATGCTTGTCGGGATCGTTTTCTTCTGCGGGTCTTTGTACGCCATTGCCTTTGGCGGTGTTTCTGCGTTTGGTGCCGTGGCGCCGATTGGCGGTTTTGCCTTTATTGGGGGCTGGTTGTTGCTTGCTGCGGCGGGATACAGACGCTTTGGCTGATATCGCAGCACGTGGCATTTAACCTGAAGCAGGCAAGTACAAACAAAAAAGACGTGTCCCGAAGGACACGTCTTTTTTAAATCTTTGCAATCGAGTTCCGAAGAACCAGATTACTTCATTTTCGCTTCTTTGAACACGACGTGCTTACGCACGACCGGGTCGTACTTGCGAAACTGGAATTTCTCGGTGGTATTCCGCGGGTTCTTCTTAACAACATAGAAGTAACCGGTGTCTGCGGTGCTTACCAACTTTACGAGGATCGAAGCGGGCTTCGCCATGTCTCTGCATCCTGTGTTCAGGTGTATCTCAGGCGGCGGAACATAAAGGTTATCGGCAGAGTGTCAAGCCATTTTGGAAAAAAGAATGTAATTTTATTGGCTGGCAAAAGTATCGGCGATTTCCTGTTGTCCGACATAGGCCAGATTCTTGTATTCACGGTTATTTTTCAGCAGCTCAAGTGCAACTTCGACATCAAATGTTTCACCATTTGTGCTGGCCGGACAAACGCTGCGCAGTTCACGGCGGCTCTTTTCGTCCTGATAGTCCAGCTTGCGCCATTTCATCATCACCGAGGCGGTCTCATCACGCTGTGACAGGGCGTTCGCCACCTTGTGAATAGCGGTGCTACCTGTGCCTGATTTCGTGCAGATAGCCGGGAAAAGACCGATTCTATCAAAGGTGTATCCAGAAGGGGCTGTCATGCGCGACCAGGTAAAGGTCAATGTCCCATGGTTGGGCAGATCATTGATTGCCTGAACGGACCCCTTGCCAAAGCTTGTGGACCCGATCAGCACAGCACGATGGCGATCCTGAAGGGCTGCTGCAACCAGTTCCGCTGACGACGCTGTGCGTCCGTCAATCAGGACAACCAGCGGCGCGCCATTGGTCAAATCGCCGGTTTCTGCCTTGAATATGTGACGTGCGGCTGTGACACGCGAAAATGTCTTTCCGATCGGACCATCGGCCAGAAACAGGTCAGCCACCGCAACGCCCTGTTGCAGAAGTCCGCCACGGTTTCCACGAAGGTCGAGAATAACACCTTGAAGGCCACCATCATAAAGTTTCGCCTTCATGATGCTGTCTGCAAGCGTTGACGCGGTTGCTGAGTTGAAGCTGCTGACACGCGCAACCAGGATATTGTCACGGACATCATCGAACACTGTGCGGTCAATCACCCGTTCACGCAGTATCTCCATGGGGGTGATGGCATTGCTTTTGGCTGCATTCACCTCAAGCAGGACAGATGTTCCTTCTTCGCCATGCAGCAAGTCGGCAGCATAGCGACTGGCTTTGCCATACATGTCCTCGCCATTGACCGTCAGGATCTGATCGCCGGGATGCAGTCCGGTACGCGCAGCCGGGCTTTCCGCATGAACAAGTTTGACAACAGGGTAGCCACTTCCGCCAACCACACGAACGCCGATGCCAATATAGCCGTCACGACGGTTGCGGGCATTTTCTGCACGTACCGGCCCCTCATAGCGGCTGTAACGGTCCAGATTGCGGATCGCACCACTGATCAGGGCAGACTCGATGTCTTTGGTGTCCGTGCTGCGCAGTTTGGCTGAGTGCGCCCGGTATCTTGCCAATCCGGTTAGCGTGATTTCGGACCAGATCTGAAGGTTTTCGTGATCCACCATACCATCGGATGACGCCGGAAGGGCAATCTTGCCGACTGTTCGGTCATCATATTGCAAGACCAAATCACTCGGGGTGATGTCGACGCGAATGTTTTCGTCAATCGATGAGAGTCCATCAAGGGTGCTCACCAGGATCTGTTCACGGCTGATCGGATCGATATAGCGTGTTGCGACAAGTTCGATTGTTTGAGAAATCAGCTCGCGCGTCTGCGGATCATCAGGCGAGGTTACTGCCATCCGGTCTGAAGTGGCGCAGGCAGCCTGCAATACACATAACCCGACGGCAACACAGGTGCGCCGCAAACGTCGCACTCCTGCGTCGGGATTGTAATATGCATTCTGTGCTACGCGAAGTGCGACCAATTAAACAATCCGGTTAATTCAGGCGAGATAACCTACGCATTCTACTGGAAAAATTGGCATTCTGCCAACGACTATCCTTTGATGCGCATGGCCCATTGAGTGCCAAGAACAGCCCCTTTGATAAAGGGCAGAAAGCCAAGGCACAAGGCGACGGTGGCCGGAAGCCAGATCGAAAGTTGCAGTGCCATGGACGGGCTGAAATTCTGTTCCATCGCCAAGGCACCCGGAACCACGATGTGTCCGACTAGAAAGATCGTGAAGTAGGGCGGGGCATCATCACAACGATATTCCCCGATTGGGTGATTGCAAACATCACACTCGGAACGAAGCTTCAAATAGCCGCCAAAAGCAAAACCGTGGCCACAATTCGGGCATTTGCGGCGAAATCCGCGACGCAAACCGGTCATCAGTCGACCGCTGCTTTGGTTGCTGTTGGTGGCATTTGTGTCGGGAGAAATATCGTGTGGGGCATTCATATATAAAATTAACTCCTGTCATATCTCAGCGCCCTCTTGATCCGTGTGGCGAAAACAGGCATTGAGACTGTACGCCATCATCATGATGTTCGGTTGCGCAAGCAAGTAAAATCGGCCCTGCCTATTCACCTCAGGGGCGTATACATGGTCACATTTGCTTGATCGAACAGTTGCCAAGGGAGTGCCCAGTGGGAAGTGCAGACGCAGTCATTGCCGGTCTGAAACAGGACTTCATCGAGGACACCATCGAACGCATTGATCGTATTGAAACCACGATTGATCGCGTTGCTGGCGGAATGGACGAAGCCGGACCGGGAATTGCCGAACTGCGGCGCGAGGCACACACCGTCAAAGGACTTGCCGGATCATTCGGCTTCCCGCTGGTGGGCGCGATTGCGCATCGGCTTGAAGATTATATTGCCGAACTAAGCGAAATTGATGATCTCGAAGCGGCATCGCTGGTGGATTTCACCAGCTGGATCCGCGAGATCATCGAAAGTGGCACCAACCCCCAGGCCGAAGAAGAAACCCGTATTCTGCGTTCCCTGCCAACCCGCAGTGCCAAGGCGGATGAGCAAGACGATGCATCCGAAGTTGCGGTCGCGCAGGATAAGGAAGTCCTTCTTGTCACCGCGACCGCTGTGCAGGGGCATTTTTTGCAGCGTGCACTGCGTGAAAAGGGTTTTCGCACCATCACCGCCCGTTCGGCCGTCGAGGCGTTCGAAACGGTGGTTCAATCGCGCCCGGATGCCGTCATTACCGCGGCTGTGCTTGATGGGCTCAGCGGGATCGAACTGATCCGTGCCTTGGCTGCGATGAAGACCCTGTCAGACAAAAAGCTCGGCCTGTTGACGAGTTTCGATGCATCACATCCCGATCTTGAAGGTTTGCCTGAGAGGGTTGCAATTATAAGCAATAAAGGGAAGCAGACAGCTGACCATTTAAACAGATTCATTTCTACAATAGTGTGAGAAAAATCATCTTTGTTTCACAATAAGAGTGTTGAGATGACAGAAGACAGCGATCCGAAAGAAGAAAAATCTACAGAGCCGTATGGTGGTAATTGGCCGCGAAGAGAGTATCATAACAATAGAATATACTGGAATTTTGAATTCTTCATGAAAGCCGCTATGGCAATCGGAGGAGGGTTTGCGTATTTAATTGTTAATGAAAAAACACAGAAAGCCGAAAATCTGATAAATTTGGCCGGCTTATTTATGATTTTTCTAGGTGGTGTTTCCTGCTTCAATATGTTTTCACATTATCGGGCAAAAAGAAATCATGCTGGGTTGGAGATAAGTATTTGGCAGCAGATTTGGAAAGATAGCGATTTTTATATGTTCTGTGCCGTTTTGGCTATGACTTTTGTTTATGCTTACATGGCATTTTACACAGATATTATTGCCCATCTGGAAGTAAATAGCTGATAAAAAAGGCGGCGAAATCTGCGTTCGCCGCCTTTTTTTTACTAAGCTGTTTGATTAATCGGTTTTTGTGTTTTTACGCGCTACCCGATTGGATGCCACCAGCTTGCGCTGCTTTTTCGGTGTGGTCTTTTTCTTTGCCGCTGCTTTCTTGCCTTTGGACTTGGTCGCAGACGACCCAGCCGGACCATTTGCATCCCGCGGCCCGGATCGGAAACCGGGCTTGCTGCCATGGCGATGGCTGCGGTCGCCGGGGCTGCCACGCCGTTTGCCCGCACCACGACGTCCGCGCGGCCGTTCAACCAGATCGCGGGCGGTAATGTCGGCGTGTTCGGCAAGTCGCAATGCCAATGATCCGGTGGCCGCATCGGCATCGGCGATCCTGACGACAACCGTATCACCCAGTTGGAACTTCTTGCCGCGATTTTGCCCGACAAGTGCGTGGCTTGCTGCGTCATGGATGTAATAGTCATCGGGCAGGGTAGATATCGGAACCAGCCCGTCTGCACCTGTTTCGTTCAATGAAACAAACAGACCAAAGTGGGTGACGCCAGAAATCTTACCGGGGAATTCCGCCCCGACCTTGTCAGACATATAGGCAGCGACATAACGGTCAACCGCATCGCGTTCGGCCATGGCCGCCCGTCGTTCGGTGCCCGAGATGTCCTCACCAATCTGTTCGAACCGTTCGCCTTCTTCGGGCGTCAAACCGCCTTCACCAAGCTTGAGGCCCGCGATCAAAGCACGATGGACCAGAAGGTCGGCATAGCGCCGGATCGGGGAGGTAAAGTGCGCATACCGTTTCAGTGCAAGGCCGAAGTGCCCGATATTGTCGGGGCTGTACATGGCCTGTGACTGGCTGCGTAGAACGACCGTGTTGATCAGCTCAGACTCTGGCGTGTCCTTGGCCAGTTCAAGAATGCGGTTGAAATCACGCGGTTTCAGGACCGATGCCTTGTTCAGCTTGTAGCCAGCGCCTTCAAGGAATTCGTGCAGCGCTTCAAGCTTTTCCTCGCTCGGTGCATCGTGGATACGATACATGCAGGGCTGCTTGATACGTTCAAGTTCCTCAGCAGCACAGACATTGGCTGCGATCATGAATTCTTCGATCAGCTTGTGACTGTCAAACCGTGCACGCGGTGCAATGGCAACGATCTGTCCGCTGTCATTAAGCTCGATCTTGCGTTCGGGCACATCAAGCTCGAGCACGCCACGTTTCTTGCGTGCTTCCAAAAACGCATTGAACGCGCCATACAGCGGCTTGATGATGGTATCAACCAGTGGACCGGTGGTGTCGTCTGGCTGGCCGTCCATGGCGCGCTGAACCTGATCATAGGTCAGTCGGGCGGCCGACTTCATCATTCCGCGGCAGAATTTGTGACGCAGTTTATGGCCGTGTTTATCCAGCCACATTTCAACCGCCATGCAGCCGCGATCTTCATGCGGGACAAGCGAACACCAGCCGTTCGAAAGCTCAAACGGCAACATCGGCACCACACGATCCGGGAAATAGCAGCTATTGCCGCGTTTGACCGCTTCGCGATCAAGTGCATCGCCCGGACGCACATACCAGGACACATCAGCGATCGCGACCATGATGTGCCAGCCGCCTTCATTGGCGGGATCGGGGTCGGCTTCGGCCCAGACGGCATCGTCAAAGTCACGCGCATCGGCACCATCAATGGTGACCAGCGGGATGTCGCGCAGATCAGTGCGTTTGCCCAGAGGTGTTGCCTTGGACTCGCGTGCCTGAAGTTCGACTTCAGGCGGGAACTCAAATGGAATGCCGCGCGCATGGATCGATACAAGGCTGATGGATTTCGGTTCATTGATATTGCCAAGAACCTCGGTAATCCGGCCTTTGCGCAGCCCAAAATGTTTGCCCGGCAAAATTTCGGTCAAAACCAGTGCGCCGCTTTCAAGATCAGGATGATCATCCAGCGGAACCGCGATCTCGCCGCTATCCTTGCGATCTGTGGGCACAACGCGGCCTTCGCGTTCATTGGGGCGATAAAGCCCCAAGACGCGCTGTGGCCCGCTTCCAAGGACCCGCATGATGCTGGCTTCGTATGTATGCTTGCCGGTATAGCGAAGCTTGGCCAGAATCTTGTCACCAATGCCTGGCGCACTTGGGCCGCCACGACGAATTGATTTCACAACAATCAGCGGCGGTTCGTATTCATGTTTCCAGACATTCGGTTTGGCCAGAACTTCGCCGTCGTCATCAACGCCGGTGATTTCCAGAACTTCAACCGGGGGCAGGCGGTCGGGTTTGTCAAAACGCCGGCGGCCCTTGACGACATCGCCACCAATCTTCAGGTCTTTCAGGATCTTTTTGAGTTCGATCTTGGCTGCACCCTTAATGTTGAAGGCGCGCGCAATTTCGCGCTTCCCAACCGGTGTCGGGCTCATATCGATGAACTCGATAATCTCTTCCTTGGTGGGGAAGTGTTTTTTGTCTTCTGTATCGTTCGCCAACGTTGCGGCGTCCTTTCATAGGTATTCCAAAGAAAAGGAAGGCGGCGATTAATTCGCCGCCGCCTTTTTCGTGGTTGTCTTCTTCGCTGCGGGCTTCTTTGCAGCCGTTTTCTTTTTCGCAGGGGATTTTTTCTTAGCCGTTGCGGTTTTGGTTGCCGTTTTCTTGGTCGCGGCCTTGGTCGTTTTGCCCGACTTGGCTTCCTTTTCCTTGATGGCCTTGATGGCCATTTCAAGGGTGATGTCATCACGTTCTACATCGCGGATATTGGCGATGGTTTTCTTGTGCTTAACAAACGGTCCCCAGCGACCAACGGCGACAAAGATCGGTTCACCATCATCGGGATGCTTGCCGATTTCCGTGCCGGACTTCTCACGCTTATCCGCGATCAGGGTGATCGCCCGGTTTTCACCAATCGTCAGAACATCATCGTCGGCCTTGAGCGAGGCAAAAATGCTACCCGCCTGAACGTATGGGCCGAAACGACCGATATTGGCCTTCATTTCCTCGCCAGTATCGGGATAAATCCCGACAACACGTGGCAGGGTCAGAAGTTCTTCGGCCTTGGTCAGGTCAACGACAGATGGCTCCAATCCCTTGGGCAGGGATGTGCGTTTCGGTTTGACCTTTTTCGGCTTGCCGTTCTTGCCTTCGACTTCCTCTTCCTCGCCAAGCTGCACGTAAACACCATACGGGCCTTTGCGAAGGGTGATTTCCTTGCCGGTTTCCTTATCAATGCCAAGGACTTTGGGGCCGGAGTCAAGTTCGGATTCGGAGCCGTTTTCATTGGCAACGAGCGGCCGGGTATAATTGCATTCCGGATAGTTCGAACAACCAAGAAAGGCGCCAAACTTGCCGAGCTTGAGGCTCAGCGTTCCATCCGTGCATTTCGGGCATTTATGCGCGTCTGTTCCATCTTCGCGGGGCGGGAACAGGTAGTTTTCCAGCATCACCTGAAGGGCATCAAGGACGTCCGTGATCTTGAGTTCCTTCGCCTCGTCGACATTGCCTTTGAACGACTTCCAGAAATCCTTGAGAACGTCTTTCCATTCCAGCTTGCCCATGGAAACTTCATCAAGCTGGTTTTCCAGATCGGCGGTGAAGTTGTACTGCACATAGCGTTCAAAGAATTTCGACAGGAAGGCGGTCACGAGGCGACCGCGGTCCTGTGCGACGAAACGGCGACGTTCCAGCAACACATAGTTCCGGTCCTGAAGAACCGAAATGATCGACGCATAGGTCGACGGACGACCAATGCCGAGTTCTTCCATCTTCTTGACCAGGCTCGCCTCGGTATAGCGGGGCGGGGGCTGGGTGAAGTGCTGATCAATGCTGACTTTGCCAAGGTCAGGCTTCTGGCCTTCTTTTAGCGGCGGCAGGCGACGATCATTTTCGTCCTCGGCCTCGTCATCCTTGCCTTCCTGATAAAGCTTCAGGAAGCCGTCAAACTTCACAACGGAACCATTGGCACGCAGAACCACGTGATTGTCATTCGATGACAGATCAACTGCGACCTGATCGAAACGGGCGTCTTCCATCTGACACGCCACGGTACGTTTCCAGATCAAGGTGTAAAGTGCTAGCTGGTCCTTATCAAGGTGACGCGAAACCTGTTCGGGACGACGGAACAGATCGGTCGGGCGGACAGCTTCGTGGGCTTCCTGTGCGTTCTTGGCCTTGTTGGCAAAGCTGCGCGCGCTGGCCGGAAGGTATTGATCGCCATAATCCTTGCCAATCAGGCGGCGTGCGGCGGCGAGTGCTTCCTGTGAAAGCACCACGGCATCGGTACGCATATAAGTGATCAGACCAACCGTTTCGCCACCGATATCGACACCTTCATAAAGGCGCTGGGCAAGCTGCATGGTGCGTTTCGCGCCAAAGCCAAGCTTACGCGATGCTTCCTGTTGCAGTGTCGATGTGGTGAAGGGGGGCTGCGGACGCCGTTTGACGTCTTTGCGCTCAACCTTTGAAACGGTGTAGCTGCGGCTTTCGACCTTTTCCTTGGCGATCTTGGCGGCACTTTCATCACCAAGTGCCAGCTTATCAAGCTTTTCGCCGTTCAGATGGGTCAGACGTGCGGAAAACTTGCCCTCTGGAACGGCAAAGCCAGCCTCAAGCGACCAGTATTCATCGGGCTTAAAGGCTTCTATCTCAATCTCGCGTTCGCAAATCAGGCGGAGCGCAACCGATTGCACGCGGCCAGCCGAACGCGAACCGGGCAGTTTGCGCCACAGAACCGGCGACAGGTTAAAGCCGACAAGATAATCAAGCGCACGGCGCGCCAGATAGGCATCCACCAGTTCCTGATTAAGCTCGCGCGGATGGGCGATGGCTTCGGTGACGGCTTTCTTGGTGATCTCGTGAAACACGACGCGATGAACATCGCGACCGCGGAGCAGCTTTTTCTGCTCGAGAACTTCAAGAATGTGCCAGGAAATGGCTTCCCCTTCGCGATCCGGGTCAGTCGCGAGGTAGATGGTGTCAGAGTCACGTGCCGCGGAAGCAATTTCCTTGATCTGCTTTTCGGAACGGCCATCGGTTTCCCAGACCATTGCAAAATCATTGTCGGTATCGACCGAACCATCCTTGGACGGCAGATCACGGATATGACCAAACGAGGCCAGTACCTTATAATCGTCACCGAGATATTTATTGATCGTCTTGGCTTTGGCCGGGGATTCGACGATGACAAGATTCATTACGTTTTTCGTGTCCGGTTCTTGCGCCCGAAGGCGGTCATTATGCTGTGTGGTCCGTAACCTGAAAGTCTGCACACATATATTATAGTGTGTCGCTGTTTTTCAGATCAAATTGCGCAAATTGCGGCAAATCACAACAATATTTGTCACATCCATATCCGACGCGACTCTCATTTGGCGATACGCGATACCCTATTTCCGGGGTGACGTTCAACCCTTCCTGCAAGTTCGAGCTCAATCAAAATTGTCGAAACCTGCTCGGCGGGCAAGTCAGACGTACGAATGAGCTCATCAATCAGAAGGGGGCTAGCAGATAGCAAATCAAAGAGTTTTTCCATCTCTTTGACGGAGTCTTCGTTGGTGTCGGGTTCGTCAGAAAATTCTTCTAATTCAATTGATTGCCGGGTTTTCTTTTCACCCAGAATGACCGCGTCTTGTTCCAGTGATGCCGTTATCTCGTGATATGCCTCGGCTGAGGTGTCAGAGATTGCGTCGCGCGCATCTGTGTTGAAGGTGTGATTTTGTTCAAACAGATGACTGTTTTGCTCGGCGGTTCGAAGGGCATCCAGAATTACGTCAGCAGAGTCGCACAAGATTGCACCGTCACGGATCAAGCTGTTTGGACCTGCTGCGCGTGGATCGGTCGGGGAGCCCGGAACGGCAAACACATCGCGCCCTTGTTCGGCGGCAAAGCGGGCGGTGATCAGCGATCCGGAATTCCGCCCGGCCTCGATGACAACCGTTCCCAAAGACAGTCCGGAAATGATGCGGTTGCGACGGGGAAAGTGCCTTGCCTGTGGTTGGAGGCCAGGAGGCATTTCTGACACCACACACCCCTGTTCACAGAGTTGCGCATAAAGGTCCTGATGTTCGCGGGGATAAACGACATCCACGCCGCCACCCAGAACAGCAATCGTTCCACCGCCTGCATCATGTTTGCCTTGCAAGGCCGCCGCATGGGCTGCGCCATCAATGCCGCGTGCCATACCTGACACAACCACATAGCCCGCGTTTACGAGCTCATGACTGATTTTACGGGCAAATCCGCATCCCGTTGCCGAAGCATTGCGCGCACCAACGATCCCGATGGCGGATTTTCCAAGAAGCTCAATCCGTCCGATGGCATAAAAATAGGGCGGGGCATCATCAATTCGCGCCAGAAGTGCCGGATATTCCGGGTCGCCGAAAATGATCGGTCGGGCGCGCGATGCCTTCGCGGCCTCAATTTCCGCAACCGTTTCGTCGCGACTGGCAATCTTGATCTTTCGCGTGGTCTTTGCTTGGGCAATTACATCGGGCAGGGCATCCATGGCATTTCGGCCTGAACCAAACCGTTCCAGCAATTTGCGAAAGGTAACCGGTCCGACATTGGTGCTGCGCGCCAGTCGCATGCGTGCCAGACGTTCCGATTGCGATAATCGCGATGGTTGTTGGTTAGGTAAATGCATAACGCCCGGATTGTGGTCATCCGGGCGTTATTTCGTCAAGCTATTCGAAGGGGCGACTTGCGCCTATGAAACAGGGGTTTCTTCGTCAGCCTGCTTTTTCTTCTGGCCGATCTTGGGTTCTTCGCCGTGGATCAGGCGTTTGATATTGGCGTGATGAGCAAGCCAGACAATGACAGCCAGAAACACACCAAGCCACACGGCACCGGGATCGTTGGCGATGAAAAACGCCGCCAACGGGGCTGCGATCATGGCGATGAGTGCCGAAAGCGAAGAAATCCGGAAAATCAGCGCCATGACCAACCACGTCAGCGCAGCGCAAAGGCCCATGATCCAGTTGACGGCCGCAAGCGTGCCAAGGGTAGTCGCGACCCCTTTGCCGCCCTTGAATCGCAGCCAAATCGGGAACATGTGGCCAATAACTGCGGCACCGCCGGCAAAGATGCCTTGCTCCGCACCATAAAGGTGGGTGAACAGCAGGGCGGCAAAGGCGCCTTTGCCTGCATCGCCGATCAGGGTCAGGAAGGCCAATCCCTTGCGGCCCGTACGCAGAACGTTGGTTGCACCGATATTGCCGGAACCAATCTGGCGGATGTCGCCAAGCCCTGCCATGCGGGTCAGAACCAGACCAAACGGGATAGAGCCCAACAGGTACCCACAGACCGTCGCAACCTGGAGCGACATCAACATTGCCTTATAGGTGGCATCAAGTTCCATTTCAGGCACCTTCCGAGAAGACTTCGCGGCCATCGATCAGGGTGCGCAGAACGCGCCCCTGTGTCAGACGGCCGTCAAACGGTGAATTTTTCGATTTCGAATGGAACTGGTACGGATCAATTTTCCATGGGCGATCCGGATCAAAGATCACCAGATCGGCCGCGGTTCCCTCTGCCAGTGTTCCGGCCCCTTTGATGCGCACCAGTTCGGCTGGTGTGCGGGTCAGTTTGGTAATCACATCGAGCAGCGACATATGCCCGTTGTGATAAAGCTCCAACGCCATCGGAAGCAGCGTTTCAAACCCGACGGCACCGGCAGCGGCCTGCGCAAAGGGCAGGCGTTTGGAATCGGCATCTTGCGGGTTGTGGTCCGACGCAATCGCGTCAATCGTGCCATCGGCAAGGCCGGCAACAATCGCCTGTCGGTCATCCTCGGAGCGAAGCGGCGGAGACAGCTTGGCAAAGGT